>JAESFT010000305.1_pt1 | contig 38444 bp, 39 predicted proteins | sample 9269451 | NCBI WGS metagenome assembly JAESFT01 (sample SAMN14502557, study PRJNA617106) | algae metagenome | isolation source: Scytonema hyalinum WJT4-NPBG1 and co-occurring heterotrophs from well... | place: USA: Mojave Desert, Joshua Tree National Park, California | collected 2006-05-25
CTCGATCTGCCGCAGCTTCGCGACAATCTGCTCCGCGCTCCAGTTCTTCCGTCTCGCCATCAGGGGCTCCTTCGGTTCGGGTCAACTCTCTCAGTCAGCCCGGTCCAAAATCAGCCAGTCAGGTCACAGGCACCGGGTCCGCTACGGTGAACCGATGGAACGGATTGCGGGTGTTGATCCCGAACTCATCCAAGGAAACCTGAACCACAGCTCCGGCTATCTTGATGGCCTTCTTGATGCTGGCGGGCTTCAGCCCACGGGCTCTCAGGTAGTCGGCAAAGGTCCTGACATTCTCGCGCGTCAGAGATCCAATTGTGTGGTCCTCACCTATGGCTTCCGAGAGATAGTGCATCGACCTCTTTGCCACGTTCGTGGTGTGGCGCTCCTCCTTAGGTGGGAGGGCTGCGAAGCGGTCCTTGTGGTGCCTGAGATAGACCTCAAGAGCCTCCGACAGCGTTGGGTCTGGTCTTTCCAGTGAACCTAGGAGCGCGCGAGCCTCAGGGCTCCTGGCAATTTCGGCATCCCGCGTCCTGGTGTTCGAGAAGTCGATTCTGAGTTTTTCGATCAGAAGACCCTCCCGAAGCTCCCACTGGTCCCTGGTGAGGTCTTCGGTGGCAATGAGCGGAAGCCCTAGGGTCTTCAGGAAGCCGAGGCCGCGATACCAATCATCAACAGAGGTGAGTTGGTCACTAAACGCTCGCGTCCGGTCCAACGGACCAGCTGTGATCTTCAGCGCGCGTAGCCATGCTTCAACATCCCTATGGACCTTCAGGGCCCGAAGCTCTGCCTCAGCGGCATCCTTTGTGTTTAGGGACTGGACGAACTCCCGTCTGCCCGCAGCCTTCTGAAGTTCGGGAGGGATAACACGGCGGTACTTGAAAACACCGTGGCGGGACGCCTGGATGTATCGCATCCGAGAGAACCATAAGCTCATTCAAACCTGCTCTTTTGTATCACCGCTTTGTGACACTGAGCGAGGGCGAGCCTAGGAAAACCAACGGGTTCAGCACCTTACCCGCAGGATAATGGTGCCCAGGAGAGGATTGGGCACTTCGCGGGCGAACAGCAGTAAAAACAAGGGGTTAGAAGAACCCTGTCGGCAGCGTTTGTACCACCGCCTTGTACCTGTGTCGACTGTGGCAGTTCCGCGGGATGAGCCCACCAATGTGCATCTTCAGGGAATCTGTAGCGCACGGGATTTAACCTCAGTCCACCCCTTTGTCCGAGCTTTGCCACGTGGATCGAAACGGGTCCTGCCCTTTCCGATCACGCGAGCCGCGCTACCTGGCCGCTCCAACAAGAGGAGCATCACTTGGACTTCTCCAGAGCCTTTGCTCACATCGTCGCTGGAGTGGGGAGCGCAACTGTCGTTCTCCGACGTCTGCGACACGGCAATCCGTTACCCGCCTTTGGCTTAGCACCTGCCATCCCAACCGGGAGACCTCAAGGAGCGACGCCCACGTTAAAAATGCCAACGGCACGGGGCTGGCAGCCTGGCCAAGCACCGGCGGTTGCACCTGGCCTGAAGGTCAATGCTTTTGCCAGGGAGCTCGACCACCCGCGCTGGATCGAGGTCCTGCCCAATGGCGACGTGCTTGTCGCTGAGGCGAGGAGCATGCCGGGCCCCCCGGGCGGCCTGTTCGATTACGCGATGCAGGTCACGATGGAGCGCGCCGGAGCCCTCGGTGTCAGCGCCAACCGGATCACACGGCTGCAAGATGCCGATGGTGATGGTGTGGCAGAGAGGTCTGAGGTGTTCCTCGAGAACATCCTGCAGCCCTTCGGGATGGCACTGATCGGCGACGCGTTCTACGTTGGTGCAACTGATGGTATTCTGGCCTTTGACTTTGACCGGACCTCCTGGCGCGCTGTCGGGCAGGGGAGGCGGCTGGTCGAGTTCAAGCCTGGGGGCCATTGGACACGCAGTCTCTTGGCCAGCCCCGATGGTTCGAAACTCTACGCGGGCGTTGGCTCGCTCAGCAACATCGGTGACCGAGGCATGGACGCGGAGGAGGGGCGTGCCGCCGTGTACGAGCTCGACATCGCTAGCGGTCACAGTCGCATCTTCGCTTCAGGGCTGCGCAACCCCGTTGGCCTCGCCTGGGAACCATCGACCGGCACTCTCTGGACCGTGGTCAACGAGAGAGACGGCCTCGGCGACGAAACTCCGCCGGATTATCTGACCTCGGTCCGGGATGGCGGCTTCTACGGCTGGCCCTACTGCTACTGGGGCAAGACGGTCGATGACCGAGTCCCACAACGTCCTGAGTTGGTTGCGCAGGCGATCACGCCAGACTACGCGCTTGGTGGGCACACAGCCTCGCTTGGGCTGTGTTGGCTCCCGGAAGGGATCCTGCCGGGGTTCCCTGAAGGGATGGTGATTGGGCAGCACGGCTCCTGGAATCGCAGCAGGCTCAGCGGCTACAAGGTGATCTTTGTCCCCTTCGCTGATGGACAGCCCTCAGGCCCCCCCCGCGACATCCTATGGGGCTTCCTCTCCCCCGACGAGCGTGAGTCATACGGCCGGCCTGTAGGCGTAACGATCGGCCCCAATCGATCGCTGCTGGTGGCGGACGATGTCGGCGATGTGATCTGGCGGGTGACGGGCGCCTGCTGCGCGTAACCCGTTCAGCTGGGGCACGAGCTCCATTACGAGAAGCCCGCCGCGTCCGTGTGGGCACTCCCTGCCTCGCCGCAGCACTCGACTGGTGCACGCCGACGACACACTCTAACGGCTCACGACCAATAGCCACTGAGCGGAATGCTGTACTTTTCCGAAGCCCAGAGGAGGATCCCCGTCGCGAGGGCCATCAGCACGAGGAGAAGTGCTAGGGTGACAAGGAAGCCCGCGTCTCCGAAGATCGCAAAATCCTTCCAAAGTGTGCTTCTTGGTCGCTCAACCATTCTACCCTCCTCCACGAGCTACCGAGGTTGGTACCCGCCAACAGCCCAATGTGTCCAAATCGTCAGCACGCCTGCTTGTCCCGAATGCATGAACCGATTTTGGAGAGTTGATCGCGCCAAATTTGTTCCGCTCCCTCCTTGTGCCCCGCGGGAGCCTTGAGGGCGCTCTCATACGCGTCGCGCCCCATCCTGAAGCGCTGTCTCAGAGCTTCCGTATGCTCCCGGTCGCGATACACGCTCTCCAGCGCAGTGCTGGGGACAATATCGACCGCAACGTAGCAAACGTTCATCATGCAAACCACCTCGCGATCCCCCGGGAGGCCTGACGGCTCATCCACTTTCTGGAAGATCGCATAGGCTCCATCCCCGCTCGTCGTAAACAAGAAGCGGCCATTGTACCGCCTCTCGATATCCTCTGCCAGGAACGGCCGCTCGGAACCGGCGGCCGCTTCGGAGGCGAACGAGGACGCGAGGCTCAGGGCGAGAAGCGCTTTGCATCCTCTCTTCATCGGATCTCCCTATGCCGGTCAGGACCGCAAGCGGCGCGCAATTGCGGCCCACGATAATCCGCTGACCCGTCGCTGATGCGATCCTGACCGGGCTCATGCGCAAACACATGGAGCATTTCGCAGGCTTGTGGAGACCTGTGATGAACGGAAGCGCCGCCATAGTCCAGGCACGCGAGCTTCGCGCTACGTGTCGGCTGGCGCATCCAGTGCATCGGTCCGAGCGACAGGACCGCGACTGCCAGGAGGAACCGGCGGCGAAGAGGCCTGCCACGCACTGTGTCCTGAAGCCTCGAGGGCGTTAGCGGACCTCACTGCCGTCCAACCCGCGCGACCGGCCCCGGTGCCCGGCTCCACCGGCGGAGCGGAAAACGAGCTGGCACGCCTAGCAAAGGCTGTCGAAGCGCTAGTTTCCTCATGCATTCCGCGAGCCGCAGTCCCGGGACTGCGGTCAGGAGGCGCTATGGAACAGCTCAACATCGGGCTTGCCGTCACCGGGCTTGTCGTCATCCTTATCGGCCTCCTCTCCAACCAGCTCAAGAGGAGCCCCCTCCAAGAGCCGATGGTCGCCGTTCTGGTCGGCATCGCCGCCGGCCCCTACGGGTTTGGTTGGCTCGATGTGTCCAAGTGGGGCGACGAGAACACCATCCTGGAACAGACCGCCCGATTGACGCTGGCGGTCAGCCTGATGGGCATCGCGCTGCGCCTTGAGACCCATGCCATTAAGGTTCTTTGGAGACCTGGCGTGCTCCTCATCACTCTGGGTATGGTCGGCATGTGGCTGGCGTCGTCGGCCCTTGCGGGCTGGCTGCTTGGCCTGTCGTTTTGGGCCGCGCTGCTTCTGGGCGCCGTCGTGACACCGACCGACCCCATCGTGGCGAACTCCATCGTCTCCGGCCCGTTTGCCAGGAAGCATCTTCCCTTGCGCATCCGGGACACGATCTCGTTCGAGTCGGGCGCCAACGACGGCCTCGCCTACCCGCTCGTCATGTTACCTGTGCTGATGATGGGGCCCAGCCCTGATGAGGCGTGGATGCGCTGGCTCGTGGAGTCGGTTCTGACCGGTGTCGGAGGAGCCTTCGTGATCGGCATCGTGGTGGGCTATGTGGCCGCCCTCCTCCTGGCCATGGCGGTGCGCTTCAAAATCATCGAGGAGACGTCGCTCCTGAGCTACGCAGTCGCGCTCTCCCTCTTCACGCTCGGCGTGGCGGAGCTCTTGCACACCGATGCGCTCTTCGCCGTGTTCATGGCGGGGATCGTCTTCAACCTCCGGATCGGCGGTCAGGAAAAGGACCAGAAGGGGCCGGTCCAGGAGGCCGTTGCCAAATTGTTCATGCTGCCCATGTTCGTCGTACTGGGCTTGGTCCTGCCATTCGAGGAGTGGGGGCGCCTCGGATGGCCCCTCCTCGCTCTCGCGGTCCTCACGCTTCTTCTGCGACGCCCGCCTGTGTTCGCGGTGCTCTTTCCAGGCCTGCGCGGATTCCTCAATGGGCGCGACGTCGCTTATGTGGGCTGGTTCGGGCCAATCGGCATCGCGGCAATCTACTACGCAGCCTACGCACGGGGGCACACGCACGACCCGCTGATCTGGCACGTGGCGAGTGCGCTGATCTTCGCTTCGATCATGGGGCACGGCCTGACGGCTGCGTCTCTGACGCGGTTCTACGCCCGCCATCAAGCCCCGCCGCCGCGGAGGACGAGGCACCTTGAGGACGAGGAGGACGAATGAGGCGGAAGCCATCGCGGATCATGACCCCTGCTTCGCCGAAGGCTCGGAGCGACGTGCCCGGCCCGTAACCCGGCAGCGCAGATGCAGCCTGAACCGTGGCAGGGGGCGCGGTGTTATGCTTTCGGATCGTTCCGGAGCCTCCGCCATGCGCAATCCGTTGAGCCTCGCCACGGCTTTCCTGGTCTTCTCCTTCGCAGCGCCAAATCTCTCCCAGGCCGCTGATTGCCCGGTCACCCATGACCAACTAGCCGCTGCGCTCAAGGCGAGCGTGAAGGCGAGCGGCGGCCCTATCAACGGCGGCTTCGACACCCATCAATGGGCCAGCGTGGTGACCCGCGACGGGACGGTCTGCGCCGTCGCCTTCAGCGGCGACAAGCCCGACGACCAATGGCCGGGCAGCCGCGTCGTCGCCATGGCCAAGGCCAACACGGCGAATTCCTTCAGCGTCAAGACTATGGCGCTCTCCACCGCCAATCTCTTCGCCCCCGCGCAGCCCGGCCAGAGCCTCTACGGCATCGTGCAGGCGGGCCCGCCCTCACCAGAGGCGAACGCGGGCGACAGCAACCAGTTCGGCACCGCTTCCGATCCGGCAGTCGGCAAGCGCATCGGCGGGGTCGTCGTCTTCGGCGGAGGGCTTGCACTCTATAACGAGAGCGGCATCGTAGGCGGCCTCGGCGTCAGCGGGGATACCTCCTGCGCCGACCACAATGTGGCCTGGCGACTCCGCAATGCGCTGGGGCTCGACAAGACGCCACAGAAGGACGCGATCGTGTACGACCTCGGTCCAGACGGGAAGAGCGCGAGCGGCTTCGGGCATGTGAAGTGCCCCGGTCACGAGGCGGACGTCGCGCATGAACTCGGGGCTGGCATCGGCGGCTATTCCTTAAGCGGGCTCGCCCCCAAGAAATAGGGAACCGGTCGACAACGCGTCAGGAAAACTGCTCTGAACGGGGCCCCTCGTGGGTCGCGTGGACATCGCTCGATCGATGGTCGGCCACAGGGGCGGCCCCGCCTCCGAGCCTAACCTTGATCGGCTCCTAGCGTTGGAGCGACGCTCTCTCGCGACGCTGGTACGATCCCGACCGCGGTATCAGGAGCCGGTGTTCGTGCACCGGCGGAGCCGAAGGGGATGAGGGCCAATCCAAGCCCGAACGCCGCAACGGGCACCCACAAGGGCACGAGGTGAAGGAGTAGGAGCGCTTGCGCCCACATCAGGCCCCAACCCGCAACTGTCATCACCATCGCGGCAGCCAGGATTGGGTTGCAGCGCTGCATTTCGGCGTGCAGCCGCAACCCGATCGCCTTCCACCGCATCCGCTCTTCCGTCCTCGCGTCGTAGACGCGGGCTTCGGCCAGGGGCCACCTTGCCGTGTCGGACTCCCCCCGGCTCAGGTCGCGCGGCTCTCCGAGTTCCTGCGGTCGCTGGGTGAGCGGGGTCGGCATGGCGCGGAGCCGCTCTAGCGAAGGGTGTAGAGATAGGCTGCGACGTGCCGGGCCTCCCGGCTGGAAATGCCCGTAATCGGCATAGCCGTCTTCGGATCCAGGGAGCGCGGGTTCTGGATCCATTGGATCAAGGAATCCGGCGTGTTCGTCGTAATGCCGGCGATGTAGACCCGCGCCGCGAAACCTTCGAGGGAGGGACCTACCTTTCCTTGAGCCCGTGGTACCCCTGGAATGGTGTGGCAGCCCGCGCAGCCGTAGCGCTGAGCGAGCTCGCGACCGCGGTCGGGGTCGCCGGCCGTGAGCGCCACCGCGCGCGTGCGCATCTCGTTCGCGGCCTTCGCCTCGTAGAAGGCGTAGAGGCCGGCAGCGAAGAGGAACAGGAGCGCCAGCGTTCCGATGACGGCGCTGCGCCAGATCCGCGTCGGTCCGGGGGTTCGCGTTTCCGAAGGAGCGGGTGGTTCGATGGACGCGGGGGTGACAGGCACGGACCGGACCGGGGATCGCCTCCCCATGCCGACGGCCGTCGCGGCGCCGCCAATGAGGAGCGTCGCTGCGATGGAGGCGAGGGCTCTAACGTGCCGCGCGGGCATGGCGGCCTCCCGTTGTCAGGTCCGAGGCGGACTGAGCGATCCACAATCCCGCAAGAGCGAGCGCCGCCCCCGCATAGACCAATCCGGCGGGGATCCACATCACCAGGCCGGCGAGTTGCTGATCTTCGAGGGGAGTGAGACCCCAATCCGGCGCGGACTCGGTCTGGATCGGATAGATCGGCTGGCGCGCGATTGCGAGCAGGATCCCGAGGAAACCAGTGTGGAGCGAGGTCACGAACAGATAGAGCACCGCCGCGCCGTAGGCCCGCTCACGCTCCGGTGCTTGTAGCAGAGCGCGCCAGAACAGAAGCGCCGTGATGAAGAAAGTCATGTGCTGCAGCCAGTGAACCCACGCATCGGCGAGTGCCGCCTGGTAGAGAGCCGGTATGTGCCAGACCCAGAGGGCAGCGCCGTGCACGAGCGTGGCCACGGGTGCATTGGTGAGGATGGCCCAGGACCAGGCCAGCGCCGGCACCCGACTGAGTGCACCGACCCCCCGCCGCCAGCTTGAACGCAGCGCCCAGAGTATGGCTCCGACCGGCCGTCCCACCACAATGAGCGGGGCCGACGCGGCCATCAGAATCTCATGCTCGATCATGTGCGCAACGAACAGCCGTTCGCCGAGCCAGTGGAGCGGCGCTACGAGAGCGAGAACGAGCAGAGCCCAACCGAGCGCAAAGCAGCCCATCTGCCAGAGGCGCACGCCCCGGCCGATCCCGGCCCTGTTCCAGAGCCGCGCAACACCGGTGGCATAGAGGCCGCCGGAGAGGGCCAGGGGGAGGACGACCCAGGGGTCGAAGGTCCACGTCGCGCCAAGCTCCGTCCAATGCAGGTGGCCCGCATGGGCAAGCGCTCGACCCGGGAGCAGCATGGCGACGAGGAGCGCGAGCACCCGTATCGCTCGGACCCATGTAAGACCAAGCCGGCCATGCCGTGGAACCAGGAGGAGCGCGGGCATCCTCATCGCTCGCACCCGTGGAACATCATCCCGGCAACGCCGTGGAGAGCGATGATCGCGGTGAACAGCAGAGCCATCCCGATTCCCATCAGCGCCACGAAACGGTGCGGCCGACCGGCGCCGGTGGAGTCGCCATGGGATGCGGGCGCCACCATCACATAGCCGCGCCAGGACAGGAAGCCGCCGAAGAGACTCAGCGCCGCCATCGCGAGGGCGACCACGGGGACGATTTTGATCTGGTGGGCGCACATCCAGGGCACGAGGGAGTAGTTGGCCTGCGTGCTGACAAGCCATGCCAGCGGTCCGGCATAGATGCCGGCCGAAGGGATGCCTCGGGCGAACCAGCCCGCAACCCTGTTTCGCCGGCGTTGAGCCTCAGGTGTTCCGTCCTGGCGTTCGACGGTGTCCATCTCACAACCTCGGGAACAGGAAGACGATCACGTAGAGCGGGATCCACGCGGCCACCACGAAGGTCCAGTAATCGCAGTTCTGCTCGATGTTGGCGAAGCGCTTGCCGTGCCCGTGACGGGTGAACATCAAGACGGTGAGCACGATCGCGTCGACCACATCGGTCAGCAGATGGAGCGTGTGGAAGCCGACGAGCAGCCACACAATGGAGCCGTAGGCGTTGTGATCCCACTTGGTGTGGAGCAGCGCGATCTCGAGCGCGCGCAAGGCCAGCAGGGCCACGCCGAGCACGCTCATGATGACGAGGTAGCGGCGGACCTTTTGCAGGTCCTCGCGCCCGCTGTACTTCCGGGCCAGATAGTTCGGCCACAGGCTGCCGAGCATCAAGACTGTGTGGAATGTGGATGTGTAGATGTCCGGCGGCTTGGAGGAGAGCGGCCACACACCGTTGATGAAGACGAGGTAGAAGTAGGCCCCGAAGGCAAGGACGAAGCCGATGCCCTCCGCGGCGCAGAAGCCCATGATCCCCCACCACTGGGAGCTCCGGGTTCCATGGCCGTAGGTCGGGAGCCGCGCCACGTTGAGGACGACCCGGTGTTGCAGCGGTGTCGAGATCGACTGGAGTGGGCCAGAGGTCATCGTTCGCACTCCGCAGAAACGTTCTGCCGACGGAGCGTCATGTCTCGCTCTCCTTGTCGGCCTTCGGCCAGAACCAGCCCAGCAGCGTGATCATCGTGGGGACACCGCCCCAGACGATGGCCCAGGGGGTGAAGATCGAGCCGACGAAGGTGATGGTGGTCGCGATCGCCGCGAGGAAGGGCCAGATCGAGGGCTCGGGGGACGTCTCCTTGAGGTCCGCCCGCCCAGCCGTCACGGTCGAGACGATGACCTCCCGATTCTCAACGCTGAGGCCCGCAGCGACCGGCAGGGTTTCGCGGTGAGCCCACAGGGGCTCGCGGTTCGTGACTACGGGGATACGGTCGAAGTTTTGTGGCAGCGGCGGCGAGGCCGCCGCCCATTCGAGTGTGCCGGCATCCCAGGGGTTCGGCCCGGCGAGCGCCCCCCGGCGCGCGCTCACGATCACATTGACTAGGAAGACCACGAAGCTCCCGAACAGCATCAGGGCGCCTAGCGTGGAGATGAGGTTCAGGTTCCCCCAGCCCATCTCGGGCAAGTAGGTGTAGACTCGGCGCGGCATCCCCATGAGCCCCGAAATGTGCATGGGGAAGAAAGTGATGTTGAAGCCGATAAAGGCGAGCCAGAAGTGCCATTTGCCGAGGCGCTCGCTCATCATGCGCCCGGTGAACTTTGGGAACCAGTAGTAGATGGCACCCAGCAGCGGGAAGACGTTGCCGCCGATGAGCACGTAGTGGAAATGCGCCACGACGAACATGGTGTCGTGCACCTGCGCGTCGATCGGCACCGAAGCCAGCATGATGCCCGAAAGGCCGCCGGCCACGAAGATGAAGAAGAAGCCCATCACGAACAGGAGCGGCGTGCGGAAGACCGGACGCCCGTCCCAGAGCGTCGCGATCCAGCAGAAGATCTGGATCCCGTTCGGAATCGCGATCAGCATGCTGGACGCGGTGAAGAAGCTCGCGCCGAGTTGCGGCAGACCCGTGGTGAACATGTGGTGCACCCACAGGCCAAACGAGAGAAAGCCCGTCGCGATCATCGACAGAACGAGCGGAATGTACCCGAAGGCCTGCCGCCGCGCGAAGGTGACCACGATGGCTGAGACCCAGCCCGTGGCCGGGATGAAGATGATGTAGACCTCCGGGTGGCCGAAGAACCAGAACAGGTGCTGGTAGAGAAGGACATCGCCTCCCTCTGCCGGATTGAAGAAATGCGTGCCGACCAGCCGGTCCATGATCAGCATCACGGAGGCCGTGACCACCGCGGGCAGAGCGAAGATGATGATGAAGGCGTTGACGAGCTCTGCCCACACGAAGAGCGGGATGCGGTCGAGCGTCATGCCGGGCGCACGGAACTTGAACACCGTCACAACGATCTGAATTGCTACCGCAATGGCGGCGACCTCCGTGAAGGTAATCATCTGCGCCCAAAAATCGGTCCGCTTGCCGGGCGAGAATTCCGGCCCTGAGAGGGGCGGATAGGCGAACCAGCCCACATCCGGGCCGATGTTGAGCATGAAGGCGATCCAGATCATCGCCCCGCCGAACACGTAGACGTAGTACGAATAGGCGTTGAGCCGCGCGAAGGCGATGTTGCGAGTGCCGAGCATGAGCGGCAGTAGAAAAACCGCGAAGGCTTCCCCGATCGGCACACCGAAGAGGAACATCATCGTGATGCCGTGCATCGTGAAGAGCTGGTTGTAGAGATCCGGCCCGATCAATCCACTCTCGGACCGCGCTAGCTGCATGCGCATCGCGATGGCCGACAGGCCGCCGAGGAACAGAAAGACAAAGGCGGTGATGATGTACCGGCGGCCGATGATCTTGTGGTCCACGGTCGAGAGCGCGCCGATGATGCCCTTCGTGGTGCCCCAGGTGGTAGCAAGCCGGGCGGTGAGCTCCGGCCCGTCGACCTGATCGTCGCGCAGCTCTCTGGGATCCGGCGGCGCATCGGCTTCGCTCTTCATGCCCGGTTGGCCGCTGGGGCGGCCTGTGAGCAGGCGGGAGGGCTCGGGCACCGCGTCGAGCGCGGCATCGTGGGGAGCGAGGGCGCGGGTCACTTGAGCCCCTCCAGATAACTTGCGAGCGGTTGCACCTCATCGGGCTCGAGCTGGATCGTCGGCATCTGGACGCCGGGCTTAACCCCGTGCGGATCCACGATCCAGGCGGCGATGTTGCCCCGCGTGGTCTCCAGCGTTCCGGCCGCGATGTACCGGCGACTGCCCACATGGGTGAGGTCGGGGGCAATCTTGCCGCCTGCATCCGTACCCCGGATCTGGTGGCACATCACGCAGGGCTTGGACATGAAGATCTCCATGCCGCGCTGGCGCTCGGGGTCGCTCGGGGGTTGGGCCGAGGCGATCTGGCGGTTACGCCAGCGCTCGAACTCCTCTTTCGGCTCCGCGATCACGAGCACGCCCATATGGGCGTGCTGGAGCCCGCAATATTCCGCGCACTGACCGCGATAGACACCGGGCCGGTCGGCTTGGAGCACGATCTGGTTCTGGCGCCCCGTGATGGCGTCCATCTTGCCCGTCAGGTTGGGGACCCAGAAGGAGTGGATCACGTCCACGGATTCGAGCTTGATCAATACCGGCTCACCGACCGGAATGTGGATTTCGTTCGCCGTCGTAAAGACCCGGTTCGTCTGCGGATCCTCGTAGGTGACCTGCCACCACCACTGCCGGCCCGTGACGAGCAGGCTGATCGCGCCATCCCTGTGGCCGTAGAGCGCCCGTTGGCCACCGTAGCTGATCCCCGTGAGGGCTACGACAGTGAGGAAGGTCAGGCCGATCGCGGTGGAGACCACGATCGTCATGCGCCGCTCGGTGGCAGGGTCCGTGGCGAGCGGGTCCGTGCCGGCGACGCGGCGCTTGCGAAGTGCCAGAAGCAGGGCGCCCATGGTGAGAACCCACACTGTCCCGAGCACCGCGGTGAAGATCCAGAACATGTCGGCGAGTGTGCGCGCCGCCGGGCCGTGCGCGTCCAGGGCTGATTGCCAGCCCTGGCAGCCCGCGAGGGGAAGGACGAGAAGGAGAACTGGTGCGATCCGCTTCATCGCCGCCTCACTGCGGCATCTGGGCGGACGGCGGTATTTGGCCCCCATCGACCACGCTCCCGGGCGGGCGGCGCAGCTCGGCCGGAGCGGGGTGCATGTCGTCGTTACGCCCTGGCGCGACATCCTTGCTGACGTTGCGGCCCATAGAGCGAACGTAGGAGGCTATCTGCCAGATCTGGTCGTCGGGAATTCGGCCGCGGAAGGATGGCATGCCGTTCGGCCGCCCCTCGCGGATCGTCTGCACGATGTTCTCGATCTGCCCCCCGTAAGACCAGCGGTCGTCCATCAAGGGTGGACCGGACCCGCCGCCACCATTGGCGTGGCAGCCGTTGCAGTTGAACCAGATATAGAGCTTCTTGCCCTGCGCGACGTGAAAGGCGTTCTCTTCGTAGTTCTTGCCCATGCCGGTGCGCACCTCCGCCGGCGGGGAGGGGCCGGCCGAGAGGGGAGACAGAGCAATCTTCTCCTGGGACTCAGCGGTGACGGGGTTCGCCCGGTACTCGCGGTCCTCCCGTTGGCAGGACGCCAGGAGGGTCGCGAGGGCGAGAAGCGGCAGGGCAGCTTTCATCGGACGACGTCCGCGTGATGGGAGGGGTGGTCGAGGCGCGGCACCCTGTATTGGGTGAGGATGCGGTCCACGTCCGCACGGCGGCGGGCGAGCGCGGCGTCGACCTCCCGGCGCAGGGCCTCGTCCTCCCGGCGCACCGCCATCGAGATGTCGAACACCATGGGGAGCTTCGGCCCATCGAAGGCCGGCCGGACCGGCACCACCTTCAGAGGCACCGTTTGCTGCGTCGAAAAATACCCCCCCAGCGGACCCCAGACGACGGCAACATCGATCTCGCCCTGCGCGAGCGCGACGAGCATTCGGGCGGGAGGATTGGGCTCGCCGTAATCTCCGTAGATCATGAAGCCGCGCACGTTGTCGACGACGCCTCTGCGGGCGAGCGCATGGGCGGGCGGCGTGTTCGAGCCGTCGTCGCCGATAAGGTGAACGCCGATCCGCGCCTCGCGCAGAACGGGGTCGTTGTAGGATGCGATCTCGGGCCCGTCGGCGCGAGTGACGAACACGTAGCTCGAGCGGTAATAGGGCGCGGTCGTGAGCACGCCCTCGGCGTTCGCGGGCAGACCCGGCACCAGGTCGCAGGTACCGACTTTGAGGGTGTTGCGCAGAAAGCCGCGCCGTTGCGCCCACCAGGTATAGCGCAGCCGTGCGCCAAGCTCCTCGGCCAGGAGTTCGGAGATCTGGTTCTCGAACCCTTCGCCAGCCTCGTTGGAGAAGGGAAGGTTGTTGGGATCGGCGCAGACCCGCAGTTCGCGCGCGCCGGCGGCACCGGCAGCCAGGAGAGCTCCGATCAGAACGAGGGTTCTAAGGGAGCTTGAACACATAGAGTGTTCCTCCTTTGGTGGTCACGTTCTTGAGCTCGCGCATGGCATTGACGAAACCAAGCGCAGCGGTGGCATCACGGGGATCGAGATCGCCTGAAACGATGGCGCCCGCCCAACCTCCGACGCCGGAGAGGATCGCGACGTACTGCTTGCCGTCTGGCCCACGATAGGTGGTGGGCTGGCCGATGATCCCGGACGAGGTCTTGAACTGCCACAGCACCTCGCCCGTGCGCGCATGCACGGCTTTGAACCAGCCCTCCATGTTGCCGTAGAACACCACGTCGCCGGCCGTCGCGACCGCGCCGCTCCAGATCGGGAAGCGCTCCTTGATGGTCCAGAGCTCTTTGCCCTCGCGGATGTCCCAGGCCGAGAACTCACCCATATGTCCGCCGGGCCCCGGGAACATGCGCACCTCCGCGCCGACATAAGGGGTCCCGGCGATGTAGTTGGCCTCAGAGCTCTGCCAGTCCATGCACATGTTCATGTGCGGGATGTAGAGGAGGCCGGTCTTGGGCGAGAAGGCGCTTGGATTCCAATCCTTGGCGCCCGGCGCAGTGGGGCAGATGTCCCGGATGACGCGGTTGTTCACCGGTTCCTTCTCGGGGTTGATCAGCATCCGTGCGGTCTTCATGTCGAAGCCCGTGACGGCGGTATAGGCGTGGAACGGTTTTGCCGAGAGCACCTCACCGGTGGTGCGGTCGATCACGTAGACGAAGCCCGTGCGCCCGGGATGCACGAGAACTTTGCGCGGGCGCCCCTCCCACTCCATGTCGAGCAGGATCATCTCATTGACCGTGTCCCAGTCATGGATGTCGTGCGGCGCAGTTTGATAGAACCACCGGGCATCGCCAGTGTCAGGGTCGCGGGCGAAAATACCCGCTGTCCATTTGTTGTCACCGGGGCGCTGATTCGCGTTCCAAGGACCGGGATTACCGGTGCCGTGGTAGAGGAGGTTGAGCTCCGGATCGAAGGAGAGCCAGCCCCAGACCGTTCCACCACCTGTCTTCCACGCATCCGCGGGCCAGGTGGTGACGCCGAGATCCTTGCCCTTGTCGCTTTCGTAGAAGGGCTTGAAGTTCGGCCCGATCTTCACGTCCTGATCGGGGCCGGTGTTGTAGGCCTTCCAGACGCTCTTGCCGTCCGCTTCGTTCAAGGCGTGGATCCAGCCGCGCACGCCATACTCGCCGCCCGAGATGCCAACGAAAACCTTACCCTTGGCGACGAGCGGCGCCATCGTCATGGTCTCGCCGCGGTTGATATCGCCGAGCTTGGTTCTCCAGGCCTCCTTGCCAGTTTCTGCATCGACGGCGACTACCTGGGCGTCCAGGGTCGTGTAGAAGACGCGCCCGTTCGAGTAAGTCGGTCCGCGGTTGACCACGTCACAGCACGCGACGCCCTGCGCGGCTGCAGCAGGCTGCGGGTTGTACTGCCACTTCATCGGCGCGCCCTCCTTGGAGAGGTCGAGCGCGTAGAGGATGTTGGGGTATGGCGAGAGCACGTACATCGTGCTGCCGACCACGAGCGGCGCCGATTCCTGGCCGCGGTTCACGCCCGTCGAGAACGTGAAGGCGACCTGCAGGCTTTTGACGTTCTCGGTGTTGATCTCAGCCAGACCGCTGTAGCGGGTGTTGGCGTAGTTCTTCTGCGGGATGGTCCACTGCCCATCCTCGTCCCTGCTCACGAAGGGCGGAGGTTGAGGGGGCGTTTGAGCGCTAACAGGGAATAGGGCTGCCAGGGTGAGGCATAAGGCCAGAGAACAGGCTGAGCGCAGTCGACCCACGAGATCTCCCCCGAGATCATGCCGCCACAATAAGGCGTGACTCAACCAAACGGCCGAGCCTGATCCTTGTTCCACGTCGTTGGGACGGAGGGACGGAGTATACAACCACCCCAGGAATTCCCGCTGCGTTTTGGAGAGGGGCTGCCCTTGAGCCCGGCTACTCGGCGCCGCGTCGAGCCCAGAACCCCCGTCCGGGGTCGTAGCCTTGAACCGCGAGGCCGAGAAACCCCGCGAGGCCCAAGATGCAGGCGGCGCAGGCCACCGGCTCGAAGCGCAGGTAGAGCGCGAAGCGGATCAGCTCCGCGGCATGCGTGAAAGGGTTAGCCTGCGCGAGGAGCCCCAAAGCGGGGTTCACCTCGTCGAGGCGCCACAGGGGATAGAGCGCCGTGGAGGCGAAGAACATCGGGAAGATCACGAAGTTCATGACGCCCGCGAAGTTCTCGAGCTGGCGGATCAGCGACGAGAGGGCGAGACCGACGGCGCCGAGCATCAGGCCGGCCAGTGCCAGGGCGGGTAGCACCGCGACGTAACCCAAGGCCGGCGGGCGCACACCCCAAAACCGCGCGATGACGAGGAAAAGATAGACAAGCGGGAGCGCGGCGACCGTATTGGCGATCAGCCGGGCGGTCAGAAGCCACCAGCGGGGCAGTGGCGCCGTCAAGAGCACACGCATGGAGCCCATCTCGCGGTCGTAGACCATGGCGAGCGAGCTTTGCATCCCATGGAAGAGCAGCATCATCGCGGCCAAACCCGGGACGATGTAAACCTCGTAGAGGATGTAGGTCTCATAAGGCGGGATCGTCGAAAGCCCGAGCACGGCGCGAAAGCCTGCCGCGAAAAGCCCAAGCCACACGAGGGGCCGCACGATCGCGGAGGCAAGCCGCCCGGGTTGCCGCACGAGGCGCAGGGTTTCCCGGCGCGTGATGCCCGCAAGCGCTCGAAGGGCGTGGCGCGTTCTCATGCGCCGCCCGTGAGGCGCAAGAACGCCGTCTGAAGGGGCTCGGTGCCGGACAGGTCCGATGCAGGCCCGAGCCAGCGCAGCCCGCCCGCGTGCAGCACCATCAATGCATCGTCGGGCTCGACCTCGTCGAGAAGATGCGTGACCCAAAGAACGCTCACCCCCCGTTCGCGGCAGAGCGCCCGCCCATGCGCTAGAAGCGTGCGACGGGAGGCGACATCCAAACCCACTGTGCCCTCGTCGACGATCAGCAGACGCGGCTCGTGGAGGAGGGCGCGGGCCACCTCCACCCGCCGCCGCAGGCCGCCCGAGAGGGAGCGCACGGCGTCATCAAGCCGATCCGCCATGTCGAGGCGATCCAACTCCGCGCGTCCGCGCGCCAGGGCGATCGTTCGGGTCAGACCATGCAGCGCGCCGTGATAGGCGAGATTTTCGGAAATGGTCAGATCAAGGTCGAGGGTCGGCGCCTGAAAGATCACCCCGAGCTTCGCCAGAGCATGAAGGGGCTCGCGGCGGATGTCATGCCCGAAGATGCGGATGTCTCCTGTTTGGGCGGCATAGAGACCGCTTGCCAGCGAAACCAGGGTGGTCTTGCCAGCACCGTTGGGTCCGAGCAGCACCGTGAAGGAGCCTGGGGCGAGGGCGAACTCCACCGCCTCCAAGACCTGCCTTGTCCCGAAGCGATGGCTCAGGCGTTCGACGGACAGGGCAGTCACGGCGCGACGACGAGCCCCCAGGGGGAGCGCCCGACGCCGATCGACTTGATCACGTCCCCCCGTTCCAGGTCGATCACCGATACATCGCTCGAATTGCCATTGGCGCTGTAGAGCCGGCGCTCGTCCGGGGACAGCGCGATGTGCCAGACCCGTTGCCCGACGAGGTAGAGGCGCAGCACCTTGAAGCTTTGCGCGTCGATCTCAGCGACGCGATTCGAAGGCCCCAGCGCCACATAGGCCCGCCGGCCGTCGCGGGTAAGCTGGATGCCGACCGCTTGAACGAGCTCGCTCGAAACGCCCGGGACCTGGAAGCCAATCTTCGCCAGAGGCTCGCGGCTGCCGGCATCGAACACCGCCACCGAGCCCCGCAGCTCCGACGAGACCCAGATCCGCCGGTTGTCGGCCGACACCTGCGCGACGCGGGGACGGGTATCGACCAGCACGTTGTCGACGAGTTCGAGGGTCGCCCCGTCGATTACGTGCAGCATGCTGGTGGTCTCGGAGGTGTTCACCACAATCCGCCCGTCCGGGCTCACGCCCATCCCCTCGGGTTCGACGCCCACCTCCACCTCGGCGAGGATGCGGCGCTCGGGGATGTCCACGACCGACACCATGTTGTCGTTCTCGTTGGCGACGAACAGCCTGCGCCCGTCCGGGTGCAGAACGAAGAGCTCCGGATCCTCGCCAGAGGGAAGCGAGCCCGTCACCCGCTGCGTCGCGAGATCGATTACGTCGATCCTGTTGTCGTCGCCCACAGCCACATAGAGCTGACGCCGGTCCGCAGAGAGAGCGATGCCCCGCGGACGGCGTCCGACCGGGATCGTCGCTGCGACCGCAAGCGTCGCGCCATCGATCACCGACACCGTGTTGTCTTGTTCGTTCGACACGTAGACAGTTTCGGCCCCGGCGGGTCCGGCAGCGGCAACGAGCAAGAGCAGGACGATCAGAAGCGGCATCGGCTTTCCTCGCGGTCAACCCCTAAGGTATCGAGTTCGGAGCCTCTGTGCAGAAAACCCGGCTGGGGCGAAACCGATACGAGCATGCGGGGGCCGGCAATCAGGATCGGCTGGCGCATCTGCCCATCCCAGGCACGGAAGCTTTGACCCTGCCCCTTGAAGCCGGCGAGCAGGAAATCCGGTCCGCGCATGTACGCCGCGATGGCGGCGGGATCGCTACTCCTGGCGCGAATAGCGGCCTCGCCGATCGAGCGCACGGCGGCCCAGGCTGCATAATCCGCTAGCCCCATGCGCCGCCCTGCCAGACGCTCGAAGCGGGCGTGAAGCTGGGTGGTGCCCCATTGCTCGGTGACGGGGCTGAAGCCTGTCGCCACGAGTCCATGGGTACCGGCGACGGGGCGGGGCCGCGCCGTGCGGCCGGGGAGGTATTCGCCGAACGCGTCCGCCTCGTCGGCCACGACGAGCACGTCATGGTCGGGGCTCTGCGACAGCGCTGGGATCTCCGTCTGCAGGGTCACATGCCCCGTATCGGTCCGGGCATTGCCGGGCCGGAAGGTCCAGGCCTTCTCGATTGCGATCTCGGCCCCGAACCGCTTCGCGGCACGGCGGACGGCATCGGCAAACAGCTTGTCGCCAGGCTCGGGCCCGACCACGAGAAACCACCGGCGCCAGCGCTTAAAGACGAGATACTGAGCTAGGGCATCCGCCACCATGGCGCGGCTCGGGACGACGTGCAGGACGTTGGCGCGGCAGGCCTCGTGGCGCAGGTCATCGTCCGGTGCGCGGCTGTTAAGAATCAAGAGATCGCGCGCCTCTGGTGCGGAGGCGAAGGCAAGGAGAGCGGGCGCATCGAGGTCGGCCACCACGAGCCGGGTGCCTTGATCTCGGAACAGGCGAGCGGCCTGCGCAGCATCGTCCCCGGCCCGAAGGGCTCGCTCTGCGAGGGTGAAGGCTTGCCCCATGAAACGCCCGGTTGTGGCGGTATCGGCAAGCCCGAGGCGCGCGCCCATCAGCCCCTCATCACGGATCTCGCGGTTTAGGGGCGAGACCGGCCGGACCGGTGGGCGATCCTGCCCGATGAAGCCGATCGTGATGGAGCCCTCCGCTAGAGCCGGGGCGCTCATGAGGGCAAGTAGAAGGAGAAGGAGGACCCTCACTCCGCTGCCCTCGAGCGGACGAGCGGGTGGTCGTCGACGATGCGCGCAGGCGAGCCCTCTAGGGTGATCACGCGGTCGGCGAGAGCTGCGGCTTCGGGCCAATGATGGGTGACGAGAAGCGTGGTCGGCCGCAGGCGCGCCAGTTCGCGGGCTACGACGCGTTGCATGGCTTCGGCGGTCGCTTCGTCGAGGGCGGCGAAAGGCTCGTCGAGCAGGAGGAGCTGCGGCTCGATCGCGAGCGCCCGTGCGAGAGAGACCCGCCGCGCCATACCGAGGGACAGGCGCTGCGGATAGACCTCGGCGGCCTCTGCAAGGCCGACGCGGTCGAGCCAAGCCAATGCATCGTCCGGTCGCCCAGGCAGCACGAGCTCTAGGTTCTCCCGTGCGGTCCGCCAGGGCAGGAGGCGAGGCGATTGAAAGTGATAGCCGATGCGCGCAGGCCGGCCCGTCACCGTGCCGTCGTAGGCGCGATCGAGACCCGCCGTGATCTGAAGAAGGGTCGTCTTGCCCACGCCCGAGGGGCCCACGACCGCACACACCTCTCCGGGCGCGAGGGCGAGATCGAGGTTCTCGAACAGCAGGCGGGCCGGCGCGCCTCCCTGTGCCGGGAAGACCTTCCGACCCACCGTGATCCCGACGCCCGTCATTGCCATGGGGGTCTTGAGAGTTGCGCTCCTCGGCTCACCGCCGCCACCTCGCCATCCGTCGCTCCAGAGGTGTGAAGATGAGGGCTTCCACGAGGAGGACGCAAGCCACGAAGGCCGCCGCGTAGGCGACTACCCGCGCCACGTCGAAGAGCTGGAAGTAGGCCTGGAGTTGAAAGCCCACTCCGCTCGATCGACCGAGCAACTCCACAACGAGCACGATCTTCCAGATGAGCGCAAGGCCGTTGCGGGCCGCTGCGAGAAGATAGGGCGCGAGTTGCGGGACCACGATCTCGCGAAGCTTGGTCCAGGGCCCAAGCCGGTAGACCTGCGCGACCTCCTCGTAATCACGGTCGAGTGTCCGCGCGCCCTCGCGCAGGGTGACGGCGACATTCGGGATCTTGTTGGCGGCGACTGCCACCAGCAGGGCGGTCTCGACGAGGCCAAGCCACACATAGGTGAGGATGATGACCACGAGCGCCGGCACGTTGAGGAGGATCACCACCCATGGATGGATCCACCGATCGAGCCACGGGAGGCGGCCGAGAGCAAACCCGAGCATCGTGCCGAGCACCATGGCGATCACGAAGCTCACGGCAACGCGGGCTAGCGTGATGCCGAGATGCGGGAGCAGGTCTCCATCCCGCATTTCTGCGGCAAGGCTTTGCAGCACGGACCCAGGACCGGGAAACAGACGGCTGTCCGCCAGGGCAGCGGATGCGGACCACAGCGCAACCAGGAGGAGGAGCGATGCCGCCCTCTGCCAGCGGTCGGTAGCAAGAGGCAACGCGGCCACCGCCTCAGTACGAGATGAGGGGCGAGAACGTCGCCGGATCGAGGCTGCGAGCGCGGCCGACAAGGCGCTCGCCACCGAGTTGAGCCAGGATGGCGTAGAGGTCCGCCGCTGCCTGGCGCTCCGCCTCGCCCCACCGTTTCGGTACCCCTGCGGCGTAGCCGGCGCGGAGAGCGGAAAGAACGCCTTCGTCGTTGGAGCCGACGAGGGGTGCGAGCGCCGTCCACTCCTGCTGCGATCCCGCCAGACGCTCCTTGGCGGCTTGGGATGCCGCCACAAAGGCCTGGATTGCCTCCCCGTTGCGAGCTGCCCATTCCCCGCGGAACGCGTATCCCAGCATCGGGACTTCCGCCTCGATACCGAGGCGGCGGATGATCTCGGCTACGGAGAGGAGGGGCCTCGCGCCGGCTGCTTCAAGCCTGGCCGCATAGTGCCAGTAGGTCAGCACCGCATCGATGCGCCCGCGCGCGAGCTCTTCGTTCAGGAGCGGCGGCGCGCCGAACACCGGCTCGGCTATCTCAGCAAGATCCTGGCCGAGCTCCCGTCGGGACAGTGCTCGCAGCAAAATCCAGCTCTTGTCGAGCGGCCCGCCCACCACTCCAATGCGCTTGCCCCGCAGGGCCGCCAGGCCGTCGATCGTGGAGCCCCTGGGCACGACGAGGGAGCCCACAGCCTTGGAATAGGGCACGAAGCTGAAATCGGCTCCCTCGGCCCGCTGCCGCGCCACCCAAGGCCAGTCCGTCACGATGACGTCCACCGCGTCGGCCTGCAGGGCCACCTTTGCGGCCTCGTTGGTGGCGAACTCGACCGCGGTGACCGTGATGGCTCGCGCGCGGTCGAGACGGTGGCGGGCTATGGTCTCGATCTCCCAGGCCACGGTCCCGAACTTCAGAAGCCCGACACGAATGGATTGATCCGCGCTAAGAACCGACGTGTTCAAGAAGAGGAGTGCGGTAAGGAATGGGAGCAGCGCACGGAGCATGTGATCTCTGAAAGCATAGCAGCGAGAAAGGACAAGCTCTGGGAACGGCTCCAGATGCATGTCTCGCGAGTTCGTCTTTTCGGCTCAAGTCGGATCGAGGTGCCATGCACCGGTTAGGGCACCTCGAGGCTTCTGTTGATGATAGCTAGAGCGTTCGACGGTGGCTAGCAGGTCGCCTGCAGGGAGACTTATAGTTCCGCACCGTTAGCACGAGACTGAATGTACCACCCTCGTGTACCACCCCAGCAGCTTCGAACAGGCTAGGCTCATAGCGGGTTACGGATCAATGACTTAGTCCGATGTTGGCATCTTGGAGAGGATTGGGCACTTCGCGGGCGAACAGAAACAAAATCAAGGAGTTAGAAGAACCCTATCGGTAGCGATTGTACCACCGCCTTGTACCTCTGTCGACCTATGCAGTAGCGCCTGAAACGGATGCTGCCTGTGTGGGCGTCCGACACCGTGAAGGAATGTCCGGCCAGCGGAAGGCAATGTTGACTAGGGCTACTGTGTAACCGTCCGAAGGAGATGTCGCAGGCCGTCTTCTGCTACTACGAGCGCCGCCTCGTCGGGGCTAAACCAGCGCCGCTCACGCTCGTTCATCTCAGGCCAGCGATCGCGGTGATGCTCGACCCGCAATGGGAACACAGTGACCTTGCAGGGCACGGATGAGCCGGTCCAGAGCCGCTTCTCATAAGAGTACGTGCCCAGAGGCACCTTGCAAACCTTGCCGATCAGCCCTGCCTCTTCATAGGCCTCCTGCTCAGCAGCCCGGTGGGGCTTCTTGCCTTTCATGAGCCATCCCTTCGGCAGCACCCAGCGGCCCGTATCGCGCGAGGTCACGAGCAGAACCTGAACGCGTCCGGCCTCGTCATAGCTTAGCGGCAATGCAGCCACCTGCTGACGGTTCGCCCGCCTTTGTTTCTTTAAATCCCCCATCGGCCCCGTATACATCATGGTGAGACGGCAAAATAGCACTATGTCATCACCGGCTCGTCGCACTAACCTATGTCAGTCCGGTTTTGCGCCAGCATTGCGTTCGCCCACGGAGCATAATCCGGAGCTTGACGCCCACCACCATCGCTTATGCGCATCTGCCTACATTGGGCTGCCGGCCTAGCAGGGCCTGCCGACGTGAGGGGTTTTCTGTTATAGCGAGCCGCCTTCCTGAACGCGAAATGCGGCTCGTCTCTAAGTAGACGGTCCTCGACATTCTCTACCAAGCAGCCGAGGAAGGTGCCCGTCAGCAGTTGGAGCCCACGGTAAGAAGCCATGTCGAACAGCCATGTTGGAGCTCTGCGCCTCGACCCTGCCTCTTATCGCCGCGTGCTCTGGAAGAACGGCCGGGGCATCACCGTCGACATCACGGGCGTCTTTCCGACGGAATCGGAGGCGGCGAGTTGGTCGGGCATGACGTGGCGACTTGGGCGCACGCGCATCGAGCGTCCGGGCCCCTTTTCCGACCTGTCCGGGATCGACCGCATCTTGGCGGTGATCGAAGGGCGTGGGCTGCGCCTCAAGCCTACCGGTGCACCCGCCATTGATGTGCGCGGACCCATGCGTCCCGTGCGCTTTCCCGGCGAATGGGTAATTGATAGCGAGCTCCAAGCTGGGCCGGTTGGGGTGCTCAACCTCATGGCGGATCGGGCGCGGGCCGACATCGATCTCACCTTCATGGCCGGAGCCGGATCCATGTCGGTCCACGCCGATACGGTGGTGATTTATGCCCCCGTCGGATCAGCCGAGGTCGTCCTGAACGGCGAGGCCTTTTCGCTGCCGGCCGACGGCGCGCTCCGCATCGACGGGATGTCGTCCATGCTGGTCGATGTGCGATCGGGGGATGTCGCCGTGGCCACGATCGTGATGAAGCGCTAGGCGCGATCCCGGCGGGTCGGTGTCGCAAGGCCGCTGGCCAAGGCCTGTGTCTCTGCGCCGCGCTCAAGCACGCGGATCATGGTTTTCCTCTGAGCTGCGTTCAGGAGCATCGATTGGGCTTCTTTTACGGGGACCTTCGCCCGCGCTTGGCAGGCGCTCGCAAAGGCCACCGATCAACCATCCAATGGACGGCAGGCCACAGTCTGAGAGCCAGAGGGTTGGCCGGCACGGGGTTTGCATTTCCGCTAGCGGTCGGCTTTGAATAGCGCCTCATGTTAGATTGCTCCCACTGATGACTCGCCCCGCTCTGCGTATCGCCGTCGACATCGGCGGGACCTTCACCGACCTCGAGGTCTTCGAGCCAGCCACCGGAACCGCTTGGGCCTTTAAGGTGCCGACCACGCCCGAGGACCCGTCCATCGGATTGATGAATGCGATCGACGGAGCGGCAGAGCGGTTCGGCTTTGCGGTCGAGGACGTCAGCTTCCTCCTGCACGGCACCACCATCGCGACCAACGCCGTCCTGACCCGGAATCTTCCCGAGGGCGCGCTGATCACCACCGCGGGCTTCGAGGACGTGCTCGAGATCGGCCGCCATGCGCGGCACGACGTGTACGGCCTCAGGCCTGAGCCGCGCGCGCTCCTCGTTCCACGCCGGCGCCGCTTCGGGGTGCAGGAGCGCATCGGAGCCGACGGCGCGGTGATCAAGCCCTTAGACCCCACGGGAATCGATGCGGCGCTGGAGCGAATCTGCACTGATGGCATCCGGGTCGTCGCGGTGGCGCTCCTCCACGCCTATGCCAATCCGGCGCACGAGCGCCTGGTTCGCGACCGGCTGCTCGCCGCCGACCCAAACCTGATGGTGTCGTGCTCCCACGAGGTCAGTCCGGAGATCCGCGAGTTCGAGCGCACGTCGACGACCGTCCTGAACGCGCTGCTGATGCCGGTCGTGCGGGGCTATCTCGACCGACTTGACGCGCGCCGGCGCGGTCGCGGCCTACGGGCGCCGCTCTATCTCGTGCAGTCGAACGGCGGCGCGACCTCACCCGAATCCGCGGGCATCGCGCCCGCAAAGCTCCTCCTCTCCGGCCCGGCAGGCGGGGTGCTCGCGGCCGAGCGGGTCGCCGCGGAGCTCGGGCAGGCGAACGTCGTCGCGGTCGACATGGGCGGCACGAGCTACGACATTTCGCTCATCCAGGACGGCCGCCGGGCGACTGTCACCCAGGGCGAGGTGGATGGGCTGCCGGTGCGTCTGCCCATGGTCGACATGCGCACCATCGGCGCCGGCGGCGGGTCAATCGTATTCGTGGACGAGGGCGGCCGGCTCAATGTGGGGCCGCGTTCGGCGGGTGCGCAGCCTGGGCCCGTCTGTTACCGCCGCGGCGGCTTTGAGCCGACTGTCACCGACGCCAACGTGGTGCTCGGCCGCCTCGATCCGGAGACGTTCCTCGGCGGCGCTCTGCCGCTCGACGTAGAGGGTGCCCGCGCGGCCCTGGAGACCCGCGTTGCGGCACCCCTCGGACGCTCCGTAGAGGACATGGCGGAGGGTGTGCTCGCCGTAGTGGTCTCGAAGCTCGCCACCGCCATCCGCCTCAGCCTGTTCGAGCGCGGCCTCGATCCGCGCGATTTCGTGCTGATGTCCTTTGGGGGCGCCGGCGGCCTCCACGCCGCCGAGGTCGCGGAGGAACTCGGGATCAACCGGGTGATCTTCCCGCGTAATCCCTCGACCTTCTCGGCGCACGGCATCCTGATGTCCGACGTTGTTCACGATTTCGCCCGCACCTCCATCCTGCCGCTCAGTCCAGCGACTGGGGACGCCATCGCCTCGATCGCTGCGGAGCTGCGGCGTGAGGGCGAGCGTCGCTTGGAGGCCGACGGGATCCTGCCCGCGGCCCGGCGCTTCACCTTGTCGGCAGACATGCGTTACCGCGGGCAGGCCTTCGAACTTGTCGTGCCGATACCTGATGGGACCATTGAGCCGTCGAGCCTCGCAGCCGATTTCCACGCGCTTCACCGGCAGCGTTTCTCGTTCGATGATCCAGACGAGACCGTCGAGGTCGTCACCTTGCGCCTTTCGGCGGTAGGCGGTCTCGGTGAGCTCCGTGAGGCAGCCCTGATGTCGGGAAGCCTGCCCCATCCGCGGGCGGTGCGGCCGTTCTACACCGCGGGTGCTTGGCGCCAGGTGCCGTTCTATGCTCAACTCGACCTCGGGCGCGGGGCGCGCCTTGAAGGGCCGACCGTTATCGAACAATCCTATACCACTATGATCGTGCCGGAGGGCTGGAGCGTATCCCTGACCGAAACCGGCCACATCACGGCGACGCGCGGGAGCGTGTCACCGTGAGGGGCTTCGCGGTCTGGGCCGCGCTCATCATAGCCAGCGGGAGCGTGTGCCCATGAGCGCGGTTGATCCGGTCCTGCTCGAGATCGTCAGCCACGCGCTCGTGGCAGCCGCGGAGGAAATGTCGATCACGGTGTGGCGCACGAGCCGCTCCACAACGGTGCGCGAGCTCCTCGATTATTCAACCGCCGTCTTCGACGGGCGAGGCCGCAACATCGCTCAGGCCGCGCGCATGCCGGTCCATCTCAACTCGATGGAACTCTGTCTCCAGGAGGTAATCACCCGTCACATTCCGCTCGAGGAATGGCGAGACGGCGACGTGGTCGTAACCAACGACCCCTATTGCGGCGGCCAGCACCTGCCGGACTTCCTGGCCTTCAAGCCTGTGTTTGTCGGCGACCGGCGCATCGCCATTACGTGCGCGCTCATCCACCATGTGGACGTGGGCGGGGGCGCCGCCGGTGGCTACAATGCCAGGGCCATTGAAGTGTTCCAGGAGGGTCTGCGGGTGCCCCCGATCCGCATCGCAGAGGGTGGGCGCCTGCGCGACGACGTCATGGCGTTCATCCTCCAGAACGTCCGCGACCCCGAGACCTTCCGGGGTGACTTCCTGTCCCAGATTGCCGCGCTCGAAGTTGGCGCGCGCTCGGTCCGCGCGCTTGCGGCGCGCTACGGCGCCGCGCTGCTCGACGAAGTCGGCGAGGCGATCCTCGACCATTCCGAGCGTGCCATGCGTGCCGCCATCGCGGCCCTGCCGGACGGGCGATACGAGGCGGAGGATTTCGTCGACGGCGATGGCATCGAGGAGGGGCAAAAGCGCATTGCGGTGGCACTGACGGTCGAGGGGGACAGCCTCACAATCGACTTCACGGGCTCCTCGCCGCAGGCCGCAGGGCCGATCAACTGCACGCTCGCCTCAACGAAGTCTGCAGCCTACTACGCGGCCATCGCGGCAAGCGGCGTCGCGGCCGTTGCCAATTCGGGTTGCTATCGGCCTGTCCGGGTCGTCGCACCCGAGGGCTCTCTCGTGAACGCCCGGGCACCGGCTCCAGTCTCCATGCGCATGCTGACAGGCCACAGGATTGCGACCGCGACCTTGAAGGCCTTTGCGGCAGCGGTACCGGAGCGTATCCCGGCCTCCTATTACGGCGTGACATTCAACCACGCGGTCAACATCCTGCACGGGGACGGGCGCCGGCAGGTGTATTTCGACGCCGAGATCGGCGGTTGGGGCGGGCACCCACAGGGCGACGGGCCCTCAGGGCTCGCTGCTGGCTTCCACAACGGCCAGAACGCGCCGATCGAGATGATCGAAGCCCTCTTCCCCCTCCGCTTCGAATTCTACGGCTTCGTGCCGGATTCCGGGGGCGCAGGACGCCACCGCGGTGGCCTCGGCCTTGTCCGGTCCTGGCGCTTCGAGGCGGAGCGTGGGCTTTTCAACGCCAGCTTCGACGCCTTCACGTCGCGCCCCTACGGCCTCGACGGCGGCCTGCCCGGCCGGGGCGGCCGCCTCACCGTCACCCGCAATGGCATCGCTCGGGACTTGCCCCCAAAGGTGATCGGTTTCGAGCTGCGCCGGGGGGACGTGATCAGCATGGAGACACCAGGCGGCGGCGGCCACGGTGACCCACGCGGGCGCGATCCGGCGGCGCTCGCCGCCGACCTTGCGGACGGCTACGTGACCTTGGATGGCGCGGTGGCTTATGCGGGAGGTGACGCCGCATGAGCGCGCCTCATCTCGCCAGCGAACCGCTGCCGCAACGAGCCGCCCGCACCGCAGGCGAGCGGCTCCTTCTCGACGAGCCGCTGCCACAACGGATCTCCCGCATTCTGGCCTGGATTGCCGGCGCCTTTATCCTGTTCGGATGCGGTTTTCTAATCACTCTCGACGTGGTGACACGCACGATCCTGCGCCGGGGCGTGATCGAAAGCTTCGAACTCTCCGGCTACGCGCTCGCCGCAGCGATCGGCCTGGGGCTCGCCTTCACAGTGACCTCGAAGGCCAACATCCGCGTCGACATCGTCCTCGACCTTGTGCCGCGCCCAGTCCGGCGCGCCTGCGACATTCTTGCCTCCCTTGCGCTTGCCCTTATCGCGCTTGCGCTCGCCTGGTATTGTTGGGGCACGCTGGCCCAGTCCCATGCGATGAATGCCAAGTCGGTCTCGTCGCTACAGGTCCCGATGGTACTCCCGCAGGGCATCTGGTGGGTCGGCCTTTTCTGGTTTGCCGCCATGGCCGTGATCGTGCCTATCCAGGCCTTAATTCGCCTAGCGCGCGGGGACGTCGCCGGCTTCGATGCCACGATCGGCAGCTTGCGGGTCACCGAGGAAATCGAGCAGGCAGGGATTGCGGCCGTCTCAGCGGACGGGCCGCGTCCATGATACCTTTCGCGCTCACCTCACTAATCGGTTTCGTGGCCTTGAGCCTGCCGATCGCCGCCGCGCTCGGCCTCCTCGGGTACGCCCTCTCAGCGCGCTACGCGTTCTTCCCGATGACGGGGGCGCTCGGGGAGCTGGCCTGGAACTCCTCGAACGATTTCATCCTTATCGCGGCACCCATGTTCATCATGATGGGCGAGCTCATGCACCGCTCAGGCTTGAGCGAGCGCTTGTTCCAGGCGCTCACGCCCTGGTTCAATAACGTGCCGGGCCGGCTCATCCACACCAACATTGCAGCGAGCGCGATCTTCGCCGCCACCTCGGGCTCCTCGGTGGCAACGGCCGCGACGATTGGGACCGTGGCGCTGCCTAGCATGGAGCGGGGCGGCTACAACCGCCCGCTCTTCCTCGGCTCTATCGCGGCCGGAGGCACGCTCGGGATCCTGATCCCGCCCTCTATCAACATGATCATCTATGCGGTCCTTACTGACACCTCCGTGGCCGACCTCTACGCGGCAGGCTTCATCCCCGGCTTCCTGCTCGCCGGTCTGTTCTCCCTTATGGTCCTCGCCTTATGCCTGTGGCGACCGGCCTGGAGCGGTCCGCCGCTGCCGCGGGAGGGGCTCTGGGCGCAACGCATCGCCGGCCTCATCCACCTGCTGCCGCCGCTTGGGCTCTTTTTGGTGGTGGTCGGATCGATCTATGCCGGCCTTGCGACACCCACGGAAGCCGCAGCGCTCGGGCTGGTGGCAACTCTAGGACTTGTGGCCGCTAACGGCCAGTTCACGCTGCCGGTCCTGCTACGTGCCTTCGAGGGCACCGTGCGGACCACTTGCATGGTGATGCTGATCGTCATCGCGGCGTTCTTCCTCAATTTCGTGATGGTCTCGGTCGGCCTCATCAAGACGATCACCGACCTCGTTCTCGGCCTCGGCTGGTCGCCACTCGCGATGCTGGTCGCCATCATCGCGTTCTACCTCCTCCTCGGCTGTTTCATGGAAACGCTCTCCATGATGATCGCCACGACGCCCGTGGTCGTGCCCGTGCTGACGGCGCTCGGATACAGCCCGATCTGGTGGGGCATCGTCTTTGTGATCCTGATGGAGGCGGCGCTTATCACGCCACCCGTGGGGCTCAACCTCTACGTCGTGCAGGCTGTGCGGCGGCGTGGGCCGTTTTGGGAGCTCTGCCTCGGCTCGCTGCCCTTCGTGGGCGCGATGCTGGTGATGATCGCGCTTCTGATCGCCTTTCCCGGCCTCGCCCTCTGGCTTCCCACGATCCTGAACCCCAAGGCCGGCTTATGAACCCGGCCATCCACGAGCTTGAACCCCGGAGCCAGGCCTGAGGCCGGCCATCCACGAGGAGGAACTGATGAAGACGTTCACGGCAGCCCTGACATTGTCCGCGCTTTTCACGAGCGGCGCGCTCGCCCAGACGGCCGGCCTGCCGCCCACGCAGTTCAACGTCGTGGGCAGCATCGGCAATCTCTCGATGTATACCAACCGCGAGGTGCCGTTCTGGAACGAGACGATCCCGAAGGAATCCGGCGGCGCCGTGAAGGTGCAAGTGAAGCCTTTCACGGAGCTCGGATTCAAGGGGCCGGAGATCTTCCGTCTCGTGTCGACCGGAACAATTCAGTTTGCCTCCACGGTGCTGAACTACAACTCGGGCGAAGTGCCCATGAACGAGGCCGCCGACCTTGTCGGGCTCGTGGGCTCGGTGGAGGAGCTCCAAAAGGTCTCGAACGAGTTCCGGCCGGCGTTCGCGGAGTTCCTGGAGAAAACCCACAACATCAAACTCCTGGGCTTCGGCACCTATCAGGCCCAGGTGATGTATTGCCGGGCACCGTTCCAGTCCATCGCGGACCTCAAGGGGCGTAAGATCCGCGCCTCCGGGGCCTCCCAGCAGGCCTTCGTGCAGCATCTGGGCGCCTCGCCACTCACTATCGCCTTCGCCGAGGTACAGCCGGCGCTCGCCCGCGGCGTTGTGGATTGCGCAATCACCGGCGCGCTCTCCGGCTACCGTTCGAAGTGGCACGAGGCTGCCACGCACATCTCGCCCCTACCCGTGAACTTCGGACTCGTAGCGCATCTCGCGAACCTGACGTGGTGGCGCGGCCTCGATCCCAAGGTGCAGCAATTCCTTGAGACGCAGGTCCGCACCCTCGAGACGTCGATTTTCGAGCAGGCCAAGACCGAGACCCAGACTGGCATCAACTGTAACACGGGTACCGGCTCCTGCCCCGAAGGCCAGCCAGCGGCGATGAAGCTCGTCGCGGTTACGCCGGCCGACGAGGCGCTCCGCAAGGAGGCACTCGAGAAGGCGATCCTCCCATCCTTTGCGCAGCGCTGCGGCACGGCCTGCGTCGCGGTGTGGAACGAGAAGATCGGCAAGCCGCTCGGCCTCAGCATCAAGCAATAGGGCGGCGCCGGAGCGAGCCCGTCGGCCGGGAGCAGCCCCGGCCGGCGCGCCCGCCGGAACAGAGGCGTCGGCGCACCGGGGACCCGCCGGACGCTACTTTTCTTCGCGAGCGAACTACCCTAAGGCGCGGCAAGCCAGCGGCGCCGCACGGTGAGCCCCCCATTCCATAGCAGGCAGGTTGCCAAAGCCCCCGTCAGCGCTGCGACCGATCCAAAGGGAACGCTTGTGAGGTGCAGGACTACAATCGCTGCCGTGAAGCCAATCATGCCGACAAGGGCGTTCACCATCACGGTCGCCGCGGCCGGACCGCCAATGCTAGGGTGAAGGACAAGGGCAAGACTCGTCATCACCACAGGCATTAGAGCAGCGACTCCGGCGGCCTGCGGTCCGATCAGGCGGCCGACCGCGATCACCACCGCCACGAGCGTCATCACGCTAACGGCCCGAGCGGCGACCGCCCACCAGGGTGTTGACCGGCTCGGTACCCGGACCGTCGTCTTGAGGAAGCGGCGGGTTGCGAAGATTGCTCCCCCATAAGCCACCGCATTGAGCGCAATGGCACCCGTGAGCGACCACGCGATGCGACTCGCCAGCCAAGCGGAAGCCAGCCAGAAGGCGATCGCTGCGCCGAGGCTGACTAGGAGGCGGTGCCGTTGCGCGAGCGCCGCGTAAACGGCAATGAAACCGGCCGTGGCGGCGTTCACGACGAGGCTGGCGAGACTGCTCCGTTCGATAAAGGCTGGGCCGTGTTCGTAGGCTAGGAAGACGTAAGCTGGCCCAGCCGAGACCGGAAGCGTGGCGATCATCGCCCCGAGGAACGGTCCGGCGCGCTCGACGATGAGCGAAGCAGCTACCACGATGGCGGCGCTCGTAACCATCTTGAGGGCAAGGGCAAGCAAGAAGGAGTCGAGCACGATGACCTCCGCCGTGATAATCAATGCGGGCCTGACCTCTCTCCACGGTACGCTCGAACGCGCTCATCCGCCCGAGGAAGTCGTAGACGAAAGGAGTCTGCGACCTTCATGAATTCATCAACGTGCAAAGGCCTCGCTGGCGGCAGCCTAGAAGAGACTCGTCGTTTGAAAGTGCTGACCGGGATGAGGCCCCGCCCCTTCAGTGCGTCAGCAGTCTTGTCGTGCCGCTCCGCGTTAATCTCGGCGACAGCGGCTCGCGCGGTCGTCAAGGAAGCGTTCCGCACAAGCTGTCCTAATACCCTGAGCGGTGCCTGTGATGCTCGCCACCTGATCGTTGGGCCTCATGGCTTGGCTCCCCCATCAGGGCTCCATCCTTTCGGGAGCCGGGGCTTTTCGATCCCGGCGGCGTCACACAGCACGTCGACCATCGCCGAGAAGTCCGAACCCGCGTAGCGCCCGGCTCGTGCCAGTGAGAACATCTCCCGTGCCGCAGCAGCAATTGGCACCGGCACCTTGTTCGCGTTGGCGGCCGCCACGATGATCGAGAGGTCCTTGTGCGCGAGGTCGATTGTGAAGCCTGGCGCGATGTCGTCCGCGAGCACCTTGTTGGGCCAGTTCACACGCAGCTGCCCGTTCGTCGCCGTTGTCCCGTAGCAGACCTCCAGTGTCTTAGTCAGATCGAGGCCGAAGCGCTGCGACAGGGCGAGCGCCTCCGCATTCAGCTGGCAATGGATGATGGCTAGGTAGTTGTTCACGAGTTTCGTCCGGATCCCCGTTCCGACCGGACCGCAATGATGGATAGTCGTTCCCATGGCTCGCAGTAGCGGCAGAATACGCTGGAAGTCCGTGTCAGACGCCCCAACCATGAACAGGCTCTCGCCCCGGTCGGCATGAGCGGCCAGACGCCCGACAGGTGCGTCCACCACCGAAACACCCCGTTCGGTCGCAGCAGCGGCGACCAAGTCGGTGGTCTTCGGCTCGACCGTGCTCATGTCCACAATAACCTGCCCAGGCCGGCTGTTGGCGAGGATGCCGTCGGGGCCGAGGATTGTAGCTTCCACCTCTGCGGAGGCCGGGAGCATGGTGAAGATCACGTCGCTGACCTGGGCAACACCAGCGACGCCGTTTGCTGTGCGAGCCCCGAGGCCGGTCAGGACCTCTGTAGCCGCAGGTGCGATGTCGTAGACGATCATCTCGCAGCCACTTCGACGCAGGTTTGATGCCATAGGGCGCCCCATGCGACCCAGGCCAATGAAGCCAATCTTATCCATCATCCACCTCTGGTATTCGAGCGCCGCACTAGGCAGGCGTGGGCATAGATCTCCAGCGGACCGCGGCCTGCTGTAGTCGATCATCGGCTAGGTCACTGGGAACCCCAGATGCGCCCGAAGCCGGTTCTTGAGATAGACGCCATCCCGTGGCGGCAGGGCTCGCTCCGGGTTGTTGGGGCTGATGCGGAGTGTTGCGAACCGAGGGCCACCCGTGACTGCAGCGATATCCCGGCGGAGTGCTTCGATATCGGCCATGTCACGAATATCCATCACGCGTGCAAAGCCTGCGGCGTCCGCGATTCGGTGGAGGTCGAGGCCCAAGCCAGTATGACTGACCTGCATACCAGTCTCGCCGAAGCGGCCGTTGTCCAGGACCACAAGGCTCAAGTTGCCAGGCCTGCGGCTCGCAATCGTGCCAAGACCCCCAAGACCCATCAGCTGTTCGCCGTCCCCAGTCAGCACCACGACTGGGCGCTGCGGCTGGGCTAGAGCAAGTCCCAGTCCCACGAGCGCTGCGCCGCCCATAGCGCCCCAAAGGTAGAAAGAACCGTCATGATCGCCGGCCGCGAAGGCATCATAGCTCGCGGAACCGAGCCCGGTGACAAGGAGCATGTCGCCCCGATTGGTGAGCAGCGCACGAACTGCTTCCCGGCGATCGAACTCTTGGGACGCCTGCGCCGAGCTCATTTCGTCGTCCATTGTTTGCGGCCGATCAGGCGCTGGGAAAGGAGGACCGCGACCGGCTGGTCTGAATCAAAGGCGAGGGCTGCGGCTGCAGAAGCGGCGTCAGCGACCTCCTCAGAGCGGTCGACCCGCATCGTCTTGAATCCTATGGCTGAGAGGACGGGTTCCGTGGCCCGGCTCATGGGGACCTGCCAAGGATTGAATTCCGCCCACTCCCCCCGCATCGTCACGAGCGCCAGGAACGGAAAGCGGCACGCTGCGAGAAGCGACATCATGTTGATGCAGTTGCCAACCCCGCTCGACTGCATCAGGAGCACCGATCGTTGGCCGCCAAGCCATGCCCCAGCACCGTGGGCAACGCCCTCCTCCTCGGTAGTGAGCACAGTGGTGCCGATGTCTGAGTCCGCATGGAGAAGTTCGATCAGACGCGCATGCCCCGCGTCCGGAACGTAGGACGCCTGCCGAATGCCCACGTCCTTGAGAACGCGATACAAGGCGAGAGGCCAATCTTGGGCAGGCGTCTCGTGCTCGGGTGCATTCCTGCCAGTTCTCGGCTGAAGATGAGCGGTCATGAGCGACTCTCTCTGCACTCGTTGTTGTTCGTGGGGCTGCGAGATACTAGCTTGGGGCCGCCTGCACCGCGATTGCCGTCTCGTGCAAATACGGATTCTGACACCACGTTTTGAGTCGCGATCTGATCACAGAAGACAAGCAGCGCCAATACACTGCGTCTGCATATCAAAGCCTGCGGTCAGTATTATACTCGTCCGCTGCGCTCGTCGTGCCGGCGTGCTAGAGCTTCGACGCAGTGCGGGAATTAACCGACATGTCCACACGAGATAGCGTCGCCTAATGGTCGCCTTCCACCCCGAAATCCGCGACGCGGTCCGCAAGCTCTGCGAGGCCTTTCCGGACGAGTACTGGCGTCGTCTTGATCGCGAGAGAGCATACCCGAGTGAGTTCGTGGAGGCGCTCACCCGTTCCGGCTTCCTTGCCGCGCTAATCCCGGAGGCCTACGGCGGGGCAGGCTTGCCCCTCTCCGCGGCGGCCGCGATCCTGGAAGAGATCCAGCGCGCTGGGGCCAACGGGGCAGCGTGCCACGCCCAGATGTACGTCATGGGAACCCTGTTGCGGCATGGATCCGAGGAGCAGAAGCGCCGCCTTCTGCCGCGGATTGCATCCGGCGAACTGCGCCTCCAGGCCTTTGGCGTGACGGAGCCTACATCGGGCACGGACACCAGTTCAATTAGGACCACCGCGCGCCGGGACGGCGCCCACTACGTGGTCGACGGCCAGAAGGTCTGGACGAGCCGAGCCGAGCACTCCGACCTCATGCTCCTCCTCGCCCGCACCGCCGCCAAGGACGCTGTAGCGAAGCGCACGGATGGGCTTTCGGTGTTTATCGTCGATATGCGCGAGGCGCTCGGCAGGGGTCTCACGATCAGTCCTATTCGCACAATGATGAACCACGCGACCACGGAGGTTTTCTTCGACGGGCTGCGGGTGCCGGCCGAGAACCTGATCGGGGAGGAAGGCAAAGGCTTTCGCTACATCCTGTCCGGCATGAACGCGGAGCGCATCCTAATTGCGGCCGAATGCGTCGGTGACGCCAAATGGTTCATCGAACGGGCAACGGGCTATGCCCGCAGCCGACATGTCTTCGGCCGCCCAATCGGTCAGAACCAGGGCGTCCAGTTTCCGCTCACCCGCGCCTACGCCGATACGCGGGCGGCCGAGTTGATGGTCCGGGAGGCGGCTCGCCTCTACGAGGCTGACGAGCCCTGCGGCGCAGAGGCTAACATGGCCAAGATGCTGGCGGCGGATGCCTCGTTTGAAGCCGCTAATGCTTGCATTCAGACCTATGGCGGCTACGGCTTCGCGGAGGAATACGACATTGAGCGCAAGTTCCGCGAGACGCGCCTCTATCAGGTGGCGCCCATCTCGACCAACTTGATCCTGGCTTATCTCGCCGAGCACGTTCTCGGCCTCCCCCGCTCCTATTGAGGTGGACATGGAGAGAGCGCTCGACGGGCTTCTCGTTGTCTCGGCCGAACAGGCCGTGGCCGCTCCGATGTGCACGGTTCGTTTGGCCGATGCAGGGGCACGCGTGATCAAGATTGAGCGGCCCGAGGGGGACACGGCCCGTCACTACGACCAAGCCGTGCACGGGGTCAGCGCCTATTTCGCATGGCTCAACCGAGGAAAGGAAAGCGCCGTCCTCGACCTCAAGGATCCGGCTGATGTCACACTTGTGCACCGGATCCTCGCCCGTGCTGATGTCTTCGTCCAAAATCTCGCCCCTGGTGCAACACGCAAACTAGGGCTTGGCGCGTCCGACCTCGTGGCACTCTACCCACGCCTGATCGTAGTGGACATCGTGGGCTATGGGCAGGACACTCCCTACCACGACATGCGAGCCTACGACATGCTCGTGCAGGCCGAGAGTGGCATCTGCGCCGTGACGGGGACGCCGGACACACCCGCAAAAGTGGGTGTGTCGATTGCTGATATCGCTACGGGTATGAACGCCCATGCGGCTATCCTCGAGGCGCTGATCGCCAGAGCCGTGACTGGTCGAGGCCGCGCCATTGAGGTTGCTATGTTTGACGGTATGGCGGACTGGATGAGTGTGCCGCTCCTGCATCAGCTCTACGCGGGTCGTTCGACGGGACGCCATGGCCTGTCCCACGCATCGATCTATCCCTACAGCCGTTATGCTTGCCGAGATGGCGACATCGTTCTTGCGGTCCAGCACCAAGGCGAATGGGCTCGCTTCTGCGACGGCGTTCTCGGCAGACCCGATCTGACAGACGATGCACGCTTCGCCAACAACGCACGACGGGTCGAGAATCGTAACGCACTCGATACCATCATCGCACCGGTCTTTGCCAACCTCTCTCAAGCAGAAGCCGTGGCGCGCTTGACCACACACACGATTGCTTGGGCGCGTGTCTCCGCCGTTACTGACCTGCCGGAACACCCAGCCCTACGACAGATCGAGAGCTTCCTCGCGAACGGTTCGAGCTTTCAAGTACCTCGACCGGCGGGACGCGATGTCCTCACACCGGGATCTGTGCCCGACTTGGGAGAGCACACACGGGTTATTCGGACAGAATTCTGTTCATCCTGATGATCCCCTTTGTCGGTGCTGGTTGTGGCTGGACCAAGGCGCGCGATCAGCTACGCAAGGTCCCAGGACAACCGAACCATCGGCAAGCTTGGCCGGAGCTGCTGATTGACAGGTGGGGTTCGGGAGGATCAACATTCGTCCTGTGGGGGTGCGCCACAAGGATGGCCACCATGGAAGGTTTTGATCACCTCCTGAACTGGAAGCTCAAGACAGGGTCGCATCCGTTCCCCGGCAAGGACGGCGGCACCTGCATCAACGAGGCGGCCCTCGTCGCTGCCGGGTTCGAGTACAAGCCGATCCGAGCGGCTGAAGAGATGCCGGACTGCTTCTCGCGCCCGATCTGCCGCTTCGCTATGCTGCTGAATGACCATGCCTGTGACGACGACCGGCAGCGGCTGCTCCCCTATGTAACACGGCTGGCCTGTGCCGATAGCCCAGAGGTCGAGAAGGCACGAGCGGCGTACATCAACCGGAACATGCGCCGAGACTACACCCGCTTCCCATTCGACAAAGGACTTGAGGTACTTGAAGGCGCCCTGGCTATTGGGCGGCAGGCTGACCCCTTCCCCACCGATCAGGTCAAGAGCCGAATGGAGGCGGCTCAGTCGACAGCGACGAGCCCCACGTCTGTTCCCGACACACCGCTCTTTGCAAAGATCAAAAGCTGGTTCCAAACCAAAACGGAGGCGGAGCCTACAAGCTGACCCCTCTGCGACTTGCGCTTAGACTGATCAGGACAGGAGCGTCGGTATGAGCACAGAGTGGGATGAACCCCGAATGGAGCTCCTCAAGCGCCTGTGGCTCTCCGGCCAGACAGCTCGCACCATTGCTGACAAGCTTGGGAGGGGCGTGACCCGCAATGCTGTTATCGGCAAGGCCCATCGTCTTGGGCTGACAGGCAAACAGGGCAGCTTGAGAACAGGTCTTGCCTCCCCTCGGGCACCAGCTCCGACGAGCAACAAGCAACCGCAGCGCAGGCCAAAGCCAAAGGGTTAATCTCCAGGATCGGAGACGGCAGCTCCTGTGCTAACAATGACAGTTCGACGACCAGATGGAGGTGGTCTGGTCGCCGCGCCCTAGTGGTCAGTGTTGCCCCCGCTGTCGGTATTGCGTCGCTCCCGCTCAAAACGGCGCAAGGCGAGCAGAAGTTCAATGTGGTCCAGGGGCACCGGCTCACGGGTGAACCCGCGATAGACAGCACGCAATCTTCGCCCAAGCTTGGCCTGAATGGCAGGTTCGATGTGGGCAGCTCGGTTCTGGCTATCAGGTCGACTCACCACAGTCACTCCTGACTTGGTCGGTTCAACCTGAAAAAACTATAATTCACAATACCATAAGGCCCAGTTTGGGAGTGGTGATCACCCGTATGGTTTGATCAACTTTCCTCCCCAGGAACGTCGGTGCGGGAGGCCCGTTGAGGTAGCGTTCAACCACACTCAGGAGATCGCAATGCCTGCCAAGCAGAAGACGCTGGACGACCTCTTCCTCCACACGCTTAAGGACATCTACTATGCTGAGAAGAAGATCCTGCGGAACCTGAAGGTCATGGAGAAGGCGGCGGAAGCCGAGGAGCTCCGCCAAGCCTTTGTCACGCACCGGGAAGAGACCCAGGGCCAGATCGAGCGCCTGGAGCAGGTGTTCGAGCTGCTCGGCAAGCCAGCACGCGGTGTCACTTGCCAAGCCATCAATGGCATCCTGGAAGAAGGCGAGAGCATCTTGGAGGACTTCGGGGAGAGCGAAGCCGCCGATGCCAGCCTGGTTGCTGCCGCCCAAGCTGTCGAGCACTACGAGATCGTCCGCTACGGCACGCTGAAGACCTGGGC
>JAESFT010000306.1_pt1 | contig 38167 bp, 48 predicted proteins | sample 9269451 | NCBI WGS metagenome assembly JAESFT01 (sample SAMN14502557, study PRJNA617106) | algae metagenome | isolation source: Scytonema hyalinum WJT4-NPBG1 and co-occurring heterotrophs from well... | place: USA: Mojave Desert, Joshua Tree National Park, California | collected 2006-05-25
CGCCTGAAGGACTGGCGGCGTGTCGCTACCCGCTACGACCGCTGCGCCCACACCTTCTTCTCAGCCATCTGCATCGCAGCAGCCGTCACCTTCTACCTCAATCAATGAGTCCTGAGCCTAGATCAGCCAAGGCGGGCGAGATAGCCTCGCCGCAGCTTCCGCGCTTTAAGGCGGCCTTATCTGTGAATGCCCCCTCTTCCCGGTATTCGTTCAAGCGCGTCTTGCCGGCCGTGCCAACCATCAGCGTCTCGGTGCTTCTGGCCCTGCTACCGTCGGGCGACGCTGTGTGCGCCTAGCCGTTGCCCTCGGGAGGGGACGGCCGTCCCCTCCCTAGTAGATTATATGTGTACCTGTAGTGGGACCGTCAGAGCCGCTGAAATAGCCTTCACGGTGTCATCCCAGATACCGTGAGCAGCAACATCATTGCGTGACAGCCACTACTGTCCCTCTGGTGGGACCGTCGGTGTCACCACAGAGGGCGTGCTGACCGAGTCCTCATCACCCTAGGGCCTTGTCCCGCTATACTCCCGTCCTCCGGATACTCGTTCAGGGCCGTCCAAAGTTCAGCATAAGGCCTGATGCGACGCAGGCAGCCAGCACAGAGTGATGTTAACCATTATTAAGAATACATGGCTGCTTGGTTAATAAGGTGCCGCTCGTCTTCTTGTACGCCGCTGCCTAGTGAAGGAAGCTAGTCTCCTAGGCTCTGCGACAAGTAGGTGCTGAGGCTCTCATGACTTTGTCCTTTCGCCTCTCATTGAGCGCCCTAAAAAGCCGGTTCGATCTTCGATGCAGCTACTGTGGAGCAAGTCTGCTCTATGGCAGGCACTACGACACCAGATCAGTCTTCTCCAAACCACTACGTCCTAGTGACCTGAGGCCATTTCGCAAAACTCGCCTGCTACAGCGGCGACTGCCAGCAATGTGTGGGGAGATGACCCTTGGCGCTGCCGTCTTGTGCTTAGGGTTTATCTTTCACAGTAGTCTGTCGGCGGGCAATTCTGACCTGTCACATTCATACACGAGTCTCAATCAGCAGAAGGAAGTACCCGAGATACCCACTGCACCGGCTGTTCCAGTCCAGCCGGATGAGCCATCTAAGACGACCTTAGCCCCTACTAGCGTTTCGGCCGCTGCTTCGGAGGACCCCGGTCTAGACTTGGTCCCGTCAGCCTCGAATAAGGTCGATGACCGACTGTTGGTGGGTACCCTTGCTCCTGCTCCAGCAAGACTCGTACAGCCCGCTGAAAGGGAGGCTGACGTCGACGTGCAAAGCGGAGCGGCGCATTGGGGCGGGAGCGGCGCATCGCCGTCGCTCGCCGGGGTTCAGAGCATCTTGGGAACATGGGGGGCACACATCAGTGCATGTTCCAGGCACTCCGCTGCTCGAACCGGGTATCTTCCGATGATTGTTACGAGTCGTGGGGCACGTGCGGGAGGGGCCTCATGCGTGTTCCACGATATGCGTCAGCATGATGGATCGTGGACTGGGGTGGCGCGCTGCTCGTCTGCTGGCGAACGATGGACCTCCAGGGTCCAACTCGCCTTGTCTGGCAATCGACTGATCTGGAAGAGTGAACGTGGATTGCAGAAATACGTACGCTGTAATCCATCGAGTTAACGTCATGTCTGATGAGACCCGGAGGCTCGGTTGCTTGCCTGTAGCCGGGCCTTCTGCGTGGGACTGGCTTAGGGGCGCGGCTCCCAACCCAGGAGCTTCACCGCCGCCACCCAGAAGGACTGCCGTAAGCGCCTCAATGTCGACTGCTGCATTGGTCGCCACGTCTACACCTCAAGCGGCAGCGCACACGGTCGGACGAACTCAAGGCTATCGAGGGGTGGGATTGGAGCGTTGAAGCCGCTCCCCGCGTGTTCGGGAATGCCTGCCTCTTTCAGGGCCTCACGCTCCGCCTTAACCCCGCGCGACCACACCAGGGCTGCGGTGTGACGATCTGTGCTTCTTCGACACCGCAAAGCGCCACAACACTACCGGGCCTACGGGCCGCGTTGCGTATCAGGCCCGGTTGAAGGCACCCCTTCGACTTGCCCCGTCGGTCGCCTCTCCGCCGCGCGGGGTTTCTCGTTAAGAACTCGTTAACCACTCCGGTGCAGGTTCTTTGTGCTGACCCGTGGGGGCACGGTTCGTCGGCAGGTTTCCTCCCTTGGAACTCACACGGGGCCGGCGCTCATCCACGCTAGGCTCCGTTCTCTTGAGCACCAGACGCAAGAAGGCCGGGAGCACCGGCTCGGCTCTCACCAATGTACCAGGGGCAGGATAGTTGAAGGCCGAGAAGAAAATGTTGCCCCGTCCACAAGTGCTAGGTACCTCCTCATCGCGTGCCCCCCTGACGCAGCGCGGGGCGGATCGCACGCGACCGCACTGGCTTCACCAGTCGAGCCGGCTTGCTGCGGTGATCTGTATTGCAGCGACGGTCATTGTGACCCCTGGCGTGGCCAGCAAGGCTTCAGCACAAGCGGCTGATCAGCCTCTGCCCATCTGGTCGGTTTTCGATGATCTGCTCGCGAAGTGTTTCGAGTTCTTCACTCCAGCGCCTAATCCTCCTGCTGGACCACCGCCTCCTCCTACCAGGCCGGACCCTCGACCGAAGCCTGAGCCGATCCCGTACTACCCAGTCATCCCTGGCCCAATGGTTCCACCCAGCGTCGTTCTCCCGCCCCTAGACATGGGCCCTGGTCCCAACCCACGCCCTGGACCTGTGCCAGTTCCCGGCCCTGTTGCTGGTACTGGGCTGCCAGTGCTGATGCTACTAGGCGCTCTCGCTTGGTTCCGCCGTCGTAAAGTGTGGGCGCGTCACAACAAGGCTGCTGTCGCCTGATCTTGATGCCACAGCCCGATGCTTAGGAGCCGGCAAGACGCACTGGCCGGCACTTCGTTATTGCACCCCGCCGCATCGTCCGTGTTCTCAGGCCCTGACCGCGAGCACACTGTCTTCCTTTGGGTACTCGTCCAACAGGACCTTGCCAGCTATGCCGACCATCAGCGTCCCGGTGCTTCTGGCCCTGCTACCTTCGGGCGAAGCTATATACGCTTAGCGTTGCCCTCGGGAGGGGACGGCCGTCCCCTCCTGGTAGATTATATGTGTACCTGTCATAGGACCGCTGGAGGGCCGAGAAGGGACGTCACGGTCCTACTAGAGAGACAGTTCCCGGCAACTTTATTGCGTAGGGCCCTGAGCTGTACTTGAGATAGGACCGGCTGTCCCCCTGATAGGACCGGCTACAGATTTCAGGAGCTGGTCGGGGCACAAGCCCATGAAGGCTTTGGACCCGCGCTGGCCCGTCCTGTTGCACTCGTAGAGCGTGAGCCGGTACTCAGCGGCATGCGGGCTCTTGCGGTCGAAGTGGCCCCGCTGCGCCAGCTCGATAAAGCCCTTGGCTCGAAGCTCCTTGAGCGCCAGAGACGCCGTGTTCTCGGAGCAGCCGACCCGCTCCGCTGCGTCTCGGGCAGAGAGCGCGAGAAAGCCGTTGTTGCCCCCGTTGTAGATGGCTGCAAGCTCTACGAACACGCAACGAGCGACCGGAGAGAGCGAGCGCCATGCGGGCGAGCGCAGCATCCAGTGCGGCAGCGCCACGAAGCGCTCTGTCGTGCTCCGGCCTTTGCTGTTGTGTCTTTTCGGCATGAGCACCCTCTCAGCGCCCCGAGGAAGCCCAAGGGCAGCTCACACGAACTTGGATGACGTGGGGGTGTGGCCGGGGCGTGAACCCCGGCCACTAGGCTCCTAATGCTTAGGAGGCGGTGGGCTCTGGCACGAGCAGACCATGAGCCTGTGCTTGGGCCAGGGCTGCCGCCACAGCATTGGCCAGAGCAGGCAGGTGCCGGACGGCAAGGGTCAGGCCACCCCTGCCTGGCTTGAGTTCGCCTGAGGCATCGCTCCACCAACAGCGGCAGTCCACGACTGCATGGCCGTTGTAGCGGTCGAGGCGCACGCGCACGGTCTCACGAGCGTTGCGCGGCCACTCAGCGATGGTGAGAGGCAGATCAGGCGGCATCACGCTTGGCCTCCTCTCGCAGGACTGAGACAATGGCGACGCTGCTCTCCAGAACGTACACGGCGTGGAGGCCACCTGCATGCGGCTCCCGGTCAGTGCGGATGGAGAGCCCCATCCGCCGTAAGTCATGCACGTAGGCTCCCAGCCGGAAGGGCGGGCCTCCAGCAAAGTCGTAGGCGCGCACGCCTCGCTCACCAGCTTTGACGAGCATCAGAAGAGTCTCGCCTTCCCGACCGACCACCTGGAGGGGGCCAGCATCAGTCTGGGCGAGTACCTTCGGATATGAGCGCTTCACAGCAGTCATGGGCAGCCTCCAAGGCCGGTGAGTTCGGCGTAGACGAGTGCAAGAGCAGGGCTGATCCGCTTGGTGCGGACGAGGTGGCGAACAGGGCGGCTCTCCAGCAGGGAGCGGGTTTGTGCCCAGTCGAAGAGGGGCAGGCCAGCAGAAGGCAAAGCTCCGCCTCTCGCGCTCACGCGCGATTTCTTGTAGGTTCGCATCTGGAAGGTCTCCTTGGCCCGGCTCGCGACAGCGGCCGGGCTTTTCTTTGGGTGCTAGGCGGCGCGCGATTTCATCGCTGGAAGCGAGGAGAGCCACTGCCGCAGGTCAGCATCAAGGATGACGGTTCGCCGACCCAGCTTGCGGGCAGGCAGCCGCCCACTGGCCATGGCCTCGTAGATGGTTGTGCGACCGACACCAACCATCCGAGCTGCATCCATGATGGATAGTGCAATCGGTTCGGGTTCACGTTCAGCAGGCATCGTGGAGAACAACTCCGTACCCGAGAGTGCCTCAGGAGCACGCCCGGTACCGCCCGGACGCGGACCGTTGATGACGCACATGCGAAACGTTTTCAGTCCGAAACGATCCGAAGGAGCCTACTTTCGGATCGTTTCGGATACCGCCGAGTGCTGGGCTATCTCTTGATTGTATTCATCAACGGCGGTCTTGAGAGTGCCCTCGTCTAAGGGACCAAGCGATGGATCGTACTGCAAGATGTCAGCCCTGAGCTTGTGACGAGGGAGATAGGCCGGTTCTGGAACACCATTGGGGATAGTGGTCTGTAAGATACAGACGGATGCGGGGCCGCTTGCCTTGCCGCCTCGCACTTGCCTTCGCAGGAGTAGGAGCTGAAATACCTTTCGCTGGAGCCCAAAGACGAACAACATCTGATTGATCCAGCAGGATGTGGCTGTATCCGTCGCTCTTATCTTTGGCTGCACGCTTACGCGCTACAAAGTTGTGGTGGCGAAATTTCCCCGTTGAAATCGAAAATATTTCGACATCAGCCCAGCTATATCTTGCTATCTCGCCACGTTTATTCGTGCCTTCATCGATAGCGTTTGCTAAAATCTGTCCAGATTTCAGTTTGCTGAGCAAGTCGATTTTGGCCTCTGCGACGCTCATAATGAGACACTCGTCCCGGTGTGCTGACCTCTCTACTTGACCTAAATCCCTGTCCCCTGGAGATCCATAGCGACGGATGAGCTTATATTTGAAGGCCGTAGCAGGCGCTCTCCTTACAGCGAGCCAAGTCAGATGTTTCTCGCGATAGAGAGGCCACATGTCCCGGACCGCACCCCAATCCCGTGTCATGATCCACGCCAGGGTCATCTGCAATGTCCAGAATACCTCTGAGCGGGGGTCCCAGTCCTCTGGATTGACCACAGGGATAAGCGGGGGCAGTCCTAATCTGCCCACCTCGGCTTCTGCTTCTCTTCGGCTAAGTTCGCCATGACTGAGGCGATATAGAAGATCAGCCCGGAGCTTTTCGTGATCTAACCCCGAATCTCGATGCCTCTCGACATCATCCTGGCTCATCGTTCCGTCCCCTAGCCAAAGCTAACAATCTCAAGGCTCACCTTCCGGCCGCGCCAGCCGTATGCGCTACATCATCTAAGCGAGTGGTTCGGTGCTCAAACCCTTCACAATATGTGGCCCAAGCATCCATGAGCTTGCGGCGCTTCTCAAGAGCATCACCCCGTCTGTAGGCCCGCTCGACAGCGTCACCAACGAGGTGGCCCAGCGCCGCCTCCGCGACCTCACGAGGGAAGTCGGTCTCCTCCCCCACCCAGTCCCGGAAGGCTGACCGGAAGCCGTGCACCGTCACATCCTGCTTCATCCGCCGCAGCACAGCCTCCATGGCCATGTTGGACAGCGGCTTGTCCCGTCTGACGCTTGGAAAGACGTAGCCGCTCACCCGCACCTCTTCGAGGGCGGCGATGATGGCACTGGCACGGGCTGACAGCGGCACCCGGTGCTCCCTGCCGGCCTTTGTACGAGACGCCGGCAACACCCAGAGCCTCGCCTCCAGATCCAGCTCCTCCCAGCGAGCACCGATGACCTCGCCGGTGCGGGCAGCGGTGAGAATGGTGAACTCCAGAGCACGGGGCGAGACGCCCTCCATGTTCCGCAGAGCCGAGAGAAAGGCAGGAACAGCCTCATACGGCATGGCTTTGTGGTGGCCTCGCGTAAGCTTCTGCCGCCGAGGCAGAGCGGCATCGAGGTGGCCTCGCCACCGGGCCGGGTTCTCGCCAGAGCGCATGCCGTGGGTCTTGGCGTAATCCAGCACCCGCTCAATGCGGCCTCTCAGACGAGAGGCTGTCTCCGCCTTGGCGCGCCAGATGGGCTTGAGGACCCGCAGCACGTCATCTGTCGTGACATCCGACACAGGCTTGTTTCGGATTAGCTCGCAGTAGACGCGCAGGGTCATGCCCCATTGCGCCTTGTGCTTCTCGTTCCGCCAGGACGGAGCCATGCTCTCGATGAGGGCGTCCGCCGCCTCGCCGAAGGTCATAGCCTTCCGCTTCTCGCGGGTGGTGAGCGGGTCCCTCCCCTCCAGCAGGTTCTGACGGGCTTCTGCGGCAAGCTCTCGTGCTTTGGCAAGGGGGACGTCTCGGAAGGAGCCAAGCCCGATCTCTCTCCGTCGCCCCGCGACCTTCCACATGAAGACCCACGAGCGCGCGCCGCTCTCGGTCACGTTCAGGTAGAGGCCGTCCCCATCAGCATGACGACCAGCTTTGGTGATGGTTGTCACGGAGCGGGCATTGAGCCGCCGAACCTGCTGCGCCATAGTGTTTCCCCACCCGCTTCCCCACCGAATGTCGCGGATTGTAGCGGACGTTTGGGAACGTTGACGAGAGCAAACACTTGGAAAAGCAGGGTTTCTGCACTCATTCTGAACGTCACCGGACGCTACCAGACATGAGTTAGGCGGACTCCGTCTCCGCCATTCCACCGTGATCATGGGTGTCGACCTGTCGATGGCGGAGCTCGTTGAGGCTCCCGACCGTCGTTGTTGCCGATTGGCGTACCGATTGGTACGCGTGCCTCCAGCTCCCCCCATATCCCGTGTGGCGCCGATCGCCTGAGCCGCAGCATCGCCACAAGGGCGCGTGGACGCTCGTCGTCATAAAGGGGTGCCGTGACCGCGGAGGGCGGCGACCTCCGTGCCGCCCCGATGCCGCGGTGCCGGCCGTCCCGTTCAAGGCTCATCCATAAGGCGGACTGCCACTGATCCGGCGGCTCGGCCCAAGCACAGTCCCGGCTAGGCTGACGGGAAGAGTTCGGCCGATGGCGGCAGCCGTCGTGGAGGCCCAACAATGGAGCGGCCTGTGATCAGGTCTGGAATCATAAGCAGGAGCCACCTGTTGCCCGCGCTGCTTTTGCTGTCGCTGGGCGGTCCAGCAAGCGCGGAATCCAGCCGTGCCTTGCTGGTGATGCGCTGCCCTGGCCTTCCTGCAATGGCGGGGCCTCACAATGGCAACGCGACGATCACTTCGGCGGGCAGTATGCATCGTCTCAACGCCATAGACGTAGCTTTGACGCAAGGAAAACAGGATTACTCCCTTGGGATCAGTGGCGCGCATTATCCGCTGACGTCAGGGCAGCTGACCGTCTCCTCGGGGCGAGTCACCGTTCGGTTCAGCGGCCGCTACAAGGATGGGACCCTCGTCAGCGGCCAGCTCTCTCAGCGAAGCACCGCCGCGGGCGCCATCTACCTGCAGGGCTCCGCCGAAACCTCAGGGCCAACAAAAGCGGCGGCCACATGCGATGGAGAACTCACCTCGTCGGAGCTGCGCGACATCGCTCAATGGGTTGGCGAGCGGCCGGCAGCTGTCGCTACGGATGCGCCGCGGGCGGCACGTGCCGCCCCGACCACGCAGTCTGCCGCCGCGCCGCCTACCGCCCAGCCGCAGCGGACCGTGGCGGCCGCGCCAAAGCCTGTCCCCGTCGCTCCAGACGCCTCCCCGCAGCAAAGGCGCGCTGTTGCGATCGGGGCTGCCGATTGAGAATCGGAGCGACCATGCGCGCCCTGGCTGTTGGTTCCCTCCTTTGTCTGATCCTGCTCGTGGCTTCGCCAGCCTGGGCCCAGAAGCGTGTCGCCCTCGTCATGGGCAACGACGAGTACCAGGAGCTCCCCCGCCTCAAGAAGGCCGTCAACGACGCGCGTGCGGTCGCCGACACCCTCAGCGCCATCGGCTTCCAGGTGTTCAAGGGCGAGAACCTCGATCGTCGCCAAACCAACAGGCTCGTCGCCAACTTCGAGGTCGCCCTCCAGCCGGGCGATCAGGCCTTTGTCTTCTATGCGGGGCATGGAGTCGCCATCCGGGGCGAGAACGTCCTGCTCCCCGTCGACATGCCCAAACCCGGTCCGAGCGATGAGGAACTCGTGCGCGATGAGAGAACCATCACGGACAACCTCGTGCGCCGGGTTCAGGCCCGAGGAGCCGCCGTCGCCGTTTTCGTCATCGATGCCTGCCGCGACAACCCTTTCGCGGTCGCCGGCACGCGGACGATCGGCATCGCGCGAGGGCTTGCACGGGTGGACGCCCCTCGCGGCATGCTGCTGATCCACTCGGCCAGTCCAGGGGAGGCTGCCCTCGACCGGCTTTACGACAACGACCCCGATCCGAACTCCGTCTTCACACGTCAACTTCTGCCGTTGCTGAAGGAGCAGGGCCTCAGTCATATCGCGATCGCCAAGCAGCTGCAAAAGGAGGTTCACTCGCTTGCAGCCACGGTCCATCACACGCAGCTCCCCGACTATGTGGACCGGGTGATCGGCGAAGTCGTCATCAACCCTCGTCGCACCGTGATCGCAGCGCCTCCGGGCCCGGCGGGCTCGCCGACCCAGCCCCGGCTTGCCATCGAGGCCTCCCTCCCCTCGCCTCTGCCTGCCCTCCCGGCGCCGGCCGCGAATGCGCCCACGATAGCCGTCGCGGCGGTAAGTGCGAGCCCGGTGCTCGGCCCTTCGTCCGTGCCGGTCCCTGTCCAGGCGGACCGCAGCGAGGTTGTGGGCTCGTGCGACCGACAGGCTGCACATCCGCAGGACCGAGACAAACCCGCCGCATTCGAAGGTGTCGATCAGGGGCGGATCAACCCCGCCGCCGCGATCGCGGCCTGCGAGGCCGCGGTCAGAGCGGAACCGCAGAATCGCCGTATGCTTTACCAGCTCGGCCGGGCCATGGCGGCATCCGGCGACTACAGGCAGGCACGGGACCGTTACGCGACGGCAGCAGGCCTCGGGAGTTCGGCCGCCATGCGCTCGCTCGGCTTCCTTTACGACGCGGGGCATGGGGTCGCGAAGGACCCTGTGCAAGCGCGCCGATGGTACGAGAGGGCGGCGGACAGCGGCGATGCGCGGGCCATGTACAATCTCGGCGTGCTTCACCAGCAGGGCTCCGGTCTGCCGCAGGATTATCGGGTCGCTCGGCAGTGGTACGAGAGAGCAGCCGGTCTGGGCGAGGCCTTGGCGATGCACAACCTCGGTGTTCTCTACGAGAATGGCAGCGGGGTCGGCAAAGATCTCACGAAAGCGCGCCAATGGTATGAAAAGGCCGCGCTGCTGGGGAACGCGGCCGCAAAGGAGCATCTCGCCAGCCTGCCCCGAGCACGGCGCTAGGGAGGTTCGGAACGCCGGCATCGCCGACGCCGTGTGCGGCCGCGCCCGGTGCGAGAAGGAGCAGGGTCAGCGGCGGACCGGCATGTTCGCGTGCAAGGCACCCTGCAAGGGTCTTCTCGCGAGGGCGCACGCCCGATCGGCACCCCACGCGCTCGCACGGGACGAGAATGGGGGAGATCAACGCACCTCCCCCTTTCCCCTACCCCGCCGATGAAGCGGAAGAAACGGCGATGCCGGAGCCGTTTCATCGGGCAGGCTTTTCGCCGGTTCAGGTGTCACCCCGTCCCGCATGGACGAAGGCGTGGTTTTTCCGACCGGCTGCCAGAATCAGCGACCCATCGCGCAGATCGCGCGTCCCGGCGACGGCGTTCTCGTCGGCAACGATCTCGCCGTTGAGCTTCGCCCCTCCGCCCTTGATCAACCTGCGCCCCTCGCTGTTCGATGAGGCGAGGCCGGCACGATGGAGCAGGGCGGCGACGGGGACGCCTGCCTCCAACTCCGCCCAGGGCACATCGATGCCCGGAAGCCCTTCCGACGGGCGGCCCTCCGCAAAGGTCCGTTGGGCGGTCTCCGCGGCGGCTTGGGCGGCGGCGTCGCCATGGGCGAGCCGCGTGACCTCGGTGGCGAGCACGTGCTTGGCCTCGTTGATCTCCGCTCCCTGGAGCCTGCCGAGCCGGTGCACCTCGTCCAGGGGCAATTCGGTGAAGAGGCGAAGGAAACGCGCGACGTCGTCGTCCTCGCTGTTGCGCCAGAACTGCCAGAACGCGTAGGGGCTCAGCCGGTCCGCATTGAGCCAAACAGCACCGCCTGCCGTCTTGCCCATCTTGGACCCGGACGAGGTGGTGAGCAGCGGCGTCGTCAGGCCGAAGAGCTGGCGCTGGTCGATGCGTCGGGCGAGATCGATTCCGTTGACGATGTTGCCCCACTGGTCCGAGCCGCCCATCTGCAGCATGCAGCCGTGGCGGCGCGACAGTTCCAGGAAGTCGAAGGCCTGGAGAACCATGTAGTTGAACTCGAGCAGGGTCAGGGGCTGCTCGCGCTCGAGACGCTGGCGCACGCTGTCGAAAGAGAGCATCCGGTTGACCGTGAAGTGGGTGCCGAACTCGCGCAGGAACGGCAGGTAGCGCAGGGGATCGAGCCAGTCGGCGTTGTCCACCATCACCGCGTCCGTCGGCCCGTCCCCGATTACGAGGTAGCGGGAGAACACCTGCTTCAGCCCTGCGATGTTCTTCGCGATCTCGGCGCCGTCGAGCAGCGGCCGGCCCGTGTCGCGAAAGCTCGGATCCCCCACCTGGGTGGTGCCGCCGCCGATCAGGACCACAGGCTTGTGGCCGCAGCGCTGAAGCCAGCGCAGCGTCATGATCGGCAGGAGATGGCCCGTATGCAGGCTATCCGCCGTGGCATCGAACCCGATGTAGGCGGCCACGGGACCGCCCGACAGCTGATCGTCGAGGGCTGCGAGATCGGTGCATTGATGGATGAAGCCGCGTGCGGCGAGCGTTTGCAGAAAGGCGGATCGAAGGGTGGTCATCGGTGTCTCCAGGGGCTTGAGGAAGCCGCAGCCCGGAGACCGATCCCGAATAAGAAAACGCCGCCGGATGCGGCGGCATGGATCGTCAGGTCACAACCAAACGCAGCCGCCCTATGGGGACGGCGTATAATAGCGGGAGAACGTGGTCAGGCCCGTGATCATGGGCGGCTTCTAACCGATTTGACCGGACGGGGTCAACGTGAAGCAGGCGAGCCCGAAGCGGACGCGGGCGAGGCGATGGCAGCCGGTGCCTGAAGAGGGGAGCCTTGGGCCAACGTGATCGCAGGGGGCCCACCAAGCCAGGGGCCGGCCGGTGAGCCCTCGGCAACCTCGATCCAAGACGCATGGGAAAGAGGCCCGCCTGTCGCTCGTACCGGCGGGCCTCGTGTGGGCCTAATCGTCGTTGTGACTCTGCTCGGCGTCGTTCGGCTCCGCGGCGTCCGCCTCGACCTCGTCTGCGGTCTCGGCCACCGGCTGGGGCTCCGCCTTGCGGTTGAAGTTGCGGAACGTCTTTCGCTCCGCCGGGGCCTTCGGCGAGAACAGGGGTTTATCCTTGAAGAGCGCACGCGTGCGCTCGGTGAAGTCGCTGACCGAGCTGGCTGTGCCTGTGGGAAGGGTTTTCACGGGGACGCTGTATCCTGCTTAGGGGTGGTTCGCTCCTGCATGGGTCTGCAAGCGCGCAACTGCTGATCGACACCTGGCCGTCGTCCGTTGAGGAGGTTCGGATCCACGGGGCTCCGCAACATAGGCGGGAGCACGGGGGCTCTCAGCTGCCGATGCCTATGGGCTCGTTCTCGGCAATTCGGCGACCATGCGCTCCTTTCAGCGATTGCGATAGGGCAAAGAGCGGCAAAACGAACATCGATCTGGGACAAGCCTCGGCTGCGCGAGCCCGCCGGTCCGCGCGGGATTAGGCGCTTGGCCCCGGGATGTGCTATAAGGTTGCTATCACCGGCCACAAATCCATAGGCGTCGGTGGCTGAGAGACGTGTGCGTGCGCTCCCGCCTATCGTTCAGCGGAGCCAGTCCATGGCCAGTTTCGACACCATCAAGACCTCCCTCGCGCGCGCGAAGTACATGCGGGCTCTGATCCGGCGTGCCGACGCCGAGACCGCGCGGACGCGAAGGGAGATCAGCACCACCCGGCAGCTCCTGCGCCATCTGCGGGAGGAGAACCTTGCTGCGGCCCGGCTTGCCGGCGTCATCGATGCGCTTGGCCGGCCGGACGAGCCCTGCGCTTGAGGAAATCGGAACGAACCTGAACAACTTTAATTGATCTGCGTTAAAGTCGGGGCCCCGCTAGACAGCGGGAGTTGAGCCCCCGCACCGTCCATCGTGCCCGGCGTGGCTCGAACCGCGGTACCTGGCTCTTCACGATCTTGAGGAGCGTCCCCTCCTCCAACCGTTGCCTTGGGGCGACCGGTTGGCGACGCGCATGGAGCTCACGCTGCTACACTGGAAACAGCCCGGTTCGGAGGAGCCACCTCGGTCGAGAGGCCACACGAGCGGTCCGGGCGCGCTTCCCTCCCGATCCATGGAAGGCTCTCCTGCTCGGAGCGGCGCGACGCCTCCACGGGCAGGCGATCGCCATCGTGATCGCCATTGGAACATAAAAGAACCCCGCGAGCCGCGCCCGACGGCGCCTTGCTGAATTCCTCCATCACAATGCTGTCGATGGGATCGAACCCCATCCCATCATCATGGTCGCGCTGCAAAGCTGAGCGGCGCAGCCCAACACACCGGAACCCGACTTGAACGATACGCATCCCATCGAACCTCTCACCCGTTCCACCGCCGAGCAGCTCGCCCGCTATTGCAAGGCCTATTGCAGGGCCGACGACAGCCGTGCGCTCTTTCAGCTCGCGACGACATTGATCCTTTTCTTCGCGGCCTGCGGCACCCTGATCTGGGGCACCACGCAGGGGCATTGGCTCGTCCTGCTCCTCGCGATCCCGGCCGGCGGCCTGCTCGTGCGCCTCTTCACCCTTCAGCACGATTGCGGACACGGCTCGTTCTTCACGAGCCGAACCGCCAATACCTGGGTCGGGCGCGGCCTCAGCGTGCTCACCGTCACGCCCTACGGCTACTGGCGTCGGTCCCACGCGCTGCACCATGCGAGCGCGGGCGATCTGAGCCGGCGCGGCATCGGCGACGTCGATACCCTGACGGTGAAAGAGTACCGCGCCCTCGCGGCGTGGCCGCGCTTCAAATACCGCGTCTACCGCAACCCGGTGGTCCTGCACGTGCTCGGACCGCCGCTGTACTTCCTGTTCCTGCAACGCTCCCCGTTCGGCCAGGCGCTGCCGGCGCGCGAAGCCTGGCGCAGCATCATGGGGCTGAACGCTGCCCTCCTCGGCCTGTATGGCACCCTCGTCTTCTGTTTTGGATTTGGCCCCGTCGCGATTGCGCTCGTGCCCGTGGCCTGCGTGGCATCCTGGGTCGGCGGCTGGCTGTTCTTCGTCCAGCATCAATTCGAACATACGCGCTGGGACGAGGGCCCCGCCTGGAACTACCACATCGCCGCCCTCGGCGGCAGCTCGCATTACGTGCTGCCTCCCGTTCTGCAGTGGTTTACCGGCGATGTCGGTCTCCACCACATCCATCACCTCAACAGCCGCATCCCCAACTACCACCTCCGGGCCTGCCTCGACGGCGATTCCGTTCTCGCCAAGATCTCCCGCCTCACCGTCTGGGAGAGCCTTGGCTGCATCGGCCTGGCCCTGTGGGACGAAGACGCGCGCAAGCTCGTCAGCTTCTCGGATGCGCGCGTGAATGGAGGCCTTCGAGGTTCACCCTCCTAGGAGGCCGACGAGAACGGGATCACCACGGCGTCGTTGATGGTCGGCACGGGCGCTTCGATCACGCAGGTCACGCCCGACCTCGCGTAGTGCATCTCCACGCTGCCATCGAGTTCGCGGGCAATCCCCTGCTCCAGCAGCCGCATGCCGAAGCCCTTGTGCTTCGGCACCACCACGTCGGGCCCGCCGCTTTCCTGCCAGCGGAGGCGCAGCAGGCGGCCCTTGGCGGTCTCGCTCACGTCCCAGGTGATCGCCACACGGCCCGCGGCCGTGGAGAGGGCGCCGTACTTCACCGCATTCGTGCAGAGCTCATGCAGCGCCATCGACAGCGGCACTGCGGTGTTGGGGCGAAGGCGAAGGATGGGGCCGTCGATGTCGAACCGGTCCTTCCCGTCCTCGCCGTAGGGGCGCGTGACCTCCGCGACGACCTCGTGAAGCTCCGCCCCCTCCCAGTTCTCGCGCGTGAGCACGTCGTGGGTCTTCGAGAGCGCCAGCAGACGGCCCTCCAAGGCGCTCCGGGCGCCTTTCGGCTCGATCGCCCGCAGGCTGTTGCTGGCGAGCGACTGGACCGTGGCCAGCGTATTCTTGACCCGGTGGTTCAGCTCGTGGATCAGCGTGGTCCGGTGCTGCTCCGACTGCTTGATCGCGTCGATATCGGTGCTCGATCCGAACCAGCTCGTCGTGCGTCCGCTCTCGTCCCGCATGGGCTCGGCGCGGGCCAGGAACCAGCGATAGGTGCCGTCGCTCCTGCGGTACCGGATCTCGATCTCGTAGAGAACGCCGCGGGCGCGGGAGCTCTCCCAGGCCGCGAGGGTTCGGTCGCGATCGTCCGGATGCAGGGCCTCGGCCCAGCCATGGGGAAGAGCCTCGTCGCGCGTCTGGCCCGTATACTCGTACCAGCGGTCGTTTAGGTATTGCAGGGAACCGTCCGGGTCGGCAAACCAGATGAAGGACGGAACGAGACTGGCGAGCGAGCGAAACCGCTCCTCGCTCGAACGCAACTCCCGCTCGCGCGCCTCGATCTGCTCGGCCATGCTGTTGAACGCGCTCGCCAGCCGCGTGAACTCCCCTTGGCTCGGGGCGATCTCCGCGCGCTGGGTGTAATCGCCCTCGCGCCAGCGGGCCGCCGCTGCCACGAGCCGGTTCACAGGGCGCCCGACGAAAAGGCGGCCGCCCACCACTCCGGCCACCAGCGCCAGGATGAGGCTGAGCCCCAGGAGCAGGAGAACCCGCCGCGTGGCCTCGTTGATCGGTGCGAAGGCGGCGCTGCGGGAGATGCCCGTCGCGATGAAGAGATCGGGCTGTTGGGCGCTGTCCGGGCTGATAGCGAGCGATGCCACGGCGGCGAGGCGGCTCACCTTGTCGACGCCGGTGATCTCGACCGCGCCTTTGCCCGCCATCGCGACGAAACCGCGCCCCTCGGGAGGCGAAGCCTTGCCGACCATATCGGGCTCGCCCTGCGGCAGACGCAGGAGGTACACGAGGTTGCGGTCAGAGATCGCGAGCACCGCATCCTGCCCCGCAAAGCGCCGCTGCATATGATCGGCGAGCCACGGCAGGCGCAACCCCGGCACTACTGCTCCGACGATTTCGTTGGCCTGGCTGCGAATCGGATAGGCGAAGGACAGGAACCGCTGGCCGCCGGGAGCCTCCCCATAGCTCCCGACCACGAAGCCGCCCGTGTCCATCGCCCGGCGCAGATGGGAGCCGGTCAGCCGGCCGATATTGACCGACCCGCCGCTGGTGCAGACGATCCGGCCGTCGCGGTTGACGATGCCCACATCGAGTTCGCCGGGGTATTCCCGCCTGAGGCGAACGAGGAGATCGGCGCAGGCTTGCGGCGGAGACGCTCCGGTAGCCGCATCGCTGATCGTGGTGATCTGCGCTAGGGTTGCGGCGACCCGATGCACCCCCTCCACGATCTGCCGCATCTCGCCGGTGGCGGTGTTGGCGAGCCGGACAGCCTGCTCCTTGACCTCGGCTTCCCGGGCCTGGCGGCTCGAATACTCGTTATAGGCCCCGATCCCGAGGGCAGGCAGCACCGCCAGGGCGACAAGGGACAACAGCCGGGCTGTGAGGGGCATGAGGATCACATGAAGCTCAGGTCCCAGGGCGAGCGGACCTGATTGACGTTCACGATAGTCGCAAAAAGGCGGTCCTTGCTATCCCCTGGTGCCCACCCGACCTCACCGAGGTTAACCGGATCGTTCAAGGCGAGCGCCCCGATGGCCGTTTCACCGGAAGGGCTCAAGAGCCCGTCTCCTCTCTTCCCGTCGGGAGCCGCTTCGCACGAAGGGCGACCCGCCCTGGACCGCGCCGACGAATGGGAGGCTCAGCTCGAGGCCAGCCCGTCGAGAGGGCGCCTTATGCCGCCAGCGTCCGTTTGGTGATGTGGGCCCGGTAGGCGGCGGCGACTTTGATCGGCAGGGTCCCGGCCTCGGTGAGCTTCACGATCTCGGTCTTGGCCCGCTTGGCGGCCTGCGCCGTGTAGGAGGGCTTCAAGTTCAGACGCACGCGGCTCAGGATGTAGCGGCGGTAGGCACCGGCCTGCCGAGCCGTGATCTCCTCGTCGGCCACAAGCGCATCCAGTTTCTCCGCGGCGCGCTTCGCTTCCGCCGGGGTATAGCTGTCTTTCTTCTCGAACACGGGGCATCCTTAGCAGTGAGATGCCGCGCATATCGCTCCACCCCATCGATGTCCAGCGAGGTCGTCTGTCGTATGCTGGCAAACGATGGCAACACGCATCGCAAACCCGCTCGATGCGCATCCGCCAACACAAGCACGAACGACGTCCCACAGAGCCCGCCATTCCAAGAGACAGATCTTCGAGGTCGCGTCCGCCCGACGCGGTCACGATGACGCTCGATCGCGTCAAAGCGCTCCTCGTCGCGCACGACAACACACCGAGAGAGGCTCAGGAACCGGCTCGGAAACACCTTCATGACACCGCGCCGGCGAGCAGGCCGAAGATGCACCGGCCACGGCTCGGTGTCAGCGCAGGACGTTTTCGCCCGCGCTTCTTTCGGACGTCCCTATCATCTGAATACCAAAGCGGCCTTGAGGTAACCCCCGCCGGAATCGAACCGGTGAGTCCCTCGCCTCAAGCGGCTATGAACACCCTAAAGAAAAACCCCGCGAAGCGGGGTGGAGGTGCCGGAGTGGAACTTGGGAGTCGTCATATCCTACGGCCTCCCCTTCGAGCTTAACCATTCCCCATCTTCACCTAGGCCGTATGACTCAGGACCTGGTTTTCAGGCCCAGGGAACTCGAGGGTCCGTCGAGAGCCCTAGGATGCAGGTGCCACGGTGCGAGGAGCAGAGGCTTGGCGGAGCAGAGCGAGGTACTCGGCTGCCCCCTCCAGCTCCCGCTGCAACAGCAGGACCGACATTCGCGAGCGGCTAGACGCCTGAGCGAAGCGCCTGATCCCAGACCACGGCGGGTTGATCCCCTTCATGAGCAGGTAGGCCGTGTAGGCACCTCTGGATCGGGCATACGACTCGATGGTCGCGAGCGCCTCGGGCGAACCCCTCCGTCTTTTGTGATGATGTTGCACGATGAGGCCTTTGATCTGGGCCCCCGTAAATCCTGCGAAAGCAGCCTCCGCCGCCGTGGCCACATCGCTGTCGCCGCTCAGGAAACGCTTTATGCCACCGATCCGCTCCAGGACCGAGCGCATGAAGAACATGTTCGCTCCATGCAGCGTTCCGGGGACCGGTGGAGCCCCGGCGGGGAGGATCGTGAACCTGTCCTTGAGGTTCCACCACGAGGTGGTTGCCACGCGCGGGTCGTCGTCCGCGTCATAAAGCTCGACTTCACCCGCTCCATACTGGAAGCGCGTCGGATCGAAATGCTCCGACAGGACGTCGAAATAATCGTCCTGCATGTAGCAATCGTCGTCCGTGAACGCGATGATCTCGCCGCGGCTATTCCGCCAACCTGCCTCCTGACCGAGGTGCTGCCCTGGCTTGCGGATGTGGATGACGATCGTGTCGGAATAGGATGCCGCCCTGAATTCCCGCATCACATTCAAGGTCTCGTCCGTCGAAGCGCTGTCGACGAGGACGAGTTGCACGGACATGTGGGTCATCGATTGCAGCGGCAGGCGCGCGAGGCTGGTCCGGAGTTGCTCCGCTCGGTTGCGCGATGTGATGACCAATGAAATGCTAGGCATGACAATCAAGACCGTTCGCCGTTTTCTGACCTTCATAGCGAAGGAGCGAAACGTCGTCAGCATCTTGAGTCATGCGCTCACCCCGCAGGGTTCGCTTGGGATCGACAGCGGCGTTCGGAATGCCCGCTCCCGATCGACCTTTCTTTGGGACGCGAGACCTGCATCGCCGGGTTTTTGATCGAGCGTGCTTCGGCAGCAAGTCAGGGGTGGGCCCTCACATTTGGTGAAGGCAAAAGCAAGGGCAGCCCTTCTCCGACCGTGGACCGCCCAAGTGCGAGCAGCCCTCGTTTCCGTCTGAGGCAGTCCAATACGCCTCAGATCAGAGATACGCGCGGCAGCGGCGCATCGGGACATGCAGTCGGCTCGATGTCTGCACCGCAACGGAGCTCTCGAAAAAGACCTGCCCTCGGGACCGTCCGGCGGCGTTTCGCTCGGCGGGCGCGCTTCTCAAACCTCTAAGGGTTTCGAGACAATCAAGCGGCCCGCGCGATCGTTCGAGCGGGCCGCTGTGTCGTGCTTATGCGGCCTGCTTCAGCAGGCCCTCGGCGCGGAGCGCCTCTTGGACCTTCGGTCTGGCGGCCACGCGGGCCATGAAGGCGGTGAGGTTCGGGTAGGCCTCCAGGCTCATGCCGTGGAAGTTGGTCCAGTTCGTCACCGCGAAGAGATAGGCGTCCGCCGCCGTGAAGGCCTCGCCCATGAGGTGGGACTTGGCCGAAAGGTGCTTGTCCACGAGGGCGAAGCGCTGGAACAGGCGGTCGCGGGCGGCCTGCTTCACCTCGTCGGGAGTCGCGGGATTCCACAGGGGGCCGAAGCCCTTGTGGATCTCGGTCGAGATGAAGCCGATCCATTCGAGCGCGCGGTAGCGCTCGGGGCTGCCGGCTTGCGGCATCAGGCCGGCCTCGGGGGCCTGTTCGGCGAGGTATTGCACGAGGGCCGAGACCTCGGTGAGGACCTCGCCGTTCGCGAGGCCGAGCGCCGGGACGTAGCCCTTGGGGTTGATGGCGGCGAAGGACTGGCCGGACTCGGTGGTGCGGTTCTTGAGATCCACCCGCTCGATGTCGAGGGCGAGGCCCGCTTCCCGGGCGACGATGTGGGGCGCGAGCGAGCAGGCGCCGGGCGCGTAGTAGAGCTTCATGCGGGTCCTCCGATGCGGGCCTTTTGGCCCTGTGACGAGCGATCGTGAGGCATCGCGCCCCCGATCGGCCCGCACCGCATATCGGCGGCATGGCACTGGGGCACAAGCTTTGCAGGCTTGCGGTGAGGGTGGGCCTGTCTTGCAGGCGTGCAAGAGGTTTTCGCTTGGCGCGGGGCGGGCGCCATCGCTGCTCCTACCCCTCATCCTGAGAGACTGGCCCGAAAGTCCGCTTGCTCTCTCCCGTTTCGGGAGAGGGTTGGTGCAGGCGGCACCACGTCCTGCCCTCTCCCCCCTTGTGGGGGAGAGCTGGAGAGGGGGGTACGGTGGCGAGAGTGGATGGAGCAGACAGGATCGCTCCGCGAGCATCCTTCGGATGCGTACCCCCTCCCTACCCTCCCCCACAAGGGGGGAGGGGTGCGCCACAGACGTAGGCTGCACCGACCTCCACCCCGGCCGCTCCCCTGCGGCCCCGCCGTCAGATCACGTCCGCGGCCGCCGCCCGCGAGGCGCCGGCGGACACGTCGCCCGCGTGGGTCTCGGGCCTTGCGATCACGCGCACTTCGGCGAGCAGCGGGAAATGGTCCGAGGCCACGCGGGCGAGCGGCGTGCGCACGGGCGCGGCGGCCACGACCTCGACGGAGGGGCTCGCGAAGATGTGGTCGAGGCGCAGAATCGGGGCCCGGGTGTGGAAGGTCGGCTGCGGCTCGCCGCCCGGATTGGAGAGCTGCGCGTCGCGCATCCGCGAGGCGAAGAGGCGGTAGGAGCGCGAATGCGGCGGGGCGTTGAAGTCGCCAAGCAGAATCGCAGGATCCGCGCAGCGGGGATGGCCGAGCCAGTCTTCGCCCAAGAGTGCCTGCGCCTGCAGGAAGCGCTCGCGGGAGCGCAGCGACAGATGGGCGTTCACGATCTGCAGATTGCGGCCGCCGACCGTGACCTCGGCCCAGAGCGCGCAGCGCTTTTCGAGCGTCGGCCCGGTCGCGAAGGTGGGGAGCCGCCCGGATTGCACGAGGCGCGAGGGGTGGCGCGTCAGCACTGCGATGCCGAACTGCTCGCCAAACATGCGGATGGTGGGCTGGAAATGCAGGTCCATGCCAAGCGCATGGGCCACCACGGCGGCCTGATCGACGCCGCCTGGCTTGGTGCGGCCCACCCGCACCTCCTGGAGCGCCACGATGTCGGGCTCGCAGGAGGCGATCACCTCCGCGATGCGCCCCGGCGCCACCTGCCGGTCGGTGCCGAGCCAGCGGTGGACGTTGTAGGTCAGGATGCGTGCCATGCTGTTCAACGTCCTCGTTCCCTCCGTGGTGATGCACCGGGGGTGCCGAGCCAGCACAGGACGATAGCGGTCGGGATGCGTGCCATGGCGTTCAACGGTGTTTTGGTCCCCATGGCAACGCACCCGGATGGCCGGGCGAAGGCGGTCGATCAGTTGAGAAGGCTGCGGCGGCGCAAGCGCTCCCGGCCGTCAGGCGGCGCCCCGACAACCTCTCCACCCCGACCCGGCAAGGCGCATCGCTCATCGCGAGGCGTTCGCCGGCGGCTGGGGAGAGCGGGGCGCGTTAAGCATCGAATATGTCCGATCCATGATCCGGGAGCGGTTCACCGGCGTTGACGTGCAGGTTTCGCGCCAGGCGGGCCTTGGCGCAGCGGCGGCGGCCGCGAACGGCACGAGACGGAGAATGGGATGGCCGAGCTCAAAGTCCACGGGGTGCACGATGGGCACAGGACGCAGAATGGGGTGCCGGGGCTCAAAGTCCACGGGGTCCACGACGAGAACACGCTCCGGCAGATGCACACCTGCATGGAGGTGGGTTCGGTCCACCAGGGCGTGCTCTGCGCCGACGGGCATTACGGCTATGCCCAGCCCGTGGGCGGGGTCATCGCCTACGAAAGCCACATCTCGATTTCCGGCGTCGGCTTCGACATCGGCTGCGGCAACCTCGCGGCCAAACTCGACGTCACCTACGACGAGATCCGCTCGCGCATCCCGAAGCTCGGGCGCGACATCGCGCGGCGGGTGAGCTTCGGGCTCGGGCGCACCAACAAGAAGCCCGTGGACCACCCCCTGTTCGACTCGCCCCTGTGGCAGGAGGCCGGCACGGCGCATCTGAAGTCCATGGCGGCCAAGCAGCTCGGCACCGTGGGCTCCGGCAACCATTACGTGGACCTGTTCCGCGACGAGGACGACTGGATCTGGGTCGGCCTGCATTTCGGCTCCCGCGGGCTCGGGCACAAAACCGCGACGCAGTTCCTCAAAGCCGCGGGCGGGCGGGACGGCATGGACGTGCCGCCCGCCCTCGTGGAGGCGGATTCGGAGCTCGGCCGGCGCTATATCGCGGGCATGACGCTCGCGGGCGATTACGCCTATGCGGGCCGCGAATGGGTGGTCGAGGAGGTGCGCCGGATGCTCGGCGCCGGGATCGTCGACACGGTTCACAACCACCACAACTACGCCTGGCGCGAGCGGCACGGGGAGCGGGATTATTGGGTGGTGCGAAAAGGCGCGACCCCGGCCTTTCCGGGTCAGCGCGGCTTCGTGGGCGGGTCCATGGGAGACGACGCGGTGATCCTCGAGGGGATCGATTCGGACGAATCGCGCACCTCGCTCTATTCGACGGTGCATGGGGCCGGACGGGTGATGGGCCGCAAGGCGGCGAAGCGCACGCTGTCGCGGGACGAGATGCAGCGCTGGCTCAGGGGCAAGGAGGTGTTCCTCGTCGGCGGGGACCTCGACGAGGCCCCCATGGCCTATCGCCGCCTCGACGAGGTGCTGTCCCACCACGAGGGGACGATCCGGGTCCTCCACCGCCTGCGGCCGATCCTCGTCATCATGGCGGGCTCGGACGTGCGCGACCCCTACAAGGACTGAACGGGGCACCCCCGTTTCGCGCGGGGGCCTTCAAACTCCGCGCTCTGGCGGGTTGCACGGGGTTGAACGGGGCAAGGCCTTCCTCCCGCAGAGTTTTCCCCAACAAATCGGGCCCGCCCAGGTTAAGCGAGGCCATTCCCTTCCACGGCCATGGCACTAAATGATACCTCACGTGTTACTGTTACGGTTAGAAAAGCTTAACTGTGTCTGGGGTGGCCGTTCGAATGAATAAAACCAGCGCCTTCCTGGCCGCGTTTCTTATGGCCGCGGCTCCCGCCTTTGCCGACGAGCCCGGCGACATCGATTCCCTGCTCGAAGGCGCGAAGCCGGCCGGAGACCGCTGGGAGCGCTGCGCCGCCCGCCAGGTGCGATCCCAGCTCCGCGGCCCCCGCTCGCCCGAGGAACTCGCCGTCCGGGCGCTCGACGCCTGCACGCGGGAGCAGGCGGGCCTGAAGCGCGTGCTCGCCAAGGATCTCGGCCCCGACCGCGCCGAGGCCGTCACCCTGCTGGTTCGCAACATCTACCAGACCAACCTGGTGCGGGTGATCACGACGCTCCGCTCCCGCTAGGGCCGCCCGCGAGCGGATCGCCGTCCTGTGTGGCTGTTGAGTCACAGCCGAAACGGCCAGGCTCGATTACTTTGGGGTATCCGCTGGGAGGACCCCATGAAATCGATTCTTCTTTCGACGATCGCCGCGTTGAGCTTCGCCACCGCGGCCGTCGCCGCCGACCTGCCCGCCCGCACCGCGCCAGCCCCCGTGGTGCCGGTCGCCCCCGTCTTCACATGGAGCGGATTTTATGTCGGCGTGCACGGCGGCTACATCCGCAACGACTCCGATGCTCGCCTCGTCGGGAATGGCGCGGGCCTGCTGACCGGAGCCGGAACAGCCGGCGTCCTGCCGACGCGTCGCGGCCTTGACTCCGATGGGCTTGCCTTCGGTGGTCAGGTGGGCGCCAACGCCCAGTTCGGCCAGTTCGTGGTCGGCATCGAGGCGGACATCGCCTACACCGACATCGGTCGTACGCGTGCGGTGACGCTGGGGCCCGTCGTCGGCTTCCCGACGGCGATCACCACCGCGGTTGGCTCGGATATCGAGTATCTCGGCACCGTCCGCGGGCGCCTCGGCTTCGCCGTCGATCAGCTTCTCTTCTTCGGGCCCACGCTCATCTACGTGACGGGCGGCCTCGCCTATGGCGAAGTGGACAACCGCGTCGCCATTACCTCCCCGGGCTTTGCCGACGTGGTCGGCCGTCGCAGCGACACGGAAGTCGGCTACGCGCTCGGCTTCGGCACGGAGAGCCGCCTCACCAACAACCTCTCGCTCATGAGTGACACGATCTACTACGATCTCGGCCGCCAGACCGTCACCGCCGCAAGCGCGACCCGGGCCGCGACCTATCGTTTCCAGAACGACGGCTGGGTGAGCCGCGTCGGTCTGAACTTCCGCTTCTGACAAGCGATCCTACTCGATACGAAAAAGGCCCGGTGCTCCCACCGGGCCTTTTTCATTGCGGCGTAGCGCGCTTACGCAATCACGGAGGGCGCCGTCCGGCCGGTGCGGGCGGAAAGATCAGCGATCTGCCGGGACACGGTCGCGAGGTCGGCAAGAACGTCGGCAGAATCGAGCGCCTGACGGGCCGGATCGCTCTCGTAGCGCTCGAGATAAACCCGTAAGGTGGCACCTTGCGTTCCAGTGCCTGAGAGCCGGTAGACGATGCGTGCGTTCTCGCGGAAGAAGATGCGCAGCCCCTGCGCTTTCGCAATCGAGCTGTCGACGGGATCCTCATAGGAGAACTCGTCAGCCCGCTCGACCGTGAAACCACCGAAGGTCTGGCCCGCGAGCCGCGGCAGCTGACTGCGGACGTGGTCCATCACGCCCTCGGCCGCCGCAGTGTCGATTTCCTCGTAGTCATGGCGGGCATAGTAGTCGCGCCCGTAGCGCTGCCAATGCTCCTCAAGGATCTCGGTCACCGACATTCCGCGCGCCGCGACGATGTTGAGCCACAGGAGCACCGCCCAAAGACCATCCTTCTCGCGGATGTGGTTGGAGCCCGTACCCGCGCTCTCTTCGCCGCAGAGCGTGATGCGGTCGGCGTCGAGGAGATTGCCGAAGAACTTCCAGCCGGTCGGGGTCTCATAGAGCGGAAGAGTCATGGCCTCGGCCACGCGATCGACGGCGCGACTTGTCGGCATCGAGCGCGCCACGCCCTTGAGACCACCCGCATAACCGGGAGCGAGATGCGCGTTGGCAGCCAGCACCGCGAGGCTGTCGCTTGGGCTCACCACCATGCCGCCGGGTCCGATGATCAGATTGCGATCGCCGTCGCCGTCGGAGCAGGCCCCGAAGGTGATGCTCGGGTCATCCTTCAAGGTGTCGATGAGCGCCTTCGCGTAGACGGGGTTCGGATCGGGATGCAAACCGCCGAAGTCGGGTTTGGGCACCCCATTGACCACAGTACCCTTCGGGGCGCCGAGGCGCTCCTCGAAGAGCGCATGGGCATAGGGACCGGTGACCGCATTCATGGCGTCGAAGCGCATGCGGAGGCCGCCTTGCAGCACCGCGCGGAGCCGCTCGAAGTCGAACAGCCGCTCCATGAGCGCGATATAATCGGCCACGGCATCGACAATCTCGACGACGGTGTTGCCGATACGGGTCTCGCCTAGGCGGTCGAGGTTCAGGGGTTCGGCATCCGCGATGAGGTAGCGCGTAAGGCTGCTGGCGTTCTTGAAAATCGTATCGGTGATCGAGGCCGGGGCCGGACCGCCATTCGCGGCATTGAACTTCACGCCGAAATCGCCCTCAGGCCCGCCGGGATTATGGCTCGCCGAGAGGATGATGCCGCCCTGGGCGCCCCGTTGGCGGATGAGGGCGGACGCGCAGGGCGTCGACAACAACCCGCCCCGTCCGACGATCACGCGGCCAACCTCGTTCGCGCTCGCCATGCGCAGGATAATCTGGACCGCCTCGTCCATGAAGAAGCGCCCGTCGCCGCCAAGGACGAGCGTGCCGCCGCGCAGCTCGGGAGCGGTATCGAAAATCGCCTGAACGAAGTTCTCCAGGTAACGCGGTTTGCGGAAATCGGGCACGGCCTTGCGAAGACCAGAGGTGCCGGGCTTCTGATCGGCAAACGGCGTCGTCTCAACTTTCACGGTGGGGCCTCCTCGGCACGGCGTGCCGCTTGGGGTCGAACATAGGTTTCAAGCGGGAGGAGTCACCGTGCGGAGGCGGCAGCCTCGAACGCGAGCGGCGGGCGCCAGCCGGGATAGGCTGACGGCGAGCGGGAACCGAATGGAAAGAGAAGTGGTGCCCAGGGGCGGGACATTGGAGTTCAACAAAATCAACGACTTAGCTTTTTCGTGGGGAGTCTCTTCGTCCCGCATAGTCTCGCCCGATCCCGCATCATTTCCCCACGATTTATGGCGAGGCCAGTTAGGGCTCAAGGACGACAGACCAAGACGCGTTTCTAGTCCCCTCCCCTAGCGCGCGAGCCGGCAAAAAGAAAGGCCACCCTGGTGGGTGGCCTTGGTATCAGGCAGCTTCGAGAAGCCGCTCATCGAACTCATCTTCCCGGACGTGGCGCTCCAGCCACTTCTCGAACCCCGCCTCCATTGCGACCTCGCGCATGTACTCGCGCCCATAGCGCTCGATCTCCTTCTTCGAGCGATGGCCGGTGACGGCCATAATCTGGAAGAACGAGAAGTCGGCCATGATCATGTCCACCACAGCCGTCTTGCGCAGCCCATGGAGGGAGTAGCCCTCCAGTCCCGCTTCCTTGCAGTGATCGCCGAAGTCATTGCCGACGCTCTTCTCGGTCGTGTACGGCATGCCATCGTTCTTCGCGATCCAGGTCTCCTCGCCGAGAATGCCGCTCGCACGGGCAACCTCAAGGGCTTGTCGGAGTTCATCCGTCATCGGAACGAAGGCGGTGACTGGCTTGCGGTTGCGGTTCTTGTTCTGCACGAGCTTCAGCCGCTCGACCCCTCTTGGGCTGAAGCCCATCATGCCAGGACCGAGACGCACGAGATCGGACAAGCGCTGACCGGACCTCCGGGCGAGATCGTAGATCAGGCGGGCCTTGGTACCGGGCTGGTGCGTTCGCTCGAACGCAGCGCACTGATCAGGCCCCCATGTGGCGCTCCCATCTGATCCGGTGTCGATCAGCTTCACCTCCCTGGCCCAATTTCGCCCACCGACCAGATCGGTATGCTCTTCGACAGCCCAACCCATCACAAGACGAATATAGCGAACTACGGAGTTGGCTGCCTCTGGTGTCGTAGGCACCTCCCTGTCTTTGTTACGGTCGTGGGGGTACATGGGGTCAGGTGTGCACTGATACCGCGCCTTGCGGTCACGGAGCGTCAGGATTGATTTGGTCTGGAAGAGCCGGACAGGCATATCCCCATACCTTAGTCCCTCAGGCTTGTCCCGAAGAAGTGGCGCATCCCAGGTTTTCTCAAGGACACGGCGGCGCACGCGCTGATCGTTGACGCTGTACTTCTTGAACGCTTTGCTCTCGAAGTATTCCTGACACAGCCAGCGCCACGTCTCCGGCTCAGCATCTCGGGCGGCGGCAACGATGCCCTTTGCCTTCGCGACCTGAGGGATCGAGCCCTCCTTAATCGCGAGAAGCTCCCGGTCGAAGTCCAGCGATGGGAAAGGTGAACGCAAGATGACCTTGCGCCCTCCAGGCGGCTCAAAGCGGATGTAGACATCACCTGAAGGCTTGGCGAAGGCATAGACGTAGGGAGGCAGCTTCTTCTTGTTCAGAAGCGCAGCCTGCTTCTTTGCCGCCTCATAGCGAGCCAATTTGATCTTAGGATCGAGCTTTGGGCGTCCCATCTCAAGCTGCCATCCTAGACCAAGGGTCGTCCGAGCGGTCTTTTGTCCGAATCGCTTCACCGCGCCTTGGCAGCCGGTCGAAGTAGGCATCCAACTCGTAGACATCCCAAACCACACGCGCATCGATCACGCGCGGCTCGGGCATACGTCCATCGGCGACCATTTCGTCGAACTTGGTTGCCCCGACACCAATATGGCCTGCCGCCTCCTCACGGCTCCGGCCCCTCTTTTCATAAACGCGACTCATCAAAACACCGCTAAAACTTGCGACCCGCTCGGGTCACGCATCGACGACGTGAGCTTCGGTGCTGTTTGGCCCTTTGCCCGCGTCCCCTTGCGCCTTGAGATGAACCGTACCAAACGCCCTGCCGAAACACCTAAATTCAAATTGCGGGCCGAGACGCGGGAATCGCGATCGGGGCTCACCAGGGAGACAGGGGTTAGATGAGGATATTCGTTCTGACCGGTGCTGGTGTTTCGGCGGAGAGCGGGTTGGGCACCTTCCGGGACAAAGGAGGTATCTGGTCCCGGTTCGATCCCTTGAAGCTCGCCACCCCGGAGGCGTTCGCCCATGACCCGGATCAGGTCCATGCCTTCTACAATGCACGTCGAGCGAACCTCATCACGGCTGAACCCAACGAGGCCCATCGCGCCCTGGTTCGGCTAGAGGCAGGTCTGAAGGACCGTGGCGGCGATCTCGTTCTGTGCACGCAGAACATCGACGATCTGCATGAGAGAGCCGGGTCAGAGCGGGTGATCCACATGCACGGCGAACTCCTCAAGGCACGCTGCCTCCGGTGCGAGGCTGTGGTGCCCTGGAGGGAGGACCTGAGTGTGGAGGTCCCCTGCCCTGCCTGTTCTCACGGCGGAGGGCTTCGTCCGCATGTGGTCTGGTTTGGTGAGATGCCTCTGGAGATGGACACGATCTATGATGCCCTGGAGCGGGCCGATCTCTTCGTGGCGATGGGCACCTCAGGCTCAGTCTATCCAGCAGCGGGGTTCGTGACAGAAGCTCGTGGACGGGGTATCCGCACCTGTGAGATCAACCTGGAGCCCTCCGACAACGCCCGGCAGTTCGACGAGACCTCCTATGGTCCAGCCAGCGAGGCCGTTCCTGCATGGGTCGAGAGACTCCTAAAGAGTGCGTGAGCCGGCCCCGGCAGATGAGCGAAGCCGCTCCCTCCATGTCTGGACCAAGCCGCGTCGAAAGCGCTTGAACGACATCCAGGCCCGCTCCAGCCCCTCCCTCTCGCCTTCATCCGCACAGCGGACGTAAACGAGCGTGTCGTCATCCACGCCCGGCTCCCGATGGACGATCTTGCAGTCGGGCCGAGCGTCGAGCATCGCTTGCACATCAAGGCGCTCGTCGGGGTGGACGATGAGCAGGGCAACGTTGGCGTCAGCTTCGGCCCGTTCGCGGCTGTGACGGTTGGCAACGTCGAGGATGTTCATGGGAGGTCTCCAGAGGGGTTCTGGAGGTATTTATCCGAGAGGCTGTGTTGCCCTGCTCTGGCGCACAAAGTGGCATCTAAGCTGACCAGCAGAGACCCCCTACTGGCAAACAAAAAGGGGCAACGAGTGTTGCCCCTTTGCACTTGCTCGATACAAGCAGTGGAGTAGTTCGTGCACTGCAACACGGCGATGGCGTCGCTGTGTTGCTGCCCTTCTTGGGCGTTTCCTCCCTAAACTTCGGGCCGCTCTCATGAGCGGCCTTTTTTCTTGGGTGAGGGCTCTTAGCACCACAAGGTGAGATCAACAATGGCTGAACTCCGCCCCACGAGCCTTCAGAACGTCTTTCTGGAGCATGTCCGTTCCAAGAGCGTGCCGGTCACGATCTTTCTCGTGAATGGGGTCAAGCTTCAGGGGTGCATCACCTACTTCGATACCTACTCGATCGAACTCACCCGAGCCGGCGCGTCGCAGATGCTCTACAAACAGGCGGTTTCGACCATACTGCCGGAAGGGCCAGTTCAACTCTCGAATACCGAAGGAGGACTGTCTTGAGCACAATCGCCCGGCTGCCACCCTCATATGATGAGTAGCCGAAACGTTGTGAGCGCGGGGACCGGCAGAAGCGCTTCCGATTTGGCTACTCCGCAATTGCCATCACACGCCAAACGCAGTGCGAGGACCAGGATCACCAAGCCCCCCAGTCGATAAGTTTAGGCCCATGGTGAATGCTCCGAGAGCCTTTCAGGCAAGGGCGTCCGACCGAAGCCCTTGCCTGAAGTAGAACTACCGGTCGCCATCGGTCGTCTTGCCGGTTGTGCCGGTGCCTGCAACGCGGTTGCCGCGCTCGTCCTCGACCTCAACTTCCGTGCTGCGTACCGTGTCCGATATGGTCTCGGTGCGCTGCTCCACGTCCTTGCTGACGACAAGCTCTTCCGTCACCCGCGCCTCCTTGGAGACCACAGCTTCCTCTCGCGTTTCATCCATCTCGATCGTGCGCTCCTGGAACAGGGCATCCCCGCTACCAGTACCTGTTCGCGTCGCGTCCGTGACAGGGCGGCGCTCCACATGCACGTTCTCTTCGCGCAAGGAGACCTGCTCTTGCACCGGGCGCTCCACAACATAGGAGCGGACGCGAACCCGCCCATGGTTCACGTCGCGCTTGCTGACATGAAGTTCCTCTTCTGCGACCGGGATGACCTCGCTCGCCTGATCGCTCGTGGTGTGCGTGGAGCCTCCAGCGCCCGACAAGCCCGCTTGGGACATGCCAGAGGATGGACCGGACAGACCAGTACCCGTTGACGAACCAGTGCCAGTGGACAGACCCGTGGCTGACGCAGCAGCGGCTCCGATGCCGCCCATTCCTGCATCGCGGGTGCCAGAGGTCGTGCTCGCGCCAAGACCAGCGCCTGCGCCTGCGCCTACGCCTACGCCTGCGCCTGACGCAGTGCCTGTCCACCCTTCTGAGCGCCAGGACGCTGCGCGCTCATCAATGTCGATGGTGCCCTCATCATCGAGAATGTCCAGAGCACGCTCGTACTCGGCATCCGAGACATGCAGCGAGACGAGGTAGCCGCCCCGGTTCAGCCCCTCGGCATACACGTGCCGATCCTCGTCAGGCAGGAAGAGGTCGCTCAGCGACGCCCAAAAACCCTGGGGTTCTTGCCGCGATGAGGTGCCGCTTGTCTCGGTATCCCGCTCGTTGCCTGGAACGAGGCGGATGCCGCCTCGGGCGATCCCCATACCCTCAAGCCGGGTGACCGCCTCCTCAGCACCGGTGCGGCTGTCGAAGAAGGCCGTGATCATCCGCTGGTTCGCAGACCCGGTCCTTGCGCCATAGCTCATCGGTTCGTCTCCTGTTGTGGAAGCACAGATCAGCCGGCGCTGAACGGTCTCCAGCGCTGCTCACCAGATGAGGGAACGGGTGCGCTCTGGTACAGTTCCGCACCATCGTGGAGCCGCTTAGCGTCCTGCTGCTGGAGCGCGGGCTGTCTCCGAGGGCATGCAGCCTTTGCTGTGCTTGTGCGTTATCTCCAAGTGTATCAGCGCCCCTGGCGTGTGGTGTGGCGGCGCTGGAGGAGCGTAGCCATGGCATCAGGCGCTCAGCATCGCAGCGTCACCCCCTCTAGTCCTCAGCCTCCGAAGCAGACGGCCCGCCGTCGTGAGCGTCTCCGACACATCCATCCTCTTACCCGAGAGCAGCAGATGGCCCTCATCGAAGAGGCTCGCGCTGCACGTCTGGCGGCTGCCGGGGAGCAGACGCCTGAGACGCGACAGTAGCCCTGGACCGCCACTGCTGTTTCGTGGTCATGCTTGGGTGTGAGAACGCTCGAACTGATCCCGGTGAACCACAGCCTCGCCGTGCGCTTGGCAGCGGGCGAACAGGTGCAGCCGTTTGCTGATCAAGCCGTCCCGCCCCTCGTCCAGGAGGTCGCCAAGGCACAAGCAGCCCTCTACGCGAGAACTGGCGCAGCCCCGCCTTGGATCGGCTATCTCGCTCGTGACCCTGGGACGAGAGTGTTCGTGGGCTCCTGTAGCTTCAAGGATGAGCCGCACGAGGGGCAGATCGAGATCGCCTACTTCACCTTCCCGGATCATGAGCGGCAGGGCTATGGGCTGGCGATGGCACAAGCCCTCGTGGGGATCGCCTTTGCCGATCCGTCCCTCACCCACGTCCTGGGCCACACGCTCCCGGAGCGGAACGCCTCCACGCGCATCCTGAGCCACCTCGGCTTCGAGTTCGCCGGACCTGTGTCTGACCCTGAGGACGGCACCGTCTGGAGGTGGGTGCTCAAGCGGCCAGTGTAAGCTCGACCCACTACCTTGGTAATCAGCGGTGGAGGGGTCACAATGACCACCCTAAACACGGGAGCCGCTGATGATCTGCCGCATGCGCCTGCGTCTATCCTGCCTCCTGCTGCTTCTGATGAGTGGGCTGACGCTGCTCGCTCACCAACCTGCCCATGCCGGAGAAGAGGTTGATCTCGCTCTTGTGCTGGCGGTGGATGTGTCCGAGTCCATGGATACAGAGGAGCAGGAGCTACAGCGGCAGGGCTTCATCGAGGCATTTCGCTCGCCTCTCGTCCATGATGCCATTCGCGATGGCATGCTCGGGCGCGTTGCCGTCACCTACATGGAATGGGCTGGTCTTCACAGCCGTACCGTGGTCGTGCCCTGGACCATCATCGAAGGTCCTGAGGGCGCTGCCGCCTTTGCCGATCGCCTCAGCGGCTCTGCGATCTCGCGGGCGCGGTGGACCTCCATCTCAGGTGCCATCGACTTCAGCCTCGACCTCCTGACCAAGAGCAACGTGGAAGCGGTGCGGCAGGTGATCGACATCTCAGGAGACGGCGCAAACAACCAGGGTCGGATCGTCACGGAGGCACGGGATCAGGCGGTCGCGAAGGGGATCACCATCAACGGGCTGCCGATCATGCTCAAGCGACCCAGGAGCATGTGGGACACTGAGCACCTCGACCTGTACTATCGTGAGTACGTGATCGGCGGACCGGGAGCCTTCATGGTGCCCGTGCGCGAGCGACACCAGTTTGCGGAGGCGATCAGGACTAAGCTCATCCGGGAGATCGCCGGACTCACGACAGAGCCCCTCGTGCAGCACGTCCAGAGCGAGCCCCAGGTGAATTGCTCATTCAGCCGCAATTGGGACTCCTGGCGGAACTGAGTTCAGGCCGTACCCGGCTGGTGCACCTCGTGAGGCGGGAACGGCGGTGCACGACGCGCGTTGGCCTGACGTAGCCAGCTTGACTGTTGTTATAACCCTGCTGGCGTAAGGGAGACAGCCGTGAGCCATCTCACCGCCTTCGTGACCTTGATGATCCTCTCCGCGTCCTCGGCGCTGGCGACCACAACCACCACACCAGGGGCGACCACTACGCCTGGAACGGGCACAGCAACCACCGGGGGCGGCATCGGTGATTACTGGTGGCTGATCCTGGTCCTGATCGTGGCGGCTGTGCTCATCTGGTACTTCATGCGCAGACGGCGCACGACGCTCTGAAAGCTGGACCCGCCATACGCAACAGCCGCTTTTAGGGCAACTGGTCCTTAGGTGCGCTTACGCGCAATCTTGCTCTGGAAGCCCGCCCCGCTGGATGCGGAGCGCGTCGGCGATCTCCTTGAGTCTTGGAACGAGCGTGGAAGGTCGAAAGGGCTTGCTAACGAACGGCGCTCCTGACGGCATCTCGTCGTGATCGAACGGCTTCCCTGAGGTGAGCATGATTTTCACGTGGGGCCACCGGTCCCTCACAATGGCAGCGAGTTCAGGGCCTTTCATTTTTGGCATGTCACAATCTGTGAAGAGGACCGCTACGTCGGCTCCAGCCTCGAAAATACCGAGAGCTTCATCGCCACTGGCTGCGCAGAGGGTCTCGAACCCTGCTCGGGTAAAGATGATGGTTGCAAGCTTTCGGACGTGCCCCTCATCATCAACAATCAGCGCTAACCGCACCAGGGCTTCCTACTTCAAGCTCGTCAACCAGGAATAGAGATGAGGTCTGCCCAAGTTTCAAGCTGGGCTCTGCCGACATGGCAGGCGGAGTGGCGTTCGATAGGGACCTGATCTCACCGCGTCATCCGACGCGTTAAGCAGTGGTATAGAACGGCTTCGATTGCGTCTATAGCCTAGCACCATTAGCCAACTTCGCAAACGCTCCACCCTCGCGCTGAAGACGCGACAAGGTGGCTGGATGCCAGCATCAGGAGCGATGCACCGTACACCGCTCCGGCTCCACAGAGCGCGAGTGCGTCGTTAACCATGGCCCCACGAACTGATCACACTTCCTGTTCATTGCAACTGATACCTGTACCTTTCTCCCTGGCCATCGGGCCTAGTCCTTTGCTGGTGAGCCTCGGCTGATCAGGACCGCCGTGAGGCTGTGGAGCTATATAAGTGATGAATCAGTCCTTCCGTCGTATCCGGCGTGCCCGTCTTAGCAACGAGGCTGTCGATGGCCACTTAGATCATGACGAGCAGCAGGCCATGATCGAGGCGGCGACTCGTAAGCTGGAGGAACTGTTTGACGTTCTCCACATCGACCACCGCAACGACCACAACACCATGGACACACCCAAGCGCGTGGCCAAGATGTATGTGCAAGAACTCCTGCGAGGCCGCTATAGCGCGCCACCTGAGATCACCGACTTCGAGAACGCGAACGGATATGACGGTTTGATTGTCACTGGTCCAATCGATGTCCGCTCGACCTGCGCTCACCACCTGATGCCGATCTATGGGGAAGCGTATATTGGCATCCTCCCCTCAGCAGAGGGGCGCATCATCGGCCTCTCGAAGTACGACCGCATTGTGGACTACTTCTGCTCACGCTTTCAGATTCAGGAGGAACTCGTCCAGCAGATCGGAAACTTCATCATGGAGAAGACCGCTCCGCGTGGGCTCGCCGTCCGCATCAGCGCAGTTCACATGTGCAAGACACAGCGCGGGATCAGGTCTACGCACCGAGGTCGGATGGTGAACTCGGCCTTCTTCGGTGACATGGAGACAAACGATGCACTGCGCAGGGAATTTGTGCAGGAATGCGCAATCATCGAGGTCCGAAAGTAGTAGGAGGACCTAAAGGCCGCAAGGTGGCTGGCTATGCGCTCGGCCAACTTCAGTGTTCTCGCAAGAGTGCCTGCACGTCGAGGCGGCGGGTATACATGGCAAGCTGCCCGTCCGGGGTCCTGGGCCGCTCCTCAGGCAGGCGGTCACGGTAGAGTTCAACGCCATTCTCGTCAGGGTCTCGCAGGTAGAGAGCCTCGCTCACCCCATGATCAGACGCTCCGTCAAGCCGAATGCCTGCTGCCATCACGCGTCTCAGGGCGTCAGCGAGGGCTTCTCTCGTGGGGTAGAGGATGGCCGTATGGTACAACCCTGTGGTGCCAGGAGGAGGCGGAGTCCCGTTCAGGCTCTCCCAGGTGTTGAGGCCGATATGATGGTGGTAGCCGCCCGCTGAGATGAAAGCTGCTTGGGTGCCATAGCGCGCCATCAACTCAAAGCCGAGTACACCACAGTAGAAGGCAAGTGCCCGGTCTAAGTTGGCCGCCTTCAGATGCACATGCCCGATCCGCACACCAGCATCGATGGGCCGCTCCGGTTGGCGCTCGCCTGCCATCGGATGCAAGGGTTCAGGTACCAACGGTGCCTCCTGCTTGGGCGGGTCTCACAGCAGCCAGTGTTCCTGGGACGGGCCTGCTTTCACGCGACGTAGAATCGCCCTCCAGACGAACTTAACATCTGACCACCACGGATCAGGTATTCATCTCGATCATGATGGAGACGGCAGCCTGCAAGATGGTTCCGCACGTCGCATCTCGGACTCGGGCCATCTCCATAGCGGCATAGTAGCACCCTCATAGCTTGGGTGTAGGGGTGCCATCGTTTCCGTACCCGCGCCGTCCGGCCAGTTTAACCCTCGCGGGCTGAGCGGTCGTGCTTCGGGAGCTTGTCGAGGGGCCGAAGACGGTGGCGTGAAGGCGTCTTACAATGTCGATGATCTTGTTCACGTGCGTCTCCATCGTTCAGGGCTGAGCTTGGGGATCAACGCGTCGGCTACGTTGGTGAGGCGTTCGCCCCTGCTGTGCAGCGCTCTTTTAAGGCTCGTCACACAGCAGTGTGTCAGGAACGTTCCCACCTCAGATGTGGGCAATGACATACAACAGGGACACAAAGACAAGGCCGCTGCCAATGTAGGACAGCCATGTGCGCTGGCTTTCAGTCAGAGGAGGAAGACTGCTTCGTAACATGTAATCCATCCTTCCACATCGTCGGGGTGGCGCAGTTCGGCAGTTCCCGGTCGGAGAGTAACCCCCGCCTCTGATTCAGTCTGCTCTGCTGAGTTCGTGCTCGCGAGCCGCGCGCTCAGTGGGGCGGTTGGTGGACTCGATCAGGTACCGCAACTCCAGATCACCCGGTCTGATGTGGCCAACCACGATGTACTCGGCTTTCCAACTCATATTCTCGCGCTGATGCGTGAAGAGAACGGTCTCGCCGATAGCATAACGATAGGCGTGCATCGCAATACTCTCCGCGTTGTGATCATGTCGTTCAGGAGATGTGACAATCTAAGCGCCTGATCACGACTTGAGAGTATGCGCCTTCTATGGCTGGATAGATAGTAGAATAGGTCCTTTTTCTGACGTTCTATTTCCGGTGCTTGGATAATATCCAGGTTGGGCGCGGAACGAGCATCGCAGTCGTCCGTTGCCCCTGAGCACTCAAGATCATCAGGGAGGGTTATGATGGACAAGGATCGCGTAAAGGGCTCAGCCACCAACATGGGCGGCAAGGCCAAGGAGGCTGCTGGAAACCTCACAGGGGACAGTAAGCTCCAAGGCGAGGGTAAAGCTGATCAAGCCAAGGGCAAGATTCAGAATGCTATCGGCGGCATCAAAGACGCCTTCAAGGGCAAGTCGTAGCCAACTCAGACCAAGCCACTCGCGCCGGACCTCCTGCAACGTGTGTCCGGCGCGGGCGGCGGGCCGTCTAGGAGACCTCTATGCCTCGCATTCCGCTCTTCCTGACATCAAGCTTTCTGACGATCACATCGGCTCTGGCAACGACATCACCCACAGCGCCCTCCACCACAGGCGGGTCAGCTACACCGGCTGGTGCTGGCGTCGGTGATGGTGGGCTGGCGCAGTATTGGTGGGTGATCCTGATCGTGCTGATCGCGGCGGCTGTCCTGTGGTACTTCCTGCGCCGGAATGAGCGCGCGACGTAAGAGAGCGCGTTAGTGTGTGGAGGATCGCTCATTACGACAGGGAGGTCTCGCCAAAGGCTACGGTATCGAGTTTTGGCTCCGGGCCGAGCGTAAATTAGCGTTAGGGGAGAATTCGAGCGGCTCAACGGCGAACGCCAGAGCCGGGAGGACCCATGAGCGACAGAATTGACCGGCTTTGCGAGCAACTCCGCATCAAGCTGCACGGGATCGACCGGCGCTTGGAAGCCTTGAAGGGAAACAACTCGGCTACTTCAGAGAAGTCGCGGCATCTGGTGGAAAGCCAGATGGACAGCGTGCAGCAGCGTATCTTCGACCGTCGTCATGCCGTTGAGGCCGCGAACGCGAGCGTCACGGCATGGATCGAGAAACGCACTGTCTTCGCAGAGCAGGACGCTTCGGGGAAGGACGACGCGGATGTTGCGCGCCTGGAGGCCCGCGCTGATGAGGTCGAAGGCTATGCGGTCGCGGTTTTCGAACTGGCTGTAGCGGCGGCTGATGAGGCAGCCCAGGCGGCTCTGGAGGCGCTTCTGGCCCGCAATGATGCCGAGGTTGCCAGTCTTCAGCACGGCAGCGCTAAACGTCGATTATCGAGTGCGTTCTCCGAGCGCTGATCCACTCACCGGCTCAGAATTGCGATACCTGTTGCGCCGTCAATAAGCAGGCAGACGCTATGGCCTGCCAGAAGGCTCAGTACCGTAACCGGCTCTGCGTGAGGCGGAGTCGGTTACAGGATTTCGGAGCGAACGCCCCAAAGGTTATCGGCGATCTGTTCCTGACATCTGCCCACCCTTGCGTCCTGCTTGGGCAGCAAGGTCGCGATTTTGCGAGAACGAGCGCTTGTCACCCGGAACGCTCTTGCCGCCCTTGCTGGCGATCTCCCGCTGCTTCTCCGGGCTCATCGACGCAAAGCCACGCTTAGACTTGTTGTTACTATCTGCCATGACACCCTCCTGGACTTGGCTGTTCGTGGAGAGTTAACCGCTCGCGGATTCTGCTCGTTCCCGTACACGATGGGAAATACTGGAAAGCCGCCAAGCAGAAGCTTGGCCTTTTTAGGCCAGCCATTTGAATTGCTTTATGCTTAAGCTTTGCCTTGACCCTTCCAGCGTAGTCATCGCTGCTCGGGTGTCAACGATCTACAACAGAAAACCGCAACTGCTTCTGGCATGACTGTGCATTTTGCTCAGGAGGAGCTAAAACGATCCAAGTCAGAGAGGGAGTGTAAAGCTCCAGGGCCGGTGGGGAGCATCTCATGAGCAACAAGCGATCCAACAGCCTTTCGCCTGTCACGTCCCTCCGTGTGGTGACGGACGCGCCTGCTGACGAGAACATGGCGCAAATGGTCGAGATGCTTCAGGAGCACCTCAAGCTTGTCCGTGAGGGGAAGCTGCGCTCGCTCGCCCTTGTTTCGGTCTCACAAGACGGGACCTCTATCGGCACGCAGTGGTCGTGCTCAAGTGGCGATAGCGCCAGCCTGATTGGCAAGCTCGCCGTGCTCACCCACGACCTCATGGCAGCCAGAGAGTAGGCTGCGCTGTTCTAGTCACTCTCAGCGTTGCTGTGATCGTTATCAACAGTAGCGATAGTTGCTGGCTGAAGCTGATGCTGCTGACCCGGAGCCACCACGAGGGGTCTGTGACGGCTGGCATTCGCCGAAGGGGCGGCACGGCTAGGCTCATTGTGACGACATTTGCCTGCCACTGGTGCTGATCTACCCACC
>JAESFT010000307.1_pt1 | contig 38029 bp, 41 predicted proteins | sample 9269451 | NCBI WGS metagenome assembly JAESFT01 (sample SAMN14502557, study PRJNA617106) | algae metagenome | isolation source: Scytonema hyalinum WJT4-NPBG1 and co-occurring heterotrophs from well... | place: USA: Mojave Desert, Joshua Tree National Park, California | collected 2006-05-25
GAAGGCTGGGATGGGGGTGTGAAGGTTGAACTACTGCATGCGAATGCTCGACCTCATTACCTCCACCTTAACCCTCCCCTGCAAGGGGGAGGGGATCTGACGGCGATTGAACTGACCGTAGTCCCAACCCGCTCACACCAAGGAGCAGAGACATGTTCACCAAAATCCTGATTGCAAACCGCGGCGAGATCGCTTGCCGCGTGGCCGCAACCGCGCACCGGCTCGGCGTCAAAAGCGTCGCCGTGTATTCGGAAGCGGATGCAAACGCCAAGCACGTTGCCGTATGCGATGAAGCGGTGCCGATCGGACCGGCGCCCGCGAAGGAAAGCTATCTCAAGGGCGACAAGATCATCGAGGTCGCGCTCGCCACCGGCGCGCAGGCGATCCATCCCGGCTACGGCTTCCTGTCCGAGAACGAAGCCTTCGCCAAGGCCTGCGCCGATGCGGGCCTGGTCTTCATCGGGCCGCCCGCCCCGGCGATCCATGCGATGGGGTCCAAATCCGCAGCGAAAGCGCTGATGGAAACCGCCGGCGTGCCGCTGGTGCCCGGCTATCACGGCGACAACCAGGACCCGGATTTCCTGCGGCAGCAGGCCGACAAGATCGGCTATCCGGTATTGCTCAAGGCCAGCGCGGGCGGCGGCGGCAAGGGCATGCGCATCGTCGAGAAAAGCGAGGACTTCAAGGCCGCGCTCGCTTCCTGCAAGCGCGAGGCGATCAGCAGTTTCGGCGATGACAAGGTGCTGGTGGAAAAATACCTGACCCGTCCGCGCCACATCGAAATCCAGGTGTTCGCCGACACGCAAGGCAATTGCGTCTACCTGTTCGAGCGCGATTGCTCGGTGCAGCGCCGCCACCAGAAAGTGCTGGAAGAAGCGCCGGCGCCCGGCATGACGGAAGAGCGCCGCCGGGCGATGGGCGAGGCTGCGGTGGCGGCTGCGAAGGCGGTCGGCTACGTCGGCGCCGGCACGGTGGAATTCATCGCCAACCAGGACGGATCGTTCTACTTCATGGAGATGAATACCCGCTTGCAGGTCGAGCATCCGGTGACGGAGATGATCACCGGGCTGGATTTGGTGGAATGGCAGCTCAGGGTGGCCGCCGGGCAGCCGTTGCCGAAAAAGCAGGAGGAACTGGCGATCCGCGGCCATGCGCTGGAAGCACGGATCTATGCGGAAAATCCGGAGAAGGGATTCCTGCCGTCGATCGGGGCCCTGCGGCATTTGCATACGCCGGAAGCGGTCGCCTTCATGTTGGGCCAAGGCGAAAGCGCGATCACACCTGCGGCGATCCGGATCGACTCCGGCGTCCGCGAAGGCGACACCATTTCCCCGTTCTACGACCCGATGATCGCCAAGCTGATCGTCTGGGGAGACGACCGCGCCGAAGCGCTCGCCCACATGTCGCAGGCGCTGTCCGAATATCGCATCGTGGGTCTCAGCAGCAACGTTGCCTTCCTCAAGCGGCTGGTCGAAAGCCCGGCATTCTCGCAGGCCGATCTCGATACCGGCCTGATCGAACGCAATCACGACGTCCTGTTCCCGAAGGCAATGCCGGTGACGATCGATGTCGTCTCGTTGGCTGCAGCTTTCCTCCTCACATCGGAGCAGAATGTCGGCGCTGCGGCCAATGACCCGTGGGCCGATACCACCGGCTGGCGCATGAACGGTACGCTGCTGCGCCGGCTCGATTTCTCGGACGAATCGCATGCCTATCCCGCCGACATCGGTTATCGCGAAACCGGCTGGTCGGTGCAACTCGGCGAGCGCACGGCGGTCATGACGTTAATCGAGCGCCATGGTGCGCAACTGGTGATCAAGGTCGACGGCGCGACGGTGCGCGGCACGGTGGTGCGCGACGGCGAGGCGTTCCATGTGTTCACCGGCGGCATGCATCATGTGCTGGCCTACAGCGATCCGCTGGCCCATGCCGGCGAAGCCGAGGCCGAAGGCGGCCGCCTCACCGCGCCGATGCCGGGCAAGATCGTGGCCGTGCTGGCGGAGAAAGGCAAGACGGTGGAAAAAGGCGCACCATTGCTGATCATGGAAGCCATGAAAATGGAACACACGATCGCCGCGCCGGCGGACGGCATGGTGGAAGACCTGCTGTATGCGGTCGGTGACCAGGTAGCGGAAGGCGCGCAGTTGCTGGCGTTCAAGGCGGCGTAGCGGCGTGACTTAGAAACAGCAGGTTCCTTCCCACTCGTAGGGGATGAAGCCGGGGTTTCGCAACGCATGCGTTGCCCCGGCTGAATCGAAGCCGCTTGCAAGCGGCGACGTGGAAAAGTTGTAAGCGGACCGGCTCCTTCCCCCTGTCAGGGGGAAGGCTGGAATGGGGGTAGTGGGATCGAGTAAACGCATGCAGTCGATCAACCTTCACACCCCCACCCTAGCCCTCCCCCTAAAAGGGGGAGGGGACCTGTTCTTTATGGCGCGAACCAGCGCGGACTACATCGAAAAGGCAACCCTATGACCCTCCCCAACAAAGTCAAAATTGTCGAAGTCGGCCCGCGCGACGGCCTGCAGAACGAAAAGGAAACCATTCCCGCCGCCGTCAAGATCGAGCTGGTCGACCGGCTGACCGACGCCGGCTTCTCCAACGTCGAAGCGGCATCCTTCGTCTCGCCGAAATGGGTGCCGCAGATGGCCACCTCCACAGAGGTGATGGAAAAGATCCGCCGCAAGCCCGGCGTGATCTATTCGGTGCTCACGCCCAACATGAAAGGCTTCGAGGCCGCCGTCGCGGCGAAGGCGGATGAAGTCGTGATCTTCGGCGCCGCATCCGAAGCCTTCTCGCAGCGAAACATCAACTGCTCGATTGCAGAATCGATCGAGCGCTTTCGCGACGTCGCGCAATCGGCCAAGCAGCACGGCATCCGCCTGCGCGGCAGTATCAGCTGCTCGTTCGGCTGCCCCTACCAGGGAGAGGTATCGCCGGACAGCGTGGCCGACGTGGTGCGGCGCCTGCGCGATCTCGGCTGCGATGAGATCGATATCGCCGACACCATCGGCGTCGCGACGCCAAACAAGGTCAAGACGGTATTCGAGCGGGTGAAGCAGGAATTCCCCGCCGAGCGCCTCTCCGGCCATTTCCACGACACCTACGGGCAGGCGCTGGCCAATATCTACGCCGGCATGGAATCCGGCATCGCGATCTACCACTCGTCGATCGCCGGCCTCGGCGGCTGCCCATACGCGAAGGGCGCGACCGGCAATGTGTCAACCGAAGACGTCTTGTACATGATGAACGGACTCGGCATCGATACCGGTATCGACCTCGACGCGGTGGTGGATGCCGGCCAGTTCATCTCGCAGCATCTCGGCCGCAAGGCCGCCAGCCGGGCCGGCAACGCCATCGCCGCCAAGCGGCAGGGCTGACACCACCGGCACGACCCGATGCTGAGCACGCTCGCCATCGCCAACTACCGCTCGCTGCGCGACCTCGTCATTCCGCTGCAGCGCCTGAACGTGATCACCGGCGCCAACGGCAGCGGCAAGTCCAGCGTATATCGGTCGCTGCGCCTGCTGGCCGATACCGCGCAGGGCGGGGTCATCCCGTCGCTGGCGCGCGAGGGCGGATTGCAATCTACTCTCTGGGCCGGCCCGGAAAAGTTTTCCCGGTCGGTCAAGCGGGGCGAGCATCCGGTGCAGGGCACGGTGCGCAAGGATTCGGTCAACCTGCGCCTCGGCTTCGCCGGCGACGAATTCGGCTATGCCATCGATCTCGGCCTGCCGATTCCGAGCCCGTCCGCGTTTTCCCTCGACCCGGTCATCAAGCGTGAATGCATCTGGAACGGTCCCGTGCTGCGGCCGGCGGCGCTGCTGGTGGACCGCCACGGCGCGGCGGTGCGCATCAAGCATGACAGCGGCGACTGGCAGCTCATCTCCAGCCATGTCCCGACCTTCGACAGCATGATGGCCCGTCTCGCCGACCCGCGCAACGCGCCGGAAGTGCTGGCGCTGCGCGAACAGATCCGCTCGTGGCGCTTCTACGACCACTTCCGCACCGACGCCGATGCCCCGGCGCGGCTGCCGCAGATCGGCACCCACACGCCGGTGCTGAGCAATGACGGCGCCGACATGGCCGCCGCACTGCAGACCATCCGCGAAATCGGCGATCCGGCCGCGCTCGACGAGGCGGTCGACGATGCCTTTCCCGGCTCCAGCATTTCGGTGTACAACCACGACGGCCGCTTTGAAATTGCCATGCACCAGCACGGCCTGCTGCGGCCGTTGAAAGCGTCCGAGCTGTCGGACGGCACGCTGCGCTACCTGCTCTGGATCGCGGCGCTGCTCACGCCGAGGCCGCCCGAGCTGCTGGTCCTGAACGAACCCGAGACCAGCCTGCATCCCGACCTGCTGCCGGCGCTCGCCCGGCTGATCGCCCGCGCTGCAAAGCACTCGCAGGTGCTGGTGGTGTCGCATGCCACGCGGCTGATCGCCGCCCTCGAACGCGAGCCGGAGTGCAACTCGATCATGCTCGAAAAGGAGTTCGGCGAAACCCGGGTGCGAGGCATGGAACCGCTCGACATGCCGCCCTGGCACTGGCCGGCGCGCTGAACGGATGTGCAATGCCTGACCTATTGCGCCCTCTGCTGATCGAGATCGCGGCCTGCCGGCAATGCGCCGCCCATCTGCCGCACGGCCCGCGCCCGGTGGTGCAGGCCGGCCGCCATGCGCGCCTGCTCATCGTCGGCCAGGCGCCCGGCCGGCGGGTGCACGACACCGGCATCCCGTGGAATGATCCCTCCGGCAACCGCCTGCGCGACTGGCTCGCCATGCCGCCGGACATTTTCTACGACCCGAAGGTCGTTGCCATCATGCCCACCGCCTTCTGCTATCCCGGCAAGGGCAAAAGCGGCGATCTGCCGCCCCGCCCGGAATGCGCGCCGCTGTGGCATGACCGCGTGCTCGCCGCGATGCCGGACGTGCGGCTCACGCTGCTGGTCGGGCGCCATGCACAGGAACGCTTTTTACAGCACAATGCCAAGGCCACCCTGACCGAAACCGTGGCGGCCTGGCGCGACTACCTTCCTGCGTACCTGCCCCTGCCGCATCCCAGTCCGCGCAACCAGTCCTGGTGGAAAAGCAACCCCTGGTTTGAAACCGACGTGCTGCCTGCCCTGCGCGAGCGCGTCAAATCGATCATTGCCTCATGAAAGAATCCATGCAACTTCCCGACAGCGCCCAACGCGTCGCCGACCTGCTCAACGCCATCGGCCACGACAAGCCGGTGGTCATGCTCCCCGAAACCGGCAAGACCTCCGCCGAAGCCGCCGCCGGCCTCGGCTGCGACATCGCCGCCATCGCCAAGTCCATCGTCTTCCGCCGCCTGTCGGATGATGCGGCGGTGATGGTCGTGGCCAGCGGCGCCAACCGCGTCGATGAACAAAAGGTCGCCGCCATCGTCGGCCCGCTCGGCCGCGCCGACGCGAAGTTCGTCAAGCAGCGCATCGGCTATGCGATCGGCGGCGTCTGCCCGATCGGCCACGTCGAGAAAACCGTCATGCTCATCGACGAAGACCTGATGCGCCTGGACAGCCTCTGGGCAGCCGCCGGCCACCCGCATGCGGTCTTCAATCTCACGCCGCAGCAGTTGCTGAACATGACCGGCGCGCCGCTCGCCGATGTCGCGCTGCGCGTGGAAACGAGGGTGGCGTGACGCCGTCGCCTTCAATGAAGGCGTTCGACCCGGACCATGACGCGTCGCCGGTGCCGTCGCCCTGCATCAATGTTTGCAGCATGAATGCGGCGACGGGCTTGTGCGAGGGATGTTTGCGGACGATCGACGAGATCGCGTTGTGGGGTACGGCGACGGAGAATGTGAAAAGGGCAGTGTGGCGGGAGATTCGGCGGCGGGAGGAGGGGTTGTTTTAGATGTGCCTGTTTCATGATGTTTTCATCGCCATCTCCGGCCGGTTCCCTACTCCTTACAGGGGGAAGGAGCAGGTAGGCGTAATGGATAAAGATTAGGTGGACACATCGCTTTCAAACCAGAAGGACAATCAGACCAACCATGAAAACACTCCACTGGTACTTCGACTTCATCTCCCCCTTCTCCTACCTCCAGGGCGAACTGCTCCCCACGCTCCCGGCAGACGTCGACATCCACTACAAACCCATCCTCTTCGCCGGCCTGCTGAACCACTGGGGCAACGTCGGCCCCGCCGAAATCGGTCCCAAGCGCCGCTGGACCTATGAACACTGCGCCTGGCTCGCACACCGCCACAACATCCCGATGACCATGCCCGCGCATCACCCCTTCAACCCATTGCCGCTGCTGCGCCTGTGCATCGCGCTCGGCCCGTCGCGCGATGTCGTGCAGCGCCTGTTCCGCTACGTATGGTGCGACGGCCACCTGCCCACCGAGGAGCAGCACTGGTCCGCGCTGATGCAGGAAGTCGGTGCCACCAGCGACATGCTCGACACACCGGAAGTCAAACAGCAACTGCGCGCCAACGGCGACGCTGCCATCGCCGACAGCGTCTTCGGCGTGCCGACTGCCGTCGTGGACGGCCGCTGCTTCTGGGGACTGGATTCCACCGACATGCTGCGCGCCTGGCTGGCAGGCGATCCGTTCTTCCAGTCGCCGCTGCTGCAGCAGGCGCAGAACATGCAGCCGGGGCTTCAGCGCAACCGGAGCGGCGGCGCATGAGCATGCATACACGGATTATCGTCATCACCAACGCGTCCGCACATCCGTGCATGCGCCGCGTTGCCGTCACACCCCGAAAGACACCATGAAACTACCCGCCACCATGCGCGTGTTCGAACGCGGCTGGCTCTCCTCCAACAACATACTTTTCATCGGCCGCGACGACACCGCGCTGGTCGACAGCGGCTACGCCACCCACGCGCCGCAAACCGTCGCGCTGGTGCGGCATGCGCTGCAAGGCAGGCCGCTCGACCGCCTGATCAATACCCACATGCATTCAGACCACTGCGGCGGCAACGCGGCGCTGCAACGCGAGTATGGCTGCCGCACCACGATTCCTGCCTCGGAAGCCGCAGCCGTGCGCACCTGGAACCAGGACGTGCTTACCTTCGAACTCACCGGCCAGCAATGCGAGCGCTTCACCTTCACCGACACGCTCGCACCAGGCGATGTGATCATGCTGGGCGGCATGGAATGGCAGGTACTCGGCGCTCCCGGTCATGACCCGCATTCGCTGGTGTTTTATTGTCCCGCCGAGCGCATCCTTATCTCCGCCGATGCGCTATGGGAAAACGGCTTCGGCGTCATCTTCCCCGAACTGGAAGGCGAATCCGGTTTCGCCGAAACCCGCGCCACGCTGGAACTGATCGCCTCGCTCGATGTGGACCTCGTGATCCCCGGCCATGGCGCGCCCTTCACCGATGTCGGCGCGGCGTTGAAACGGGCGTTTTCACGGCTCGACTATTTCGTCGCCGATCCAGCGCGTAATGCGCAGAATGCGGTGAAGGTACTGCTCAAATTCCTGCTGCTGGAACGGCAATCCATCCCGCTGGCCGACGTGCCGCGCCTGATGGCCGACATGCATCTGTCGGCGGAAGCAAACCGGCGCTATCTGCACCAGCCGCCCGAAGATCTCGCCAAGTGGGCGGTGTCGCAACTGGTGCGTGCCTGCGCGGCGAAAGTGGTCGACGATCAATTGGTGGATGCCGGCTGACCGATTCTTACCCGCTTACCGTCGCCGACAGCCCGACCTCGACCCGCTCGCCGGGCGCCAGTCCCTCGATCCACGGCATCAGCAATTCGACGACGCCATCCGGCTGATGATGCGCGGGTTTCGTCTCCGGATGCGGGTAGTACCAGAGGCCGGCATACGCGCGCCCCTTCACCTTCAATCGCGCGGGCGAAATCACGAACCGCTCCTCAATGTCTTCAAACCACCGGATGACGCCGTCGAACAGCGGCGCCTGCGGTACCGGCTTGCAGGGCGCGAGGTCGACATTCAGCGTTCCGGGGAAGTAAGGCGAGAAGTCGATGCCGTGCTGGAGGAAGAAAGGCTGTTGCAAGGAAATCGTGCCGCCGGGATAACGGCGGTCGTTGCCCCGGCCGCTGGCGACCCCGTGACCGGCGATGAGGACTCCGGGTGTCCAGTTCATCGCGTGATGGTCAGATGACATGGGTTACGCCATCCGGGCGATATATGGGCGCGGAACAGTTGCATGTTCAACTCGACGGAAACGCATCGATTTCCGCCGCGGCCGCACCGGCAAGCGCCGCAGGTTGAATGCCCATGGCTTCCAGTGCACGCAAGGCGACGCCGTGACGGGCGGCGGTGGCAGCCAGCAGGACGTGCGCGCCCAGCAACGGCTTGCCTGCATCCTCTTTTTTCCGCGCGGCCAACTGTTGCATCAGTGCTTGCGCTGACGGTTGCGCATGGTAGACACCCTTACCCGCAGGGATGGGAGCGGCAGCGCTCCCTGCCGCATCGAGCGACACTTCGATGCCAATATTGCGCAACGCATCGTCGTATTGCCGGGCGATCGCCGCACGATAACCGTCCGGGTCGCTCTGCATGCGCTCGAACGCCTTGCGTGCCGTTCCGTCCGGCAGCGCCAGTGCGGCAAGAACAAAATGTTCCGCGCCCGGTTCCTTCCGGCCGTCCGCGTTCGCATATGATTCGGCGTTTTGGCAAAGTACCTTGATGGTATGCATGTCCTGAAAACGCTGTCTGATTCTGGTGAACATGGAAGCTCCCGGTTTATGAATGCGGTTTTGAAAGCGTGCCGGCCAGGCGCTTATGTGCCGCCTGCTTCGATACGCCAAGCGCTTCGGCAATCTGCGACCACGACCAGCCCTGATCCAGCGCAGCTTCCACGGCCTTGCGCTCCAGCTTGTCCGCCATCAGGCGCAATGCCACGACGGCGGCCAGTGCTTCGGCGGGATCGTCGGGAGAAGGAAGCGATTTGGGATTCATCATGCGCCAATGATAGTTGACGCAGATTTTAATTGTCAACTGATGTTGACGGCCATGCCCAACGATGGTGTGCCGGGATGAACGACATCGCCCCGATCCGCTCATCCCTGGCCGTTACTTCACGCCGTCCAGAAGATGCCGTTTGAAAAAGGCGGTGATCTGTTCGTTGATTTTCGGAACAATCGCGTTCCTGTCGAAATCCGGAGGATCGCCGACGAGTGCCTCGACCGCAACGGAACGGCCGGGCGGAAGGGGGCTTAGCAGTGCACCGTGACCACCGGTCGGCAGATCCGCAAGATGTTCACACGACCGGCATGCCTGCAGTACGGCGTCGCTGTGAAATCGCGGGGTCAGCCACTTGTCTTTCCGCGCCGAGATGATCGCCAATGCCGGCCGCGGGTTCTTCAGGGAGTCAGGATCGAAATCGACGGCGAAGGGCACGCCGGCAACTATCGCAGTGATGCGGGGATCGCTATGTTCGTACCACGAAGGGTCATTGAACTTCATGTTGTTCACGTTACGGACGAGTGCGAGTTTGATGCCGTCAAATAGGCTTCCGGTAAGAAACATGAAGGGCCCGGCACAGGTATGAAAGTCTTCCTCGATGTATTCGTTGCAATGGCGCCGGAGCTGCGAAGGAGACCATTTGCCTCCGGCAAGCGTCAGCGCGGTATGGCCACCGGCGGACATGCCGAACATACCGATACGGGCAAAGTCGAGAGCCGGACCGAATGCCGGCTCGGCGCGCACCCTGTCGATCGCGCGCGTGACTTCCGTCGGCCGCCTGCGCCAGCTTGGCGGCCCCGGTTCGCTATTGTCCTTGTAGTTGTCGCCGAAATGTTCCGGCAGCGCCACGACAAAACCCGCGTTGACCAGCGACTTCGCGAGATCGAAATGCACCCACGGCGACGCGGGCGACCCATGCGATATCACGATGAGACGCCGGTTGACCGCTCCCAGCGGCGCATCCACCGCGACATTCATGGTAAACGCGCCCCTGCGTTCGACGGCCGGCTCCGATGCGGTCGGATAGAAAATCGTGACCGGACCGGATTCCGCATCCCCCTCCAGCTCGGCAAGCCCGACGGCTGCTCCGGCCGGGCCGGCACATGCAAGCAACAGGATAATGTAAGCGAGACGAAGTGCGCGATGCATGATCAAGGGAAGATAGATAAGGAAGCAATCCGATATGTCGCCACCATGGAAACCTCAGTCAACGCTGGCAGGACCCGGCGGGTTCTTGGCGAACCACTCCACGATCATGCCCATGTTGTCTTCGAAACCGCCGGGTGTGGAAATGTTCAGCACCCCGGCCCGGGCGCCGGTCCGGTTCTGGAAATCATGTGTCGCCCCCGCCGGCGCCAGTACGAAGGAACCTTTCGGGCAATCGATCCATGCGCCGTCGACGAAAAAGCTCATCGTGCCCTCAAGCACGTAGAAGACATCATCTTCGTCATGCGAATGCGCGCCCGGCCCCTGGGTATTTGGTTCAAGCCACCACTCGGAGATGGAATATTTGCGATTCGACTCAGCGCCGTCGGCTTTGAACAAGGCGGACATGCCGCCCATCCGGTAGGGCCGGCCTTCACCGGGACGAAGAACGATGGGACGGCGGGTTGTCTCTTCCATGGCGCTTCCTGTTATCGTGAAACGGCTGAGGTGGCATGAGCTGCCAAATGGCAGATTACCATGGTGCGGGACTACATCAGGCAGGCATGGCGATTCAGGCAGGAAACCGCGATGAGGGCATAAAAATCAATGATCCGGTATCGGCATACCCTGCGTACGCAGGAACGTCAGCTTGTCCCAATAGCCGCGTTGAAAAACGATCTGGTCATTCTGAATGTGAAAGAACCCGCATCCCCGCAGCCCGAGCGGATCGCGCCATTCAAGAATTGCCCATTCACCGTCTTCAAAAATGTTCTCGACGATGCATACCATCTTCGCAGCGGCGAACCCGTCGGCGAACATCTTCCGAATCGCGTCTCTGCCTTCGACGGGTGATTCGGCTACCTGGTGGTTCACCGCATGTTCGTTGTAGAACGATGCGAGCGCATCGACGTCCGCTTTGTTGAAGGCATCCACCCATTGTTTGACGAGGTCTTTTGGTTTCATGGTGAATGTGTTTGTCGTGGTCCTGACAGGCAATGTCTGACCGGACGCCGGCCTATAAGATGATATTGATCGAACTAAATTTAATCTACTCTGACGCTTATATTTTGACCTGTTGAGGTTACAGGTCAGATGTGCTGAGGTGCGAATGTGCTGCTGCAAGACTTGGCCCCGGTTACTGCTGTGCTCAGGACCAACCTGCCCAATTTGGTGCCCACGACGATATCCCCTCGCGGACGAACTCAGGCATTTTCTGTAACTCGTTGCGGCTTTCAGTTGCCTTGCCTAAATGCTTCTCAGCCATGATTCGTTCCCATCCGGCTCCACAAGTTTTTGTTCTTGAAGCTCATAGCTTTATCCTCTGCTTGTCACCCGTGAGTACCCGACCTTCATGTGCCCTTTGTTCTCAAAATTCTAAGATGATGTGAAACTTTAATATGAGACGATTTTTAAGACGATGCAAAAGGGAGTTTCATGATGTCTCGCGACTTGTAAGTTATAAGACATGCTCAGAAGTCCGATCATTAAAACCGACCACAGCGAAATAGCTAAATGCTGTAATTTCTGACTTAGAGCCAATACTTGCCCATTGGACATTCTGATTCGGATCTCGTAGACTTCATAAGCAAATCGCTACAAGTCTACCTAACGCGTAATTGCGTTGCTACCTATCCCTCTCTGAGTCACTCTAGATGTCGACAACGAAGCTAACAGAACAACAACTTGCCACTATTCGACCGCTTGAAGCTGCACTCCAGAAGGCGGTTCAACAGGTGGAACCGGAGAGGGCAATTGAGATTGTCACAAAAATACAAGCTGAGTTTCCCAACGATCGGAGCCACCACCGTTTGCTTCGCGCAAAACTTTGGGCATTTGAAGCAAATTTAGAAGCGAATCGAATTATGTACGCCGAAACTGGCTTTATCGGGATTCGGAAGCTATCGGAACCTAATACTCGACTGTACTTGGAAGCAAGTTCCTTGCTTGCAGTATGTAAGTTGCGCCAGAAACGTGTTCCTGAAGCAAAAGACCTAATTACTGAAGTTATTTCGAAAATAAACAACATTGCCTCAGAGCGAACTCGAAGACAATTTCAAAAGCGGTTGATTGAGCGTATAGAAGAGGAATGCATCCTGACAGAGTTAATCGGCACAGGAGATGCAACGTTAGATGTTAATGAAGTTGAGGCTAATGCTATATTTCTTTTGCAACGGAACACCGACGACGAAATTCTAAAACTAATTGGCGATAGCGTTCCAGCAGCTAGCATACAGTTGCTAAATGATGTTAGAACGCACTCGGTTAAGCAGCTTCCACCATCTGACCGCAAACTTCTTCCTCCACCCGAAAAGGCCGAAGAACCTAGGCAAATTGGGCGTACGACCTTTGCAATCCTGAAGCGTATCGCGTGGAAGACTTTCTGCAAGCCATCAAGTCCAATCTTCAAACTTTGGTCGAATCGTGTGCCAAAAGTCTTCAATGAAGGGTATTTTTCTGCAGCCGTTGTCACGACCTTGGGCGATTTTCGGATTGGAATCCCAATGATCGCGAGTGGCCTTGCTGCACTGGTTATGAAATACTCTGCGGAAGAGTTTTGCGAGTTGGCGAAACCGAAAGGACTGATGATCCCTAGGAACGAGCCTGAGACTTAGAACATTTGACTCCATTCTTGCAAGGAAGGTCCTTTCCAATCGAGCGGGCAAAGGGTATGGCGGAAAGGGCGCTTCGTTTGAAGGAGAAACGTGCACGCACAACTTGACGAATTTCGTTGTAAGGTATGGTGCGAGAATCGGGTTATTGGCTGCCGATTCCCGTGCTTAAGCGATCAATCTGCTGCTGATTCAGGTTGCGGTGCTAAGTAGCCAGCCTTGTTGGCACTCAACAGTGCATCTAGCTCAGCATCCGAGAATGTCCCCTGTGCTCGAAGCTTTTGAATAAACGTTCTGTAACTTGTTGCACCAGGTATGTCTGCATTCGTCTCCACTGGAAGTCTAATAATGCGTTCAAAGTCTTCTTTAATTAAATATTCGAAAATTGGGAAGATCACCTTTCCCATTATTTCATTGACGCGATTGAAAGAATAAGCGCCGCCCAAAAAGTGAATGGCACGGTCCTTTGCAAGTATTCCTAATCCATGCTCTATTCCTAAAACAAGCTCGTCGAAAGTTAGTTGAGCAACACGTTTCGCGACTGCTTCAGCTAACGCTTCTAATCGGTTAAGGGACGCGAGACCCGGCACGACTTGTTCAGGCGGTGCACAATTGATAAAGCTTAGCACCTTACCTTTAGCATCCTCGTCGAGCAGGTTCCAACCAATTCGAACATGGGTAAGTATCGCTACGGCAAACATCAGACCAGCGTCCGGAACGTCCCTAATAGCTTTATTAAGTTGCTGCTTTAGCCGCCTTTCGACCTTATCAGGAAACATTTCGAATACCCCCTTCAGGGCGGACATCACCGATAACTCTCCGTAAAAGTTATCGCCCTCCGTCACAAATCCAAAAACAATCATGTCAACGAAATTGCTGACTAGAGCTTCGCTAGGGCGGGCAAGGGATGAGGCCCGAAATTGGACGATTACCTTATCGGTTTCATTAGGGAAGAACTGAGAGAGTATGAGAGCTCTCAACTTTGCCAATGCTGCCTTTCCCTGAACTGGAGGCTCGGAAAGCACATGAATTACCGCGTTGCGCAGGTGTAGCCGCGCATGTTCTGCACTTGGACGGTAAGGTTCACCGATTCGTTGAAATGAGGGATGCGCGCACCGGTGTCTATCATCGCGTAATCGTAACAAGTCGGTAAACTGATGAGGATCGAGCATTTGTAGCTCGTTCCGACAAGTTTCGAGAACCTTTCTCTCGAACTCCAAGGCACCTTTCAGACCCTGATCATTGCCTGCCTCAATCTGAGCAATGTATCGTTCGTACTGAAGTTCAATGTCTTTGGCTTTACCCTCACCGGATGCGGCGAGCTCACGGATTTTGTCAATCAAGTCAAAAACAACGGCTATCCACGTACTTACAATCGCAGCACGATAAGCGCCTCCCCGATAACAAAGCACGGCTTCTGCTATATGTTCCTTTGAGCGTTCCGATCTACAGCGGAGGGCTAAGGTCTCAATGTCTGCAAGACTTTCTGCCACGTTTGTTTCTCCAAGTAAAGGATTGAGTGACAATAGAAGTGTAGGCGTAGACGAGTGCGCGCCTAATAGGTCACCCAATGTGTTGACTAAACTCATTACTTTACTTGGATTCTTGTTCGTGAAGCAAGGCTAGCCGCCCTTAGCTGCATTGAGGAGGAAAAATCTCCGAACAAGTTTTGAGATTGATGACTGCTTAGCTGAGACATGCGACGTTTGCTGACTCGACGCCATTAGACTATGTAAATGCCTAAGATATTCCTCGAGTAAGCGATGGTTTTGTCTATGCGAGGTAAAGATGAGTGATCAAGAACGTGTATGTCGAAAGACCATTGTGACGGACGCTTTGGAGCGCATGGTGTGTTGCACCATCACTTCCACTTATAACATCAATGGTGGCCTAACTCCTTGAGTTCTAAGGGGCGGTTCAATCCCCGCCATATCCCTCAAGCCACATTCTTCAACCGCTTCACCCCCGCCTGCGGCAAGTCCACCATCATCGGCTCCCCCGGCACCGTACATCCCGTCGCGCAGCATTTCCCCGGCTGCTTGTTCGCCGTGATCGGCCGTCGCGGATCGTCTACCAGCCCGCGGTCCATCAACCGCTCCACCAGTTCCACCTTGTTCCCGATCGGGTAGTTGCGGTAGATCTCCTGCTTCATCGCCGCCGGTGAGCCGCCGCCGTGCAGGCTGATGACCGAGTACCAGCCGCCCTGATAGGACGCGGTGAGGTCTTCGATGAAACGGGCCGTTTGTATGCGCTGCTCGTACGGCACATTCGGATTGGCGCGCAGGACGTCGGCGAGGTTGGCCGCCGTTTCAGGATTGTGGTCTTCGTCGGGGCCGGGGAGGGTAACAATCAGGCCGCCCGATACATAGTGGGCGATGCGATGCATGTCGTAGATCTGCGTGGCCAGCAGCAGCTTGCCGATGTTGGAGAACACCGCGTCCGGCACGAAGGTGTTCGAGGCCTCGTCAACCTTTGCATACACCGATGCGGCCACGCCGCAGGCATAGAAGCCTTCGGTGATCTTGATGAGTTCCACCATCTGTTCGCGCAAGTGAGTTTCCTTGCCAGGATCGAAGCCGTTCGCTTCGCACATCAATGCGCCGGCGCCGATGAGCAGGTCGCCGAAGCCGGCGCGTGCGCCGATGCAGCTGTGACGGTGGTGGGTCGCGTAGTTGTAGGTCATGTAGGACGAGTGTTCCCATTCGCCGGCGTAAAACACCCGTTCCCACGGCACGAAGACGCGGTCGAAGACCAGCACGCCGGTGGATTGGCCGAACTTGTTGGAGAACAGCGCCGATTTTTCTCCCGGGCGTCCGGCGGGGCGGGCGATGATGGTCAGCCCGGGGACATCGCAGGGCACCGCGCAGCAGACCGCGAAGTCGGCATCCGCCTCGCTCATGTTGCGGCAGGGCATGACGAGAAATTCATGCATGTAGGGCGCACCAGTGACGATGGCCTTGGTGCCGGACAGGACGATGCCTTTCGCATTGCGCTCGACGATGTGCACATACGAATCCGGATTGGCCTGCTCGTGCGGACGGCGGCTGCGGTCGCCTTTCGCATCGGTCATCGCAATGCCGACCGAGAGGTCGCGGTCCTGGAAGTCGTGCAGGTAGTTGAGGAAATGCTCGCCGTAGCGAGTGCCCTTGTCGGCGTCGATGCGATGCGTGGCCTGGTAGATCGCGTTGAAGGCATCGTGCGCAAGATAGCGCTGCGCGCAGCCGGTTTCCTGGCACAGCAGGCGAACCGCTTCCAGCTTGTTGAGCAGGTCACCGGTACTGGTGTTGATGTGCAGCATGCGGTTGACCTGCTTGCCGGAGGTGTGCTGTGTCGCCAGCATCAGCGGCGCGAAGTCTTCCTTTAATGCGTAGTCGTAGGTGACGCCGAGCGCATTGATGCCCGGTGCGAATGCCGGTTCGTCCGCCACCGATTCGATAAGGCGGCCATCCAGATAGACTTTCGGCTTGTATTGCCGCAGCGACTCGCGGTATTCGGCGGATGACATCAGCATGGCGATCTCCTTGAATTGAAAACGGTCTATCATGAATGTGAACTAAGTTCATTTTTGCGTCAAGCATGCATGGATGCATGTGCATCGTGCTACATTTTCCCCATGAAAAAACAGACCAGTACGGTAAAGGAAAGTAATGAGGTGATGGAGGCTGTCGAGCCGCGCCGGGTGCGCCTGCGCGCCGTCAAGGACATGAAGCGGCAGATGATTCTCGACGCCGCGCGGCGGGTGTTCGAGAAGGAAGGTTTGCTTGGCGCCAACATGCGGGCGATTGCCAACGAGGCCGGCTATACCGCCAGCGCGCTGTACAACCATTACGCCAGCAAGGAAGAGATCTACGGCGACCTGTTGTCGCAATCGCTCGACAGGCTGAACGACGCGGTCGAGGCGGCATCCGGCAATGGGCAGCCCGCGCACCGCATCAAGCGCCAGGCGCTGGCCTTCTATGATTTCTACCTGAATTATCCGCGCGAGCTCGACCTCGGCTTTTACCTGTTCCAGGGCATGAAGCCGCTCGGCCTCACGCCGGAACTCAATGAGCAACTGAACCAGCGCCTGCGCCAGGCGCTGGGCGGCGTGGAGAGCGGCTTGGTCGCGCTCGGCTGCAGCGCCGCCGTCGCAGAACGTGAAACCACGGCGCTGTTCGGCCACTGCGTCGGCCTGCTGCTGCTCACGCATACCGGCCGTATCCGCATGTTCGGCCAGGACGGCCGCGCATTGTTTTCCCTCTATATCGGCAGAATGATCCAGCAGGCGACCTCATGAGCACACTATGCGATGCGCAGCAATCCACCCTTGTCCTGATCGATCTGCAGGAACGGTTGATGCCGGCCATTCATGACAATGAAACCGTGGTCGCCAATGCGCGCAGGCTGGCGCAGGCGGCAAAGCTGCTGGAGGTGCCGGTGATCGGCACGGCGCAATATCCGGCGGGGCTCGGGCCCAACGTCGCCGACCTGCATGCGCTGTGCGAGCGAGTCATCGACAAGAATGACTTTGATGCCTGCGGCGCACCGGCATTCATTGCCGCACTGGATGCGACGGACCGCCCGGATTTGATCGTGACAGGCTGCGAAGCGCATGTCTGCGTATTGCAAACCGTGCTCGGCCTGCTGGGGCGCGGTCGCCGCGTGCGGCTGGTGGTGGATGCGATCGGATCGCGCCTGCCGTTGAACAAGACGATTGCGATCGAGCGGGCGAAGGCGGCGGGTGCGGAGTTGGTGACGACGGAGATGGTGTTGTTTGAGTGGATGAGGAGTAGTGAACATCCGCGGTTCAAGGAAATGCTGCGGTTGATCAAGTGAACCGGGTTTGCTTTGCATGGCTGGTGTTGGACAGTCGCCCGATTGCAACCCTAGAGTAATAAGGTCCAACATAATACTGGCAACATATTGCAGCAAATTATTCTGCTGCGTATCTCCTTCGCCCTATCAGGGGTAGGGAGCCGCGCAGTGAAAGCTTAAAGCGCCGTGTGTATCAGGAGACTTCCATGAAATCATTTATCGCCACCACCCTCATCGCCGCCACGCTTTTTCCCGCCGCATCAAGCGCCACCTCAACCTCTTACGCTGGCCAGGAAACCCGCGACATCAAATCCCTGTCGCAGGAAGACATCAACGGTTACCTGGCCGGCAAGGGCATGGGCTTTGCCAAGGCAGCCGAACTCAACGGCTATCCCGGCCCCATGCATGTCCTCGAACTCGCATCCGAGCTGCAACTGACGCCGGAGCAGCAGGCAAAGACAAAGCAGCTATTCGATGCGATGCAGGTAAAGGCCAGCATGCTGGGACGGGAACTGGTGGCTGCGGAACAGAAGCTGGACCGGCTTTTCGCCGGCCGGTCGGCCAATACGGAATTGCTGGACAACTCACTCAAGGAGATTGGCGCCTTGCAAGCGAAGGTGCGCGGTGCGCATCTGGAGGCCCATCTCACGCAGGCAGAGATCCTCACTGCAGAGCAGACCGCCCGCTATCTCACGCTGCGCGGTTACGGCAAGCAGGCAGCCACTGGTGTCGACCACGGTAGTCACGGCGGCCGGCACAAGCATTGACCCCGGCGGCACTCATCAAGGCAGTCCCACCACGATGCATTCCTTGGGATACGTAATCGCATCGTCTACGTTGTACTGCAGCGCCTGGTTCGGCGCGATCACGGTCTCCCATCCAACCACACCGCGCCGGCGCTTCCACGTACCCAGCGTCGGCGGCATTTTCCCGGACGTCTGAACCCTGATCTCTTCCGACGTGCTCACAGGTGACGCTTCCAGCACCAGCAGGCCGACCGGCTTCTTGTAGAAACTGGTGATCGTGTACACATCCGTCTCATCCTTGCCCAGGTTATGCAACGTTGCCAATACGGCGTCCCTGATGATGCTGGTTACCCTTGTCTGCGGCGCGACGATGAATCTCCCTGGCTTGCCTGCCCTCCTCATAAGCTGTTCGCCGTTTTAAGCCAGTTAACAAGTTTTTCCACGGCGTCCGGCAGAGACGAAATAGCGCCACCGTCAACGGAAATAATGTGTTGTTCAGTCGAAGACCGGACCGTTCGCAACATTGTTCAATAGCCTGTCATGGAACTGACGCATCGCTGCTGCCACACATTGCCTGTGGCGATAGCGCCACTTCTGCTTGGCCAACCCTTAACGCCAACGGAAATGGCCCGCCAGACAAGGACAATCACATGCGATCCACAACAGCCCTGAACACAGCGGATACGCGCCCCGACAAGGTGAGCGCCGCTCATCTCCTGCAAACCGCCAATGCATATCGTGATGCCGGCGAGCCGGCACTGGCGGAACAGCGCTATCGCGAGGCGCTCGACAGCGCTGCGCACAGCGTGGAAGCGCACTATCGCCTTGCCCTTCTACTCCAGAACCAGGCGCGTGCCGGCGAGGCATTGCCGCTGATCGATGCCGCCGTCGTTGCGCAACCCGGCAACCCGGCCCTGCATCTTACCCGGGCGATGATTCTTGCAAGCCTCGGCAAGCATCTGGAGGCGCTGGAAAGCATGGCTGCCGGCTGTCGCATCCATCCCGCCAATGCGGACACGCTTTATAACGTCGGCCTCCTGTATGCGGAGCTATGCTGTCCGGCCCAGGTCGAAGTCGTCGCCCGCCGTCTGCTTGCACAACGACCCGACTGGCCGGCTGCGCACTACTTGCTCGTGCGCGCGTTGACCGCGCTCTACGGCGATCCAGTGGAGCTGGACGCGCGCTATGCCCATCTCGTAAAAACCGATCCGCTGAACCCGGCGTTGCGTTTCGCCCGCGGCCTCCAGCAGCTCCGTACCGGCGATTACCGCGCCGGCTGGGAAGCGCAAGAATGGCGCTGGGAGATCGAGCCGGTAAAGTCGTCACGCTTCCTCTGCGCACAGCCGCGCTGGGCCGGCGGTTCGCTGGAGGGTAGAAAGTTGCTCGTAACCGGCGAACAGGGTTTCGGCGACGTGCTGCAATTCGTCCGCTATTTGCCGCTACTCATCAGCCAGGGGGCGCAGGTCACGCTTCGCCTCGATGCCAACCGGGCGTCGCTGGCGCGGTTGCTGCGAACGATTGACGGTCTGAGGGTCATTGCCGAAGCCACGCCGCTTCCGCCGTTCGACCTGCATTGTCCGCTCGCCAGTCTGCCTTACGTGTTCGACACGACGCCCGATACGATTCCCGCGACGCCGTACTTGCATGTCGATGAGGCGGATGTCGCCGCCTGGCGCGCGCGGCTCGTCGGCATGCCGCGGCCATGGACCGGCGTGTGCTGGGCCGGATCGGCGGAGCACGACCACAATATCCGCCGTTCACTGCCCCTGTGCACAGGCAGTCGCTACCACGCCGATCGAAGCCTGCGTGAGCAACGCATCGGTGCCGCATCGGCGGTCATTGCCAGTGCGTGCGGTCTTGAGGAGCTAAACGCTGCGGCGGTGCGCGACGCCGCTCCTGCGGCGTACACCATGGAACCCCTGTTGCGCAAACTGGACGGAAGCATCATTTCGCTGCAGATTGGCCCGCATGCGCAGGACTTCGAGGAACTGCCGGCCGGCTTGCGTGCCCGCAGCATCGCGCCGCTTGCGGATACCTGCGATTTCTACGACACCGCCTGTCTGGTACGGGCGCTCGACCAGGTAATTACCGTCGATACCTCGGTGGCGCATGTCGCCGGCGCAATCGGCCAGCGCGGACTGATCATCAAGCCAGCCGCGCCGGAATGGCGATGGATCGAACAGGAAGGAAAACCGGGCAGGTCGGCATGGTATCCGAACCTGGCATTGATGGAACAGCGGGCCATTGCCGAGTTCCATCCATCCTCCAGGGACTGGGGCGGCAGATGAAAATGGTTCCACGCCATCGTGTCGCTTGTCGATGTGCCGACAGCCGGCCCTACACGGTGCGCTGCTCCCTATCCTTCTTGTTCTGCGCCTCGATGCGGTCGCGCGCATCCTTCCATTGCTCCTGCGACCAGGAACGCAGCTCGTAGAAGTTGCCGCCGGTGGCGAGATGATTGCCGCCGTCCATCATGATCGCCTGGCCGGTGAGCCAGTCACAGCCGTCGGCCATCAGGAAGGTGGCGAGGTTCTGTAATTCCTCCATCTTGCCCGCACGGCCCATCGGGTTGATCGCCGCCGAGCGTGCGCCGGGTTGCTCGCCGGGATTGAGGCGCTTGCTCATGCCTTCGGTCGGTATCTCGCCGGGGCCGATCGCATTGAGGCGGACGCCGTACTGCGCCCATTCGGTTGCCAGCGACATCGTCATCGCATGAATGGCCGATTTGCTCATCGCCGACGGCACCACGAACGGGCCGCCGTTCAGCACCCAGGTGACGATGATGGAGATCACGCTGCGATAGCCGTCCGCAGGCGTCCATTGTCCGTTGGCGGCCATCTCGACCCAGCGCTTGCCGACCGCATGGGTGACGTAGAAGGTGCCGTGCATGACGATATTGGCGACGGCATCGAAGCCGCGCGGCGACAGCGCCGAGGTCGGCGAGATGAAGTTGCCGGCCGCATTGTTGACCAGCCCGGTCAGCGGCCCTTCGGCGAAGATCTGTTCCACCATGTCGTCCACTGCGGCGGCGTCGCGAATGTCCAGGCCGAAGGTCTTGACGCTGCCGCCGTGCTGCGCCATCAGTTCGGCGGCCGTCTGGTCGCACACCGGTTTGCGACGGCCGCAGATGTAGACGTCGGCACCGAGCGACAGATACTTTTCCGCCATCGCGCGGCCGAGGCCGGTGCCGCCGCCGGTGACGAGGATGCGTTTGCCCTGCATGAGTTTCGGTTGGAACATGATGGTCTCCTTGAGGTGAAAGGCTGCGGGTCGTGTCGCCATTGGGCGGGGTGGGTTTACTTCAGCGTGTATTTTGCCTCTTCAAACGAATGCAGCGGCGGCAAATCGTCGAACTGGGGCTTGCGTCCCTGCTGCTTTGCGGTGAACGCCTCCACCAGGTTGCTGGTCTGCCATATGCCGGATTGCAGCCAGCCCATTTGCTGCAATGCATCCTGTGTCGAATGGTCGCGCGCATAGTGGATCGCCTGCTTGCTGCCCCAGACCGCGACCGGTGGCTTTTCCGCGATTTCGCCGGCCATCTGCAGCGCCGCCGCAATCATGGCTTCCTGCGACTCGAATACCTCGTTGACCAGCCCGACGGCGAGCGCACGCTGCGCCGGCAGCCGCCGTCCGGTGTAAGCCATCTCATGCACGATGCCCTCGGGGATCAATTTCGGCAGGCGCTGCAGCGTGCCGAGGTCTGCCGTCATGCCGATATTGATTTCCTGAATGCAGAAGAAGGCGTCCGCGCTTGCAAGCCGGATGTCGCAGGCCGACACCATGTCTACGCCGCCGCCGATGCAGCCGCCGTGGATGGCGGCGATCACCGGCATGCGCAGCCGCTCGATGGCGGTGAAGGCCCGCTGCATGTCATCCAGTTGCGGCACGATGTTGGCGCGTCCGCCGGCGTTGCCGTCATTGAGCGCAATGCCGGAATCCGGGTCGCTGCCGAATACATCGAGCGCCATGCCGGCGGTGAAATGCTTGCCGGTGGAAGAGATCACCAGCGCGCGTGCGGGCGCGGTGCGCTGGAGCATGTTCACGATGTCGGTCAGCTCGCGCCACATCAGGGGATGCATGGTGTTCATTGACTGCGGCCGGTTCAGCACAAGGTGGGCAACCTTGTTGTCGATGGTCAGGCTGAAACATTGGTAGGTCATGGGAGTCTCCTTGAGAGAATGCTTCGGTAGTATGCGGGAGGGCAGGCATTTCTAGAGGGCCTAATCTAGCACGACCGTTCTTTTTTTGCCCTATAATCAAAATCCCTTTTTTCCCTTCTCGCGAGGTCGTCATGGCGTTGCCCGCAGCATTGCAGAATCTCAGTCTTCCCGTCATCGGCTCGCCCATGTTCATCGCCAGCGGTCCGGCCCTCGTCAAGGCGCAATGCAAGGCCGGCATCGTCGGTTCCTTCCCGGCCCTGAATGCCCGTCCGGCCGAATTGCTCGATACCTGGCTGACCGACATCCAGAACGAACTCGCCGCATACAGGGAAGCCAATCCGGGCGCGAAAGTCGGCCCGATCGCCGTCAACCAGATCGTGCATCAGTCGAACGACCGCCTCGCGCACGACGTGGAAGTGTGCGTGAAGCACCAGATCCCCATCATCATCTCCAGCCTGCGTGCGCCGCCAAAGGAAATGCTGGACGCGATCCACAGCTACGGCGGCATCGTGCTGCATGACGTCATTTCGATCCGCCATGCGCAGAAGGCGCTGGAAGCCGGCGTCGACGGGCTGATCCTGGTCGCGGCCGGCGCCGGCGGCCACGCGGGCGCGCTGTCACCCTTCGCGCTGGTTGGCGAAGTGCGCAAGTTCTTCAAGGGGCCGGTCGCCTTGTCGGGATCGATCGCCACCGGCGACGCAATCCTGTCTGCCCAGGCAATGGGCGCGGATTTCGCCTACATTGGTTCACGCTGGCTGGCGACGAAGGAATCGAATGTCGATGAAGGCTATCGCCAGGCAATCGTGGAATCGACCGCGGCCGATATCGTCTACACCAACCTCTTCACCGGCGTGCACGGCAACTACCTGAAAAAATCCATCGTCGCCGCCGGGCTCGATCCGGACAACCTGCCCACCGCCGACAAGTCGACGATGAACTTCGGCTCCGGCGGCGGCGCCAAGGCCAAGGCATGGCGCGACATCTGGGGCGCGGGGCAGGGCGTGGGATTGATGGACGACGTGCCGACCGTCGCGGAACTGGTGGAGCGGTTAAAATCCGAATACCACGCTGCCCGCCAGCGTCTCGCCATTCCGGGCTGACCATGCATCGCATGCGGCCCTCCTGAAATTCATTTACAGAAAGGGCTGCCATGCCGAAAGCCTACGTCGTCGCAGAAATCCAGGTCACCAACCCCACCGGCTACGCCGATTACCGCACACTCTCGACTGCCGCCGTCGCGCAATACGGCGGACGTTTCCTTGTACGGGGCGGACAGCGCGATCAGCGCGAGGGAGAGGACAGCACGCACAACAGCGGCTGGCGCACCGTCATCGTCGAATACGAATCCATGGAAAAGGCGCAGGCCTGGTACGACTCGGTGGAGTATGCCAAGGCGAAGGAGGTCCGGCTGGCGAATTCGGTGGGGAGGCTGTTTATTGTTGAAGGGGCGGAGTAGTAGTGCTTGCCGCATGGACATCTTAGGACTGCTCTCTGTCCTTGGCAGGAGGAGGGAACCGTGCGGCGCCTTTTGAACATGCAATTCACCGCCTACGTTGCTTTGCCTCACCTCGTTTCATAACATCCCCAACTATCTCAACTGCTCCTGCACCTCATCCAGCACCGTTTCCGTCAGCGCGCCACCCTCCAGCTTGATCACCCGATCCGCGACATGGAAATACCTGTCGTCGTGGCTGACCACGATCGTCGTCATGCCCTGCGCCTTCAGCTCCGGCAGAATCGCTTCGTAGAAGATCTTGCGGAAATGCGGGTCCTGGTCGGCTGCCCATTCGTCCAGCACCATCACCGAACGTTTTTCCATGCAGGCGACCACCATGGCCAGGCGCTTGCGCTGTCCGGTCGATAATTCGGTGCGGCTGAAACTGCCGCCGCCCACCGACACCACATCCTCCAGTTGGAGGCGCTGCAGCAGTTGCCGCACCTGCGCCTCGTCATCTTCGCCATCCTGCGCCACTACCTGATCAAACAGGAAGAAGTCGGACAGTACTGCGGAAAACATTGCCCGGTATTGCCTGCGGTTTCCCGCATGCACTTCCATGCCGTCGATGCCGATGCGGCCGCTGCTCGGCGCAAGCAGGCCGATCAGGAGCTTGGTAAGGGTGGATTTGCCGGCGCCGTTATGCCCGACGACGAAGATCAGCTCGCCGCGATTGATGCGCATCGACACCGGTCCCAGCGCGAAGCTGTCATTGCCGGGATAGCGATAGAACACGTCCTGCAGTTCGATGGCCGACCAGTCGGCGCGCAGCGGCTCGGCGAAACCGGTCTGTTCCGGATCGGGCAGCCGCAGGGACGCCAGCTTTTGCAGGGAGACGCGTGCGCTGAGGATGCCGGGTATCTGGTTGAGCGCGATGTTGAGCGGCTGGCGGATGAAGAGCAGCACCAGCGCGAACGATGCGCCGAGCGCAACGTCACCCCATTGCCAGCGGTAGACCGCCCAGAAAACGAGCCCGATCAGGGCCAGCGTCACCACCGTCATCATATGGATATTGATGACGATGTAGCGGTCCGCCAGCGTGCGCAGATCGCGTGAACGGCGTGCAACGCCATGCATCAGGGTGTCGAACACGATGCGGCTGCGCCGCTCGTTCTGCAGCAGTTCCTTGTGGCCGTCCAGGATGTTGCCGTATTGCTTGAACAGGCTGTCCTCCAGCTCCCTATCCTCGCGCAGCAGGCGCTGGAAGCGCGAGGTCAATGCCTGCCCGAGTCCCATCGCCACCGACAGGGTGCCCAGGCACAACAGCGCCAGCGGCCATGACAGCCACAGCATGTATGCCAGGCCGCCCATCACCAGCGTACTGCTGTAAATGAAAAACGGAAACATCACGAAGCCGTCCTGGATGCTGCGGATGTCCTTCGTCAGCGCGGCGTAGATCCTGCCCTTGCCGAGTTGCTGGATATGCTCGAACTCGGCCTGCAACACCTGCGTGAGCAGGCGGCCGCGCAACTGGTAGATGATGCGGTAACTCAGCGCCGTCATCATCGACTGCGATGCCACGCCGAAGGAGAACAGGATGACCAGCAGGGCGATCAGCCACAGGCCGTTTTCGATGAAGTGCGCGCCGCCGGTCGAGATGCTTTTGTTGATGAAGTTGATGGTCGCGATGTTGGCCAGCGCGCTGCCGACGACAAGAGCGGTGCCCCACAGCACCACCCAGCGGTTCTTCCGGTAAATATCTTTTACGAGGGACAAACTGAATTCCGGTTCGGGTATCGACGCCTCTTGCGTGCGAGATGCACGGTCGGGGCAGGAAGCAGGAAGGCCGGTCGTCGGCTTGCCTGTGATGAAGATGCGAAACGATGCTACGCGGCTTTTCCGCAGCCTGCCATTTTATAGACCCGCTCGCGCGACGCCGGGTAACTGGCAAGCTTTTCCGCCGGCCTGCGTGGCCGGGCAACGAGTTCGCCGCCGCAGTTCGGGCAGGTGCCGGCCAATATGGTCTCGGCACAGGACGCGCAGAACGTGCACTCGAACGAACAAATCCGCGCCTCGGTCGATTCAGGAGGCAGGTCCTTGTCGCAACATTCACAGCCGGGACGTAACTGAAGCATGGGTTCTCCTTCAAAGAGTGGATTAGGCAACGGTCGCGGCACGCAAGTTCACGCGACCGGCGGCCTACTGTCAGTTAAGAGTCTGGTCTCCGCCGCTCGCTTCGTATTCGATTCCTCCGGTGTACTTGCAGATGAAGTTATAGAGCAGGCATCCGACCGCGACCGTCAGGTAGCCGAGCACGAGATACAGCACCGGCATGATCAGGAACATGACCGCCGAGGGACCCATCGCATTACCCTGGCTGTCCACCGGCATGGGAAATATCAAGAACAGCAAAAACATCGGAATGGCGAATACAAGGGCACTCGCCGCCATCAGCACGCCGAATACCTTGCCGTTCTGGTGAGGAGAGAAGCGTTTGATCTGGATCTTCATTGCTGTTTCCTGGTGAATCAACGACGTGGTGAGGGGAGAGGCAAGGGCATATCGCGGCAGGCGCGAATGTTCCGCAAACGAAGTTGCAAAAAATGCATTGCTCGAAGCGATTGTACTTTTCGCGAAACCGGTTTGCAAACAACCCACGTGCAGTCAGGGCTTCACAGAATAAATAAGGGCAATCCGGCGCAAAGGGCATGTCGACTTGCCGGTTGGATCACAATCGCCGACCCTGCTTTGGGTGCCATAACGCCAATAGCAATCCGGGCGTCGACCTTCTGCCCGACCTGAACCACCGGTTTCCGAATGCCCTCGGCCGGGCAATCGGCGCCGAGGCACTGTAAGCTGTCATGGGTACGCGGGCCGGCTGCCGCGATGACGCATTCGAACTTCCAGCAACGGATCCTGAAACCATGATTACCTGCCACATACGCTATACCGTCGATCCCTATAAGCTCAAGGAGTTCGAGCACTATGCGAAGCTATGGATACCGCTGATCCAGCGATTGGGAGGAATCCATCACGGCTACTTCCTGCCCGCCGAAGGCGCGAACGACGTGGCGCTCTGCCTGTTCAGTTTTCCCAGCCTGGCCGCCTATGAAACCTATCGCACGCAATCCCGCTCGGACCCCGGATGCCGGGCCGCATTCAAGTATGCGGAAGAAACACGCTGCTTCAGCAGCACCGAGCGTACCTTCTTCCGGCCGGTCTTCGAATGACCGGACCACGGCCGCATGCGTGAACAGGCGCGGCACGGTTCCTTCGCCACTGCTAACAGGATTCTGAAAGGAGAAAATGGTCATGCATAACTACGGAAGTTGCCTGTGCAAGCGGGTGCGGTACGAGATCAACGGGCCGTTGAAGGATGTGTTGAACTGCCATTGCTCGATGTGCCGGAAGCTCCACGCAGCGGCATTCCGCACGCGGGCAAGCGTACGGACGAAAGACTGGACGACCGTCGCCGGTGCGGAGTTCATCAAATTTTATGAATCGTCGCCCGGCGAGCACAAAGCGTTCTGTTCGGAATGCGGGTCGAGCCTGTTCACGAAATTCGACCGCCATCCCGACTGGCTCGGATTCCCGCTCGGCACGCTGGACAGCGATCCGGGCGTGAAGCCGACCAGGCATGTATTCGTCAAGTCGAAAGCGCCCTGGTTCGATATCACTGACGATCTTCCCCAGCATGACGAGTTCTGGGAACGCTAGCCGCCGGCCGCACGATGACGAAACATTGTCGACATCCTCGATGACGAGGCGCTGATGGAAATACACTTGCCGCATATGGCTGTTCCATTAGAAGCAGTGATTGCCTGCATCCTCATCGCGGCAATTTTCTGGATAAATGTAAAAGCCACATTGCTGATCATGCGCGACGGCGTGTCGGAGCGGTCGCAACGCCTGATGCAGCTTGGGTTGGTGTGGGCATTGCCGATGATAGGGGCAACGCTGGTCTTCGCCGTGCACCGTCCGCCGGAGAAACATCCGGGCAGATACCGGGAGCCGCCTGATCCGGGCGACGACTTCAGTTTTCCGCGCTTCAGCGGCAGGCGGTCCGGAAGCGACAGCGATGATGAATAGAGCGGTTTTCGCAATGGCGCACGGTGCCGCGGGCTGCTTTGGGACGCATGGCGGTGTTGCTCGTCGCTTGCGTGGCTCGCCACACGGCACTCCTCCCGCCTTGTCCTGCACCCCAAATCAGCCCGCGTCTTCCGCACGCCATCGCGCAAACCGCTCTAAGGTCCCGTTAAAACGCCGGGCTGGTTTATTCACTTTCAGGACTTTTCAGTGCTTGCATTAAAGCTGTTTATTGTCCCGGCATTTCTTCTGCTCCTCACGATGGCGGGGAAGCGCTGGGGGCCGTCGGTCGCCGGATGGCTTGCCGGGCTGCCCGTGGTGACCGGGCCCATCCTGTTCTTTCTCGCATCCGAGCAGGGGCCGGTATTTGCGTCGCGCGCCGCATCGGCATCGTTGTCCGCGGTCCTTGCATCCGTCTCATTCAGCCTGGCTTACTCGCACGCGGCGAAGCGGCTGCCGTGGCCGCCGTCCTTGCTGTGCGGCCTGGCCGGGTGGACAACCGCCGCCCTGTTGCTGTCACGGCTGCCGGCTTCGCCGTATGCGGCGCTGGGTGTTTCATTGACCACGCTGCTCCTGGCGCCACGGCTGTTTCCGGCGGCCCGCGTCCAGATTGCTTCCCGGCCGATCACGACCCTGGAGTTGGGGTGCCGCATGCTGGCGGGAGCGATCCTGACGGTGGCCGTGACGGTTGCCGCAGGTGCTGTCGGCCAGGCATGGAGCGGTCTCCTTGCGGTGTTCCCGATCCTCGGCACCGTGCTTGCCGCCTTCTCTCATCAATCGCAAGGCGGCGCATTCGCCGCGGCGCTGTTGCGAGGCATGGTCGCCGGTCTGTATTCGTTTGTCGCGTTCTGCTTCCTCTTGGCCATGACGCTTCCGCACATGGGCATCACGGGTGCATTCCTTGTTGCCGTTGCAGCCACGGTCGCGGTGCAGTTGGTGTCGAAGCGGCTGCTGTCCCGACGGAGTGGCGAACGGCCTTCGCCGGTACGCGAAAAATCCCCCACATCGCGTTCGCAATGAACCACTGTTTCATTTGGTGATACAGATAGTCTATAGGCAAGTATCCTGCCATTGATATTTACCATGAGGAATTACTCTTATTTTGTGAGACTTTGTACCGTAATGATTGTTGCCACTGTCAATCTTGACGGGTAAGCAAAAACGAATGGTACGAGGAGTCTTATGGACCCAAGAGAAATTTCTCGCGATGAACACGCAACGTCCGCATCTACCCGCAAGGGTGCGAAATACGGAATCTCAACCTTCGGTTTACATGCAGTCCGCCGTCGCGGCGCGCGGAGTCACGCAACCGGACTTGTGACGGTTCCCCCTGCATCGCTTTCCCCGATATGCCACCAAGGCGAATTGCCGGCACGACGGCCGTGTGCTTATCGGATGGCCGTCTTTCCTGTCCTGAACGATCGATCCTGAACCACACAATCGGTACGACCTTCGGGCAGCTACCTATGCATCCCGTATGCCGGACTGACGTCGCCCGGACACCGGTCCTTGATCGGCAGGCGCATCAACCCGCTCTACCTGGCATCACATTTTTCCTCGTCATTCCTTCAACAGGATCGGAATACCAACATGAAATTCTCCAATCTGAAAATCGGCACCCGTCTCGGCATCACCTTTGGGTTCATCGCATTGCTGACGGTGATGCTTGGCGGGTTTTCGTACAGTGAATTCAGCATGATCGAAAATTCATGGAATCGGTACAGGACCCTGGCGAAGCCGAAGCTGGATGCCACTAACCATGCCGACGAGTCGCTGGGCCAGGGCATTCAGCACTTCAAGAACTTCATCATGCGCGGCAAGGATTACGAACAGCGGTTTAATGCCGAGATGACAAACATCGATGCGGCAATGACCGCTTACGAAAAACTGGGCAGCCTAACGGCCGTTGAAAAGGCGGAGATCGAGAAGGTGCGGTCCGGCATTGCCGCCTATCGCGAGGCGATCAGAAAGGCCGCGGAAATGAAAGCAACGGGCGCCGGCATTGCCGAGATCGATTCGGCCATCAAGGGCGCCGACCAGGCGATCAAAAGTGCATTGGGCAAACTCGAAGCGGTCGCCGAGGAGCAGATCAAGGAAACGAGCGTGATCGTCAACCGGGAAATCGTCAACGGCGAACGCATGGCGGTGATCGCCAGCACGCTCACGGTCCTGCTGACGGTGGTGTTCGCCTAGATCACCACCCGGTCGATCACGGCACCGATCGCCCGGGCGGTCAATGCCACCCGCGTGGTCGCATCCGGCGACCTGACGCAGAACATCGAAGCGGATTCGGCGGATGAAACCGGCGACCTGCTGCGCGCACTGGGGCAGATGAACGCGAGTCTCGCCAAGATCGTCGGCGATGTCCGGAGCGGGACGGATGCCATCAAAACCAGTTCCGGCGAAATCGCCGCCGGCAACCAGGACTTGTCCTCGCGGACCGAGCAGCAGGCATCGTCGCTGGAAGAAACCGCGTCGTCGATGGAGGAATTGACCTCGACCGTCAAGCAGAATGCCGACAATGCCCGCCAGGCGAACCAGCTTGCGGTGTCGGCTTCGGAAGTGGCGGTCAGGGGCGGCGGCGTGGTGTCGGAAGTGGTCAGTACGATGAGCGCCATCAATGAATCGGCGAAAAAGATCGTCGACATCATCGGCGTCATCGACGGGATTGCCTTCCAGACCAATATCCTCGCGTTGAACGCCGCCGTGGAGGCGGCGCGCGCCGGCGAGCAGGGTAGGGGCTTCGCGGTGGTGGCATCCGAAGTGCGCAACCTGGCGCAGCGTTCGGCGGCGGCGGCCAAGGAAATCAAGACATTGATCGGTGATTCGGTGGAGAAGGTGGACGCCGGCAGCAAGCTGGTCGATCAGGCCGGCGCGACGATGGATGAGGTGGTTGCCAGCGTGCGGCGTGTCACCGACATCATCAGCGAGATCGCCGCCGCCAGCGACGAGCAGCGCGCCGGCATCGAGCAGGTGAACCAGGCGATCACGCAGATGGATCAGGTCACGCAGCAGAACGCTGCGCTGGTCGAACAGGCCGCCGCAGCGGCCGATGCGATGCAACAGCAATCGGCCGGGCTGGAGCATCTTGTCAGTGTCTTCAGGATCAGTCAGGAACAGGCGCTGACGGTTGCCGCACCGCCTCGTGTGATGCCGGCGCAGAAGCAGACGGTTCCGGCTGAACGTTCGCAGCGGTTAGCCAGGCGCGATGCTGCAACGCCGGTCAAACGCAAGCCTCCGGTGCAGGACAAGCTTGCCATGGCGGGTGACTGGGAGGAATTTTAAAAACGCGTTTGCGTGCCGAATTTCCGGCCGGCAGGCTCGCGTCAACTCAGATGCGCAAAAGATATTGAATTGGGAATTTTTAGTTCTGCCCATGTTCAAACTGATATTGCCATTTGTTAAAGGGAAGCGTCATGAAATCCGCACAGGAACAACTGATCGTAAAGACCGGCAAGCCGAGCCAGCCGGAATCCACGCCGCGCCTGCCGCATGAGCGCGACGAGTCGGATGACAGCCAGGAAAGCGGCGTGCGTCCCGATATCCTGCAGGCCTACAAGGATCTGGAAAACGGCCAGGTCGATACCGACCTGCGCGAAGGCCGTGGCGTCGATGCCACTGTCAACAAGACACCGGGCGTATCACCGGTCAATCCACAGGATGTGCCGGCGCAGAAAAAATAAACGCCGGCTGCTTCACTTTCTACTCGTATTTCCGCGCATCCTCAATCACCTTGCCATCATTCGGCAAGGTGCCGCGGGCCACCAGGTTCACGTCGCCGCGCAACTTCGTCACATCGCGGATGCTGTCGACGATGGCCGGCACCAGCGTTGCGGCCGCTGCCGGATCGTCCACTTCGCAATGCAGCGTCATCACGTCGTTGGCCATCTCACCGCTGACGACCAGCCGCGCCTTGACGATGGGCGCAAATCGCTTGGCGATTTCCGCCACCTGCGACGGATGCACGAACATCGCCCGTACCTTGGTGGTCTGGTCCGCGCGTCCCATCCACCCCTTGATGCGGGTATTGGTGCGGCCGCACGGCGACGTGCCCGGCAGGATCGCGGACATGTCGCCGGTGCCGAAGCGGATCAGCGGATAGTCGGGGTTGAACGACGTGATCACCACTTCGCCGACCTCGCCCTCGGCGACCGGGTCGCCCGTACCGGGACGGACGATTTCCAGGATCAGGTCTTCATCGAGAATCATCCCGGGATTGACCTGCCCGTCGGTCTCCGACTCGTAGGCGATATTGCCGATGTCGGCTGAACCGTACATCTGCAACACATGCGGCACGCCATTATCCTGCAGCCATTTGCGCAAGGACGGTGGCAGCGCCTCCGCACCCACCACCGCACGCTGCACGCTGGAGATATCCGCGCCCATTTCCTGCGCCTTTTCAATGATGATCTTGAGGAAGGACGGCGTGCCGACATAGGCATCCGGCTTCAATGCGGTCATCGCCTGCACCTGCATTTCGGTCTGGCCGCTGCCGGCCGGGATCACCGGACAGCCTATCCGTGCCGCGCCGCCCTCGACCATGAAGGCGGCTGGCGTGAAGTGGTAGGAAAAGCAGTTCTGCACGATGTGTCCGGCGCGCAGGCCGACCGCGTACATCGGGCGCGCAAAGCGCCACCAGTCGACGCCGCGTCCCTCCGGATCGAAGATCGGGCCGGGCGACATGAAGAGCCGTCCGAGCTGCGCGACCGGCGTCGTCGTCAGCCCGCCGAAGGGCATGCCGGCGTGTTGCAGGTCTTTCAGGTCGGATTTGCGGGTGACGGGTAATTGGGCGAGCGCGGCGCGGGAAGTGATGCCGGCGGCGGAGACACCGTCGAGGATGCGCACCCAGCCGGGGGCGGTTTGGGCGCGTGCGATCAGGCGCGGAAGTGCGGCCATCTGATCTTGTTCGCGTTGCTGCGGGTTGCGGGTTTCAAGGGTATCTAGGGTGTCGGGCATGAGGGACCTGTTACGAATTCCGAATGGATCTGTTAAGTCGGTAGCGCAAATTCACCGCGCTGAAAACATAGACTCACGGTTCACTCCCCCTGTCAGTGGGAGGGGTGGGCAGTAGGTAGTGAGGTTGAGCAGCCGCATACAGCCGCTCGACCTCGCTACCCCCATCCCGACCTTCCCCCTAAAAGGGGAAAGGAGCTGGTTTGCTTACAACCTTTCCACGTCGCCGCTGGCAGGCGGCTCCGATTCACGCTGCGCAACGCAGTGCGTTGCGAAACCCTGCGCTCATCCTTACCTGATCATGCCAGCCACCGCTTGCGCCGCCGGTAAAACTTCATGTCCCGGAAGCTCTTCCTGCCCGCGCCGGACACGCCGAGATAGAACTCTTTCACATCCTCGTTCGATCCCAGTTCCTTCGCATCGCCTTCCATCACCACGCGTCCGTTTTCCAGGATGTAGCCGAAGTCCGCATAACGCAGCGCGACTGCGGTGTTCTGCTCGGCCAGCAGGAAGGTGACTTTTTCCTTGGTGTTCAGATCCTTGACGATGTTGAACACTTCTTCGACGATCTGCGGCGCCAGGCCCATCGACGGCTCGTCGAGCAGAACGATGCGGGGATTGGCCATCAGCGCGCGGCCGATGGCGCACATTTGCTGTTCGCCGCCGGAGGTGTAGGCCGCCTGCGAAGTGCGCCGTGTCTTCAGGCGCGGAAAGTAGGTGTAGACCTTCTCCAGGTTGGCTGCCACCTCGCCCTTGTCCTTGCGGGTATAGGAACCGGTCAGCAGGTTTTCCTCGATGGTCAGGTGGGCGAAACAGTGCCGGCCTTCCATTACCTGCACCACGCCGCGATGCACGAGGTCGGACGGCGACAGGTTCTCGATGCGTTCGCCGCGCAATTCGATCGAGCCCTTGGTGACGGCACCGCGTTCACCGCGCAGCAGGTTGCTGACCGCTCGCAGCGTTGTGGTCTTGCCGGCGCCGTTGCCGCCGAGGATCGCGACAATGCCGCCTTCCGGCACCTGCAGGGAGACGCCTTTCAGCACGAGGATGACGTGGTTGTAGATCACCTCGATGCCGTTGACGTTGAGTACGATGTTTTGTGGTTGCATGGGGGCAGAACGGGCAAAGTACAGACACAGTTAAATGGCAGGTTCCCTTCCCCTTGCAGGGGGAGGGATAGCGTAGTGAGGTTGAGCCACTGCATGCGATTGCTCGACCTCACTATCCCCATCCGAGCCTTCCCCCTGCAAGGGGAGAGGACCGGTTCGCTTACAACCTTTCCTTCGCCGCTTGCAGGCGGCTCGGTGAGGACGGCGCAACGCATGCGTTGCGAAACCCCGTCCTCATCCCTGGCAATCTTCCGGTGTGCGTGGTGTCAGCTTCTTCTCCGCCGCATACTTCGCCGCCGTATTCTTCACCAGCGGCTTGATGATCGTGTCATCCGCCTGCAGCCAGTCCGACGTGAATTTCCACTGCTTGCCGTCCCAGGTATGGATGCGGGCCCACGATGCGCCCATGTGGTCGGCGCACGAGGTGCTGATCGGGCGCATTACGCCAGCGAAGCCCAGCGCGTCCAGCTTGGCCTGCGTCAGGTTCAGGTTTTCCAGGCCCCAGCGCACCTGCTCGCCGGTCATGACCTTGCCCTTGCCGAACCGCTCCTGCGCCGCCCGCACGCCTTCCACGCCAAGCATCGCGCTCATCGCGCCGCGCATGTACAGCACCTGTCCGACTTCCTCCTTCGGTCCAGTGCCCTGGCCCTTGTCATGCACCATCGCCAGTACATCCTTGACGAACTTCGACTGCGGTTCCGCGCCGTGCTGCATGGTCACCGCGTTATAGCCCTTCGCGCCTTCGGCCACGTCCTTCACATCCGGCTCGGCGCCGGCCCACCACACGCCGTACATCTTCTCGCGCGGATAACCGGTGGCCTGTGCCTCCTTGATCGCGGTGGAATTCATCACGCCCCAGCCCCACAGCACCACATAATCGGGACGAGACTGACGTACCTGCAGCCAGGTGGCTTTTTGCTCGACGCCCGGCGCGGTTACCGGCAGCAGTTGCAGGTCGAAGCCCTGCAGGCCGGCACGCTGCTGCAGCAGCGGAATCGGTTCCTTGCCGAACGGACTGTCGTGATAGACCAGCGCGATCTTCTTGCCTTTCAGCTTGTCGAGTCCGCCTTCCTTCTTGGCGATTGCCTGGATGATGGCGTCGGCGGCGACCCAGTAGGTGCCGGCGATCGGAAAATTCCACTTGAACACCGTGCCATCGGCGCTTTCGCTGCGGCCGTAGCCGATGGTCACCACCGGCACCTTGTCGACCGGCGCTTTTTCGGTGATGGCGAAGGTCGCGCCGGTGGACAGCGGCTGCACCATCGAAGCGCCGCCGTTCTTGCCCTTCAGGCGCTCATAGCATTCCACGCTGCGCGCGGTGTCGTAACCGGTCTCGCATTCTTCAAATAGAATCTTCACGCCGTTGATGCCGCCGCGCGCGTTCACCAGCTTGAGGTAATCCACGTAGCCGTTCGCCCAGGGCACGCCGTTCGGCGCATACGGCCCCGTACGGTAGGACAGCACCGGGAAGTACTGTTCCTTGGCTTGCGCATAGGCACTGGTCGTCAGGACGGACGATGTGCCGGCAGCGAGGACGGCGGCTGCCACGACCATGTTGCGAATCTTCATTTGTCTCTCCGTGTATTTAATTTGATGAAGCACACCAACAACCACTCAATGCGGAAAAGGCCACAGCCGCAATTTCTGTTTGCCGATCGACCACAGCTTAGCCAGGCCGTGCGGTTCGACGATCAGGAACCACACGATCAATCCGCCGAAAATCATCAGTTCCGCATGGGCGAGTCCGGCGGTGGAAATTTCCAGGCCGACCAGGTGCGCCAGCACCGGCAGGATTTGGTTAAGTGCGATCGGCAGAATCACGATGAAGGCGGCGCCCAGGAAACTACCCATGATGGAGCCCAGGCCGCCGATGATCACCATGAACAGCAGCCGGAACGACTGGTCCACCGAGAACGCCGCCGGCTCCCATGAACCAAGATAGATGAATCCCCACAATGCGCCAGCCACGCCGATGATGAAGGAGCTGACCGCGAAGGCGGTGAGCTTGGCATACATCGGGCGGATGCCGATTACCGCCGCCGCCACGTCCATATCGCGGATCGCCATCCATTCGCGGCCAATGGCGCCGCGCACCAGGTTTTTCGCCAGCAGGGCCACCACGGTGAGGATGACGAGACAAAACAAATATCGGTTGACCGCGCTGTCGATCGGCAGCCCGAACACCTGCAGGTTGGATACCGAGACGGAACCGGACGGCGAGTCGAGCGTGAACCAGCGCACGCGCAAGAACATCCAGTCGGCGAAGAACTGCGCCGCCAAGGTCGCAACCGCGAGATACAAGCCTTTTACCCGCAGGCTCGGCAGGCCGAACAGAATGCCGAACAGCGTCGCGCACAGGCCGCCGAGCACCAGGGCCGGGATGAGCGGCATGTCCGGAATGCGGATGAAGAAGTTGTAGGCGCCATACGCGCCGACCGCCATGAAGGCACCGGAGCCGAGCGAAATCTGGCCGCAGTAACCGACCAGAATGTTCACGCCGACCGCCGCCAGTGACAGAATCAGGAAGGGAATCAGGATCGCGCGGAACAGGTAATCCGACGCCAGCAGCGGCACGGCGATGAAGGCGAAGGCCAGCATCAGGCCGATGACAAACCTGTCCTGCGCAATCGGAAAGATCTGCTGGTCGGCCTGGTAGGAGGTTTTGAATTGGCCGTTCTCACGGTAGAGCATATGTTTTCCTTAACAGCCTAAACGCGATCGATGATTTTCTCGCCAAACAAGCCTTGCGGCCGGAACAGCAGGAATACAAGCGCCAGTACGTAGGCAAACCAGATTTCGATGCCGCCGCCGACGTAGGGGCCGAGATACACCTCCGACAGCTTCTCGCCGACGCCGATGATCAGGCCGCCGATGATTGCGCCCGGCACCGACGTCAGGCCACCGAGGATGACGACGGGCAATGCCCGCAGCGCCACCGTCGTCAGCGAAAACTGCACGCCGAGCTTGCTGCCCCAGATCATGCCGGCGACCAGCGCCACCACGCCGGCGACGCACCAGACGATGACCCAGATGCGGTTGAGCGGAATGCCGATCGACTGCGCCGCCTGGTGGTCGTCGGCCACTGCACGCAGTGCGCGCCCGGTCGCCGTCTTCTGGAAAAAAATGCTGAGCAGGAGGACCAGCGCGGCGGCAATGGCGGCGGCGATGATGTCTTCCTTGTTGACCAGGATGCCGCCCTGGAAGGTCGACTCCATCACGAAGATCGGTTCCTTCGGCATGCCGATATTGATCTTGTAGATGTCGCTGCCGAAGATGGTCTGGCCGAGGCCTTCCATGAAATAGGTGATGCCGAGTGTCGCCATCAGCAGCGTGGCCCCTTCCTGGTTGACCAGGTGGCGCAGCACGAGCCGCTCGATGATCCATGCGACCGCGAACATGATGGCGCCGGCGATCAGGAAGGCGGCGAGATTGGCGAAGATGGGATTGGTAATGCCGGTCCAGCGCGGAATCCATTCGGCAAAGCGGGCCATCGCCAGCGCCGCGAACAGCACCATCGCGCCCTGGGCGAAGTTGAATACGCCGGATGCCTTGAAGATCAGCACGAAGCCGAGCGCAACCAGCGAGTAGAGCATCCCGGCCATCAGGCCGCCGAGCAGGGTTTCAAGGAAAAATGCCATGGTTGTTGTCTTTTTACCTTTTCATGCTGCTTTATCCCTCCGCAAGGTTCCCTCCCCCTCGCAGGGGGAGGGCTAGGGTGGGTGTAGTGAGGTCGAGCTACTGCATACGTTGGTTCGACCTCACTACCCCCATCCCAACCTTCCCCCTGAAAGGGGGAAGGGGCCTTACAGTGGTGCCAGATTCGTAGTCAATGCATTCACTGCGCTTAATGCGACGTCCCCAAATAAGCCCGGATCACATCCTCATTCCCCCGCACTTCATCCGGCGTACCATCCCCGATCTTCTTGCCGTAATCCAGCACCACCACCCGGTCGCTGATATCCATCACTACGCCCATGTCGTGCTCGATCAGTACCACCGTGGTGCCGAACTGGTCGTTCACGTCGAGGATGAAGCGGCACATGTCCTGCTTTTCCTCGACGTTCATGCCGGCCATCGGCT
>JAESFT010000308.1_pt1 | contig 37800 bp, 35 predicted proteins | sample 9269451 | NCBI WGS metagenome assembly JAESFT01 (sample SAMN14502557, study PRJNA617106) | algae metagenome | isolation source: Scytonema hyalinum WJT4-NPBG1 and co-occurring heterotrophs from well... | place: USA: Mojave Desert, Joshua Tree National Park, California | collected 2006-05-25
GCCGAGCGAACCGTCGAGGGCCTCTGGACCACTATAGGCACGCTCGTCAACGCCTTCAGCCCAGCCGAGTGCACCAACTACTTCGCCGCTGCGGGATACGATGCAACGTGAGCGGATTCCGCTCTAAAAGGTGCAGCCCAAACCAGCACTCTGACTGTAAGCATGACCTTACCTTATGACATGGTCGTTCAAACTCATCGCAACGATGATCAATCAGCTGCCTGGAGCCGATTCGGACCAACCGGACAAAGCCTAGCGGCGCATTTTTGCCTTTAGGAAGGCACCAAGTCGAACCGTCGCGGTGCGGCCCTCTTCGAGCATGGGTCCGAAGAACGGCCAGACGTGCACCATCTGCGGCCACACTTCGACCTGAGCATCGACCCCCTCCGCTCTTGCGGCGGCGGCAAAGTCGACGGAGTCGTCGTGCAGAACTTCGGCCTCGCCGACCAGGAGCAGAATCGGCGGGAGCCCGGCCAGATCGGCGAATAGAGGGGACAGGCGCGGATCGCGCGGATCGCGACCGGGTGCCACGAATGCAACCGTGCCGTTCATCTTTGAAGCGTCAATGAAGGGATCGATGGCATCTCGCTCGCGGATCGAGGGACGGCTGTTGGTGAGATCCAGATAGGCGGAAATTGTACCGATCGCCGCCGGCATGAGCAGCCCTGCGGTACGAGCCTGCATCACCGCCGAGACCGCGAGGTTGGCTCCCGAGGAGTCTCCCGCGACCACGAGGCGGCTCGGATCGTAGCCGACGTCGAGAAGATGGCAGTATGCATCGAATGCGTCGTCGTGTGCGGCGGGGAGCGGGTGTTCGGGCGCTAAGCGGAAGTCCGGCAGGAAGACGCTGGCCTCCGCGGCCCGGCCGAGCCGACCCGCGAGTTCACGGTAACTTGTTGATGATCCGACCGAGAAGGCGCCGCCATGGAGATAAAGTATGACACGGTCTGGCCTTGCCGCAGGGGTTCGGACCCAGGCGCCGGACAAGCCATTCCGGCCGAATTCGACGCGCTCGACACGGAGATCGTCGGGGAGTGGAAAGCGGGCGGCAAGCGCCTCGAACTGCTCGCGCCGCTGCGTAATGGGAATGTCGATCGGAGGGCGGCGGGCCAGCATCTCCCTCAAGGCCTGAAGTTCGGCAAGTGACATGGCGCGCCTCAGAGCGGAACGGTGACGCCCCGGAGGCCTGCCTCCGAGGTGATGAGGTCGACCCGCTTCCAGACGATGCGGAGGCCGTCGGCCCCGTCAATGAGCCCATAGGTTGCCTCACCGGCGAGAATGCGCTGGTCCTCCAGATCATCCGCCTCATAGAGGATGCGCGATTCAACCATCGTGAACTTGGCCCGCGCTCGAATGATGCTAGCACCCGGTTCAGCCCTCACGCCGCCCACGATTCGGCACGTGCGGGACGGGGGGCTCTGCGGAATGAGCTTGGCGGCCATTAGTCGCTCCACGCGCGCTTCGAGGAGCGGCCGCAATTCATAGAGATGCGAGGGGCCGTCGAGCGGGTGAACCTGATCCGGCGCCACTGGCACCCAATACCAGGCCTCGTTGGCAAAGAGCGCCAGCCAGTCACGGTAGCGCTTGGCGTCGAGGAGATCGGCCTCATCCTCCAGGAACTCCGTCACACGCGAGCGCAGGGTTGCCGCATCGCTTAACGCAGGCCGTTTGAGTTCAAGCCCTTCACTCATTCGGCGGCCTCCCGGTGTTGCTCATCGCTTTGCAGAGCCTCGCTCCAGAAGCGGTACTGATTGCGAATGTAGGCTTCGCTCGTGGCAGCGTGTCGGCGGTGCCCGACCTCCTGCGTTCGTATCGCTCCGGCACCTCTGGCGATCGGGAGCCAGAGGCCGTCGAGGGTTGCGTTCATGCGATGGGCCGCCTCGTAGATCTCGAGATCGTCGGTAATCACCGATGACAGGGCGGAGCTGGCATTGTTGCAGTACATGAGCGCACTCTCGTAGACACCGTCTGGTGCCCCTTTTAGGCGACAAGCGAAGCTTACGACTTCGGTCAGGTCGGCCCGAAGCGGGTGGACCATTCTCACGGTCTGGTAGCGACCATGCCATGTGGACGAGGGGTAGATCAGCGTCACATGTCGGTCGACCGAGAGGATCTCGCGAGCCCGAGCCTCACCGCGCGCAGCGGCCAGGGCACTGAAATACTCGTCGCCCACCTTGGGCTGGTAGCTCAGGCCCATATGGCCACCGAAGTAGCTGTGGCCGCCGCTCTCTGCGGTCACGAGGTCTAGCGCCTGAAAGGAGCTGATGGGCTTTGCGTTGGCCATCATCATGCCAAGCGCCGGGTGGTTCGCGGCCTCGTCGCCAAGGCGAGCGCTGACGGTACTCGCGGCCTTTGCCGCGACCGCATGAGCAACGCCGGCATGCAGGGTATCATTGAGATTTTCGAACGTAAACTTCCAGTTCCCCTTGTAGCGGTGGCGCAGCGGCGCGACCGATACTTCGATCTCGTCATCGGGCGCTCGATCGACGAGATCGTCAATGCTCGTGCGCATATGGCCGAGAAAGGTCATCAGATCCGGCCCATCGGCCGCGTTGTTGGCGAAGATGAAGCCACGATAGACCGCGACGCGCGGCACGGACTTCAGACCGTGATCGGCCAGCTTGAAGTTGGCCGGGTACTCCTCTGGGGCCGGTAGGGCCCGCAGGTTCCCAGCGGTGTCATAGGTCCAGCCGTGGTACGGGCAGGTGAACCGCCGGCTCACCCCTCGGGGCATCATGCAGAGCTTCGCGCCACGATGGGTACAGCGGTTGTGGAAGACCCGTACCTCGCCATCGTCGCCTCGCACGATCAGCACGGGCTCCCGCCCGAGCCGCGAGGTCACGTAGGCACCAGCCTCAGGGACTTGGCTGGTGTGGCCGACGAGGATCCAGGAGCGCCCGAACAGGCGCTTCATCTCGAGTTCGAAGATACCAGGATCGGTGTAGATTGACGAATGGACGCTATCCTCGCGTACGAGTAACCGCACGTCCTGTGGCGGAGACGCTCTCGTCATGCTGGCCGGACCCTCGGGCTTGCGCTGCCTGTTCGTGGAACCGTACTCAAGGGGAAGGGGTCAGCGCCAATTGCTTTGTCGCCCCCCTTCATGACCGACGGTTATAGAGGCGCCAGTCTGCATCGGAGCTGATCGGATCGGTTATGAGCGTGAAACCGCTTCTCATTGGGCAGCATTCCGGAGCTCGCCTAGGCTGTGTCCAAATGGCCGCAAAGGCAGTAGCTCAAGACACCTGAGACCGGAGGGAGAAGCAACCATGATGTGGAAGACCGGAACCGTCGCGGGTTTGATCGCGGCACTCTGGCTTGGCGCCAGCGGAGCCGCGGCACAGACAAAGCTCACCTTTAACAAGTGGCTCCCCTCAAACAACGCCTTCCACGCCGACGTGATTGAGCCCTGGGCGAAAGCCGTCGAACAGGCCACCGAGGGCCGCGTGAAGATCGAATTCACGGCGTCGTCCCTTGGTCCCCCGCCGCGGCAGTACGATCTCGTGCGGTCCGGGGCCGTCGACCTCGTGTTCAGCTCCATTGGGTATACCCCAGATCGCTTTCCCGTCAGCAACATGACCTCAATGCCTTTTCTCGGGGAGAGCTCCGAGGCCGTGAGCGTCACGTTCTGGGACGTGTATCAGCGGCACCTCGAGAAGGCCGGCGAGTTCCGAGGGGTCAGGCTCCTGGGCGCCGTTGCAGGCGCGCCGGGGCAGATTTTCACGGCCAAGCCCGTGCGCGCCATCGCCGACTATAAGGGCATGAAGCTGCGAAGCGCTGATGCTCTCCTCTCCCAGGCGATCTCCAGCCTTGGTGCGGTCCCCGTCTTCGGTCCCGCGCCGCAATCCTACGAGATGCTCTCGACCGGTGTCATTGAGGGCGGAGGCTATTTCTTCGATGCAGTTCTGGCCTTCGACATCGGCCGTCTCGCCCCTCATGTCGCTTTGGTGCCCGGCGGGTTCATCAACGGCACGTTCTATATCGTCATGAATGAGGCGAAGTGGCGCCAGCTGTCCGAAGCCGATCGGAAGGCGATCGAGAGCGTATCGGGCCTTGCCTTCGCCAAGGCGGCCGGCGCTCGTCTCGACGAACTGGAGGTCAAGGCGAAGCAGAAGCTCCTCGAGCAGGGCCTCAAGATCGTTGAGCCCGACGCTGCCTTCGTGAGCGAGATGCGCCGCCTGATGGAGCCGATCGAGGCCTCCTACCTCAAGGACGCCCAGGGCAAGGGCGTCGACGTTCCCGTCGCCTTGCGCGAGTTGCGCGAAGGCGCACGCTCCTACAAGCGCGGAACCTAGAGGCGCATCGTGCGTCTTGCCGAGCGGGTCCTCAGCTTTGCCATGGCGGCCATTCTGTTTGCCGCCATGTTGATTATCGTTGTCGATGTGACAGGGCGCTATCTCTTCGCGCGGCCCCTGACAGGGGCTGACGATCTGATCGGGATCATCATGGCGCTTGCGGTGTTCACAGGCCTGCCGATCGTTACGGCGCGAGGCCAGCACGTCAAGGTCGACTTCGGCATCAAGAATACCCCCTCCGGGTTTAGGAGGGTCCTTGATGTCGTGTTTGCAGTCATCGGAGCTGGGGTCCTTGCGCTGATTTCCTACCAGACGCTAGCGCTGGCAGGATCTATGGCTGACTTCGGCGATACGTCACCGATGCTGAAGATTCCGCTGGCACCGGTTGCTACGGCCCTCGCAGTGCTCGCACTTGTCGCGGCGGTTGCGCAGGTTGCCCGTCTCCTGGGCTTCGGAGCGGGGGACGTACCCGCCAGCAGCTCGAACCTGCCCGAGTCCCCCGAATGATCATCGGTACTCTCGCCATCGCGGGAGCCCTGCTGCTCATGATGTTGGGCATGCCCGTGGGATATGCCCTCGCTGTGGTTGGGCTTTCCGGCTTTGCGGCAATCGTCGGCATCAAGCCTGCGTTGACGGTTTTCGGCCAGGTCGCTTATGACACCGTGTCGAATCCGACGCTTGTGGTCCTCCCGCTCTTTCTCCTCATGGGCAACCTGGTAGGTGCGTCCGGTATGGCGAAGGAGCTCTACCGCGCAGCTTACGCCTTCATGGGTCATCTGCGCGGTGGCCTTGCCATGGCGACAATCGTGGCTTGCGGTGCGTTCTCGGCCATCTGCGGATCCAGCGTGGCCACGGCAGCCACGATGGCCAAAGTCGCGCTACCGGCGATGCGCCGCTACCGGTATGATGATGGCTTCGCGGCCGCAACGGTTGCGTCTGGCGGGACACTCGGCATCTTGATCCCGCCCAGTACCGCAATGATCATCTATGGTCTGCTAACAGAGACGAGCATCGGGAAGCTGTTCGTCGCTGGCATCATACCAGGCCTTATTGGCGTCGCCGGTTACATTGCAGCGGCGGCTTGGGTGACTTGGCGCAATCCGAGCTTAGGTCCTGGTGGCGAACGGTCCCATTGGCGGGAGCGCCTGCGTTCGTTGCGTGACGTGTGGGCGGTTCTCTCCCTCTTTACGTTCGTCATCGCTGGGATCTACGCAGGAGCCTTCACGGCCACCGAGGCTGCTGGAATGGGAGCCTTCGGCGCTCTTGTGATTACAGTCTGGCGACGAAGTATGTCGTTGGGAGCATTTATAGACGTCCTGACTACAACAGCTCGCACGACGGCGATGCTGTTTTTCCTGCTGATTGGCGCTATCGCCTTCACGAACTTCCTTGAGGTCGCGCAGTTCTCACGCGAGCTTGGAGCTTTCATTCAGGCTTTGCAGGCCCCCGGCTGGACAGTGATCGCCGCAATCTTGCTCATCTACATCATCCTCGGTTGTTTCCTTGAGGAGTTGTCGATGACGTTCCTGACGATCCCAATTTTCTTTCCTGTGGTCACAGGCCTCGGCTATGACCCTATTTGGTTCGGAGTCTTGTTTGTCGTCGTCATGGAGATTGCGCTCATCTCGCCGCCTGTGGGGATGAACATCTTCGTTATTCAGTCGATGGCACCACACTTGAGCGCCAAAGCGCTCTATCGCGGCCTCGTCCCATTCCTGGTCGTCGACACAATCCGCCTCCTCTTGCTTGCGGCTTTCCCCTCTCTGTCTCTCATCCTACTCCAGTTCGTCGACTAAGCGGGTACCAAGCCGCGGAACGATGCGACAGGACCCCCTTCGCAGTCGGCCCATGGTCCCTTTTTTAAGGGTTCTCGGCCGCCTTCCGCAGGGCGATCTTGTCTATCTTGCCCACAGTGGTGCGGGGAAGGCTCTCGACGAAATGAATGGTGCTCGGCAATTTATAGCGCACGAGCCGATCCGCTAGATGAGCCCGGAGGATGTCCTCGTCCAGGAAACGGCCAGGGCGCGGCACCACAAAGGCAACGAGCGCCTCTCCTCGGTAGGGATCCGGCCGACCGACAACAGCAGCTTCCGACACTGCTTCATGGGCATGAAGCGTCTCCTCCACTTCGCGCGGGTAGACGTTGAAGCCGGCGACGATCACCATCTCTTTCTTGCGGTCTCGGATGAAGAGGTAACCGTCCTCGTCGAAAGTTCCTATATCACCGGTGTAGAGGAAGCCATCGCGCAGTGCCGCCGCCGTCTCGTCCGGTCTGTTCCGGTACCCTGCCATGATCTGAGGTCCCCGCGCCCGCACCTCGCCGAGTTCGCCCGCCTGCAGGATGCGCGTTCCGCTCTCCACATCGACCACCTGCACCTGGGTTCCAGGGAGCGGAACGCCGACGGAACCAATCTTCCGCACACCGTCTTGCGGATTGTAGGTGAGCACGGGCCCAGCCTCCGTCTGGCCGTAACCCTCGCAGACCGGAGCCCCCGTAGCCACTTCCCAGCGGCGGAGCGTCTCCTCAGGTAAGGCTGCGGAGCCCGAATAGGTGAGCCGCAGGCTTGACCAGTCCGCATCAGGGAAGCCTTCGTGGGCCATCAACCCGTTGAAGATCGTCGGGCTGCCAGCGAACAGGCTGATGCGCTCCCGCGCTACGGTGTCGATCACCTCCTGCGGCCGGTATCGAGGAAGGACGACGAGCGTTGCCTTGGCGTAGGCCGCGAGGGACAGCCCCATCGCAGAGGCGTAGGAGTGGAAGAGCGGGGTGATGGCAAGAACGCGGTCGTCCGGACGGGTCGGCAGCAGTGCCTCGCGCTGGGAGACATTGGTGGCGACAGCGCGATGGCTGAGCATGACCCCCTTGGGTCGGCCCGTGGTACCGCCCGTGTATTGCAGAAGCGCCAAGGCGTCGGGCTCCGGGAGGCTAACATCTGGAACCCATCCGTTGTGACGCGCTGCATCGAACAAGCGGAATGCGGGGCCGACCTCGATGCGATGTCGGATACCGGTCTCAGCCGTCAGCGCCGCGACCATGTCACCCGTGCTCGTCTCATGGACCATCACGTCCGGTTCGGCATCCTGGAGGATGAAGCGAAGCTCGTGGCCCGTATAGGCTGGATTGAGCGGCACGAGCTGGGCTCCCGCAGCCTGAACCGCGAAGCACGCGATCGCGGTATCGATGCTGTTGCCCATCAGCACGGCTACGCGTCCGCCGCGCGAACCGCGCTGCTCCAGGCCCTTCGCGAAGGCGGCAACCGACTGCCAGTATGCCGCATAGGTGAGCCTCTCGTCCCCGCAAACGAGCGCCTCCGCCTGCGGCGCCGCCAAGGCTGCCGCCCGCAACATGTGGATTACGGTCGCGTGGACGAAGGGGAGGGGCCCGTCGTTGTTCATGACCCCTATGCCTCGGGGCCTGCCCGGCGCGTCGTGGAGCTGGCATCGTCGACGCGCAGGACCAGCGCCATTGCACTGTCTCCGGCCGCGCAGCCGTTGAAGAGCCCATAGCCGCCGCCGCGCAATGCCAGCTCCTCGATCAATTCGATGATCACGCGCATACCCGTGGGGCCCTGTGGGTGCCCGTAGACAAGAGAACAGCCGTAGTTGTTCATGACGGTCCAGGGGTTGACCCCAAAGTGCCGGGCGAAAGCGATATCGTTGACGATGAAGGGGTTGTGCGATTTCACCGCTGTGATGTCACCGATCCTAAGATCCGCTTGCTTCAGCGCGCGTTCCGAGGCTGGGATGGGGGCCGCCGGCATCATTCCCCTGGCCTCACGGGCTTGGCCAAAGGCGAGGATCTCGACCGTGATACCAGGGTCGCTCGCGAGCTCTCGCGCCTTGTCGCGGCTCGCCACGATCATGCCGGCCGTGCCGTCGGCGGGATGGGTCTGGCCCGCATAGGTGATGGTGCCGCCGTCCATGACGGGCTTGAGCCGCGCCATCCGCTCAGCGCTCGCCGCCTGCACGCCTTCGTCGGCCGATATGGGGACGGTGGCACCCCGCCGGCCGGGAGCCGGCACCTCCAGGGCTTCCAGGTAGCGGGCCTGGAAGGCGCCGCCGTCCTGGCGCGCCTCCTCGTACTGCTCGAACCGGCGGAGGACGAGGTCGTGCTGCTCCTGAGTGCCGATCTGGTATTTTTGAGCCACGTTCTCGGCCGTCTGCACCATCGCGAGCTTCGCAAATGGGTCACGCTCGAAATTGTCGAGCACCCAGTTCTCATGAGTGCCGGTGCCGCCGGGCGCATGTGGTGCCGGGTAATAGATGTGCGGTCCGTTTGAGACCCGATCGGTGGTGATGGTGAGGACGGCCGTGGCATCCCCTTGTGCGAGGTCCGAGGCCGCGGTGGCGAGCACGCGGGCGCTCGTGGCACACGCTTGGGCGATGGTGGGCCCAGCGAGGTGTGGGGCGCCAATCTCGCCTGCGAGCCACGGCAGGCCATAGAACGATCCTCTCTGGGGCACGGTGGTCCCGAGGACGCCGGCATCCAGGATTCCGAGGTCGATGTTGCGGCGCTGCAGAGCCTGGCGCGCCGTGAGGGCCGCAAGGTCAAAGGCGTGCAGATGCGCAAACGAGCCTTGCCAACGGCAAAAGGGGCTCGACCAGTAGGCGCCGTACGGGATGAAGGCTCCCGCTCCTGGTGCTCCCGTCATCGTGGTCTCCTCCTGACAGGGATTCCCAAATGTGACGTCCTGGACCTGCCGATCAGACTGTTGGGTAGCAAGAGCAGGCGTCACAAGGCCAATGAGAACCGGTTTCCGTGCGATAACCTCCCAGGAGCGCTATTGGCGAAGGTTGCTAACGCCCCATCACACAGGACCAACGAGGTCAGTCCTCAATAGCCGTCCACAACCGCTCGGCTAGGATGAGCGCTGTCCGCCACCAGAAGGCCCACGCTCCATTTCTCGTGGGCTCTGATGAACCTACGGTTCTCATCAAGGCTCATTCAATCCAAGCCGCACGGGGAAATGCCCATGCGGACGCCGACGTCCGGCCACCGCCTCCTGGCCCAGCAGGCGGCGGTGGGTGACAGCCTCGCCACGGAGCAGCCGCAACGTAAAGGGCTAGCCGGCAGGATGCGCTGGAGCCTGTTTGTGGCAAATAATGACATATGTTAGAAGGAAGCGATGCTTAACAGGAACACAGTCGCCGGCGGAGCCGCCCCCGAAAGATGCTTGGCCGACGTTTCGTCGGCTCCCTTCAAGAAGCCGGTCACCCGGCTCTTGGCCCAGCGGACGTGGACTCACTCCACGGTGAGCATCTGCGATCATACATGGATATCAACCGGAACGTTGCGGTTTCAGGCGGCACTGCCGTGCCATATGATTGCAACCCTAATCTCTCCGGGTCAGCGCCGAGCTGTCACTAAGTTCCGACACCTGGGCTCCGACCCGCTTCTAATCAACCAGGGCAATGTCTTCTTTCTCCCAGCCGAACAGGTGTACGAGGGCGAAGCGAACGGAACAGCGAACTATCGCTGGTTCGGCATTCTCATGCCACCCGCCTTCATCGATCAAGCGTCCGACGGTCACCTGAAGTCCGCCAATATCGAGTTTCTTCCCTTCGAGCTCTGCCAAGACCCTTTGAGCGTCGCCGGTATGCAGGGTCTGGCGTCCATGTTCGTGGACTCCCCGGAGCCGCCCTCAAGCATTCTGGTCGATTGGGCTCTCATGGGGGTTCTTTCCCGCCTGCTCACCCTCCGGGCGCGGGTGCGTGCGTCCACGCCCGTAGCGCGAGGCGGGCTGACCGGGCGCGCCCGGCGCACGGTGGTGGATTACATCGAGGCGCATCTCGCGGCCAACATGAGCCTCGACGAGCTGGCGCGGCTCGCCGGCTTGAGCAAGTTCCACTTTTGCCGGGCGTTCAAGCAGAGCTTCGGGATGCCTCCACATGCCTACGTCACCGATCGACGTGTAGCCCGCATCAAAGACAGGCTTTCGGAGAGTGCCGGGCACATTAACATCGGCGACTTGGCCTTCGAGTTCGGGTTCAGTAGCCCAAGTCATCTCGCGCGGGTGTTTCGCAAGCAGGCCGGTGTAGCTCCGAGCCTCTGGCAGCGCGAGAGGACTGGCGTGAGCGTCTCGGGCACGCGCATCACTCACACGGGACGTCCTGCGACCGACAGGGTTTAGGTTTGGATCATGGAGCGGTTCGATCACTGCTGGCGCAGAGTTTTGGCAGCGCTCCTAGTCACCGTTGGAGTGCTGCAAGCCACGGCCGGGACCGTTCAAGCCCGAGAGCTGCGCTGGGCAACGCGCGGTGCGCTCGCAACATTGGATCCGCACGGCATCCTCGACACACCGAATTTTCACCTGCTCGCCAACCTTTATGAGGGGCTCGTCACGCGTGATCCGGACCTCGTCATTCGCCCTAGCTTGGCTTGGCCACTGCTTGGCGCTGGACGGACGTGCGCACCGTGGATTTCGATCTTCGCCAGGCGCGTTTTCATGACGGCGCGCTCTTGAGCCCTGAGGACGTGGTCTACTCGCTTAACCGCGCCCGCGTCTCCGCGGCATTCATGACGGGCCTTCGGGCCGTGGACGTCGTCACGCCAACGCCAACGGGCGGTGTGCGGATCAGCCTGGCGCGCCCGGATCCGATGCTACTTGAGGCGTTAGCCGATGTACCCGTGGTGTCAAAACGTTGGGCGGCGGAGATTCGCCTGCCGACAAAGCCTGGGCCCGCCCCCGCCGCCATCGCTCAGGCGAACGGTACAGGCCCATTCCGCCTGGAGAGCTACCGGCCAGGGCTCGAGACGGTGCTGCAGCGTCGCGACGCGTGGTGGGGCAGGCCAGCGCCCGCCTTGTCCCGGGTCATCATTACGCCCATCGACAGCGACCATACCCGCTCCGCAACGCTGCTCAGCGGGGCCGCCGATCTCGTGGACGCCGTCCCGCTGCAGGACCTGACGCTCCTGCGAGAGAGCGGACGGAGTGACATCCGGGTGGCCACGCGCCCGGGCGTTCTTACACTTTTCCTCGGTCTGAACACGGGACGCGACAAGCTCTCAGCGGCACCTGGTCCATCGGTACCCAATCCTATGCGCGACCGGCGCGTGCGAGCGGCCCTGCGCGAGGCGATTGACGTGCCAGTGCTGGCGCAGCGTATTCTGCGCGGCCTCACGCACCCTCACGACCAGTTCGTTGCGCCAGGGGTGGCCGGGTACGTTGAGTCAGATGCGAAAGGCGGCCAGGAGGGATCCCGCAGGAAGAGCGCCGAACAAGCGCGCATTATGCTGGCCGAGGCCGGCTTCCCCGACGGCTTCCGGCTGCGGCTTGATTGCACGAACGACCGCTACCTCGCAGATGAGGAGATCTGCACGGCACTCGTAGCGATGCTCGCCCGCTCAGGCATTGCGATTGCGCTCAATGTGCAGTCGAAGAACAAGGTCATGCCGCTCCTCTACGACGGAAGGAGCGACTTCTATCTCCTCGGGCTGATCCCGTTCACCCTGGACGGGTTCGCAGTGGCCGAAGCGCTCTTTGGAAGCCGCGACATTCCAGGGCGAGGCGTGCTCAACGTTGGTCAATACCACAGCGAGACTCTGGACGCTCACCTCGACCGAGCTTTGGCCGCGCTGGATCGGGCGAAGCGCGATGAAGCAGTCGCAGCGGCGCTGCATCACGCGCGCGATGATGTCGCGGCGATCCCGCTGTTTACCGTGCCTGTGCTGTGGGCCTACCGCGCATGGCTGGAGGTGCCACAACCGGCAACCGGCCGCGTTCACCTCGAGCGCGTCATCGTTCGGGACTGACGCACCGCAGCGTCGGGTGTTGCGATCAGGACAACGCTGGGCGGCGCGCAGACGAGCGGGATACGCCGAGTGTGGCCATGCGTGCGCCTGCGCCCCTATTGGGGGTTAGCTGGGACACCCGATTGGAGCGGCTGTCTCTGCGGATGAAGCAACATCGAGCTCAATGTAGCAAAATCGTGTGCGCCCCAGGGCGCCGCCGCGTGACAGGGTCGTGTGAAGCGGCAGCAACGGACGCATGGGCGTGGTTCGGTCCTTTCTGACTCCCACCATCAGGCTTCTCGCCCCTGTGTCCGGCCGCAGCACCTGGCGCCCTTCGGAGGCCACATGAAGCTATGGACCTCGACGCAATCACGCCCGATGCGCGCAGGCGTAGACAACCCGGCCGAGAGGCTCACTAGCGAACTTAGGGGGTGCTGTATAACGGCCGCTCGCCTCGCACAACGCACGCGGTGAACGGCCTCGTGCTCCTCCTGAGGAAGTATTAGACAAACGATCCAAAGCCCGCCGGCAAGCTCTCATGCCCCCAGCCCGGACACACTCTCAGAGAACGTGCCAGCCAAGTCGCTCGTCGGGCAAGGAACCGCCCGCGTCCAGACCATGGACCTAAAGGCGGGGCCGAACAACGCACTGGAATGGGAAAGGCTCAACGTTCAACACGCTTCACGGGCCGTTCGGCTAGGCCGCCAAGAAACGCGAGACTCGACCAACGTTTTGGCCGAGTTGCAGCTTGGCTCCACGAGATCTCTCACGTAGGCGAAGAGAGGCTGTTCACCCCATCGCTCACGCACATGGCATCGGGTCCGTGCGCAAGCCGAGCTTGCAGCATTGCAGCTCGAACACGTCAATCCGCATACTATCTGACGGTCGCAGGGGTAGGCACCGCGATCGCTGCTACCGAAGCACAACAGGAGAAGCTCATGTCACATCAAGAGATGCTCAACCCTCAAGACTGTGCTCTCATTCTGATAGACTTTCAGCCCGCGATGTTTCAGGGCGTGCAGAGTCATGACCGCAAGGTGATCGTCGATAACGTCCAGGTTCTGGCCAAAGCCGGCAAGCTGTTTCAGGTGCCGACCATCATCACCACGGTCGCAAAGGACTCGTTCTCGGGTCCCTTCATGCCTGAGGTGACCGAAGGCATCTTCCCCGACCACACGGTAATCGACCGCACCTCGATCAACTCCTGGCTCAATGCAGAATTTCGCGAGGCCGTGAAGGCTACAGGCCGGAAGCGTTTCGTCATCGCGGGTCTTTGGACCGGCGCCTGCGTGAACTTCCCGACCCTCGACATGCTCAAGGAAGGCTATGAGATTTTCGTCGTAGCCGACGCCTGCGGTGACACGAGTCCGGAAGCGCACGAGCGCGCCATGCAGCGCATGGTGCAGGCGGGTGCTGTGCCGATCACAGCTCTTCAGTTTGTCTTCGAATTGCAGCAGGACTGGGCCCGCGCCGAGACTTATGACGGGGTCATGGACATCCTCAAGTCGCTCACCCCCTACGGCATCCAGGTTCGGTTCTCCAAGTGGGCGCTGGGCGAGCATGCCTCCGAGGCCGGACCTGCTCCGGCTCCTGTCTCACAAGCGGCCGAGTAGGGTGTCCCTCGAGCCCGCCTATCCTCCCCGGCGGGCTTTTGGCGGGCTGGTCTAAGCGTCGGGCCAGCCCGCTTCGTTGCAACATCTCACGTGGGTGGGCACCATGACCTACGTTCTTTCGCTTGGCGTTGGCCTTTTCGTTGGGGTGGCGTACGGGTTGCTGGGTGTGCGGTCGCCAGCGCCGCCGATCATCGCGCTTCTCGGGCTTCTGGGCATGCTGGCCGGTGAAGCGGCGGTCCAGTACTGGCGCGGTCACCCAGACGCCCTCGCCAGCCTCTTTCACACCAAGAGCTTTGGACGCCAGAGCCCTATTGCCGAGCCTGAGAACAGGGCGCCGACGTCCGCGTCTCTGCCCGGGGGACCTCCCGCATGACCATCCCAGCCTACCAACCAACACGTCGCCAGCTCACGGCCGGTGCTGCTGCTCTTGGCCTTGCGACCTCGTTCCGGAGCCCCGCCATGGCCCAGCCGACCACCCCCGACCTGATCCTGATCAATGGCCGGTTCACGACGCTTGACCGTGCCAATCCGAACCCGGTAGCGGTCGCGATCACGGGCGGCCGCTTCTCGGCAGTGGGCGAGGCGCGCGAGATCATGCCAACGGCGGGACCGGGCACACGCACCATCGATCTCCAAGGCCGGCGTGCCATTCCCGGCCTGATCGACAGCCACACACATGTGATCCGAGGCGGGCTGAACTACAACATGGAGCTGCGCTGGGACGGCGCGCCGAGCCTCGCTGACGCCATGCGCATGCTGCGCGCGCAGGCGCAGGTCACCCCGCCGGGGCAGTGGATTCGGGTGGTGGGCGGCTTCACCGACCATCAGTTCGCCGAGAAGCGCCTGCCGACGCTCGCCGAAATCAACGCGGCGGCGCCCGACACGCCGGTGTTCATCCTCCACCTCTACGACCGCGCGCTCCTCAACCGTGCGGCGTTGCGCGCCGTGGGCTACGACCGATCGACGCCGAACCCGCCCGGCGGACTGATCGAACGCGACGCGGCGGGCGATCCGACCGGCCTGCTGCTCGCCAAGCCGAATGCCGCGATCCTGTACGCGACGCTCGCCAAGGGCCCGAAACTTCCGCCAGAGCAGCAGCTCAACTCGACACGCCACTTCATGCGCGAGCTCAACCGGCTGGGTGTGACCAGCGTGATCGACGCAGGCGGCGGGTTCCAGAACTACCCCGACGATTATGCGATCATCGAGAAGCTGCACGGCGACGGGCAGCTGACGCTTAGAATCGCCTATAACCTGTTCACCCAGAAGAAGGGTGAGGAGATCGATGACTTCACCCGCTGGGGCAAGCTCGTGAGGCCGGGCCAGGGCGATGACCGCTACCGCCACAATGGCGCGGGCGAGATGCTGGTGTTCTCGGCCGCCGACTTCGAGGACTTCAAGGAGCCACGCCCGGAGCTGGCACCCGAGATGGAGGGCGAACTGGAGGCGGTGATCCGGCTGCTGGTCGAGAACCGCTGGCCGTGGCGGCTCCACGCCACCTACGACGAGACAATCAGCCGCGCGCTCGACGTCTACGAGCGCGTCAACCGCGACCAGCCGCTCGGGGACCTCCACTGGTTCTTCGACCATGCTGAGACAATCTCGGAGCGCAACATTGACCGCATCGCTGCACTTGGAGGCGGCATCGCGGTCCAGCATCGCATGGCATTCCAGGGAGAGGAGTTCGCGAAGCGCTATGGACCGCAGGCGGCCGAGAAGACGCCGCCGATCAAGCGCATGCTGGACGCGGGCGTGCCGGTCGGCGCGGGTACAGACGCCACCCGGGTCGCGAGCTACAACCCGTGGGTCTCGCTGGCGTGGCTGGTCACCGGCAAGACGGTCGGCGGCATGCGGCTCTATCCCGCGCGCAACCGGCTCGACCGCGAGACGGCCCTGCGGCTGTGGACCGAAGCCAATGCCTGGTTCTCGACTGAGGGGGCTAAGAAGGGCGCGATCAAGGTCGGCCAGCTCGCCGACCTGGCCGTGCTCTCGGCCGATTATATGAGCGTGCCCGAGGACGAGATCAGCGGGCTGCAGTCCGTCATGACCCTGCTCGGCGGCGAGGTGGTGTACGGCGCTGGCGACTTCGCCAGCCTTGCACCGCCCTCACCGCCGGTGCTGCCAGCCTGGTCGCCGGTCAAGACCTTCGGCGGCTATCAGACCGGACGTGCGGCGATCGGCGCGGCCGAGACGGTTGAGCGCACCGCGACGGCAGCGTGCGGCTGCAGCACCGCCTGCAACGTTCATGGTCACGCCCATGCTCAGGCATGGGGCTCCGCCGCGCCGGTCTCGGATCTCAAAGGCTTCTGGGGCGCGCTCGGCTGCGCCTGCTGGGCGGTCTGAAATGGCGGACGCTACCGAACCGCGGCCGAATCGGGCCCTACTGCTGGGGTGCACCGCGCTGGCCGCGCCGTTCCTGGTTAGTGGTGTCCTGAAGGCAGTGGACTTCCCGGCTGCTACAGCCGAGGTACGCGGCTTGATTGGGCTGGAGCCCGCCGGATTGTTCGCTGCGCTGGTGATCGTGACGCAGCTGGGCGGATCGCTGCTGTTGTTGTTGGGCGGTCGGCGCGCTTGGATTGGCACAGGGTTGCTCGCCGCGTTCACGGTTGTCGCGACGCTGCTCGCGCACGCCTGGTGGACCAAGCCTCCGGAGAACGCTTCCCGCGATCTCGCGATCTTTTGGGAGCATGTTGCGATCTGCGGAGGGCTGCTGCTGGCGGGCTGCCTGTCGTGGCGGGAGCGCATGGGATGAGCGAAGGCAAGTCTCCTGGTGCGTTCGCGCCGCTGCGCAACCGCGTCTTCGCCGTGCTATGGGTGGCGACGGTGGTCGGCAACATTGGCGGGTGGATGCGCGATACCGCGTCCGCCTGGGCGATGACCGAGCTCGCGCCCTCGCCGGTAATGGTTGCGCTGGTGCAGGCCGCGGCGACGCTGCCGATCTTCCTGTTCTCGCTGCCCGCGGGCGCGCTCGCCGATATCGTCGACCGCCGGCGCATGATGATCATGGTGCAGGCCGGCCTTGCCGCGGTCAGCCTGTCGCTAGGCCTTGCTGCGCTCACGGGATTCCTGACTCCGCCCTTGCTGCTGGCATTGACGCTCGTGGCGGGAATCGGCGCGGCGCTGGCCGGACCGGTCTGGCAATCGATCGTGCCCGAACTCGTCCCGAGACCCGACTTCAAGCCGGCTGTGGCCCTCAACAGCCTAGGTATCAACATCGCTCGCGCGATCGGCCCGGCGCTGGGCGGCGCGATCATTGTCGGCCTGGGCGTCGCCGCTGCCTACCTTATCGACGTGGCGACCTACGCGGTCACGATCGCTGCGCTGGTCTGGTGGAACCGAATGCCTAGCCAGGCCGCACTTCCCGAGCATCTCGGTGGCGCAATGCATGCAGGCATGCGCTACACGCTGGCGAGCGCGCCTTTGAGGCGGGTGCTGCTGCGCGCTGTGATCTTCTTCGCGCCAGCCAGCTGTTACTGGGCGCTGCTGCCGCTCGTCGCCCGGTCGGAGATCGGTGGCGGGGCGGCAGGATACGGTATCCTGCTCGCCGCGGTCGGCGTGGGGGCCATCGGGGGCGCGCTTCTGATGCCCCGCCTCCGCGCTCGGCTTTCGGGCGAGCGAGTGACGCTGCTGGCGACGCTCGCCACCGCCGCCTGCACCGCAGCCCTTGCATTCGTCCACAGCGTAGCCGCTGGCGCGGCCGTCCTCGCGGTCGCGGGCGCGGCCTGGATCATGGTGCTGACGATGCTCAACGCCACTGCGCAAGCCGTGCTGCCCAATTGGGTGCGCGGGCGCGGGCTCGCCGTCTACCTGACCGTGTTCTTCGGCACGATGACGGTGGGCAGCCTCCTTTGGGGTCAGGTTGCGGAAGCAACCTCGCTTGACGCCGCGCTGCTCGTGGCGGGCGGGGTCGGCGCGGCCTCGGCGCTCGCCGGGCGCGCGCTCGTCCTGCCGTCGGGCGACGAGGATCTCTCGCCCTCACACCATTGGCCGGAGCCGACGGTCGTCGACGGCACGGCACCCGCAGGCGGTCCGATTATGGTCATGATCGAGTACCGAGTATTTCTGGAGCGGCAGCCCGCCTTCGCCGACGCCATGCACGACCTTGGCACCATCCGTCGTCGCGACGGCGCCTACGAATGGGGTTTGATGGCGGACGCGGCCGAGCCCGAGCGGGTGACCGAATGGTTCCTGGTCGCCTCCTGGGAGGAGCACCTGCGCCAGCACGAGCGCGTGTCGGTCGCCGACCGCGCCCTGCAGGATCGGGTGCGCGCCTTCCATGCGGCTGATGCAGCCCCGCTCGTGCGTCACCTCGTACCACTCGGTTCGGCGACGTCGGCGGCTGCAGTCGAGCACATGAGCCATGTCGACTCTGAGGATGCGACGTGAGCCTCCGTGGGGCGTTACCTTGCACGCGCCGCATGAGCGCGTCGGCGCTTCATCTGACCCTCTACGGCTGCAGGAGCAAAGGTTGAGGCCCGCGTCACCAGAACCGGTGGTGTGACCTTCGTAACGACCGGTGTTGGAGCATCGGCTTCCATTCGCTCCAGAAGGAGGCGCGCGGCCTCCTCTCCCATCGTGACCTGCTCGATGTGAACCGTCGTGAGGGGTGGGTCGACCATGTCGACCAGCGGCATATCGTTGTGGCCCACCACGGAAACGTCGTCCGGACAGGAAAGGTCCCGAGTGCGGAGTTCCAGGTAAGCACCGAGCGCTAAAAGGTCATTGGAGGCTGCAATCGCGGTCACGGGATAGGTATCCAGCAGGGTCGCGCATGCCTGCCGTCCGGCGCTCCGGCTATAGGCTTGAGCTGTGACCACCATCGAGCCGTCCAGGCCTGCCTCAGCCATGGCAGCCTCAAAGCCCCGTCGACGTAGAACACCCGTTGATAGGTTCTCCGGGCCTGCGATGTGCCCGATGCGTCGATGGCCCAGTTCTATGAGATGTTGCACTGAAAGCCGCATACCCGAGATGTCGTCAGTGACGACGGCTGCGACGCGCTCCTTATCCTCTGCGCGGTTAACCAGAACAGTCGGGATCTTGGCCTTGAGGCAAGCCGTCACAACGGCGTCTCGGCGAGTGGCCGTAGCGAGAACGAGGCCGTCGACCCTGCGGGCGAGCAGTTGCTCCACGGTCTCGATCTGCTGCTTCTCATCGCTACCCCCGTCCGCAACGAGCACGGAATAGCCATGGGCTGACAGCGCAGACCCGATGCCGCCGAGGATGGGGGCGAAGACTGGGTTGGCGAGATCTGGAAGAAGCACACCCACTAGGCGCGATCGGCCCGTCCGCAAGCTCGCTGCAATAACGTCCCTGCGGTAGCCCAGCCGCTGAGCCTCCCTTTGCACTCGCTCGACGACCTCCGCTGAGATCAGGTGCCGTTTGGCCGGATCGAGGGCACGCGCCGCTGTGGCCCGGTGGACGCCCACCGCATCAGCGATGGCCTGAAGGGTCGGAGTGCGTGTGGGGCTAGGGCGGGCAGTGGAGGCGGAGCGGTTCACGAGGAGCCTTTGATCAGAGAGCGTGCTTGCAAGAAAGCATACGGCCTTGTGCTTGACAACCTGCAATCGATCGCATAGATCCCCATGCAATCGATCGCATGGAGGTCACCAATGTCCGCTCAGGCAGCCCTGGCCAGGATCACAGAGACCCACCGCTCCCACATCATCGAGGACCAGAGCACGGTCACGGATGTCGTGCTTGATGCCATGGCTCAGACGCGGAGCCCGCGCTTGCGGGAGATCACAGCGTCCTTTGTCCGCCACATGCACGCCTTTGCTCGTGAGGTCCGGCTGACGGAGGACGAGTTCGAATTTGGTCTCGATTTCCTCAATCGCATCGGCCAGGCCACGCATGACGCCCACAACGAGGCCGTCCTGTTCTCCGATGCGATCGGCTTCTCGACGCTCGTCTGCCTCCTCAACAACGGACAAGCAGGGGCAACAGAAACAGCGTCCGCATTGCTTGGGCCGTTCTGGCGCATGAACTCGCCCCTGACCGAGAATGGCGGCTCGATCGTACGCTCCCCCACGCCAGGCCCAGCGCTCTTTACCGAGTGCCACATCACCGACCCGCTGGGGCGCCCTCTTGAAGGCGTCGAGGTCGACGTGTGGCAGGCCTCGCCTGTGGGTCTCTATGAGAACCAGGACGAGACCCAGGCCGACATGAACCTGCGTGGCAAGTTCATCACCGACGAGGCTGGCCGCTTCTGGTTCCGTTCCGTGAAGCCTGCCGGCTATCCCGTGCCCACGGACGGGCCTGTCGGCGACCTCCTGCGGGCCCAGGGGCGTCACCCCTACCGACCCGCTCACCTCCACTTCCTTGGCTTCAAGGCGGGTTACAAGACCCTGATCACCCAGGTCTTTGCGGACGACGACGCACACCTTGAAAGCGATGTGGTGTTCGGGGTCACCCGCCACCTCATCGGCGGCTACCGCGAAGGACAGGGCACCCCGCCGGCCTCCGACGTGACCGGCCCCTGGTACCGCCTCGGCTACACCTTCGTGATGGAGCCCGGCGAGGCGAAGCTGCCTGTACCCCCCATCAAGTAAGCCGAACTCGAGCAGTCCGTAGTCTGCGCAATTTCCACCGGAGATCTGCCATGTCCCAACTCGCCCTCGCCACGTCGTCTCTTCCAATCGTAGCTCAGCCGGCCCGCACAGCCCGGTATCCGCGCTCACTCCATGGCAAGGTCGCTCTCGTGATGGGCGGGGCCGGTGCGATCGGCGCCGCCACAAGCCGGATGCTTGCCGCGGCTGGGGCCACCATCGTGGTGACGCATCTCCCCACCGAGGGAGACAACCAGGCATCTCAGGACCTCGTCCGGGAGCTCGGACCCGAGGTCAGTGCGGCCTACGAAGCCGATGTCGCCAGCACCCCCTCCCTCGTCTCCCTGAAGGAAGCAATCGAAGCGCGCTACGGCCGTCTCGACATTCTGGTGAACGCAGCAGGCTTCACAAAGCCGGTGCCCCACGGTGATCTCGATGCGCTCACCGACGAGCTCGTCGACCGCATGTTCCAGGTCAATTGGCGGGGGCAGTTCGCGGCGATCCGCACCTTCGCGCCGCTGCTCAAGGGGTCAGGCGATGGCTTGGTGGTGTCGATCTCCTCCATAGCTGCCTTCACCGGGGTGGGCTCATCCATCGCCTACTGCGCCGCCAAGGCCGGGATCGACGTGATGACGAAGGCGCTGGCCCGCGTACTCGCTCCTGAGGTGCGGGTGCTTGCCGTCTCCCCGGGCGTCGTTGACACCCACTTCGTCCCCGGACGAGGCGCCGACTTCAATGACAAAGTAGGTGCTTCCACCCCTCTCAAGCGGATCGGCGAAGCCGAGGATATCGCCGCCGCGATCACCGCGTGTGCGACCATGCTGGGCTACTCGACCGGACACACCATCCTGGTCGATGGCGGCCGAGCGCTGTGAGGGGAGGGGATCATGCGTAATCCTCTGCAGAAGGTCGTTATCACCTGTGCGGTCACGGGCAACCTGACAACGCCCGACCAAACGCCTCACCTGCCCATCACGCCTAATGAGATTGCCGACGCCGCTCTTGATGCCGCTGAGGCTGGTGCGGCAATCGTTCACCTTCACGTGCGTGACCCGCAGACGGGAAAGCCCTCGATGGAGCTCGCCCTCTATCGTGAGGTCATCGACCGGATCCGGTCGCGCAATCCTCAGCTCATCCTCAACATCACCACAGGGCCAGGCGGGCGCTTCGTGCCGTCCCCTGATGACCCGCGCGTCGCGGCCCCTGGCACCACGCTTCTCGTGCCTGAGAAGCGCGTCGAGCACATCGCGATACTCAAGCCCGATATCTGCACGCTCGATCTCAATACCATGAACTCCGGCGGACAGGTGGTCATCAACACGCCTGGCAACGTCAGGCGCATGGCTAAGGTGATCGCTGAAGCCGGCGTGAAGCCTGAGATTGAGCTGTTCGACTCTGGCGACATTGCTCTTATGCACGATCTGGTCAGAGACGGGACGCTCAAGGGTCCGCAACTGTGCTCTTTCGTCATGGGCGTGGCTTACGGCTTCCAGCCTTCGCCAGAGACGGTTCTCTACGCGCGGAACCTGTTGCCGGCCGACGCCCAGTTCACGGCCATCGGCATCGGGCGCGCCTCCTTCACCACTGTTGCGCTCTCCTATCTCGCCGGTGGTCACGTGCGCGTTGGCCTAGAAGACGCAGTGTTCATCAGCAAGGGCGTTCTCGCTCCATCGAACGCTGCCATGGTCGAAAAGGCGCGCCGTATCGTCGAGGATCTCGGCGGCCAGATCGCGACCACCCGTGAAGCCCGCGAGATCGTCGGCCTCTCCACCCGCCCGGCTGAAGCTCGGCGCGTCGCCTGACCCCTTTCCCGATCAACGCTTCGAGGAGGACCGCATGAGTGTTGCAGCAAGGATTATCCCGCACATCCCATCGGGTGTGGAGGCGACCGCCCTTCGCCTCCTCGCCAAGGCGACAGACCCCGCGAGCGTCGCCCCAGCCGTTGAGTGCCTCGACCTGCGGGTGACCTCGACGCAGGACGTGCTGGTTGAAGTGAAGGCAGCGGCCGTCAATCCGTCAGACGTCAAAGCAGCCATTGGCCTGATGCCCTATGCTGTTTTCCCACGCACCCCCGGCCGCGACTTTGCCGGTATCGCGGTCGAGGGGCCAGGGCACCTCATCGGTCAGGAGGTCTTTGGGTCCTCCGGTGACCTCGGCATCCGCCGCGACGGCACTCACGCGACACATCTCGTCGTGGAAGCTGCCGCACTGGTGCACAAGCCCGAGGGTCTGAGCCTTGCCGAGGCGGCAGGGATCGGCGTCCCCTTCGTGACCGCGCTGGAGGGTTTTCGCCGCTCCGGCCTACCACAACCTGGCGAAACGGTCCTGGTCCTCGGCGTCAACGGCAAGGTTGGTCAGGCCGCAGCGCAAATCGCGACCTGGCGTGGTGCCAAGGTGATTGGCGTCGTGCGCAAGCCGGAAGCCTATGCAGGCCATGCGACCGCTCCCATCGAGGTGGTCGACTCATCGAGCGCTGATGTGCCTGCGGTGGTGCGACGCCTCACTGAGGGCAGGGGAGCCGATATCGTCTTCAATACTGTGGGCGACCCTTATTATGAGGTGGGCACCCAGTCGCTGGCAAAGCTGGGGCGACAGATCTTCATTGCTGCCGTGAAGCCAGTGGTCGCCTTTGACATCTTCGCGTTCTACCGCGGTCGCCACACCTATGTCGGCATCGACACGTTGGCGCTCTCGTCAATCGAAACCGCTGATGTTCTACGAGAGCTCGTGCCGGGCTTCGAGAGCGGTCAGCTCAAGCCATTCCCGATCGAGGAGACCGCGCTCTTCGCCCTTGAGGATGCCGCGGAAGCCTACCGCAAGGTGATGGGCTCCTCGCGCGACCGAGTCATCCTCGTCCCGCACGGATCACGGCCATGAACATCGTCCGGTTCAACGAGGCGCCTCCCTACGAGGCGCCAGGCCACCACGCCATGCGCATGGTGCGCCTGCAGGGGAGGGAAGCCGGTCCGTCTGACACGCTCTGGCTCGGCGTGTCCCGGATTGAACCTGGCGGCGGCACTACCCTCGACGCTTCCCCGATCGAGAAGATGTACGTGGTTCTCGAGGGCGAGGTGACGATCGCTAACGGCACGGAGGAGGTGGTGCTCCGCCTCTGGGATGCGTGCCGCATTGCTCCACACGAGGCCCGGGCGCTCAAGAACAACACCGATGCGCTCGCCACCATCCTGCTTGCTATGCCGCTGCAACCAACGAGGGCCTGACGCCACTCGCCCGACAGGAGACGTACCATGAACCGCCGTTGCTTTCTGACAACTACGATGCTGCTGGCTGCCGCTACTCTCACCAGTGCCCCTGGGTGGGCTCAGGACAAGGCGAGCACCTACCCAAGCCAGATGGTGCGCATTGTTGTGCCATTCTCGGCCGGGAGTATGACTGATATCCTGGCCCGCGCCATCGCCGAGAAGCTCGCGGCTAAGTGGAAGCAGCAGGTGATCGTCGAGAACCGGCCTGGCATTGCGGGCGCGGCGAGTGTCGCCAAGGGTGATGCTGACGGTCATACCCTGATGCTGACCTCAAATGGGCACACTGTCATCAAGAGCATCAACAAGAATGTGAGCTTCGACCCGGTGAAGGATTTTGCGGCTATCACCCAAGTGGCCTCGATGCCTTCAATCCTGATTACGCCACCGGACAGCCCACACGGCTCGCTGCAGCACCTGATCGAGGCCGCAAAGGCAAAACCCGGTTCATTGAACTACAGCTCGGCCGGGCTGGGGAGTGCCACCAACATCGGTGCGGAGGTGCTGCGACAAGCTGCTGGCCTTGAGCTCGTGCATGTTCCCTACCGGGGCATGCCGGAGTCTCAGACCGCCATCATCCGTGGCGACGCCGCGTTGGGGTTCACTTTCTTCAACGTTGGGGGCGACCTCATCCAAGCCGGCAAGATGCGAGCCCTGGCGGTGACCGGGACCAGGAGAATGGCCCAACTCCCGGACGTGCCGACCTTTGCGGAGGCTGGTGTTCCGAGCTTCAGCTACGATGCCTGGTTCGGCATCCTGGCGCCGGCTGCAACGCACAAAGCCATCATCGCAAAAGTGAACCGCGACGTGGCCGAAGCTGTGAGTGCCCCTGAGATGAAGGCGCGCTTTGAAGGTCAGGGCGTAGAGCTAGTCTCGTCTACGGCTGGCGCGTTCGAGCAGGTCGTGCGCGGCGATGCCGACCGTTACGGCAAGCTCTACCAGTCGGCGACGAACTAACAGGCTGGAGGGTCGGGACCACTATACCATGCCGGTCGCCGGCAGCGCTGAACCAAGGGTCGGCGTTAGACGGACTCGAGAGGCGGGAGGGTGGCTACGGCGATGCGGCAAACCTGGCCTGGCTTGTCGACGAGCGCGGGATCGAGCCGCACATCCCTGTGTTTGAGAAGGATCGCACCGACGGCAGCTTCGGGCGCGGGGACTTCACCTACGATGCTTCGGCCGACCGCTACACCTGTCCCGGCGGACGCGAGTTACGCCGCTATTAGCAGGACAGCCGCGAGGCCAAAGCCAAGCCGCCGAGCGATGGCATCTACAGGTACCGCGCCCGCAAGGCCGATTGCGATGTCTGCAACCTGAGACGGCGCTGCCGGCCCGGTGAGGCCGGACGCAAGGTGCTGCGCTCGATCCATGATCCAGCCCGGGACGTGGCGCGTCAGATCGCGACGACGGAGGCCTATCTGGTCTCCAGGCGCGAGCGGAAGCGGATCGAGATCTGTTCGCGCACCTGGAGCGCATCCTCAAAGTGGGCCGCCTGCGCCCCAGAGGTCCCTATGGAGCACAAGACGAGTTCCTGATGGCTCCTACCGCGCAGAACCTCAGGAAGCTCGCCACGCTCATCCCCACCCCGCAGACGGTGCCCGCTTGAGGAGGACCTACGCTCGGCCAACCTAATATCGCGACTCGGCTAGAAGCTGATAACATCTCGGCGGAACTCGCTCACGCATGGCCGGCGACCGGTTTCGGGCGATAGGGCTCCTCAAGCGTGGCGATGTCCTCCGGGCCCAATGCAAGACCAAGTGCGGCGACTGCATCCTCGAACTGCTCCATCTTCGAGATCCCGACAATGGGTGCCGTGATCCCCGGGCGCGACGCGACCCAGGCATAGGCCACCTGAGCCATTGGCCGACCCAGGCGCTCGGCCACTGCGCGGGTCGCCGCCACAACCGCGGCATCCTGGTCAGCGCCGTAGTAGTTCGCAGCGACTTGGTCGCTGCGGGAGCGCACGGTCGCAGCGGTCGAGCGGCCGCGGTTGCCGGCGAGATGCCCGCGGGCGAGGGGGCTCCAAGGAATGACGCCGATGCCTTCGGACTGGCACAGGGGCAGCATCTCGCGCTCCTCCTCACGGTAGAGCAGATTGTAATGGTTCTGCATCGACACGAAGGGCGCCCAGCCATGCCGGCGCTGCAGGCCGAGCGCTTTCATGAACTGCCAAGCATGCATTGAGGAGGCGCCAAGATAGCGGACCTTGCCGGCGCGCACCACGTCGTCGAGCGCATCGAGTGTCTCTTCGAGGGGCGTCTCGGGATCGAAGCGGTGGATCTGGTACAGGTCGATATAGTCGGTCTGGAGCCGCTTGAGGCTCGCATCAACGGCCTCGAAGATGTGCTTGCGCGACAGGCCGCGATCGTTCCGATCGTCGCTCATCGGGTTGTAGAGCTTAGTGGCGATCACGGCCGTGTGGCGCGGTACCCACTCCTTGAGAGCCCGGCCGACGATCTCCTCGCTCGCGCCGCGCGAATACATGTCGGCGGTATCGAAGGTGTTGATGCCGAGGTCGAGCGCCTTGCGCAGGAGTGGGCGGCTCTTGTCCTCCCCAAGCACCCATTCGCTCCACGAGGGATCGCCGAAGGTCATGCAGCCCAAGACGAGGCGCGACACCTTCAGGCCCGTGTGGCCCAGCCTCACATAATCCATGGTCGTTCGTCCTCCGATGCGGCCGGCGCAGGCTGCCGCATCCAGTGTTATAGTGCAATAGAACAGTGCGGTCCCCACCTCGGGGCGTTCGCCCTTGGAATGCATGAGGTTCCAGTAGCATGAGGACTTGCGCGCCGGAGACGGTGTGCTAGCGTTGCGATACAGTGGGACCGCGAATGTTCCTGATTGATCGCACCAGCATCGACAAATCTCTGCCCGTGCCGGTGGGCCAGCAGCTCTACGGGCTGCTCTCCTACGCGATATCGCACGGCGGCATGCCTTATGGCGAACGGCTTCCGTCGGTCCGCGATCTCGCGAACGAGATCGGCCTCGCACCCATGACGGTCAACAAGGTCTACCAGGATCTGCGTGACGCGGGGTTGATCGAGATCCGGCCCGGGCTCGGGGCCTATGTTGCGCGGGATCCACGCCAGCTCGTCGGCCCCTCGCCCGAACTCGCCGAACTCCGGCAGGGGATCGAGGAGCTTGTCGCGCAGGCCATCGAACTGTCGATCCCACCGGACGAACTCCTGTCGATGATCAACTCGCAAATGCAGGTCCGGCGCCTGCACGTCGGCTTACGGGTCGTTTTCGTCGGAATCTTCGAAGGACCTGCCCGCGATTATGTCGACGAGATCCGGCCGTTCCTGGCCGGTGAGGACCGGGTCGAGGTGGTTACGATCGATGCGCTGCGCTCGGATGCCGATCTGCGCCGGCGCTGCGTCGGTGCCGACGCGGTCCTTACTTTCGTGCACCGGCAGGCGGAAGTGGAGGGGATGCTCGCGGGCGCGCGGGTGTTTGCGCTGCGCTTCATTCCATCGGAGGCGACCCGCCGGGCGCTGGCAGGGCTCGATCCGCGGGACCGCATCGCCGCGGTGACCCGCTTCCAGGAATACATCGCCATCATGCGGCCAAGCATCCGGCAGTTCGCACCGCACGTCTCGGACATCCGGGTGACGTGGTCGGACGCCCCGGACCTCGCCGAGGTCCTCAAAGGGCGGGATGTCGTCATCTACGCGACGGGTGCGGACTCGGTGGCGGCGCTGCTTACGCCGGGCGTGCGGCACTTCGAGTACCGGCACTCGCCGGACCCGAGCGAGCTCGTGCGCCTGCTCGTCCCCTTCTTCTCCACCTTGCGGTCGGAGCGCGCGGCCGCTCAGGCCGCATCCCCCCTCGATGCCCGGCACCTCGGCGGCAGACGCCCCGCGCCCCCGGCGTCCGCATCCAAGAACAACAGAGAACGACCTTCCAGCAGAGGACAATGACCATGCGCAAACAGCTCCTGCTCGCCACAACCTGCCTCGCCCTCGGCTTCTACTCCGGCCATGCCATGGCCCAGAGCGGCACGGTCCGCGTCGGCCTCGACGTCGATGCGGGAACGCTCGATCCGCGGCTTGCCCGCGACAGCTCCGCCTACCGGGTCACGGATCTCATCTATGACGGCCTCGTTCGCCTTTCCGCCGACCTGAAGCCTCAGCCGAACCTTGCCCAGAGCTGGGAGAACCCGGATCCCCAGACCTGGATCTTCAAGCTTCGCGACGGCGTCACCTTCCACGATGGCTCACCGCTCACCGCCGACGACGTGGTCTTCACCTACCAGACAATTCTGAAGCCGGAGACGAACGCCCCGCTGCGCGGGCTGTTCTCGCCGATCACGAAGGTCGAGGCGGTCGATCCTAAGACCGTGAAGTTCACGCTGAGCGCACCCTATTCGCCGCTCCTGAGCTACCTTGAAATGGGCATCGTGCCTAAGAAGACCGTGGAGGGCGGGGCAGACCTCGCCACGAAGCCGGTCGGAACCGGCCCCATGAAGCTCGCCCGCTGGGATCGCGGCAGCCGGATCGTCCTCGAAGCCAATCCGCAGTACTGGGGCGGCGCGCCGAAGCTCAAGGAGATGCAGCTCGTCGTCATCGGCGACAACACCGCGCGCGCCCAGGCCTTCGAAGCAAAGGATCTGGATCTGATCCAGTCGCCCCTGTCGCCGCACGACATCAAGCGTCTCCAAGGCAACGCTACGTTCGGCAACGCGATCACCGCCGGCCTCGGCATCACCTACGTAAACTTCAACACGGCAGATCCGGTGGTGTCCGACCCGAAGGTGCGCAGGGCCATCGCCATGCTGATCGACCAGAAGACCATCGTGGGCGACCTCTATCAGGGGGTTGACCAGGTAGCGTCCTCGGTCCTTCTGCCCTCCTCGTGGGCCTATGCGGCCGAGGTGAAGCAGCCGACCTTCGATCAGGCAGGCGCCCAGAAGACCCTCGACGATCTCGGCTGGAAGGATACGAACGGGGACGGGGTCCGCGACAAGGGCGGCAAGAAGCTCACGGTCACGATCTCGACGCACAGCGAAGATCCAAACCGCGTGCAGACCCTTGAGTTCATGCAGGCGATGTTCCAGCAGGCGGGTGTCGACGCCCAGATCAAGATTTCGGACTGGCCGTCATTCTCGACCAACTACGTGCAGAAGAGCCAGCATCAGGTGGCCCTGCTCGGCTGGCTCAACATCGTCGATCCGGACCGTCTGATGTACAGCCAGTTCATCACGAACGGCCCGCTCAACTGGGGCAAGTACTCCAACCCGGAGCTCGACAAGCTGCTTGAGGAGGGCCGCCAGGCACTCGATCTGAACGCCCGCAAGGCCGCCTACCAAAAGGCGGCTGCGATCATCGCGCAGGACCTGCCGTACTACGTGGTGTCCTACCAGGGCTACCAGCTCTTCTACTCGAAGGCCCTCGGGAACCTGGAGGTGAATCCGCGCGGCTATCTGCGGAACGTCCTTTCGGTCGAGAAGAAGTGATCGTCAGGTCGTCGAGCCCATGCTGAACTACGTCGTCCGGCGACTGGCACTCTTCGTGCCGATGGCGGCGGGAATGGTGATCGTCACCTTCTCGCTGCTCCTCCTGATCCCTGGAGACCCGGCAGCGGTGCTGCTGGGTCTGGAGGCCTCGCCGGCCGACATCGCTCATCTGCGGGCGACGCTGGGCCTCGATCAGCCCTGGTACATCCAGCTCGGGCGCTACTTTGCCGGCCTGCTGCAGGGCGACATGGGACGCTCGATCTTCCAGAACCAGGCCGTGTCCGAGATCATCCTGGACCGGCTCGGCGCTACGATCGAACTCGCAGTGGCCGCTCTCCTCGTGGCTGTCGTGATCGGGGTGGTGCTCGGGGTCGTCGCCGCCATGCGGCAGGGCACGTGGGTCGACACCGCGGCCATGCTGCTCGCCCAGATCGGCGTGTCGATGCCGGTCTACTGGCTCGCCATCCTGCTCATGCTCGCCTTCGCGGTTCAGCTCGGATGGCTGCCCTCCATCGGGCGCGGCGAGCCAATCGTGACCGCGATCGGGATGGCGCTGACCGGGCGGCCGGGGGTCCTCCTCGACTCCCTGTCCCACCTGATTCTTCCCTCGCTCGCCCTCGGGGTCAATTCGGCCGCCATCATCAGCCGACTGGTGCGCACCGCCATGGTCGAGATCCTGCAGGAGGATTTCGTGCGGACCGCCTATGCGAAAGGCCTCCCGCGGTCCCGGGTGATGGTCCGCCATGCTCTTCGAAACGCGCTTTTGCCGGTGATCAGCGTGATCGGCCTGAGGTTCGGGATCATGCTCGGCGGCGCCGTCCTGACCGAGAGCATCTTCGGCTGGCCGGGCCTTGGGCAGCTTACTATCGCGGCGATCTCGCAGCGCGACCTGCCGCTGATTCAGGGGGTGGTTCTCACCTATGCCCTCATGTTTGCCCTCGTGAACCTCATCGTCGATCTCTCCTATGCCGTGATCGATCCGCGCGTGAGGCTCGCCTAGCTCATGCTTGTCTCCGCTCCATGAACGGTCCCGCCGAAAACCCCCGTCCCGCAGCCCTACGGACAAGGACAACCGGCATTCGGATCGATGGCTCGGACGCGGTCGACCCGCGCGAGAGGCATGCGTAGCGCCATGCGCCTCCCTCGTGCCCTCCGCAACACGTCGCTCGTCGTCGGCGGCTTAATCACGCTCGCCATCGTGTGCGCGGCGCTCTTCGCGCCGCTCCTCGCCACCCACGGGGTCGAGCAGATGGACATGCGCCAGCGCTTCGCGGGCCCGTCGACTGCCCATTGGCTCGGCACCGACAACTTCGGCCGGGATCTGTGGACGCGGATGATCTTCGGAGCCCGTATCTCCCTGTCGATCGCGCTCCTCTCTGTGGGGGTCGCGGCGACGGTCGGCAGCATCGTAGGCCTCGTTGCCGGCTACTTCGGTGGCTGGATCGACCTGCTGCTCATGCGCATCACCGACATCTTTCTCGGCTTTCCGGCGCTGATCCTCGCGCTCGCGATCGTGGCGGTGCTGGGACCTGGCGTCGTCAACGTGTCGTTCGCGCTCATCGTGGTCTTCTGGACGGAGTACGCGCGAGTCGTACGCGCGACGACCCTCGTGCTGCGGGAGCAGGCCTACGTCTCGGCGGCGCGGGCGCTTGGCGCATCGCACACGCGGATCCTGTTCCGCGAGATCCTGCCGAACGCGGCGGGGCCGATCATTGTCCTCGCGACGCTCGGCCTCGGCACCGCCATCCTGTCCGAGTCGGCCCTGAGCTTCCTCGGCTTCGGGGTGCCCCCGCCGCAACCCACTTGGGGATGGACGCTCGCCTACGGGACCCGGTTCATTCGCGGCGAGCCCTGGCTTTCGATCGTGGCCGGCCTCGCCATCATGCTCACCGTCCTTGGCTTCAACCTCCTGGGCGACGGACTGCGCGACATCCTCGACCCCCGCCAGCTCTCGCGCGGCGGCAAAGCCTCTCGAACTCCCACCAGCTGACCAGACAGAAGGGACCTCATCTCATGGCCAATTCCACCCGCATTCTGCGGCCGCGGTTCTCGACTCACGCCGACGGAAGCGAGGCCGCCCTCACGATTCACGAGATCGTCGGCAGCAGCGACGGCCCGACCATCGGCATCAGCGGCGCGATCCACGGCAACGAGCCCACGGGGACTGAGATCATCCTCGAGCTCTATCGGATGCTGCAGCACACCCCGATCAAGGGACGCCTTCTGCTGCTCCCCGTCGCAAACCCGCGGGCCTATGCACAGAACCGCCGTTTCACGCCCATCGACGAGCTGAATCTCAATCGCGAGTTCCCAGGCGACCGCGGCGGCAACTACACGCAGCAACTCGCCGCTGCTATCACCAGCGAGTTTCTGGAGGTGATCGACGTCCACCTCGATTTTCACTCCGGCACCGACCGGCCCACTGTGGACTACGTCTACATCTGGAACGACGAAGCGCTCTCCCGCAGCTTCGGCTCGACCGTCCTGTATCGCCCGGAGCAGAGCCGGGAGGGTACGACCTTCACGGGCACCACGAAAGTCGTCACTGTGGACCGGCGCAAAATCCCCGTCGTGGTCGTGGAGCTCGGGGGCGGCATCGTCCTGCAGAAGCCCTATGTCGAGCGCGGCCTCGCGGGCCTGCTCAACATGCTGCGGCACCTCGGCGTCATTGAGGGCGAGGTGGTGCCGCCGCCGAAGCAGACCGTGGTACGCGGCATCAAGACGATCCGGCCGACGCAGGGCGGTCTCCTCGAGACTCTTGCGCCGCCGCTGGGCGAGGCTATCAAGCGCGGCGAGCTCCTCGGCCGCATCGTGAGCCCCTACACCTTCGAGATCATAGAGGAGATCCCAATGCCTTACGACAGCGGCATCATGATCCTGTCGCATCTCGGCCGGAACGTAGTGGAGGCCGGAGACTACGCTTACATGGTTGGTGATCTCACGGGCGCGGAAGCGTAAGGCGCCCGTGTCGATCCAGAACCTCCCGGGCAACGCGCCACCTCCCACGCTGGAGGTGCGCGACCTCGACGTGTCCATCCACGGCGAGGTGGCCTCGTTCCTCGTCGTGCGGGACATGGCGTTCGAGGTCCGCTCGGGCGAGACGCTGGCGATCGTCGGCGAATCGGGCTGCGGCAAGTCGATGACAGCCCTGTCGCTCATGCGGCTCCAGCCTGTCGCGGCTACGATCGAACGCGGATCAATCCTGATCGAGGGAACCGACCTGCGAAGGCTGCCACAGGCGGAACTCGAGGATTGGCGCGGCAATCGGATCAGCATGATCTTCCAGGAGCCGCTCACCTCGCTGAACCCGGTCATGACTATCGGCGATCAGATCGCCGAGGGCGTCATGCAGCACCGCAAAGTCGACCGTCGAGCCGCGCGCCGGCGCGCGATCGAGACCCTGAACCTGGTGCGCATGCCGGATCCCGAGCGGAGGGCAGACCAGTATCCGCACCAGCTTTCGGGCGGCATGCGGCAGCGGGCCATGATCGCGCTTGCGGTTGCCTGCGAGCCCCAGGTGCTCGTGGCCGATGAGCCGACCACGGCCCTCGACGTGACGATCCAGGCGCAGATTCTCGGGTTGATTCGGGATCTGCAGCAGCGCCTCGGCACTGCGCTCGTGCTGATCACGCACGACCTCGGGGTAGTGGCCGAGATGGCCGACCACGTAATCGTCATGTATGCCGGTCGGCGGGTGGAGGTGGCATCCGTCGATGTCCTGTTCGACCGGCCGATCCATCCCTACACGCGGGCGCTGATGAGGGCGGCGCCGCATCTCACCGACGTGAGCCATGCCAAGGAGCGCCTCGCCGAGATCGCGGGGACGGTGCCGCCGCCTTGGAACATGCCCCGCGGCTGCGCCTTTGCGCCCCGGTGTCCGACCGCGAGCGAACGATGCCTGAACGAGGAGCCGCCGCTCACCCTGAAAGAGGATGGCCATTGGGCAGCCTGCTGGGACCACGCCGATGAACGTTGAAGCCGTGCCGCTCCTCGAGGTTCGCGATCTCGCCGTCCACTTCCCGATCAGACGCGGCCTCCTCGGTCGTCAGGTCGGCAGCGTCCGCGCCGTCGATGGGGTCAGCTTTTCGATCGGCAAGGGCGAAACCCTGGGCCTCGTCGGTGAATCCGGTTGCGGCAAGTCCACGACGGGCCTCGCGCTCATGCGGCTCGTTACCCCAACGGCTGGGGCCGTGAGGCTCAACGGGCACGACGTGGCTAACCTCTCGGCGCGCGAGCTCAAGGCTCATCGCCGGCGGATGCAGATCGTGTTTCAGGACCCGTACTCGTCCCTGAACCCGCGCCAGCGGGTTTCCGATATCGTTCGCGCCCCGCTCGACATCCATGGGGTCGGCACCGCTCGGGAGCGTAAGGCCGAGGTTGCCGATCTCATGGCCCGCGTGGGCCTGCGCCCTGACCAGGCCGACAACTATCCCCATCAGTTCTCAGGCGGGCAGCGGCAGCGCATCGGGATTGCCCGCGCCCTGGCGGTCAAGCCCGATCTGATCATCTGCGACGAGCCGGTCTCGGCGCTCGACGTGTCGGTGCAGGCGCAGATCCTCAATCTCCTCGTCAGCCTGCAGCACGACCTCGGGCTGTCCTACCTGTTCATCTCCCACGACCTCGGCGTGGTGAAGCACATCAGCGACCGCGTGGCGGTGATGTATCTCGGCCGGATCGTCGAGATCGCGTCCCGGAACCTCATCTTCGCCAGTCCCGGCCATCCCTACACGGAACTCCTGCTGCGGTCGGCACCGCCCGCGCATCCGCGCGACCGCCAGCGCTATGCGACGGCCGCGGAGGACGTGCCGAGCGCGACCCGCGTCCCGAGCGGGTGCCCCTTCCATCCGCGCTGCCCGCTCGCCACGGATGTATGTCGGGCCGAAATGCCACCGCTCACCACAAGGCCGGACGGACGCCGGCTGGCCTGCCATCACCGCTGACCAAGGGAGATCATCCCAGTGCTCCTGTTGCGCAATGCGACCCTGATCGACTGTCTCACCTTCGAGGCGCAGCCCGGGTCCGAGGTCCTGATCGAGAATGGCGTCATCTGCGAGGTGAGTGAGCGCCCTATCGCGAACTCTTCCGCGGAGACTATCGATCTCGGAGGACGGACGCTCATGCCTGGGCTGATCGACTGCCATGTGCACGTGATCGCCGCGAGCGCCAATCTCGGACAGAACGCCGCCATGCCGAGCTCCCTCGTAGCCGCCCATGCGGCTCGGATCATGGAGGGGATGCTGCGCCGGGGGTTCACTTCCGTGCGCGACGCGGGTGGCGCAGACCATGGGCTCGTGCTGGCGCAGGAGAGCGGGCTCATCCAGGGGCCACGACTGTTCATCTCCGGGAAGGCGCTCACCCAATCCGGCGGCCATGCTGATTACCGCGGACGGTTCGACCGGCGGCCAGCGGAACATTATGCGGACCGACTCGGCACGCTCGGCCGCATCGCCGACGGCGTGTCCGAGGTACGCCGTGCCGCCCGCGAGGAGATCAAGGCCGGCGCCCGCTTCATCAAGATCATGGCCAATGGTGGCATCGCCTCGCCGACCGACCCGATCCACTTCTTCGGTTACTCGCGGGAGGAGATCTCGGCCGCTGTCGAGGAGGCCGAAAGCGCCGGCACCTACGTGCTGGCCCACCTCTACACAGACGACGCGATCCGGCGTGCCGTCGAGTGCGGTGTGCGGTCGGTCGAGCACGGCAACCTCGTAACCGCGAAGACCGCGCAGCTCATGAGGGAGCGGGGCGCCTTCGTGGTCCCGACCCTCGTCACCTTCAATGCGCTTGCCGAAGAGGGTGCCTCGCTGGGGCTCCCCGCCGATTCCGTTGCGAAGATCGAGGCGGTTCGGAGCGCTGGCCTTGCGTCCCTCGAAACATTCCGCACTGCCGGTGTTTCTATGGGGTACGGCACCGACCTCCTCGGCGAGATGCATCGGCACCAGTCCCGAGAGTTTTTGATCCGCAAGGAGGTGCTCCCGGCGGCCGAGATCATTGCGAGCGCCACGCGAACCGCGGCGACCATCGTAGGCATGGACGGCAAGCTCGGCATTGTCGCGCCTGGTGCCCTTGCAGACCTAATCGTTGTTGAAGGCAATCCCCTGAAGGATGTCGCTCTCCTCGCGTCAGGAATCCGGGCCGTGATGCAGGGCGGCGCCTTTGTGGATCCGCCCCGCCTCTAGGGCATCGCCCCTCGAAGGTCATCTTGGAGAGGAGCGCTAGAGCAGTGCTGGGAGGAGCATTGCCGCGATCGGTTGCGCGCAGAGGCGGTTCGTCAGCAAGTGTTGGCTCAGGTGACCATCCTCATCTCCGGCTGGCCGACAGAGCCCGTCCTTGCCCTTCCAGCCGGCATCACGTTCTTGCCTGACGGCGGCCTTCCGGCTCAGGTCTTGGAAGCGGTCCAGGCCAGAGCCGCAATGCCCTCCGCACCCGTCTGAGTCGTGTCGCATCGAGCTGCTAGGCTGTCTTGTCGAACACCATCACCTTAGCGACGAATGCGTGGCTGCTGCGGACGTGCCTCAAGCCGTACTGTGCGGCCATGGCAGCGAAGTCCTCCTCGATGTAGCTGGTGTAGTAGGGCTCGTGGAAGTTCTGCGGGAACAGCTCCAAGAGACCGTCGTAGTCCGGCTTGTCACCCCGCTGGAGTGAGTCTGCCAGCACGAGCCGACCCCCTGGTTTGAGCACCCGGGCGAACTCACTGAACACCGTGCGACGCACCCTCGGCGGCAGCTCGTGGAACATGAACACGTTTGTCACCGCGTCCTGGCTCGCATCGGGCACGGGGATGGCCTCACCGTTGGCCACAGCCAGCTTCAACCACCCCCAGCGCCTGAGGTGGCGATGTGCTTCGCGGATGTAGGCCTCAGACAGGTCTATCCCGAGGGAGGGGAGGCGCGGCCAGGCCTGCTTCACGAAATCCAAGAGCCGTCCTGTGCCGCAGCCCACGTCCAGAAGCCGCAGGGTGCGCTGGTCACGACCGGCAAAGACCTCGCGGAGCGGCGGCAGAAGCTGGCGGCGCATGGCATTGGCAGAACCGTTGAAGAGCACCTCGACCTGGGTGTCGTAGCGCTCGGCCGAGTCCTCGGTCATCCACCCACCTGATTGGAAGTGGAAGTTCTGGAGATAGTAGCGTGGCCGTTTGCCTTGCACCTCCTCGGTGAGGACCTCATCGTGCCCGTTGCTCTCACGCCTACGGTGAACCTCGGGTAGGTCCTGGAAGAAGAGCCAGGAGCGCCGCAGGAGGCGCGGGAGAGGGCCATCGTGATCAGCCGGGAGGGGGTAGATACCTGCCTCCACGTTGGCGAGGTCCTGCCGGAGGAGGGCGGCCATATCCTCGAAGAGGCGGCCACGATCGGGCAGCGGCGCTCGCGTGCGCGGAGGAGGGCGGGCGCTGTCCTGATCCTGCTCACGGGCCGCTTGAGCGAGGCGGCTCAGGATCGCGCCATGGCCCACATACCAAGCGACGCGCGGAAGCTGGGTGGCGGCATAAGCAGTGCGCGTGGACAGACGTGCCGCCGGTTCAGGCATGCTCTTCATCCCATTGCAGTCGTTCTCAGCCAAATATGCCACGTCATGCCTATCTCTTTGCTCGACTGCGCTATTTAGCGGCTCGATGCAACCTCTAGGATGGCTACCATGTTCCCCACTTGCCGGAACAGTAACAGCAGATTGACCGCGGGCTCGCATTCTATAATCCGCTCGTGCTCGAGCGGGAGGATAATGCGTCATATTCAATAGAGCGTTAGCGGGCAGGCTTACCAGCGCGTCGGGCACCTACCTGCCTCTCGTCATTGCTAATCCCAACGTTGGCCTGCAGCGCTGTACTGTGGCAGGGCGCTCTTGAGCAGCAGGGCATGAGATCTGATAGGACGCGATTACGATGATCAAGACCGTGCCTGCAATAAAAGCCGACCCACCAGGAGACCCACGATGCGTCCCTTTACGATGCCGCAGCACATCGTCGACCGCGTGGTAGCGCGGCGGGGCGCTGCGCATGCTTACAACTGGTTTGATCCCACCCGGACAGCCCTCGTTGCGGTAGATCTGCAAAACGGCTTCATGAAGCCGGGCGTTGCCTTCTCGCTCGTCGAGCAGGTGCAGTCCATCGTGCCGAACGTCAACCGGCTTGCAAGCGCTCTAAGGAAGGCGGGTGGGACGGTGGTGTGGGTCTACAACACCTTCACGGAGGAGACCCTCGTGAGTTGGTCCCACATGCACGATTACCTCACGCGCCCGGAACGCCGGCAAAAACGCATTGAGGCCATGAGCGAGGGTACGGAGGGGCACACACTCTGGCCCGATCTCATCACCGTGCCGGAGGACCTGAGGGTCAAGAAGCTGCGCTACAGCGCATTCATTCAGGGCTCGTCGGACCTAGAGGGTCAGCTGCAGGTGCGGGGCATCGACACGGTTCTAATTGTAGGTTGCGCCACGAATGTGTGCTGCGAATCCACCGCCCGCGATGCCATGATGCTGAACTTCAAGACCGTGATGGTGAGCGATGCCAATGCGGCCTCGACCGACGAGGAGCATGCGAATTCTCTTGTGGCTTTCTATCTCATTTTTGGTGACGTCCTGACTACAGACGAGGTCATTGAGCGCCTCAGCCTCCCGCATTGAATTTTTTGCCCTGACGATGATGCCGGCGCCGATCTTCGGATCGTAAGCTAGGTTCGGGTAAAGCCCCCTGAGAGGGCTGGGAGACCGAGCCCAGGTTCCATAAGATATCTTGCGCGCTCAGATCGCGAATTCCGCGCGTTCAGACCTGCGGGGAGTACCATCTGAACTTTGCAGAGGGGTGTCATCTCTATATTGCGGTGCGGACTCTACCTGAAGTGCGACGGTGTACGCTTGATCGGAGCAGATGACTTGGCCTGCTTCAAGTGGCTGGTGAGCACCTCGTG
>JAESFT010000309.1_pt1 | contig 37720 bp, 37 predicted proteins | sample 9269451 | NCBI WGS metagenome assembly JAESFT01 (sample SAMN14502557, study PRJNA617106) | algae metagenome | isolation source: Scytonema hyalinum WJT4-NPBG1 and co-occurring heterotrophs from well... | place: USA: Mojave Desert, Joshua Tree National Park, California | collected 2006-05-25
TCTCGTCCAGGGCCAGCCCTTTCTCGCGAGCGAAGAGGCTGTCGGCTACGGCTTGGCCACGCGGAAGGCTGCCCACATGCGTCGTGCGGATCGGAGTCATCGGAACTCGGGAGGAACTTCTCAGTCGAACGCGGTCCGCGGTGAACAGGGCTGGATAGGACAGACCGAATGGCATCGCCAGTGTGCTCTTCCAGCCGGCCTCTCACCCCTGCCCTCTCCCCCGCGGGTGGGGAGAGGGCCGTGCAGCGAGCTACTCCGCCGCCATCTGGTTGGGGAAGCGCACCGCTCCTGCCTTGTCGCCGCCACGGACTACATAGGCGATGACCCCATCCGAGCTCATGGCACGGAAGGCGCGCTCTAAGCTCCTTGGGGTGGTGATCGTGTCACCGGCGCCGAGGAGCACAGTTCCCTGCGGGGTTGCCACCTCCAGCGTGCCGCGGTGGACGAAGATCACTTCCTCCTCGTCGCGTACATGAGCGGACACGCGGGCGCCGGTTTCCATCTTGAGGCAGCGGAGATTGAAGCCGTGCGGCCACCAGCCGACGATTGGACCGGGCTCGAAGCCGTCCTTCGTATGGGTCGGCGTGATCACCGGGCATTCCTCGACGCCGGGCCCTGCAAGCGGCGAGGCCGGATTGCCCTTCATGTCGGGGAGACGCACAATCCCTTGCGCAAGCTTCTCCAGGGAGGGGGTCGCGAGACGGCGAATCAGCTCCTCGTTCGGAGCCTCCTCCAGTTCCGCCCCCTCCGGAACGGTCTCGCCGGTCGTGGTGTCGACGAGCCTACCGCCCTTCAGGAGCACGAGACCATATTGCCGGGCGAGGTCGAACACGCGCGGCGCCCAGGTGACCTTGCCCGGATTATCCTGGCCGAGCGCCACCCAGAGGAAGCCCACGCCCTCGTCGAGCTTTTTGAAACCGCGGAACATATGGATCGGTACCGAGACCACGTCGCCCGGGCCAGCATCGAGATGGCCGTCATCGCCCGCGTTCACGCCGAACAGGAAGCGCCACTCGCCCGAATGGATCACGAACACTTCTGCGGTCTCGTGGCTGTGCTGAGAGTTGAGGCACCCGCCGGGCTGGCGCGCCGCGCCGATGTTAAAGCCGTGCGGCTCCGGGATGTGCACGTACTGGTTCGGGTTCTCGGACACCCCAGGTCCGATGATCGTGAAGTTCTCTTTCTTGTCTGAGCCCGGCGTGCGGGCATCCACGAAGGCGTTGGTGCAGGGTTTCAGGTCCGCATAGCGGACGACACGGGATTCGAGAGGGGTCATGCTGCTTTCCGTTCATCGGTGGGGGCCAGTCGCAGGCCCGTCGCCTCGTCGAAAAAGTGGAGGCGGGTGGAGTCGACCCGGAGGCCGATAGGTGCGCCGAAGCCGCCGCGCCAGGAGCGCGGCGCACGGGCGATGAGGCGTACAGTTCCGACCGTCACGGTTGCAAGGATAGCCTCGCCGGTGAGCTCGACCGCATAGACCTGGCCCTGAATGTCGCCTTCTCCAGGCGGGGTCACGGTTACATCCTCGGGGCGCACGCCGAGCACCACCCTCCCCTGCCGACCCTGGGCTGTGCCCCGAAGCGAGACGCCCGGCGCCTGGAAGGCGTCACCCGTCACCTCGCCTGGGATGAGGTTCATTGGCGGCGAGCCGATGAAGCCAGCGACGAAGAGGTTCGCCGGCCGGTCGTAGATCGCCTCAGGGGTGTCGAGCTGCTGGATTAGGCCGCCGTTCATCACCGCGACGCGATGGGCGAGCGTCATGGCCTCGATCTGGTCGTGGGTCACGTAGATCGTGGTGACGCCGAGCTCGTGCTGGAGATGCTTGATCTCGGCCCGCATCGTGACGCGCAGCTTCGCATCGAGGTTCGAGAGCGGCTCGTCCATCAGGAACACTTGTGGAGTGCGCACGATGGCGCGCGCGAGGGCCACGCGCTGACGCTGGCCGCCGGAAAGCTCCCGAGGCTTACGGTGGAGGAGCGGGCCGAGTTCCACCTTCTCGGCCGCGGCCTTGATCTGCCGCTCGCGCTCGGCGCCTGAGATGCCGCGCACCTTCAACGGGTAGCCAATATTCTGCGCCACTGTCATATGCGGGTAGAGGCCGTAGTTCTGGAACACCATGGCGACGTCCCGGTCCTTCGGCAGCACGTCGTTCACGCGGTTGCCGCTGATCAGGATGTCTCCTGCGGTCGGCTCCTCAAGGCCCGCGACCATCCGCATGGTCGTAGTCTTGCCGCAGCCCGAGGGGCCGAGCAGCACGAGGAACTCGCCGTCCTCAACGGTGAGATGCAGCTTCTGCAGCGCGGTGAAGGAGCCGAACCGCTTCTCGACGCCGACGAGTTCAACCGAGGCCATGGATTGTTGTCCTTACAGCTGAGCGTAGCATTGACGCAGGATTGCGATCTCGTCGAAGAGGGTCCACTCCTCGGCGATACGCTCGTTTTCAAGCCTGTACTGGGAAATCCCGAGCACGTAGACCGGCTTGCCGGTCGGCGGTCCAAACAGGCCGTCGCCGCGATGGGTGGCGCGGACCGACCAGCGGACCGCCATGAAGGTGCCATCGGTCTCCTCGCTGTCGCAGATGTGCTCGACCTGGAACACCGCATCGGGGAAGGCCGCGATGAACTGGATGAGGAACAGGGTGAGCCCGTCGACGCCCACAATCTCGCGGGCGCCCGCCGCATGCACGACCACGTTCTCGGCGTACATGGATCGCAAGGCATCGAAGCGTCGGCGGTTCCACACATCGTGCAGGAGATGGGCGAAGCGGTCCTCCAGCGTGTCCTTCGGCTGGTCGAGGGCCTGCGGCAGGGTCTGTCCGGGCGAGCGCTCCGGCACGCCGATGAACCAGGGTCTGCGTCCGGCGGCGGCATCGCGTTCGGCGAGGCCGCGGGCGACATCGTGGGGATCGAGGCCGAGCTGCCGCACGAGGCCGCCGTTGTCCCGGACCAGCCATTCCAAGAAGATGCGGTTGTCGCGGGAGACGCAATCCGCGATGTGGTTGATCCTGACCCGCCGTCCCGTCGCTGGTCCGAAGATGCTGGGGCCGAGATTTGTCATCTGGCTGAAGCCGAGATGGCTCGTGTAGTAGCCCTTCACGTCGTCGCCGCTCCAGGACACGTTGATGAAGCGGCTCTCCCGATCGGGGAAGCTCTGCATCATGCCGATCGTGCCGCTGACGACGTCCTCGACGGAGCGCGTGATCTCGAAGGGGGTGTGAACCACGCAGGCGTGGTCGTAATAATCGTAGATCTGCCCGACCGACCGCTCGGCCCAGATGCGGTGGGTGATTTTGAAGATGTAATCGACGATGTCGGCGAATTCCGGATCGAAGCCCTGCATCGGGAACTGCGCGCGGGTCTTGGGTGCGAGCAACTCGGCCACCGAGCGGTGGCGGACCTGTGTCGCGCGTGGCTTCTCGGGCATGGCTGCCGGCATGTGATGAACGCTCATGGGTGATCCTTACCGAACCGAACCGGACACGAGCCCGGCGACGAAGTACTTCTGAACGTAACGGGAGAGCACCAGCATCGGCAGGATGATCACGAGACCCATGGCGGCCATGATCTCCCAAGCATCGCCGCGCTCCGTGCGCGCGCCCATCAAGCCAACTTGGAGGGTCACAGCGTCCTGCCGCGAGAGCACAAGTGCATAGAAGAACTCGTTCCACGACACCACGAAGGCGAAGATCGCTGCCGTTGCGATACCGGGCAGTGCCATGGGCACGACGACGTCCCAGATGGCGCGCAGCCGCGAGGCGCCGTCGATCTGCGCGGCTTCCTCCATGTCGGTGGGAATAGCGTCAATGAAACCTTTGATCATCCATATCGAGTACGGAACCACGAAAGACATGTTGGCAATGATGAGCGCGAGACGGGTGTCGAGGAGGCCCGCCGACCGGAAGGCGATGAAGAGCGGGATGATCACGATCACCGGCGGGATGAACTGGGTCGCGAGCACGCCGAGCGACCAGGCATTCCCGCCCGGAAAGCGGAAGCGCGAGAAGGCGTAGGCCGCCATGGTCGCGATGGGCATGGACAGAAGGATCGTTCCGAAGGTGACGATCAGGCTGTTCAGCACCCGGCTTCCAAGGAAGTAAGGGGGTGCGAAGGCTGCCCGGATGTTATCCAAGGTCGGGGAGAAGACCACCTTGAGGGCGTAGACGTCGCGCGGCTCCTTAATGGCGGTCAGCATGATCCAGATCACCGGCCCAAAGAAGAGGGCGATCACGACCAGGATCGTGAGCAGGCGTGCCGTCGATGCGATCCGCTTCCTGGACCGAAGCGACAGGGCTGGAGCCTGCCGAGTGACGGGCCGGACGACGGATGCAGCCGGAATGGAGGAACTGTCGGTCATGCGGGGCGCTTCTCGGTGAGGAGCTGGAAGTAGAGCGCCGCGAAGACTGCCATGAGAGCGGCAAGGAGATACGCGGTCGCGGCGGCGTAACCCACGTCGAACCAGCGGAAGGCGGTCTGATAGATGAAGTGCGCGAGGGTTTCGGTCGAGGTCCCGGGCCCGCCGTTCGTGAGCGTGATGACCTGGTCGAGAACCTTAAGCGAGAAGATGATCTTCAGGAGGATTGCAATCGCCAGCACCGGCTTGAGCTGCGGCAGGATAATCTCGAAAAACAGCCTGAAGCGGGACGCTCCGTCGACCTGCGCTGCCTCTACGGTCTCCTGCGGCAGGGAGGCGAGGGCCCCGATGAACATCAGCATGAAGTAGGGCGCCGAGTGCCAGACGTCGCAGACGACGAGCGCTACCATGGCGAGCGTCGGATCGGCCAGGAGGGAGGCGCCTTTCATGCTCGGCACGACCGCCCCAAGCAGGGCGGCGAAGCCGCCAAACTCGGGATTGAGCAGGAAGCGCCAGGAGATCCCGACGAGGGCCGGCGACATCGCGAAGGGGATCACCAGCAGCGTTCGCGTGTTCACCTCAAGCCGCCCGTTGCCGGCGAGCAGAACGGCAAGCGCCATGGCAACAGTCAGGGTAATCACTACCGCCAATCCGGTAAAGAGCGCGGTCACGCGCGCACTCCCGATCAGATCCGGATCGTCCGTGATCGCGCGGACATAGTTATCCGCACCGACGAACGGCCCGAGGTGCGGGCTGTCCGAGAGATTCCACTCGTGGAGCGAGTACCAGAGGCCCGAGGCGAGCGGGAAGAGCAGCGTCGCGCCGATCACGAGCAGGGCCGGCGCGATCAGCCAGTATTTGAGGTGGTGATCCTTCAAGGCGCAGACCCTCCTGTGCCGTTTAGCCGCTTAGGACGAGCAGGCGGGTCGATGGGACCGCCCGCTCGTCCAGACGTGATCAGCTCCGCCGACCTGCGCGCCGGAGAATGCGGTCGACCTCCTGCGCAGCTTGATCGAGCCCCGCCTTGACGGGCTTCGAGCCAGTGGCAAGCTCCGAGATGGTGTTCTCCAGCACCACTGCGATCTGCGGCCACTCCTTGATCTGGGGCAGGATCCGAGAGCCCTCGAGGGTCTGGGCCGCCACACGATGCAGGTTGAAATTCGCTTCATTGACCTTCGGGTCGAGGAAGCTCGCCTTATGGGTCACAACGATGTCGGCCGATTCGGGATCGGACTTGTCCGTCGCGCAGGCGACCTCCAGCTCAGGGCTCGACACCCACTTCATGAATTCCCATGCGGCGTCCTTCTTCTTGGACAATCCGCTCACCGCGAACGGTAAGGAGAGCGCATAGGAGACGGGTGCTCCGCCAGGCATCTGCGGCATGGGCGCGAAGCCCACCTGCTCGGGCTTCAGGGTCGACTTGGAGCCGGTGAGCACTGAGTAAACCCACCACCACACCATCACCATGGCCGAGTTGCCCTGAGCGACGGAATTTGTGGCGTCGCCTTCAACGAAGCCGACGGAGCCCGGCGCTGCCACCTTATGCTTGAGCAGGAGGTCAAGATACTGCTGTGTGGCTTCGACGCCTGCAGGTTCGTTGAAGCGCGTGGTCTTGTAGTTGTCGGCAAAGATGTCTGACCCCTTGCCCCAGAGATGATTGATCCAGAGGAACAGGTTCTGCTGGCCGTTGCCCTTGCCGTAGTACATGGCCACGCCTGGGATGCCGGACTTCTTCTGCACGGCGTCCGCTACTGTCACGACCTCGTCCCAGGTTTTCGGCGGCTGAACGCCTGCCTGCTCGAACAGGTCCTTGCGATAGAAGAGCATCTGCGGGTGGCCGCGGATCGGCAAGCCGTAAGTCTTCCCGTCTACCTGGCTCCCGAGCACGTAGGCCTGCGGGTAACGGTCCATGCTGATGCCGTCACGCTTCAGCCAGTCGTCGATTGGTTGCAGGTAGAGGGCAATCGAGGGCCCCCAGTTGTCTTGGTAGCAGATCACGTCGAAGCTGCTGCTGCCGGACACCGCCTCCGTGGTGATCTTGTCGCGAACCTGGGCGTATGGCACGTAGGTGTAGGCGGCCTTGATGCCAGTGAGGCTCTCGAACTCGCCGAGGCGCTTTTCCTGTGCGCGAAACTGCGTTGCGATCGGCACCATGACGTTGATCTGGGTGCCCGCGAAGGGCTTGCCCTGGGCGAGCGCCAGGCGCGGGAACGTGAGAGCGGCGCCCACGCCGAGGCCGGTTCCCAGAATTTGTCGTCTGTTCAGCATCATATCCTCCCTCAAGCATGAGAATCATACCACAACTGCATACCTATGCAAGCTACCCGCGCGAAAAAGCGATCTGCTTGCGGATGGCGACCTCGTCCACGAGTACCCACTCCTCCCGGATCTGGCCGTTCACTACATGCGCGTGGTTGATCAACAGGGCGAGAACCGTGGCGCCTGACGGCGGGCCGAACGTGCCATGGCCCGTATGCGTGCCGGTGAGCCACCACCGCGTCGCAACGCGGGTCGGGTGGCCAGGATCGTCCCTCGCAATCGAGTGCTCGATCACCATCTTGGCATCGGGGAAAGCCGACAAATAGCCGAACAAGAATTCGTAGACCTGCTCGTGCCCGTAAGCTGTTCTGAAGCCGGGAAGGTGCACGCTGCAAGCCGGATGGTAAACACGGCCGACGACGTCGAGGTCGGCCCGCCAGATCGCTTCCATCGTCTCACGCACCAATGCTGCTGCTGCGTGATCCTGATGTACTGGCGGCCGGAGCCCACCCTCGTGCCGGAGCTTTTTTGCATCATGCAGGTGCCAAGGTTGCTTCCCTTGAACGTGGTCGGCGGCGGCCAAACGGGCGGCATACTCGTCGGCGTCGATGCCGATCTGAGAAAGGAGCCCGGCGGAGTCCCGAATGAGCCACTCCTCGACGATCCGGTTCTCGAAGCAGAAGCAATCGGCGATGGCGCGAACGACGACCGGCTTGCCTGTGGGCAGTCCAAGAGGTCCGCCCCCCTTGTGGGTTCCGGGACAGATCAGTCGGTGGGACGATAGGAAGCCATCCATGTCGTTGCCGGACCAGATCACGTCCTCGGGAAGCAGGCGTCGCTGTGGGAGGGCGTTCAGGGTCTCGAGCGTGCCGGCGACCATAGCCTCGGAGCCTGCAAACGGGCCCATCGTGGTGTGAACGGGGCAATCGTCCGAATACCAGCGGTGGATCAATCCGATGCCTCTGCCCTCCCAGATCCGCTCGGTGATCTTGATGATGTAATCCGGCAGATCTTCGAAGTCCGGATCAAAGCCCCTCATGCCCATCTATCTCTCCCGATCGGTGCGCCAGATCTGGCGCCCGTTGATTTCTCTAAGACCCTGCTTTGGAAGGCGGGCTGAGGCTCTGACGACAAGCTCACCGCTGATGACCGTTCGCCTCGCCTTCTGATACGGCTGCTCGATGAGCTCGCGTACGGCCTCGACGGTTGAGTCCACCATGGGATGTAGCGGCTGCGAGAATGTGGTGAGCTGATAGCTGCGCCACTGAGCCGGTCCGGTATCGTCGAAGCCGATGATCGACAGATCGTCGGGAACACTGAGCCCGAATTCATGGCGGGCTATGTCCAGGCACGCGATCGCCATGTGATCGTTGGCGCAGAAGATCGCGTCCGGCCGCTTGCGCAGGGACAGAAGCTCCCGGGTGGCGGCTTCGGCGCCCGAGAGAGTATAGTTGCCGACCGCTCTCAGGGGCTCCGGAAGACCTGCTGCTGCGAGTGCAGCCCGAAAGCCTGCCTCTCGGTCACGGTTGGTCGACGAGATCTCGATGCCGGCCAGATAGGCAGGACGCTTGTGCCCGCCTGCTGCCAGGAACGCGGCGATGACGCGCCCACCAAGCTCGTTGCTGCCGGTGACGCTGGACACATCCGGGTCGTCGGTGGTGCGATTGAACAGGAGAACCGGGACCCCCGATTTCCGGCACTCCCGAGCCAGGGAAGACGACAAGGTGGCGGATGCGAGCACGACCGCATCGACCTGGTACCGCATGACCTGCTCGAACATGGGCTCTGACAGCGACCCGTCCGGGGAGGTGAACAGCAAAACTTGATAATCAAGCGCCTGCAGCTTGCCCGAGAGCGCCTCGAGAACGCCCGGATAGAACTGGTTGTCGAGGTAGGCCATCACCACGGCGACGATCCGGGAGCGGCGGGTGATCAGCGACCGGGCAAGTGCATTGGGGCGGTAGCCGAGCTTCTTTGCAGCCTTCTCGACCTTCTCTCGCGTTGCGGGGGCAACGCTCGCGCCGGGCGTGAAGGTGCGTGAAACGGCCGACTGAGAAACGCCAGCCAGCTCCGCTACATCGAAAGCGTTGACCGGCCGACGACCTTGCCTGACGGGAGCTCTGCTCATTCGGCCGTCCATCCCCCGTCGACCATCAGCGACGATCCCGTCATCAGAGCCGCCGCTTCGCTTGCCAGGAATACCACCGCGCCGGTGAGATCCTCGACCTGCCCGAGGCGCCCGAGTTTGATCTTCGACAGGACCCGACTCTTAAAGCTTCCGTCGGCCAGCAAGGGCGCGGTCATGGGCGTTTCGATGAAGGTCGGGCAGAGCGTGTTAACCCGTATCCCGTAGGGCCCAAGCTCGATTGCCATCGCCTTGGTGAGCCCCTCGATCGCGAACTTCGAAGCACAGTACACGGTGCGCTCAGCACCACCCACATGCCCCATTTGGGACGAGACGTTGATGATGGACCCTGGCTTGCCGGCCGCGATGAGATGCCGCGCCACTGCCTGAGCGGCGAAGAAGGCCGAGCGGACATTGAGCCCCATGACCGCATCGAAGTCCTCAACCTGCACCTTCACGAACGGCGCTGGCCGGTTCATGCCCGCATTGTTGAGGAAGATGTCGAAGGGCTCGGCAGCACCGATGACATGGGCGACAGCGTCGAGATCCGTCATGTCGAGGGTCAACGCCGAAGCCTGTCCGCCCGCGGCGCGGATTGCCTCGGCTCCAGCCTCGATCTCATCGCTGCTGCGTGCGGCGAGCGTTACGCGGGCGCCGGCCTGCGCCAGCGCCGCCGCAGCCGCAAGCCCGATGCCGCGGCCCGCCCCCGTGACAAGGGCGCCGCGGCCGTCGAGACGGAAGCACGGCGCTTTAGGCAGAGCGAGCGCGTTCATTCGGCGGCGGTCGCATAGGGGATGTTGCGGCCGCCGTACCGGCGCACTCGGATGTTGGCCTGCTCGGCATGGCCAGCAAAGCCCTCCAGCATGCATAGCCTAGAGCAGTACTCGCCGATCATCGCGGACGCCTCGTCGGTGAGGACTCGCTGATAAGTGACGGTCTTCAGGAACTTGCCGACCCAAAGACCACCAGTATAGCGCGCCGCTTTCTTCGTGGGGAGCGTGTGGTTCGTGCCGATGACTTTGTCGCCGTAAGAGACGTTGGTGCGCGGTCCCAAGAACAAGGCGCCGTAATTCGTCATGTGGGTGAGGAAATAGTCGGGATCGCGGGTCATTACCTGCACGTGCTCGGAGGCGATGGCGTCCGCTTCCCGCACCATCTCCTCATCGGAGTCGCAAACGATCACCGCCCCGTAATCCTCCCAGGCCTTGCGAGCGACGGCGGCGGTGGGCAGCACCTCCAGCAGGCGCTCTACTTCAGCCATGGTCTCATGGGCGAGCTTCGCCGAGGTGGTAAGCAGGATCGCGGGGGAGTTCGGGCCATGCTCGGCCTGCCCGAGAAGATCCGTAGCGCACATCTCGGCATCGACGGTCTCGTCGGCGATGACGAGGGTTTCGGTGGGACCCGCAAAAAGATCGATGCCGACGCGTCCGTAGAGCTGTCGCTTCGCCTCGGCCACGAAGGCGTTGCCTGGACCGACCAGCATGTCCACAGCGGCAATGCTCTCGGTACCGCACGCCATGGCACCCACTGCCTGGATGCCGCCCAGGCAGTAGATCACGTCGGCACCGGCTAGGTGCTGGGCCGCCACGATGGCCGGCGCGGGCTTGCCCCCGAAGGGCGGGGCGCATGTGATGACCCGCGGCACGCCGGCAACACGGGCCGTGATCACAGACATGTGGGCCGAGGCCAGGAGCGGGTACTTACCGCCGGGCACATAGCAGCCAACCGAGTTGACGGGGATGTTCTTGTGTCCAAGGACAATGCCCGGCAACGTCTCGACTTCGATGTCCTGCATGGTGGCGCGTTGGTGTTCGGCGAAGTTCTTCACCTGCGCCTGCGCGAAACGGATGTCGTCGAGATCTCGCTGGGAGAGTTCGGAGAGGCAGTCGCGGATCTCCTGGTCTGTCAGCCGGTAATCGTCCCGGTCCCAGCCGTCGAATTCCTGCGACATCTCGCGAACGGCCGCGTCACCGCGTTTGGCGATGTCAGCGAGCGCCGCCTCGACCTTGGCCCGCACCTTCGCGTCGTCCTCAGCGACTGCATCCTCATCCCGGCCGCGCTTCAAATACCGAGCCATCAGTCCCTCCTTGTGTTCCCATGTTTCGCGGGCGGCTAGAACCGGCGCCCCCGGCGAAACGGAGCCGGGGCATCCAACCTGGTGCGCCGATCTTACCACCTTGCTTACATACCACGACGAGAACGCCCTAGGACTGACTGAGTCGCTCCTGAGTCTGTCCGTTAAGGCGAACATTCATCAGCTGACCCTATCTCCGAACCGGAGGATCAAAGCCGCGTATCAAGAAAAGCAGATCTTGCATAGGTTTGCAACACGCTGGTGCAATAGCGCTCGCGCTCACCTTTGAGAGCCGACTTGGCAGGAGGGCTCACCGGCACACCTTGCAAGCACCGCAACTACTGGCAAACTCATGCAAGCGCTGGGTGTCCATGGGCAGACCGTAGTGCCTGCATGGCTGCTATTGCCGGGGAACGGGATGGAAGAGCTGGCAACGGAGAACTAACACTGAGTTCTTTGACGAATGCTCGAAGAGCGCATCGCTTGCTGGCTGGACGGCGATTTCGACGTGGAAGCTCGGCCGAGACAAGCCTTGCCTCAACGATGATCGCCACCCTCGATCTCGCGATAACCTTAGCCTCAGATGATCGCCAGAAATTACCCTCACCACGGATTCCAGGAGGTCGGCAGAGGTGAGCGGAGCTGGGACGGCTCACCCGGAAAGTGGCCTCTTCGGCTCAGCGAAGCGGCGTTCTGGAGAAAGCCAGCTGCCTGCGAACCGGTGGGGCGCCATCAAGGAGAATACGCATGGCTAAGGAAGCGCTCGTGGTGCTCAATGTTAAGGAGGTTCAAACTACCAAAGTCTACTCGAAGAATTGGACAGTACTGTTATGGCAACCCATTGCCCGCAACTGGAAGAAGCTCGAGGAGCCGGACCCAAAGCAAGTTTCCGGCGCCTGTTCAACACGCACGTAGCAAGCTTGGCTCAACGCATGGCTTGGGCGGCGCGAATCCAGGGCGACCTGGCTGAAGGCGAGCGGTGATCGCCTTTAGTAGGCCCTCGCTGCGAGTTGGTGTTGCGACAGCGGTCGATGTTGGGGAAGCGCCGGTACAGCCCGGACGCTCAATGCCAAACGGTTGAGACAAAAAGCGAGATTTCGAGGCGCCAGCGCTGCTGATGGTCCCGCCGGCGACGGTGCATGCGTTCCACTTCGAGGCGCGAGGGAGTGTATTGTGATCACCCTGGCTGTGGGTGTTCTGGACCGCCTGCTTGGCCTCGGCCCGGATGTGGCCTTTCTGCGCGCTTTTGTGGGCTGCGTTGACCAGGTTCGTATCCGTTCGCGGCGGCAGAGATCGATACAGCAGCAGCGGCATTGTCTACGGCTCTATGTGCGCCGACCGGACAGGGCGTGATATTGGCTTATGTACTCCACGTTTCTCGCGGCGAGTGCGGGTCGCGGGCAAGCAGCTTGCTGAGGCTCCGACTTTCGGCCGCGAAACCCTTCTTTCTGCCCACCTGCGTGCGAGGGTCGCCACCCACTTAGATCCCACCCCAAGCCGCCCTTGCCCACCAGCTCAAGACCAGTACGAGCCAGTTGACGGCGACCTGCAGAACTGCGGGCGGCACAGCTCCGGCGCGGGTCGTGCACAATCACCTCCCAACGGAGGCCAAGCGACTGCTGGTCTATACCACTGCGCACGTGGCTGCGATCGCCTACGATCCCGGGTTTCCAATTCTGCGTATTTGCCCTCATTTTCGCGCAAGGCACTGATCTGGCCCGAGGGGAGTTCGGACCATACAGGGAAGGTCAGAAAACGGAACGCAAAGAACGAGCAAGAGACAGGTGGCGAGAGGCGGTGCCGCATCCGCTGCCGGCCTTCGAGACGTTCGGCTTCACCGGCTAAGGTCTATCAGGCTGGAGCATTTGGCACCATGCCAGCATTGTCACGAGAAACCCCGGACGACACAGCGCCCTCCCCGCTTTAGCCTGCATCAATGCAACCTGCCAGGTTCGCCAGATTTCTTGCTTGCTGCACACGGAGAGTTAATTTCTGTGCATCGCGGGACGCGCCGCACAGACGTGATTAGTAGGCAACATGCGATTGTTGCAGAGGACCCGTACCGCGCGAGAAATAGATCTCCCCGGTTGCAGTATTGAACAACGACTTCGCGACGGTCGCTGTTCGGACCTGCCCGTCATTGATCGAGCTAATGGCGAGCGGAGCATTGTGCCCGTCGCAAAGGAGGTCTGCGTAATCTTCGTTGCTACCGCTTGGCCCGATCCGCCTGATCAACTGGCGGGCACGCTGATATCGGATCACGGTGTGCGAGTTCGCCTCCCGAAAGTCACGCGTTTCGGAGTCGCGGAAGCGCTGCGCTTGGAAATGGTTCGTATGGACGTATGTGCCGCCCTCAGCCTCAAGCATGTCCCATCGCGTTGCAGTCGTCTCGATAGGATAGAGCACGCCCGCACTATCGCCGCACAGATAATGCATGCTGCCGGCTCGCTCAGCTCCTAGAATCCGAGAAATCGAACGACCAGGGGTGTTCTCTTCAAGGGCAGCCCTCACGATAAAGGGATAGGGTACGCCCGCGCGTGAGTCGTTGCCGTAAAGCTTATTGATGATCACCCCGAACCGAAGGGAGTTCATGCCGTTCGCGCCGAGCGTTCCCGCAAAGCTCAAGCCACAGACATCAAGGCCGTTCGTCCGGCTGCGGAACACAAAGGCGGCGCTCTCATAGAAGCACTGCAGATCATAGGTTTGCGCGAGAATGCACCCACCGCCGTTCGGCAACTCGACACCTAGATCGGTGCAACCACCCTCCACGGTCGTAGGGGGATCGGGAGCCCTCGCATTGGTCAGGTCGATGAGCTCTAGATGTACGTTGAGCATCATCACCTGCACCGGGTCCAGTCCCGAGGCGGCTGCGATGCCATTCATCTCTGCGAAAAGGACAGGGCTGTAGGCTTCCGCCGGTTCCATATAGCGCCTGCAGAAGGTGAGGAGATCCTCCTCTCCCGTCACCCCCCGCCTCTGGGCTGCGGGTTGCGAGAGGATACTGTCCCTTAGAGACCTGTAGTTGGCGTGGATCTCGGAGCGAAGCTGCCGCCCGTGGATGATACCTTTCTCGTAGGGCTCGCCAACCAGCTCAACAAACTCGAGCGCGTTCATCGGAAATTCCTGTCATAGGCATATGCACCGAGGTGCTTCGGACGCCTGTTTGGCTTTCCATTTCTGCTCCTTGAAAGGTTAGGCGGGAACAACCAGTTCGCCGCGGCCGAGCATACCAATATAGGAGCGACGGCTCAGTCATCATCTCGTTTGATGGCTCATCAGGATCGTGGCTTGGCTCTGGGTGGCGCGCAACGGAAAGCAATAGCGGTGCTTTATCTGCGGCGATCGCCGAGCACCTTTTGGCATCGATCAGAGGGTCAATCATGCTTAACCGACGTGACGTTGCGACCAGGGCTGCCGCTTCAGTGTGACTGGCGAGACCTACGGGTGGAAGCAGGCGACGTCGGATACGCTCTTCAAATGCGTCAAGAACAGGGACGTCGTCACTGATGTTGACGACCCGCTCAGCAAGATGAGCGGTATCCGACTCGTCACGCTGAGTATCCTCTCCAACATCTCGACCCCCATCCCGCAGTGCCCCTCCGCGATTTCCCGAACGCCCACCGCAGCAAATTACGCTTCGCGCTCCCGGTTCTCGAGAGATTCCGCCCGATGATTACTTGGTCATCGCACCCGAGAAAGAACATGGCGCTCAGCAGGGATCAGGGCATAGCATAATGCGCGGTAGTGTGATGCCGGTGCTGGGCCACATCAATCCTGACCAGTTGAGCCCAACTCTGATGCATGAGCACATCCTCATGGATCTTGCTCCACCTCGTTTACGCGCCGAAGCGGCCGATGAGAACGAGACCACCTTATGCACCTGCTGGCAGATCAATTATTCTCAGAAACCATCTCGAACGAACTTAACGCTCAGCAACAAGGTCGTCGCACGCCCAGAGATTGCCGTCATGCACGCTGCTGGAGGCCGATTTATTGCAGAACTCACCGTCGGTGGTCTCGACCCGCGCCCAGAGAGCCTTGCCGAACTCTCCGGCGAGACCGGTGTGCATATCGTGATGGGCCGTGGTTACTATGTCAGCGAGTTTCAGCCGGAAAGCCATCAGTCGCGGAGCGTGGATGACTTCGCTCGCAAGATGGTCGAATAGGTCCCCCAGGGTGCGTGGGGAACAAAGATCCGCTCCGGGATCATCAGCGAGATTGGATGCCAAAACCCTTGGACAGACATGGAGAAGCGCGTAGGGCGCGGAGCGCTCATCGCGCAGACCGATACAGGCACGTCCCTCAATTTTCATTCATGGCGCCGCGAGGATCAGCCATTCGAGGTAATTGAGATCATCAAAGCGGCACGCCATCCCGTTGATCGCGTCATCATGAGCCATATCGACCGCGCCATCTTTGATGGTTCGACCCTGCTCCGCCTCGCCGACACAGGCTGCGTGATTGAGTTTGATCTTTTTGGCTGGGAGAACTCGTCCTACCCTTGGAACAACATCGACATGCTCAATGATGCGACACGGTTCCACTGGGTGCGGTTACTCATCGATCATGGGCACCTCGAACGCATCCTCATCAGCCATGGCATCTGCACCCGCACTCGCTTTGGCTCCTATGGTGGACATGGCTACCAGCACATCATCGCTAACATCGTTCCTCTCATGAAGTCGCGAGGGCTCAGTGAAAGTGAGATCACAGCAATTTTCGTTGACAACCCCAATAGCGTTTTCGGCCCTGATATAGCTCGCGGCGGCAACGAGCCCCTGCACCCCAGCAGCGGAACGCGTTCTTCGCCCAGCTCGACCAGCGGGCCGCCGCAACCTCAAGGAGCATTCATGACCAAAGATCGATCTGCATCAGCAGACGAGTTCAGCGTGACGCCGCGTAACGGCGCGGTACCACGTTCCAGGCGAGGCTATCAGGACAAGCAGACCGTATATGATATGCTAGACAGAGGCCTAGGGCCTGTTGTTGCCTGAACTGATTGGACGATCTGGCGGTTTGCTCCTCGTTGCGAGGAGGATCGATGCTCAGTGACGCACAATGGGCTCTGCTGGAGCCCCTGATTGAGATCTGCCGTCCCAAGGGGACGACCCCACCGCAGGACCTGCGGCGCACGATGGCAGCGATCCTGTGGCGGCATCAGAACGGAGCCAAGTGGCGGGCTGTGCTAGAGGAGTTCGGACCCTGGTGGCGAGCGGCCCAGATCTTCATGCGCTGGGCACGAGCGGGTGTGTGGGAGCGCTTGTTGTGCCTCGTTCAAGAGCGCGCGGTTGCACTCGGGATGGTGTTCCTCGATGGCACGAACGTGCGGGCACACCAGAAGGCTGCCGGTGCAGCCCGAAGGGGGATCTCAAGCTGAGCGAGATCATCGCGAAGCACTTGGCCGCCTCACCCTGAGCTTGTCGAAGGGCTCTTGGCGGCTCTGGCACTAAGGCTTGCGTGATCGCCGATGCAGCAGGGCGGGCGATCGCCCTCCGGATGGCACCCGGTCAGGCGCACGAACTCCCACATGCCGTTCCCCTACTGGAGCAACTCCCTGGGCGCCGCAGTGGGTGGTGGGCGACCGAGGCTATACCAGCCACCTCTTCCGCGAGCACATCTGGAGCATGGGGGCACGACCTGCGACCCCGCCGCAGCGACATGAGGCACCCGTCGCCTGCCCGGAGTGGATCTATGCCGACCGCAACCAAGTCGAACGGCTCTGGGCGAGGCTCAAGGAGTGGAGAGCGGTCGCAACTTGGCTCACGAGAAGACCGCGGCGTCCTTCACGGGCGTCCTCTGCCTCGCCGCAACTCTGGACTGCCTCAAGCGATGACACACCCTAGCTGTCTGCCACATTGCCTATGTCATCGACGGCCAGCCTTATTGCACCCCAACAAGCTACTGGCGTGAAGGCGACCACGTCTGCTGGCACGGCTCGTCAGCAAGTCGGATGCTGAAGGCTCAAGCCAAGAACATTCCCGTGTGTCTGACGGTCACGCATCTCGATGCACTGAACCTCGCCCGCAGCGGCTTCAATCACGCGGTCAACTACCGCAGCGCGATGGTCTACCGGCTCGCTCACATCGTACAGGGTGCCGATAAGCTGCGCATGATGGATAACTTTGTCGACCGGCTCTATCCTGGTCGCTCAAAGATCCTCCGAGAGGCCACGGCAGCCGAGATCAAGGCAACGGTGATTATGGGAATGCCCATTGATCAGGCATCCGGCAAGATCAGGGATGTCGCATTCCGCGACGACGAGCAGGACTATTCCGTGCCAGCATGGATAGCAATTATCCCGGCCCACTCTGTGAACGGCGAGATCGTTAAATGCCCTTGTCAGCATCCAAACGTTACTATGCCGGCAGAAATGAGCTCCTATCGCGCGAGCCGCAAGCTCGACGACATCTTGCACGATGTCTATGAGATCACGTTGGGTTCGGCTGAGGTCGCGCCGCAAAGCACGTGAGTTCAACACAGCCTGACATTGCGCGACGCGAGTACGATCGAAAGATTGAGCCCGCCGCACAAAGGTCTGCGGTGGGCTCGCCAAGCGGGCGCATTAAGCCTGAACCACGTAGTGCTTCCGGACCGTCTTTACGACCTCCCATTCTCCCTTGAAACCAGGGCTCAGGACGAAAGCATCGCCAGCCCTGAGGACGTGCCGCATCCCTCCCTGCTCCGTCAGTACACACTCACCCTCGAGGAAGTGGCAGAACTCCCACACGTGATAATCGACCGCGAACTTGCCGGGCGTGCACTCCCATACACCTGAGATCCGCTTCAGGTCCGCATCCTCGAACTTCTTCCAGTTGCGCGCAACCGGTTGCCCTGACACGACTGTCCAATTGTTTGGATAAACCTCGATAGGTTGCACTTCCCTTTGGTCGAAGACGATAAGAGCCTCGTTGGCCATGCTAATACTCCTTAGTGCGCTCGGGCTCCCACCCGGTCGCATGTCGTATGCTTTCTCCAAAGCACCGCTCGGCTACGGCAGAGGAGGCCACTTTCCGGACGTGCCGCCTCAGTCTCTTCGGCTTGCTCCCCTCCAAGCCTCCTACGGTGGCTGCGACTCAATTCGGGAGGTCTCGCCGCTCGCTTCAATAAGCTCTGCGGTGGCAACTGTGGGACGAGGCGACTTTGATCGCACGGTGGCGCCGTGCAGTGGCCCAGAAGAGCAAGTGGTGCGCTATTCGAGTCGCGGCCGATGAGGTCATGCCCAGGTTCGAGTCTCCATCGATTGGACTCCGCTTAAATCGCCACTTACGCACTGATCAGGGGGCCCATGAATAAGCGCTTCGGGCGTTGAACTGTTCGGGAGCCGTGACAATCTGATGTGTGGAGACGGATCGAGATACCGTGATCCAACCTGACGGCGCGCTTCACGTCCAGCATTGCCTGAGGCTATGGCAAGTTTAGAGATCCTACAGAGCACTGACGTAGTCCAGTGTGAGGACCATCGGTAGCATCCCTGCCGATCTAATGACACAGCGGGCAAATGGCCTGCCTGCGGGTGCGGAATTGGTCGTTGACTCAAGTAGGGATCCCGTGATCCGCTGCCCTGGCTCTAAGTAAGGCAAGAAAAGGCGAAGTGTAACTATGGCTTACATTGGTCATTATTGAGGGCTATCCGCACCGCTACCATTATACCTCATGAATATGAAGTCGTGGTGATCTTTCACTCCAAAACATACGTAACCTAAATCTAGTAAAGGCACGACCGATCTTGCGATACCATACACGGCCCTCAGAATGACTATTCAGCATGCAATAAACGCACCGCAAGGGGTGCAGGTTGAGGGGCTACGCAAGAACTACGGCCAGGTGGTCGCCGTCGATGGAGTTACCCTGACCGTGCAGGCTGGGACGGTGCTCGCATTGTTGGGGCCGAGTGGATCAGGCAAGACCACGATCCTTTCCTGCATCGCTGGATTTGAGCGGGTCGAGAAGGGGCGAATTGTTATTGGCGCTAAGGACGTTTCGAGAATGCCTCCGCATGAGCGAGGCATTGGGATGGTGTTTCAGCGCTATGCCCTGTTCCCTCACATGACGGTTGCTGAGAACATCGCGTATCCGTTACGGCAGCGCGGAATCTCCCGCGCGGACAGAGACATTCGCGTCAGGCGCAAGCTCGACCTCATGCAGCTGAGCGCGATGGGCGACAGATCACCTGCTCAGCTGTCTGGCGGGCAGCAGCAGCGCGTCGCCCTTGCGCGGGCACTTGTCTACGATCCTCCCGTCCTTCTCATGGACGAGCCGCTCGGAGCCCTTGACCGCAAGCTGCGGGATGAGCTGCAAATCGAAATCAAGCAGTTGCAGCGCCGCCTCGATATCACTGCCATCCTCGTCACGCACGACCAGCAGGAGGCGCTGTCGATGGCCGACCAGATTGTGCTTCTGCGCGGAGGGCGCATTGTACAAGCCGGCTCCCCTCGCGAGCTGCACGACGAACCCGTCTCAGCCTATGTGGCCGAGTTCGTCGGCGGAGCGAATCGTCTTCACGGAATTGCTGAAGCGGGCGGCACCCGCGTGCGCCTTCCAAGCGGTATCGTGCTTGCCGGCCGTCCAACGAGGACGGCCCCGCAGGATGGCCAACCGGCCGAGCTCGTGATCCGCCTCGGCCAAGTGTCCGCCGATCCCGCGGGACATGTGGCACGAGTTGTTGAGACCGCCTACAGCGGCGAAACAATAACGCTCATCCTCGATCTATATGGGACGACGCTGCTCGCACGCAGGCCATCCGCTGAAACACAGTGGGTTGTTGGGGAGGTCCAGCATGTTGGCTGGTCTCCCGATCAGGCCTGGATCTTTCCAGCTGAAAGAGATCACTAAGGGAGGCGAGTCGTGAAACACTTCGAATTTACACGCCGTGGCGCTCTCAAAGGCCTTGCCGGCTTCGGAGCGGCGCTATCGATGCCTGCTATCGCTCGAGCGGCAGCTCCCAACATCAAGGGGACGGGGTCGGTCGTCGTCTTTGACGGTGGGGGCGCGTGGGGCGCGGCCCAGAAGGCCGCCTACTTCGATCCATTCCAGCAGGAGACTGGTATCACCGTGGTCGCCGCTCCCCGGTCCCCCTCCAGCCGTATCAGGTCTTCCATCCTAGCTGGGGCGCCGGCCTACGACGTTGCGGACATCTCGGCCGGACAGCTTGCGGCATTCCGAAAGGAGAACCTACTCCAGCGGATAGATTACCGATGGTTTGACTCGGCTGACATCGAAGCGTTCCGGCCTGTCGCGACCGGACCCGACATGGTGCCCTCGCTCTTCTACAGCCTGCTGGTCGCCTACGACCGCGATGCCTTTCGTGGCAAAGGACCAATCGATTGGGTGCAGCTGTGGGACACTAAGGCTTTTCCGGGCCAGCGCACCCTTTCGGCCGGCTCCAACGGACCCGGCTATGGGGCCTTTGAGGTCGCGCTGCTCGCTGACGGCGTCGACCCTGCCCGGCTCTACCCCCTCGACTGGGATCGAGCGCTGCGGAGCCTCGATCGCATCCGGCCGTCCGTGGCAAAATTCTGGAGCGCCGGCGCGGAGCCTGTGCAGATGATCATGGATGGGAACGCGGTAGCCGGGTCGGCCTGGAACGGCCGCGTCTCCGACGTGGTCGCGCAGGGAGCCAAACTGGAAACGTCTTGGGAGAAGGGTCTCCTGCAATGGGACGCCTGGGTCGTCCTGAGGGGAGCAGCCAATGTCGAGAACGCAATGAAGTTCCTGGCGTTCTCTGCTCGACCAGACCGGCAGGCGGCGTTCGCGGAGCATATCGCCTACGGGCCGACCAACTCCCGGGCCTATGCCCAGATCAGGCCCGAGCGGGTTGCCATTCTGCCGACCGCTCCCTCCGTTCGCGATCGCCAGGTTGTTCAGAACTACGATTTTTGGGCCACCGAGCCTCGGCCTGACGTGACGAACGAGAGGGTTGCGACGGAGCTTTGGGAAACATGGGTCACCAAAAGGTGACCGCACGACGTCGCAACGACGAGCAGCAGGCGGCGATTCTGTTCGCACCAGCCATGCTGCTGCTGCTCGCCGCCTACCTTTTTCCGCTATCGATCATTGTCTCTGACAGCTTCCTGGTAAATGGAGAGCTCTCGCTCAACCACTACCGCAACCTTTTCGCGACACCGACGTTTGCGAGCATCGCATGGCGGACAGTTCGCTTCGCTGCGATCACGACTGTTGGGTGCCTTGTCGTGGGTTATCCGCTCGCCTACTGGCTTTCCCGGATGCGGAGCCGGTGGCGCACGTTGTTGCTGCTTCTAGTCACGGTGCCCTACTTCACGAGTGTGCTGATCAGGACCTACGCGTGGACAGCCGTCCTCGGCACGAAGGGCCTGGTCAACAGGACGCTTGATCTGGCGGGGTTGACGAAGGCCCCCCTCAACCTTGTGTTCAACGAAACCGGAACGCTGATCGGGATGCTGCAGGTCCAGCTCCCACTCATGGTCCTCTCGCTTTATGCCGTGATGGTGCGCATCGACCGCAGCCTTCTGCGTGCGGCGGGCAGCCTCGGGGCCGATCCGATCACAGCATTCTGGACCGTCTTTGTACCTTTGTCTCGACCGGGCGTCATCGCAGGTGTGAGCCTTGTCTTCACGTCGTGCCTCGGTTTCTACGTGACGCCGGCCATGCTGGGCGGCCCGGGAGAGTATGTCATCGCGCAAGCCATCGAAGTGCGGGTGACGAACATGGACGCAGGCGCGGCCAGCGCGCAAGCGACGATCCTGTTGGCTGTGACCGCCATGATCATGGTCCTGTTTCGAAGGTCACTCGGGCTGGTGATGCCCGCAACCGAGCAGGACGTGCGGCCTGCCGCCCGTGCATCGCGTGACTGGCCGTCGGCGATGGCGACTCTGGCACGCGCGGTCGCCCGGACAGCATCCTCTTCACGAGACGTCGTCTTGGTAAGCCTGTCCGCCGCAACGTTGCTTTTCCTCATTTTTCCGTTGCTGATTATCGTACCACTCGCCTTTAGCAGCGCACCGTTCCTGGCTTTCCCACCTCCGGGCTTCTCGACACGCTGGTTCCAGGCGTACATCAACGATCCTGTGTGGGTGCGCGCGACCTGGTTCAGCGCTATCGTGGCGACTGGCGGAGCGGTGGTGGCCACGGCGTTTGGCACTGCGGCCGCGTGGGCGCTTGCTCGCGGGAGACCCCGCTGGGGAGCAGGAGCGTACCTGATCGGGGTGTCGCCACTAGTCGTGCCGCATTTGGTGATCGCCGCAGCGATGTTTTTCTTTCTCGCGAAGTGGCGGCTCGTTGGCCACCCGCTCACCTTCGTTGTGACCTACTCATTGTTCGGTCTCCCATATGTGCTGGTGGTCATGGCCGCTGCCATCCAGAAACTCGACCCGTTGCAGGAGCAGGCCGCCGCCATCCTTGGCGCTGGTCCGTTTCGGGCATGGTGGGACGTGGTCCTGCCGGCTCTGATCCCAGCCGTGGTAAGTGCATTCGCCTTCGCGTTCCTGGCCGGGTTCGATGATCTTGTGGCGGGGCTCTTCTTGTCATCGCCTCGTGCGTACACGTTGCCCCTGCGCATGTGGGACGACGTGCGCCAGGAAATCAGCCCGCGCATTGCCGCTGTGGCCGTACTCTTCCTCAGCTTGGCAATCGCGGCCGTGCTGACAGCCTATGCAGCTCAGACGATCTACAGCAATCGTGTAAGAGGAAAACGTTATGCTGAATGAGGTCCGCCGTTTCGACAGGGCCGAGTACGACGGGCGCCTCCGGCGGCTTCGGCAGGCTATGCAGTCGCATGCCGTGGACGCGTTTCTCGCCGACGACAGCGAGAGCCTGTCTTGGATCACCGGATACGAAACGTCGCTGACCCGGTACCGCGCCTGCCTTGTCCCGAGTGACGGTACGCCGCTCATGATGCTACGCACACTGGACGTTCCGCCGTTCTTGGCGGATTCTTGGTTTAGTGGGCATGTGGCTTACCCGGATTGGGAAGACCCGTTCGAAGCTATCGGCCGTGCTATCGAAGAAGCCGGCTTTGCCAATGCGCGGATCGGTTTCGATCCTCGCAGCCACGCGCTCACGGTGGAGGGTTATCAGCGACTGACCGGGGCTCTTCCCCGCGCGACCTTCGTCGGCATGCCCGGTGTGCCTTGGGATCTCCGTCTTATCAAATCGCCGGCTGAAGTTGACCGGATAGCGCGTGCGGCCACGATTGCCGACCAGACTATCCGCGACATCATAGCCAAGGTGCAGCCAGGTACGGCATGCCGCGCGGCCGCTGCGATCGCGGCGCAACGCTTTATTGAACTCGGCGCCGATACAGGTCATGTCGGGCCGATCACCGCCGGGCAGGGTTGGGATTTCCTGCACAATATGCTTCACGAGGGATCCTTGGCCGAAGGCGATATTCTTCATCTCGAGCTAGTCCCCCGGTTTGCCGGCTACGGTGCTCGCGTCATGCGGTGCGTCGCAATTGGTGCAGCGTCCTCCGAGCAGCGTGAGGTCGCGGCGGCTCTGATCCGGCTGCAGGATAAGCAGATCGCGGCGCTGCGCCCCGGCACCGAAGCGCGAGAGGCGGACGCCATTCTGCGTGACGGCATGTTAAAGGAGGGTCTTCGTGAAACTTTCGACAACGTGTCAGCCTACACGCTCGGGTTCTACCCACGGCAGTCGATACGATCCTCGGATTTCACCCGGGTTCTGCACCCGCATGCGGACTGGATTCTAGAGGAAGGCATGGTCCTACACGTCTATGCTTCAGCTCAGGGTCAAGCTATCAGCGAGACCGTTCATGTAGCGGCGAACGGTCCCGAGCGGCTCACGCGCATCGAGCGGCGTCTCTTCGAGACCGGCGCATCCTAAGCCCTGACGCGCCCGCCCCTCGTCCGGAGCCGGAGGGCGGAAGCATGGGCCATCCCACTCGTGTCGCCGCAGGTTCGGGTGTTTCCTTGGTGTGCGTCCGGAATGAGCTGGCGAACTCCTCACAATACAGGGCCAGAAAGGCTCGTCCGCAACGCGTCGTCATCCTCCCCAGCCACGAGGTTTGTTGCCTTAGCCGAGCGGCTGGCACGGCTTCCTTGGTCATGCCTAGCAAGCGAAGCGGGCGATTAGGTTCGGAACCATAGGTTCTGTTCTTTGAAGAGACCTGACGGATGACGAGCTGATCGAGGTCAGCATCATTGGAGGCGTAGAGGATCACCCGGCTAGCTCTCATCCAGCAAGGCCGCTGCCTGGCTCCTTCTACCTTGCTCATAACTTGCAGCCTAAAGTCCCTGGCTCCAATTGATCGTTTTAAAGACGCAACCATGGGAAGGTTCACCATGTTTCGCGTAGGGCGCTCCGTCTTCGGCCTGCGACCTTCCATGCTCCATCACTATTGGACCGAGGTCGATTGCGGCGCGTGAGGACGCCGGGTCGAAGCACGGCGAGCTTTGGTGCGCCAACCTTGACTCCCAAGGTGCGGAACCCGCGTCGTGCCCTTCGTCTGCAACAGACAATCGGGTCATGTGGCATCGTGGTCAACGCGCTATCCTCCTCTGCCGGTGCAGATATGCTGCATGCCAGGGAATGCGGTTAACTCACTCGAATGCCACGCTGTTCGCACTCACAGTTGAAGCGATGGTCGTCGAGCGCCCGCTGCACAGCCTGACAGTGGATAGCTCCAGGGCCGCGCGGCCCTCGGACCGACATGGTAAAGGAGTCGTGCCGGAGAAGACCCGGTGCTTGCGCGACATGCTCGCCCGGGCCGGCATGGTCGGCTAGAGTTGCATCAACTTCTTGAACACTACTCGCTCATGCAACGGGCACGCCTGCCCTTATGGGCTCACACAAGCGCTATCACCCCGCCGGCAACTTAGCTACATTTAGCGAGGCTGAGATCCAACCGGTTTCGTGGTCAACGCCCCATGGCGCGCGTGAAGCCGACGAGGCGTTCGACCAAGAAGACGACTGCCATCGTAGCTGCAACCAGGACGACCGAAAGAGCCGCAATTAATGGATCGGTGCGACCTTCGACGTAACGCACCATCTCGACCGGTAAGGTCGAGGCACGAGGGCCTGAAATGAAGAGCGAAATAACCGTCTCATCGAACGATAAGAGGAAGCTGAGGCACCCGGAGGCGATAAGGCCGGGCGCGGCGAGTGGCAGCGTAACGCGGAAGCTTACGCGCCACGGCTTGGCTCCGAGCGTTGCGGCCGCGGCTTCGATGTCGGAAGGGAGCGATAGGAAGGCCGTTGTCATCATCCGGATAACGAATGGAACCGTGACAAGTAGATGTGCGAGCACCAAGCCGGGCACCGTTGCGGTGAGCCGCCATGGCTGGAAGGTAAGAAGAAGGGCGAGGCCCATTACCAGCGTCGGAAGAAGAAGCGGAGCAAGGAAGAACATCTTCAGCGCGTCCCGCCCGTGAAAGCGTCCACCGGCAAGCGCGCGCGCCGCCGGGACTCCGACAAGAAGAGAGATGACGGTCACGGTTGTGGCGATCATCAGGCTGAGGTTTAATGCTTCCATGAGAGCCGCGTGGGCGACGAGGCGCTCGAACCAACGAAAGCTCACCCCAGATGGTGGGAACGCAATGAAGGAGTCTGCAGAGAACGCGATAGCGATAACGACTAGGACAGGAGAGAGCAGGAAGGCATAGGCGAACGCCGCCGCAGCCTTGAGCCCTAGTCCGACGCCGCTCACGTCTCGGCCCTCCGTGCGAGGGCGCTGTAACTTCCAAGCAGCAAAGTCAGGAGCACAAGGGTGTAGAAGGCGAGCGCCGCAGCTGCCGGCCAATTCGCGTTTGTGATCGCACTGTCGTAGATCTCTGTCGCGAGCACGAAGACACGGCCACCTCCCAGGAGCTTGGGCGTAACGAAGGCGCTCATGGCGAGCACGAAGCAGAGCAGGAAGCCGAGCGCCACGGCCGGGAGGCTCAAAGGCAGGGTCACCCGCCAGAATACATGGCGGGGCGGGGCTCCCAAGCTGGCGGCTGCTTCCTCAAGCGATCTATCAAGGCGACCGAAGCCCGCAAGGAGAGCCATGATCATGTAGGGGATAAGGGCTTCGGCCAACCCAATGGCGACGCCCGTGAAGTTGTACACGAGTCGTAGCGGCGCCGTTACGAGCCCAAGCCCCTGAAGCACGGTATTGACGAGACCTCGATCGCCCAGGATGGCGAGCCAGCCGAATACCCGCACCACCCCGCTCACGAGCATGGGCGCCACCGCTATGACAGCCAGAAGGCCGCGCCAGCGGGAGGTCGTGCGATAGAGAAACAGCGCAACCGGATAGGCGAGGAGGAGGGCCAGTGTCGTCGAGATGAGAGACAGGCGCAGCGAGTTGAGCGTGAGCTCTACGGTGAAGGCATCGCTCAGGAGGGCTCGCCAGGGATCGAGCGACCAGGTATCCCAAATGAGACCGCCGCTCGCGGTTGTCGATTGGAAGGCCATGCGGAACAGGCCCGCAAGTGGCCAAGCATAGATGGCCAGCAGCAGTAGGGCAGCCGGCAGCGCGAGGGTCCAACGCCGGTCAGGCGACATGATGCGCAACAAAATGTGGTTGTCTGACGAGGAGCATTCACTTATCTCGGCGGGATGAGGGCGGCTTCTGGATGCACTCCAACTCAGCAGTCAACGTGCGCTAACTTCGCGAGGCAAGATCCGGGCATCAGCCTCCTTCCAGAGCGCCACTTGCTCGCTACCGTCTGGCGGCGGATCCGAACTGGACGGGATCTCAATGGTGATCCGACCGGCGGCAGTCTCAAGGAGAACCTCAGTGCGATCGCCTACATAGAAGCTTCGGATGACACGCCCAGGCAGCCGGTTCACGCCTTCGCCGGTAGTTTCGGAGGGGGAGGCGAGCCGGAGGTGTTGCGGGCGAAGAAAGAGGTCGTAGGTGCCTGCAGCCTCTCCCATGGCTACCAGTGGTCTGCCGGCAACCAGGAGCCGGCCGGACCCATTGCGCTCCAGGGGCAGCACATTGGCACGTCCGACGAAGCTTGCCACGAACCACGTTGCGGGATTTTCATAGATGTCGTGCGGTCTACCAATTTGGACTATGCGTCCATGCTCCATCACGGCGACGCGATCGCAGAGCGTCAGAGCCTCTACCTGATCGTGCGTGACGAAAAGAGTAGTGATGGATAGCGTCCGCTGAATCTCACGGATCTCGTGACGCATCGCGTCGCGCAGTTTCGCATCGAGATTTGAGAGCGATTCGTCCAGCAGCAGCACGTCAGGGCGGACCACAAGCGCGCGGGCCAGCGCTACTCGCTGCTGCTGCCCCCCAGACAGTTCTTTTGGGCGACGTGCCTCGTACCCGGCCAGACGCACAAGGGATAGGGCTTCCATGACGCGACGATCGCGCTCGGCCCGGGACACGCCTCGCTCGACAAGACCGAAGGCGACGTTCTGGCCGACGTCCAGATGAGGGAAGAGCGCGTAGGCCTGAAACACATAGCCCATGTTGCGCCTATAGGGGGGCGCGTGCGTGATGTCGGCGCCCGCGATGACGATACGTCCGTGATCCGGAGCGATCAGGCCCGCCACCATGCGTAATGTCGTCGTCTTGCCACAGCCGGATGGGCCTAGAAGCGCCACTGACTCGCCACGCTCAAGCGTCAGTGAGACATCCGACACCGCTGTGGCACGGCCGTAGACCTTACGGAGGTTCTCGAGAACAAAATGGCTCATCAAACCCCTTCAGCCGTGTGACGTACCTGCGTTGTCAGACCGCGAGCCCCGGCGGCATCGATCGTGCACATTTGAGACTGCCTTCGAATCAACTGGAGCTATGCCCACCCTGCACGGTGGGCCAGCACGCGCATTTGGAGCGCTCGCCTGCCAGGGCAGCAATCTAGCGGGCGGAGCCTGCGATGACCTCGCGGCGCCAACGTTGATTCCATTGATCACGCACCTTCAAAATGTGCTGCCAATCCATCGGGATCATTCGAGCGCGGTTCTCGGGCGAGGCGGCCGTGCGCGCGAGGGCAGCCGGACTGAGGGACACTTTGCTGTTAGTGGGTGCGTAGAACATTCGTTCCGCGAACGCCTTCTGTGCAGTTTGGCCAAGCGCGTAGTTCACAAAAGCCAATGCAGCTCCCTTATTCTTCGAGTTTGCAGCCACATTGATTGTGTTGACCTGGAATACGCTCCCTTCCGGCGGCAGGACCACGCCGATCCGACCTTGAGATTGATCAGCGTAAAGCTGAGCACGGGCATTAGAAGCCATTGCGACTTTCACAATGCCGTTCAGGATTAGGGTGAAGCTGTCGGGGTTCGGCTCGAAAGTTTGGACCGATGGTGCCAGTTCCTTTAACCGGCTGATAGATCGGTCAACGGAGACCCGATAGTCACCCCCCTCCATGCGCTCCACAATCGCTGTCAACGCTAATCCTAGAAGGTTTGGAGGCGCTGTCAGCGCAACCAAGCCCTTGAGGTCCTGGCGCCAAAGATCCTTTACTGAAGTGAAGGGGGGAGTCAGATTATGCGTGTCGTACACGAAGATAAAGTGATCATACGTAACGCCAGGCCCGTACTCGCCACCGGCCGCTCGGGCCTCAGCATCCAGATCGTTGAGCGCCGGAACCTCCGCTGCGCTGATTTTCGTGAACAATCCTTCGGTATTGCCAAGGGTGGATGTGGTGACATCCATGATAAACACGTCGACCTGCGCGTCAGCTTTCTGGGCGCGTGCGGATCCCAGGATCGTCGCAGAGTTCGTGCTCGGTGCATAGGTGACCGCCACGTTAGGGTAGAGTTTGCGAAAGGGTTCAACGACAGTCTGGACGAAATTATCCTGAAAGATGCCGGAATAGGCCATCACAGTGATGTTGCCTTGCAGATCTGCGTGCGCGGTGGCGCCTGTTTGCGCACTGGCGCTGCAGATGGTCAGACTCAAGCAAATGCCCGCTGCTGTGAGTATCGTCCTCAAGCTCATCGATCCCTCCCATTATGTCGCCACGGTGCACTCTCGGCCTTTGCCGCAATGGCAGCACGTGTCGGCAAACGCCGGTGGAGCTCACTCCTTGTCGATCTCGCATCCTTCGAGCGAGGTCCTAACCCCGCGGTCGGCGCCGACTAGCAGCCCTGTCTCACCCAGAGGGCAGAAGCAAACCGACGCACGGACAACTCGCATGCGTTGTACGGTCGTTTGTCTCCGACGCCCATTATGGGATCAGCCACCTATCGCGACGGCGAGACTTGCATGCGAAAGGACGTCGCAGAAGCACCACATAGAAAGGATGCGAAAGGCCACTTCGGTACTGCTCAAAGATGCCAGGTTAGCCGAGCGGCCTTTCAACACCGGCGCGCAAACGAAGGCCGAACTCCGCCCTCGGCTTCTTGGCTGCACACCAGCAAGGTTGCGGCGGCTTCCGCACAGCCCAAAGAACCGGTTAATACGTCCCTTGATTGCCCGATGCGGCAAGATTTGCGCGCCAGGTCCTGCCAAAGCGCGAGCCCTGGGCCCTCTCAGGGCCAGCGTGCAGCGGGGAAGCCCCCGGACACCGCTGGCAGGCCCTGTCGGCAGCGTTCAGGGTCTACACTGTAGCCGAGCAGGCTGGGATCCTCCGTGCCTGTCCGGGGCAGCGGGACTCGCGGCAGGTTCTCAGGAACGAGCCTATTGCGCCGGCGACAACAGCGCCTGCCGCGCTCAAAAACCTCGACACTTGCTGTGATCTCAGGCGAGTACGTGATGCTCCGCGACAGGGATCGACCGTCGGATCGACGTTGAGTAATGCGGGTCGACCCGGGCGCTGATCAGGCCGGCTCCGTCGGAGGCCTGTGCGACGATGGTCCCCCACGGATCAACGATCATCGAGTGGCCCCAGCTGGCGCGGCGCCCTTCCGCATAGCTGTTGATCTGGCCGGCCGCAAGCATATACGTCTGCGTCTCGATTGCTCGGGCTCGCACCAGCACCTCCCAATGATTTTTGCCGGTCGTCAGAGTGAATGCGGCCGGTAATACAATCACGTCGGCCCCGCGATCTCTCAGCTTGCGGAACAACTCGGGGAAGCGAAGATCATAGCAGATCGAGCAGCCGAACGTCAGATCGTCGACCTTATAGGTTACAATGTCGGTACCGCGAGACACGACATTGGACTCGCGATGAGCTGTACCATTGGGGTTGTCGACGTCGAAAAGATGAATCTTCCGGTAACGCGCTAACTCGGATCCATCCCTGCCAAAAACTAGGCTCGTGTTGAAAAAACGTCCCTCATTGCGCTCCACGACCGAGCCAGCATGGACCACAAGGTTTAATTCCCGCGCTAGCGCCGACAGTCTTCCATAGATCTTTCCTGGAAAGGCCTCGGCACTTTCGTGCATTTTTTTCGGATCGTCATGAATGAACGCGAAATATTCCGGGAGTACGACAAAATCGGTGTTCTCATCAACAGCAGCCATCCTGATGTAACGCTCGGCTACATTCATATTTTCTTCAAGGTCGTGCTGTGAATTCATTTGAACCAGTGAGATTTTCATACCAAATACCATTTGCGGTGCCAGCTGATGGTGGGCCAAGTCTGCGTCAGCAGGAAGGGCTTGTGGCTGTTCCGGACGACCATCGTCTCCCGTGGTCTCAGGCCCTTAACGTGCATCCTTGAAGCAGTAGGTGTTTGCTAGAGCGCATAGCAAGAGCCAACCGAAAGCCACCGTGAAGACCACTTCCCGTCAACCTCACATGTGGCGGTCGTGAGAAGCGATCCGCAGTCTCGGCCGCTTCATCCTCGGTCATGTAGGCCACACTGTGTCAGCGATAACCGTGGCCGCAACAGTGCTGGCCGGCGGTTCAGGACTATCTTGGCCAGCTAAGAGCGGGAGTTAGGGCTGATCGAGAGCGGTCGCAAACTGCCACTCCCAAGGCTCACCAGACCGTCTGCAGAAGACCGAAGATTACCGGCAGCACTTCGCGATTAACGACTTTTCGCGTCGCGAAGCTCGACCGAACCCGCGCCACGTGCGGTAGCCTGGGGAGCTGAGTGCGGTGCATGCGTTCGAGATCCTGGATGTCGCGAGCCAGCATTGTCACAATGTAGTCGTCGCTACCCAACACCAGGAAGCAGCGCACGACTAATGGGCAGGTAGCCACTGCCGTCTCGAACGCATGGAGGGCCTCCTCGCTCTGACTGTCGAGCGCGGAGCGGACGAGAGCCGTCGTTTTGCGTCGCGCCCAGGCTGCAAGCCGGTTGCGACGCAGCCCCGCCCGGGCTCGGCGCGCGAGTGGCTCTCGCATTGATGCGAAATTGGACCTGGCTTGGTCCGCTTCGAGCATGCGATCACCGGGAACCGTGCCAGGAGCGGAGTAATGCTGCAGGAGCGCGTCGAGGTCTGTCCCGTCCATAGCACCAACAAGGTCATGCGGCGCCACAGCCGAGGCTTCTACGATCACGCCACGCTGTATGCCCTGCTCGACGCGGCCACCGTGTGCCACGTCATCCACGGCCCGTCTTACTGCACCCCCACCCTGTTCAAGCGCGAGGGCTCGCGCCTACACTGGCAGGGGTCGAGTGCGAGCCGCATGCTGCGCAACCCGGCCGAGGGCGCGCCGGCCTGCATGGCGGTGACGCATCTCGACGGCTTGGTTCTGGCGCGCTGCGGCTTCAATCATTCGGTCGTTTACCATTCCGTGATGGCGTTCGGGCGCGCCCGCCTCGTCACCGACCTCTCGGAGAGGGAGCGGGCGCTCGTCATGATGGTGAGGCGCTTCTTCCCAGGTTGGACGGCGGGGCTGCGCCAGAGCACGAGGCCAGAGATCAAGGCCACGGCGGTGGTGTTCTTGGACATCGCGCGCGCCTCGGCGAAGATCCGGGCGAAGGGCGTGGCGGTCGACGAGGAGGACTACGCCCTGCCCATCTACGCCGAACGGCTGCCCGAGCGGACCGTGATCGGCACCCCCGAGCCCTGCCCGCGCATTCTCCCTGGGGGCGCGCGCCCTGACAGCCTGGAGAAGTATCGGCCCGGCCATTCCCTCGAGGCAGACCTCGACAAGCGTACCAGGTCACCTACCGCGCTCCCCCGCCGGGCGAATGAGGGGTCACCCATGCGCAGGCCCCGGCCCAGCCGACCAGCCCAAGCCAAGGAGCGTAGTCCGTCGCCGGCACGGCTTTCTGGCCGCTGGGAACGCTGCTGCCCTGGCGGGCGGCGACAGGCAGGCGGCGGGCGCCTTCTACACTTGACCTTGCGCGCCCGATCCGGGGTCGGCGCGTCGCTGACTGTCCCAGCGCCGCGTTGAAGTCCTAGCGCTCCCCTGCAATCACGGAGGCCGAAACACCATGCTCAGCGCATTCTCCAACCTAAGGTGCCGTCGGCTGTTTATGGGTGCGGCCTCGGCGTGTCTGGCTACGACCTCGGTTGCCCAGGCAGCCTCGTTTCCTCCCGCCGCGGCCGAGCGCGGGATGGTGGTGAGCGCGCAGCACCTTGCGACCAAGGTCGGCGTGGACGTGCTCAGGAAAGGGGGCACGGCCGTCGACGCCGCCGTGGCTGTGGGCTACGCCCTGGCCGTGGTATACCCTGCCGCGGGCAATCTGGGTGGGGGCGGCTTCATGACGATCCACCTCGCCGACGGCCGCAAGAGGTTCATCGATTTTCGCGAGAAGGCGCCGCTTGCCGCCACCCGCGACATGTACCTCGGTCAGGACGGCAACGTCGTCAAAGGGCTCAGCACGACTGGCTGGCTTGCCGTCGGCGTCCCGGGCACGGTTGCCGGACTGGAATATGCCCGCGAGACCTACGGCACGATGAAGCGGCCCGACCTGATCGAGCCTTCCATCACCCTGGCGGAGACTGGCTTTGCCCTGGATCAGGGCGACGTGGACATGCTCCACCTCGCCACCGAGGATTTCCGAAAGGACAAGGCCGCAGCAGAGATTTTTCTCAACAAGGGCGCGCCGTTCACGCTCGGTCAGACGCTCGTGCAGGCCGACCTCGCGCGAACCCTGCGCGCGATCAGCGAGCGCGGCCCGGACGGCTTCTACAAGGGCGAGGTCGGCGGCGCGATCGTGGAGGCGAGCCGGGCTGGGGGAGGCCTCTTCGCTCAGGCCGATCTCGACCGCTACAAGCCTCGCGAGCTCGCGCCGATCGAGTGCGACTACCGCGGCTATCAAGTGATCTCGGCGCCGCCCCCGAGCTCGGGCGGCGTTGTCCTGTGCGAGATGCTGAACATCCTGGAGGGTTATCCGCTCAAGGAACTGGGATGGGGCTCGGCCCAAGCGCTCCACTACCAGATTGAGGCGATGCGCCACGCCTATCTCGATCGCAACAGCTACCTGGGCGACCCGGACTTCGTCCAAAACCCCGTGGCGCGACTCACCGACAAGGGATACGCGGCGCGCATCCGCGCGGTGATCGATCCGTCGAAAGCGGGCGTCTCGAATGACCTGAAGCCCGGTGTGCCGCCCCATGAGGGCAACAACACCACGCACTATTCCATCGTGGACGGGGCCGGAAACGCGGTGTCCGTCACCTACACCCTCAACGAATGGTTCGGGGCGAAGCTCGTGGCCGGCCGCACCGGCGTTCTCATGAACAACGAGATGGACGACTTCACCGCGAAGGTGGGCGTGCCGAACATTTACGGCTTGTTGCAAGGAGAGGCAAACGCCATCGCGCCGGGCAAGACCCCATTGAGCTCGATGAGTCCCACGATTGTGACACAAGGCGGAAAGCCGGTGCTCGTGACGGGCACGCCGGGCGGCAGCCGCATTATCACAGTGGTGCTACACTCCATCCTGAACGTGATCGACTATGGTATGACCATCCAGGAAGCGGCCGACGCGCCCCGCATACACCACCAGTGGCAACCAGACATCGTGAACGTCGAGCGCTTCGCCCTCTCGCCCGATACGCGCAAACTTTTGGAAGGCATGGGCCACAAGCTCGGGAACCCTCAACCAGCCAACCATCTCGCCGCGATCCTGGTGGGCGCGCCCGCGCTCAGCGGCAAACCGGTGGGCAACAACCGCCTGTACGGCGCCAATGATCCTCGCCGGAACTCCGGCCTGGCGCTGGGTCATTGATCACCCCTGCTTGGGTCGACGAGGTGCCAAGATGCCGAGGGATGGTTGTTTGAACGGGGCGTGCGATCGAGTCGCCCGCCTGCCCGGCGTATATGGCTGAATCAGCCAACCGGCGGGCAAGCGCTCGCCCCATCGGGCTTCTTCCACGCTGTTCCTTCTCCCGCAGCGCTATCTGCTCTCGCCTTACGGGGCGGGAGCTCTTTTCTTCGAGATCCGAACGGGCTGACTGAGTCAAGGCAGGACCAGCCCTTCGGCGGCCCCTACCACGCGCACCCTGATCACCCAGCATGGTAGTCCAGCAATTCTCACCATCTGACGACTACCGTAAACCCCTGCCGGTCCGGGCGCATCCGCGGGCGCCTCGTTCCCACGCTGGAAGCAAAGCTTCTTTTCGCCGCGCTCGACCAAAGCTTCGTCGGCCTTGACGGACTGCGGGCGGAAGCGGCCGGCATGCGCGACTTCGGCGCGGGTAGCATTCGCGTCGCGAGCCTCGCCGCAGTCGGCTCGATGCTCGTGCCTGGCCTTCAACGCCTTCCAAACCAAGCCTCCGGAGGTAGCCTTGATGCATCAGGTGCACCCCTCCGCGCACGTTCGCGCGCTCGTAGCCAATGGCAGCTCCGATCGGGGGGTTGCCAGCAGCGAGATCGAACTACCCAGCATTGAGTACCGGGCGTTCGAGAATTTCTGAGCTCTCCCCATCCTCCCGCTAGGCCACCACCTCGCCGATAAGGCTTTGATCGGGTGGCCGGATCTCGACGGGGAACGCTTCGTCGCTTCAGCGACTGAGGATCGCGCGACAGCAGATTGACGCACTCCTCGGAAAGCTGGGCGCCATGTCCAAGATCGTGGTGGAGACGCCAGCGTCAATGACCATTTGCGGCCAGTGCTCGAGCATCTTGGGGCCGGGCTGGTCAATCAGGCGGCTGCAGAGTGCTTTGCCTCGCGCGGATTGGTACTTTGTGTCTTGGAGCCCGCGGTCTACATCAAGATAATGTTGCTCTCCGGCTGGATGCCGAAAAAACTTAAATGGCGAAGACTTTCGTGGCTGAGCTCCTGTGGGTGCGCGGTGCGTCGGCATTGCCCCGGTAAAGTTTCCGGCGAGCTGTCGCGCTTTCCAGCGTCTTTTGCGGATGATCAATCCGATGAACGATTCACCCTGCACACTACTCTCCGCGTACCAATGTGGGTCGGCTGCACAGAGCGATCAGTCGCGCCAGAGATGAGTATTGCCACGGACAACACGGGGCTGATCTGCGCATCGACATTGATGTGTCGCAATCGTCAGACTACTTACACGGCTTCGCTAGTACCGCCGAGTATAAAGGATTGGAGGTTGCCGATCCATTAGAGCCCATCTGGAAAGAAGTTGAATCAGTGGAGTCGGTTATGATTCCCTGCGGGGCACCTGATGGGCAACGAGGTGCCTCATGGGGAAGCCAGAGCATCGCAGGGCAGCAGATCGCCGTGGGTTGCGCTCCGACAGCGACCTGACGGATGGCGAATGGGCGCTGGTCGAGCCGCTGATCCGCCCTGCCAAGCGCGGGGGTCGGCCTCGGAGCGTGAACGTCCGTGAGGTGCTGATTGTGTTGAAAAAGTCGTCGTTGAAGTCGCTTAGCAGGTCTGATTCACTCCTCTTGGTTGGCAGGAGCAATGCCGATGATGGGCGAGAGGACGACCGAGCAGCCGGCGCTGTTCTACGAGTTCAGCCTCGAGCGGCACGTCCCTGAGGGCCATCTGCTGCGCTCGATTGACCGTTTCGTCGACCTGTCTGGCATCCGCGAGCATTTGCGCCCCTTCTACAGCGAGATGGGCCGGCCCTCCGTCGACCCCGAGTTGATGATCCGCATGCTGATCATTGGCTACTGCCAGGGCATCAGGTCCGAGCGGCGCTTATGCGAGGAGGTGCACCTCAATCTCGCCTATCGCTGGTTCTGCCGCTTAGGGCTCGACGGGGCAGTGCCGGATCACAGCACCTTCTCGAAGAACCGACACGGCCGCTTTCGTGACAGCGACATGCTCCGAAGGCTGTTCGAGGAGACGGTTGAGCGCTGCATTGCTCAGGGGCTCGTCGGCGGTGAGGCGTTCGCGGTCGACGCGTCCATGATCAAGGCCGATGCCAACCGGCAGCACTCGGTGCCAGGTGACGCGTGGGTACCGCCCGACGATCCGGGTCACGCGGTGCGCGAGTATCTGTCGGTGCTCGACAATGCTGCCTTCGGTGCGGCGACGCCTGTCACGCCGAAGTTCATCGCGACCGCTGACCCGGCGTCTCGCTGGACAGGTGCCAATGGCGGGCTCGCCTTCTTCGCCTACAGCGACAACTACCTCATTGACCTCAAGCACGCCGTCATCGTCGACGTGGAGGCGACAGCCTGCGCACGACAGGCGGAGGTCGGCGCGGCGCGCACGATGCTCGATCGGACCGAAGCACGCTTCGGGTTGAAGCCCGAGCGCTTGGCGGCCGACGCAGGGTACGGCGATGCGGCAAACCTGGCCTGGCTTGTCGAGGAGCGCGGGATCGAGCCGCACATCCCTGTGTTTGAGAAGGATCGCACCGACGGCAGCTTCGGACGCGGGGACTTCACCTACGATGCTTCGGTCGACCGATACACCTGTCCTGGCGGACGCGAGCTACGCCGCTACTGGCAGGACAGTCGTGAGGCCAAAGCGAAGCCGCCGAGCGATGGCATCTACAGGTACCGCGCCCGCAAGGCTGATTGCGATGCCTGCGACCTGAGACAACGCTGCCGGCCCGGTGAGGCCGGACGTAAGGTGCTGCGCTCGATCCATGAGCCAGCCCGCGACGTGGCGCGCCAGATCGCGACGACAGATGCCTATCTCATCTCTAGGCGCGAGCGGAAGCGGGTCGAGATGCTGTTCGCGCACCTGAAGCGCATCCTCAAAGTCGACCGCCTGCGCCTCAGAGGTCCCCACGGGGCAAGGGACGAGTTCCTCATGGCCGCTGCCGCGCAGAACCTCAGGAAGCTCGCCAAGCTCATCCCCATGCCAGCGCCAGCCGTGGCCTGAGGGGCGCGGTAGCCCCTGCCACTGTCAGCCACAGAACCCGCCAAGCACCGACTTCTTCAACACAATCTGCTGAACGCGGTCTTCTACGTGCTGTGGACCGGGTGTCGGTGGAAGGCTCTCCCAAAGGATCTGCCACCGCGCAGCACGGTCTGGGAATACCTCGACCTGTGGGAGTGGGACGGCACGCTCAGCCGCATCCATCACGCCCTGTACGTCGAGACGCGGGAGCAGACGGGCCGAGAGGCAAGCCCGACCACAGCCATCATCGACAGCCAGACCGCTTAGGGAGCCCTCAAAGGGGGGCTTCTCTCGACCCGTCCGGCTATGACGCGGGCAAGAAGGTCATTGGCCGTAAGCGCCACATCCTGACCGACACGCTGGGCCTGCTGTTGGCCATCAACGTCCACCCTGCCAGCGTGCAGGACCGAGATGGAGCCGAGGCGCTGTTGCAAGAGGCGCGCCGGAGCTTTCCATTTATTGAGCGCATCATCGGCGATGCGGGGTACCAGGGCCGCATGATGGAAGCTACCGTGGCCCGGACCGGCACGTGGACGCTCCAGATCGTGCGGCGCTGCGACCGTCACCGCTTCGTTGTGCTGCCCAAGCGTTGGATCTTGGAGAGGACGCTGGCCCTCATCCTGAGCTTGTCGAAGGAGGATCAGCCGAAACCGGCGATTGGCACGTGATTACGAGCGTCACACCCGCAAAGCGGCGGCCTTCGTACGCCTTGCCATGATTCGCCTCATACTCAGGCGGCTCAGCACAAACCGCTGATCACGAATCCAAACTTCCCGGATGGGCTCTTAGCTCGACTTTGGCCAATTTGCGGGAGGGGTGACGAAGCGGACGTGACGGCTAGGTAGGAGGTGTCCCGACCAAGAGACATCACCATGCCACGCCTGCCCGCCCGCTTCGCCGGGATTATCATCGCG
>JAESFT010000310.1_pt1 | contig 37284 bp, 31 predicted proteins | sample 9269451 | NCBI WGS metagenome assembly JAESFT01 (sample SAMN14502557, study PRJNA617106) | algae metagenome | isolation source: Scytonema hyalinum WJT4-NPBG1 and co-occurring heterotrophs from well... | place: USA: Mojave Desert, Joshua Tree National Park, California | collected 2006-05-25
TCCCGGATATGTTACAGGCTGGTTAAAACCAGCCGCGTCGTCTTTCATCCCCGGTCTAAAGCACGCTTGGACGGCGCGAGCGCCTGTTCCTCCGGGGCTTTCAGACTCCCGTTAAGTTTCTGGTAAAGTATAGGAGTACAATATCTTGCGCCCCTCTCAACCCAAATTTATAAGCTAGAGATCTGAACAAGCTTATCTATGACTTCGACTATTCCCCATAAAACTCGCAAATTTCCAACTCAAGCAATAGGAGCCAAGATTTTTCACTGGATTAACATAATTAGTTTGTTTATTATGCTCACCAGTGGATTGCAAATTTACAACGCCAATCCTGTTTTTGGTGGACGAGCAGGTTTGCACATTCCCCCTATATTTACTTTAGGAGGTTGGCTCGCTGGAGGTAGACACTGGCATTTTGCTGCTATGTGGCTATTTTCGCTTAATCTTTTGTGGTATGGAATTTATATTTTAATCAGTCGGCGCTGGCGACATCGATTTGTAGGTGTCAATGACGTTAAAGCATTGCAAAAAAGTAGAAATCCCAAACGCCTGATTTATGCTTGGCACCGCATTGTCTATACAGCCATTATTCCTATTTTGCTGCTGGCTATATTCACAGGTATAGGAATGTACAAACCTGCTCAATTTCCTTGGATTGTGGATATGTTTGGCAGCTGGCAAGCACTGCGAATCGTTCACTTTTCTTCAGTACCAATGGTTATTTTCTTTGTAGCGATTCACTTTTTATTAGGTCGTAAGACTGGAGGTGAGGAGTTAACTGAATCTATGTTTTGGTAAACGAACGGTAGAAGAAAAGTGGGGCAGTGGAAATACAATAACTAATACTATGAATTTAATTCGTGTCAATCGTCCTGAATTATCACGCCGTCAGTTTCTAAAAGTTTCTGGACTCTCTAGCATGAGTGTTCTTCTTGGTGGATGTGGTACACCAATATTTGAAGATGTTGTGGGCAAACTTTCTGAACCACTCAATCAGAAGGTTGAAGCTTTCATATTTAAGCCACAAAAGCCGGTGCCAGAATTCTCTCCCAGTGAGATTGAACCAGAAGGTTTGTTAATTAATAGCTTCAGATATACTCCAATTATTGACCCGGCAAAGTATCGTTTAATTATTGACGGTGAGGTAAATAATCCTCTGAGCTTAAGTTTAGCAGAAATTCAATCTTTGCCCCTAACGTCCATGATAATTCGCCACGTTTGTGTGGAAGGTTGGGCGGCAATTGTACAATGGGGAGGCGTTCGTCTACAAGAAATCGTTGCTCTTGCCCAGCCTAAAGCAAATATCCGATATGTTTACTTCAAATCGGCGGATGGTTACTATTCAAGCTGGGATATTGCTTCAAGTTTGCATCCCCAAACTTTATTAGTTTATCAGAAAAACGGTGAACCTTTGCCAGTAGAAAATGGTGCGCCCTTGCGTTTAGCTTCTCCCGTTAAGCTTGGATATAAGCAAAGTAAGTGGGTCACTCAAATTACCCTTGTGAGTCAATTGTCCCCTTTGAGAGGCTATTGGGAAGACCAAGGTTATGAATGGTTTGCAGGACTTTAAAAATTAAAAATTAAATTTTTATTCATATTTTAAAAGATATTTTATTGATTTGTTTATTTATTTAGTAAATATGAACTTTTTTGATAAGTTAAATCAGGCAATTTCACAAAATGAAACTTTACTATTTGTAGGGTTAGACCCCAATCCAGAAATGATACCCGCCCGCTACAAATCTCAAGATATCATTTCTGGGTTGGGGGATTGGTTACAATTTATGATTTCTGAAACAGCCGATAAAGTCTGTGCCTATAAGCCTACACTTGGATTTTATGAAGCTTTAGGTGCTCCAGGCATAGAATTGCTGCAACGAACTCTAGCAGCTATCCCCGCCCAGATTCCAATTATTTTAGACGCCAAACATAGTGATTTAAACACAAGTACTATCTTTGCTCAGACTGTGTTTACAGAATGGAATGTAGACGCTATAACTTTGACCGCCTATATAGGACAAGACCTTGTAGCCCCTTTTTTGGTTTACCCAGATAAGGCTGTTTTTATTTTGTGCTGTACTTCTAATCCTACTGCTGTCACTTTACAGCAATATCCTTCGACTGAGGCACCTCTTTATTTACAAGTTGTCAAGGAATCAAAAAATTGGGGAACTCCAGAACAACTGGGTTTAGAAGTGGGAACGACGAATCCTGATATTTTGGCTCGTATTCGTGCAGTTTCTCCCGAACGAATTATTATGGCTCGTAGCATCTGGGCAGAGGGTAACAACCTTTCCAAAATTTTAGCAGCTGGTCTGAATGCTAACGGTGATGGTCTGCTGATTCCTGTTCCTCAAGATATGTTGACACAGGAAGATTTGTCTGATCAAGTTCAGTCTTTGCAAGCAGAAGTTAATCAAGCAAAAAATGAAATTACCTATGATGCTTCTAGTTGTTCTGTATGGTTCCCAGATGTTTGTTTATTAGAACAACACCCTCTACAAGATTTGATTCTGCAACTTTATGATATTAGTTGCATTATGTTTGGTAACTATGTCCAAGCATCAGGAGCCACATTTCCTTATTATGTCGATTTACGAAAAATCATTTCTAATCCGCAAGTTTTTAATCAAGTTCTCAATGCCTATCAGGAGATTTTGAAAAGCTTGCAATTTGATAGAGTCGCAGGTATTCCCTACGGATCTTTACCTACTGCAACTGGTTTAGCCTTACGTCTCAATTGTCCAATGATTTTCCCTCGTAAAGAAGTGAAGGCACATGGAACTCGAAGGTTAATTGAGGGTGAGTTTTCTCCTGGAGAGACGGTTGTGGTAGTTGATGATATTCTCATCAGTGGTAAAAGTGTAATGGAAGGAGCAGGAAAGTTAAAATCTGTGGGATTAAATGTCAATGACATCGTGGTTTTTATCGACCATGAACAAGGGGTAAAAAATCGGTTACAAGAAAATGGTTATCGGGGTCATTCTGTTTTAACGATGTCGGAAATCACGGAAACCCTGTATCAAGCCGGACGAATTAATGAGGAGCAATTTTCTGCTTTGAGTGAACAATCAAATGTGTAGTACGATGTTTTGTCTGTAGTAATTAAGCAGTCCTGTCTTACTCCCCCTCTCTTGTTCTCCCCTGCGGTGGATGTTGGTGATACGCTCTTTCTATAGGGTCTAATGTAGTGTTGCCTACTATAGGAGGTTATACTCATGTATTTTTTCATGCAAGCAGCAGCGCAAGCAGCTAAAGAACCATACCAATTTCCTTGGGCTTTCACAGCTGTGTATGTGATTGGCTTTCTTGCTGCTGTCACCATCGGCTCAATTGCTTGGTACAACTCTAAGCGCCCCGCAGGTTGGGAAGACAAAGAGCGTCCTGACTTTGTGCCTAAAGTTGATAAAGATCCAACTCCAGGGTTGGGTGAGCCGAAGTCCTAGATAGTACTGAGTTGTGAGTGTTCAAGAGCTAGTATCATACGTTCTGATTTTTTTATTTTGATAACAAAAAATAATTTACAGAAAGACAAGTACTTACTCAGGATTCATTGCTCACAACTCAGGACTCTGTTGGATTCATTGCTCAGAACTGAAAGAACCCTCAGTTCTGAACCTCAACCCAACGACGGTAAAGCTTTTGAATTTGTTTGAGAATGGCGTTAGACCCAGGTTGGGTTGAATCATTTTTGTCTGATAATTGTTGTAATTTCGTCAGGAGTCTTGCTTCTTCTGTTGCCACTTCCCCATCACTGTAAATCAAGCCACTGATCGCTTCAATCAGGTTTTGGTAATCTGCTGCGCTGGGACTCGCGCCTAAATATTCCTTCACCCACTCGTCAAACTGTTCTGGCTGCACAGCAACCAATTCATGCAGCAAAGGCTGAATTTCCGGCTCGGTAGCCACACCCTTTTCCTGAGCTATTTTGCGAAGATATTCTCTCTCTTCTGGCTGAATTCTGCCATCAATCCAAGCTGCTCCAATCAGGATTTTAACCAAATTTGTCACACTCGAATTATTAACCATGTGTTTTTCCTCAAGGAATTAGGAATTGGGAATTGTTCTTCTTCCCTATTGTCCCTATTACCCATTCCTCCTTCACTGAAAAATATTACATTTTAAATAGTACTTACCCTTAATTCTTGGTTTTTCTTAAGCGCACCAAAAAAAAGCCATCCATGTCCTGTCGGTGCGGCAAGACTTTCATCCAGCCTTGTGGAGTCGAATACGCACCAGCAGGGGAATCTACACTAGGAGGCTCAATTTCCCAATTTGGATGTTCAGCCAGAAATGACGAAACCACATCTTCATTCTCTTTTGGATGCAGCGTACAGGTGGAATAAACAAGGACACCATTTTGCTTGACAAAAGTCGATGAATGTGTTATTAATTGTTTTTGAAGGAGCGCGAGTTCTTCCACAGTTTCTGGTGTCTGTCGCCAACGAGCATCAGCATGGCGGTGTAAAGTCCCCAAACCAGAGCATGGAGCATCCAGCAGTACGCGGTGAGCAGTGTTTTCAAACTGCGGCATATTACGGCTGTCACCAGTAGAAATTTCAATCGATTGTAACTTCAGCCGTTGAGCATTTTTTTGAAGTTTTACGAGGCGCGAGGGAGTGCGATGGCGCAGAGCGCCCGCTTCGCGATCGCAAGCAAAAATCTTCCCTTCATCCCTCATCAACTCTGCAATGTGAGTTGTTTTACCCCCTGGTGCAGCACAAGCATCAATCACCACCTCACCTGGTTGCGGGTCGAGTAAATGACTGACCAACTGGGCGCTACTATCTTGTACAGTCCACCAACCCTCGTTATAACCAGGCAGATTTTGAATAGGACCAGCATTACTCATCAATCGTAAAGCTTGTGGTAGGTGGGGAACACGTTGAAACGAAACACCCGCAGATGTCAACGCCGCCTCAACTTCTTCTAGAGAGGTGCGAAGGGGGTTTACTCGCAGGTCAATTGTAGGAGTTTTGTTCATCCATAAGCAAAGTTGTTCTGTTTGTGCCAAACCGAATTGTTCCACCCAAACTTGAATAATCCAGTCAGGAAAGCTGTATAAAATACCCAAGCGTTCTATGGGATCAGAAAATTCAACAGACAAGAAAGAAGATAGAAAACTTTCTTCATTCTTGATTGTTCCATCTTCTTTCTTTTCTAAACGAACATATTGCCGCAATAAACCATTGACAAAACCTGTGAGTCCAGAAAAGCCATTCTCTCTGGCGAGTTGGACGGTAGTATTTACAGCAGCACTTTCAGGAATTCGTTCCTGATACTGTAGTTGGTACAAGCCCAAATGCAGAATGGTGCGGAGGTCTTTTGGCTGTTGGTGAGATTTCTTTTTACCTAATTGGTCGATCAAGGCGTCAAGGGTACGCTGTCTTCTGGTGCAGCCATAAACTAATTCTGTGACAAGGCGGCGATCGCTATCAGCTAGATTTGCTTTTTGCAGCACTCTATCTAGGGCAATGTCAGCATAAGCCCCCTTGTGAACGTCTCGCAAGGCAATAAAAGCTAGTTGACGAGGGGATGTAAACAATTCAAAATTCAAAATTTAAAATATGCCCTACGGGCACGCACTTTACAAAATTGGACAAGCCAATGGTAACAAGTGTCTTGGCGGTCTTGCTTGTACAAATGAAACGCATTCCTGCGATGAGGTGCGTTTACGTAACCGTAACGCACCCTGGTTTCATGAAAATCAGCTTTAAGTTACTTTACAAGTTTTAACTCAAGTACACAGTGTCAACTTGAACCAGTTCAAACTCACAAGCCCTAGAAGCAGGTTCTACGCTGAATGGCGCAAAAGTTACTAAAGGTAAAAATGTGGGGTTTTGCAATAGTTCTTTTGCTAACAAGAATCCAGCGATTGTCCAAGTTTGATATTTTCTGGCTTGTTTGCCCATCAGTCGCCCTTTCTTACCGTCGTAATACTCTGGCCATTCGTCTAGATGCAAGCGTGCTTCTGCAATTTCAACAGCCTTATGTCCAAGCTCTATTCTATTGGTTTTCACAGCTGCTGCTGACAACAACCATAATAAGACTGGCCAACTTCCACCATTGTGATACGACCAAGGTCTATTTTTCGGGTCACATCCAGTGACAATTCTGTACTCGTCGTTTTCCAAAGCTGGGAAACAAAGTTTCATGGGCATATCTCCCACCAAGTCATCCCATCTCTCTTCGATGAGATTCATAATTGCTTGTGATTGCTCTTCACTCGTCAGATCTGAAACAACAGCCACTAAGTTTCCTAAAGAAAAGAAGCGAGTATCTAGCTGTGAAGGTCCAACATTACCAACGAGAAAACCACCTTTTCTTGGCAGCCATTTGTCCAATTCATAATAGGGCAGCGAATCTGCATATATATTGAAGGGATTCGCTGCTGCTTTGCCATACTCTTCACTCTTAAAGCGATAGATCTTGTTTAAGCGATGAAGATCCATCCAATAATACTGGCGAATATGAGTCCGTAGAAGCGGCAAGCGATTATCGATAGCTGTAACAATATCTTCGTTACCCTGACAAATCAGCAGTTCTCTAGCAGCACGCAATGCAGCAAAAAATAGAGCTTGAATTTCCAAGGGATGTCCATAGATACCCATACGACGGTCAATCATACAAGCGCCGTCTGGAACCAAGATCGTTGGATACATATCAAACCGAGTTGCCAAACACAGTTCCATAATCAATCTGATACCGTGTTGGAATTGAGGTTGATAAGCCAGAGAGAAATCTTTAGTAGCAACTACATAAGCACGCAATAAAATAACCCACCACAAGCAGGAATCAACAGGTGTGACTCGCGCAATAGCGTGTTCACCAAAATCTGCTTCTAGATATTCTTCCTCACCGTCGTCACAGACAACTTTAAAGCTAGCTGGCATTAAACCTCGGCCCGGCTTATAAGCATCTAATTGCCTTTCTTTCGGCTGTAACTTTAAGGTTTCTTCTAAAAAGTTGCGGACAATATCCGTTCTACCTTTCATTAGAAAAATAAGAGCAGAAGATACAAAATCCCGAACAAAACACTGATCGTAATTCAGCGCCTCTACGGTTGCATCATAAGCAGCTATTGTCCCTACAGGACGACCTTTATAATAGAGAATCGACTTTTCTAGCGCTGTCCACGCTTCTTGTTCTATACTTTCACTCGATGCCAAGTCATCTAATTGCATTGTAGGGAAAACTCCTTTTCTCTAGTCAATTGTGGTTTTGTTGTAGATGCACCAATAATGAAGTTATTGCTGCTATTCTCATCATAACAATGCTGATTAATTGAATAGCAAATACGAACCGCTACACGATAAGTACAGCAACAACGGCTCTAGCTGCTCATTTTTCGCGGCTTAATTGATAGTTATTTTCTTTCAATTAATTATCTCTTTGTAAATGAAAGCCGTTGTTTTTTTACTTCAAACAGTCGCATAAACCTATTTTTTCATGATATGTTGCTCTGTTTGAAATCCAAGAACCTTGGTTTTACCAAACAAATACATATCTCAGCTACTATGTAATGTTTGCATAATTTTGATGTTTTTATTAAGTAGTTATACTTAAATTCAAGAGAGATAATTTGGACTATGAATGAAATGAATGGAATAATTTGACCACGCCCATATGATAAGAATCTATAACAATTTTTCACAAGATGCAATATGATTTTTAAACTTTCTTTTTCACTGCTTAAGAAAGGCTATTTATTTTACCTCAATTTCCCTTGAATGACGAAATTGTAACAGGTAAAACAGATAAAATAAAGCGTGCAAAAGTACAGGCAGAATACAGGTTTCCCGCCCTGTATTAAAGAAAAAATCATAAGCAACACAGGTGAAGATAAAGTAACTTTTGAAACAGTAAAAAAAATTGTAACTTGTCTTGAAAAAAGTAACAAAGCTGTATAATTTGGTAGTTTAGCTAAAGCGAAATCTACTTTTTCTTTAACAGCATTCGGCACCGATTCGCCAAGTACTCCATCGTTTACTGAATCCTTACCAAAAACAGACTTAAAGACAACAAAGCAATAGCAGTTAGCTGTGTGCCAAAATGCAGCAGCTAAGAGTGTAAGGTATTGAACAAGTGTTAACACCCGTAAAAGTAGACCCTAGGAACAGACGCATACCGCTTTTCTAGGATGACGGCATAACCTTTGGGTACTTCCTCTACAGGAGAATTTTATTCTATTACACTGATTCAATGGAAAATGTGATTTAAAAGTCTACCTTGAAATCTAGCACTGTGCAGCCTAACCTGCTCTGTGAGAGTGACCGAGACTCATTTTATCTCGAATCACATTCTGTACAAATCATTACAGTGGATGAGAAAGTTTGTAACCTACTGCACAAAATTCATTATTAGAGGCACCCTTATAAGTACTGATTAAGAATTCTTTATGATTTTTTGCATGAGCCTTAACTAAAATCACCATAAGAAACAGTATCGATATATACAGAATACCCTAAGATAAATATTTTTGTTCAGTAAGAATCCGTAAATTATTTGAAACTTATTGTAAAGCTTGTGTAAAGTTGTACGTTGAATTTTTTGCTCATCATTTAGGTAGATTCACTTTCGTATATTTATCTTCTTTTTTAGTAATTAAGTATAAATAAGCATCGCAAAACACGTTTTGCCAGTGATAACTAATGTATTTGCAATATTTAACGCTTAAAAACTGCATATTTATCAGTTTTCAAGTGAAAAACTAGAGAGGAACCAGTTTTTGTGGGAAAAGTAAGAAAGTTAATTTAGATACAGTTGATTTTTGTCGAATAAGTAAAAAAATAACTTTTCTTTTCTATAAGTATTTTTAAGTATAAACACTAGTTCGTCAACTAAATTTTTATGTATAACTTTAATTAATAAACCATCTACCGTACTTTCAACAGTTCAGGGCAGGTCGATTTGTCAAATTTGCAAAAAGATTGCACAGGAACAGGAAAAATTCATGTTAAAAACCTCTCCAACTGTGAAAACTGCCTCAGTTGAACAACTGCTTAACCTTTGGTCACAGCGCTTCATACTTAACTTGTCTTCCCTATCCTCAGGAAATCTGTCGGCTGACAGTTCTTTGCAGGAAGCGGCTTCACCAGAAGGCAAAGCTTTTACCGCTGCTAAGTTGAAGGATAACGTGCTAGATGTCAACTGCCAAATGGCATGGATTCAAACAAAAGCCCTTTATGGATATATACCTAATGTCTTAGATTTAAACGAGGCGAGGTTAATCACTCAATTTGCCTTCCGGGTTTATAGGAAGCTCTTAGAAATTTACCAACAGCAGTCCCTGGAAAACAACTTACTGACACTCGCAGTTGAGGAGAATGTTTCTGTGTTGGGGATAAGAGCAGTTGAAGAGTTAGCATCCGCCTTGGAACCAATATTAATGGTATTTCAAGAGCAGCACTTAGCATCCAAGGACTGGCGTGCCCTTGGTTTTATGACTACGCAGTTAAACTTCAGCAATAAGTTAATTCTCAAGAAGCTGACACCTCCTGAGAAAGTACTGCTGACTCCCTACTTAAAATTTGTCGAAGAGCAAATTGCTATGCCTTGGCATCGAGTTTGCGCTGCTGCTGCCAAGCATGAGTTAGGTTCGCCGATGTTAACGCTTGTACAGCAAATGTTACCTGTTTGTGAGGACATTGCTCAAAGCGTTTACCGCCGGCTTGTGGAATTATTGCCCAATCATCGTAGCCGTAGGGGAGGCTTGAGCGATCCGGAGGTTACATATTCATGTCTTCGTGACTTGAATATGTTCCAAGCTTATATATGGCTGTGTTTGTTAGAGCAGAGTATGACTCCATTGGAGACAGAACTACTTCCTTTATGCCAGATGGTTGTACAGGGTGTGGAAATTCCGTGGGAAATGACAGAAAAATGGTGCCAAGTGTTGGGGGATGAGATGATGAACTGTGTTAACCCAGAACAACAGGATCTATTGCTGCCTTACATTGAAGGAATGCAGCAGCTATTCTTTAAGGAACGCGCCCGCTTGGGTTTCAGCAAAGAAACCGTTGAAAGAGTTGAAGTGTAAGGTGTGCTATTGGATTAACTGTTCAATTTGTGGCGGTATTCTTTATAAGCTCGGTTAATTGCTTGCATCATGGCTTTTGCACTGGCAGAACTGTTGATATCAGGGTGATACTGCCTTGCTAATCTTAGGTAAGCACGTTTTACATCCTTTGGAGAAGCAGCCTTTTCTATGCCCAAGACTTCCCACCATTTCTCAGATGGCATAGACTCAGGTATGAGTTCATCATTACTACCAAGCATTTGACGCCAAACCTTGATGATGCCGCCTTTACCCCCGCTCACGAGTGTTTTTCCATCACAAGTGAAGGCAATGGGACTGCACCCAGCAAGGGTTTGTAGCAGTTTTCCTGTCCGTAAATCCCAAATATTGATGATGCCGTCTGTGCTGCTACTGGCGAGGGTTTGTTTATCGGGGTTGATGGCAAGGGACACAACTGCTGCTGAATGTCCAGTGAGAGTATCGAGCAATTCGCCAGTGCCGAGATTCCACAGTTTGATTGTGGTGTCTGTACTACCACTGATTACAGTTTGACCGTCTGGGCTGATGACAACTGTATTAACTGCTTTTAAATGTCCATTAAGAATACGGGGCTGTCCCCAAGTTTTTAAATCCCAAAGTCTGACAGTTTTATCAGCACTACCACTGGCAAGGATTTTTCCATTGGGACTGAAAGCAACAGACAAAACGGCGTCAGAATGTCCATTTAAGGTACGTTTTAATTCTCCTGTGTAACGTCCCCAAAGTCTAATAGTCTTATCGCCACTACCACTTGCAAGAATTGTCCCATCCGGGCTAAAGGCAACTGAGTAAACAAAGCCAGTATGACTGTAGGAAGAGTTTAAATAAAAGAATGTACAGAGAAATTTTTTTGTATCCAGATGCCAACTGCTGATTTTGCGAGCGACACCGCCACTGGCAAGTATTCTACTATCAGGGCTAATAGCAACAGATAAAATCGCCTCTTCTTGCCCAGCAAAGGTGTACAGCCATTTTCCAGTTTTTAAGTTCCATAGACGAGTTGTTCTGTCATTGCTTCCACTAGCCAGAGTTTGATTATCGGGGCTGATGGCGATCGCATTCACTGCGGCTGTGTGTCCGCAAAGAGTCTGTACACATCTCCAAGCTTCGGGTGATGTTGGTTGGACGGATACCACTTCTGCTTCAATATTAGGAGTAGAGGTTTCAGTTTTTGTCTTGAATTCACCCTTGAGCGCTTGTAACTCATCCTCAACTTCCAAAGCTGCAAATTTTTGGTTGAGGTCTTCACCAGATAAAAATGCCTCTAACTCCATCACTGCTTCGTAATAGGCATCCATCTGCAAGACTTTTTCTTCCATCCGGTCAAAAACCTGTGCTGGAGTTTCCACACTTCCAGACTCGTCTAGTAGCTTGGCAATACCATAGGCGGCGAGTCCAACCACACCACCAATTACTGCCATAGGTACTGTACCAATACCAACAGCTAAACCTATTTTGGGTGCAACTAATCCCATACCGCCGATAACACCAGAAACACTAGCACCGCCTATTGCGCCAACTCCCATTGCACCAAAAGCAGCAGCATCTCCCTGTGCTATTGCCTTGAAAGCACCATAAGCCGCTGCACCAACTACAGCGCCAGCACCAACTACAGCGCCAGCACCAACTACAGGAGCCGTCCCAATCCCAACTCCTCCAAATCCTCCCACTAATCCTATCCCGCCTATGGTTGCGGAAACACCAGCGCCCGCTACGCTTCCCCCAGCAATAAAGGCTGCGCCTGTTGTGGAGTTTTGTCCCACTTGTTGTCGTCCCCTGTAGTTTAACTTACCTAACCTACTCACACCCCATCAGTCACAAAGGGGGTAGTAAACCCGGATTCGGTATTACTGCCTAGATACCTGCTTTCTTAGCTGCATAAAAAGCTACTTCAGCGCTTTTGTCAATAAAATCAAATTCAGGCTTAGAACCATGAAAAGGTTTAATACCAAGTACTTCTACTTTGTATTTTTGTTCAAGTTTGAGACCTTCTGGTATGCAGGTAAAACCTATCTCTGAAGCATCAACATTCTTGATCCAGAATTCGTTACAAAAAATTGCAGGTCTGTCATAGAAAGCTACTTTTAATTTGCCAGATTCGCTGCTGATATAGAATTTAATCTCCTGTACGTAAGCCATGTTTTCGCTTATCCAATTTGTTGTATTACTAGGTTTACAGTCTTAAAAAATCTTTAGTAATTTGACTAGTTTTTTAGCTTTTATTAAATTTATTCCATATTGGTAATAGAGAATAAACCAGAATTTGTATTTCTTTCTATAAGCATAGATATTCGACTGTTATTCCCAAATAATTGGGATGCTAAATTAATTCCTAAAAAGTGAAGATTCAGGGTAGCTCTAAGTACAAGGTAAACTTCATTTTCACCTCTTATTTCTGGTGCTTTACATACGTCAATTTCTAGAGAAGGGTATACAACTGATGGTATTTTTTGAAAAACTTCCTGAAACCAGGACAGTATCTGTTTTTTATTCTGGTTTACAAAAGACTTACTATAATAATTATCAGATATTAAGTTCTGAATTCTTTGTACATCTTTTGAGTCAATGGATTTTTTGAAATCCCTAAAAAATAGCAAAATGTCTCCTTGTAAACCATAAGGATTCCATCTAGTTTCATGTGGTTCACGAAATAAAGAAATTCCTGCTTGAAAAACTTCAAATAACATAATAATTCCACTCAGCCTTATTTTTTCAAAAAACGCGCTCCCTTACCCCGATTGCAATCTATACACAGTGTTTGCAAGTTGCTAATGTCGTTACTGCCACCTTTGGAGAATGGCACTATGTGGTCAACTTCTAGCTCGATTTGCCGCGCGCTGATGCCACAAAAAACGCATTTGTAACCGTCTGTGTGTAAAACTGAAACACGAACTGATTTGCGAATGTGGCGGGAGCGTTTACTACTATCTTGCTTTGCTTTAAATTGGGGTTTGGTCGCAGCAGGTTTTTTAGTCTTTGGTTTTTTTGGTGTATCAGCTTTTAGACTATTAGCCTGATGAATCAAATCCCGAATGACACCACGCACCAGTTTTTGCAGTGGGTTGGAAGGCTGTTTTGTCATTACTTGTTAAAGAGCCTGTTCAACCCATAAGCTGCTAGTCCAACAACTGCACCAGCTGCTACAACCGGAGCAGCTCCGATAGCCACAGCAGTTCCTCCTAGTGCTAAACCCATACCACCAACTACAGCCGCAACCCCTGCACCTGCTGCTGCTCCGCCTGCCACTGCACCTATAGCTGTCGCGTCTCCCTCTTCTATTGCCTTCTTAGCTCCGTAAGCGGCTGTACCCACAACCGCACCAGCAGCAGCAACCGGAGCCATCCCAATTGCCACGCCCCCGAAACCTCCAACTAATCCCATGCCGCCAACAACTGCGGATACACCCGCACCCGCTACGGTTCCTCCAGTGACTAATGCTGCACCTTCTACTTTATCTTTCAGTTCTTCGTCTTGTAGTGTCACTATTTTGTCTTTTAATTTCAGAAATATTACATATACATTAAACGAGAGAACTGTTGTTGCTCAGTAAGAATAAATGAAATTTTTCTTAGTTCTCTTAAAGCTTGTTTAAAGGTGTAATATAAAGTAGTCTTACATTTGATCGAGTTGCTGTCGCAGTGTTTCTAGTTCTGCATCCACTACCGCACTTGAGCCAGATAGTGTTGTTTGTTGAGCAACTGCTAGTTCTGAATTTTGTGGTATGGCAGATTGAGATAGCATTTTTTGTACATTTTCTAGAGCAATCAAGTTTTGTCTGAGTAGAGTGAGTACTGTTTCCTGCTGCTGAATTTGAGTTTTGAGAACAACCGCAATTTTACTTTGAACTGTTTTATCAACTATGGCTTGTAAGGCTAGATTATCATCGTTGTTTTGCAGAGCTATCTGAGCTTTTTTGTTCCAGTCTTGAGCTGCTTCTTTAGCCTGGTCATAATTTTTTTGGATTTGTTCTTTACTGGTAAAAGTACTATCCACAGCCTTTTCCGTCTCTAAGATAGCCGTCTCTAAAATTGCGGTGCAGTCTTTTATTGCTGGGGAGCCATCTTTGAGTGTAAGTGGTGGAAACATCTGCTCTTTGAGTCGCTTCAATTCTTCGTCAATATCTTCAAAGTTGACCGTAATCAATTCAAAATTTTGATTATAACCATTTGGTTGTGAAATAGCTTCTGCTGGAGCTTCAGTGTCCAAAAGTTTCTTTTCCACGTGTTCAAAAGCACTCGTAGTGCTACTGGGATTAAACTTTCTAGGCAAAACCTTATTTTCTGCTTCAGAAACCTTACTCTCCCAAGAAGTTAGGTTGTGCTTCAGGGTATCTACTTGGGTTGCTTGCTGCTTTACAAGGCTTCTCAGCCTATTGGCTATTGCTTCGTGGCGTTCCTTGTTGAATTGTGCTTGACGAGCTAAATCCTGATGACCTTCTTTTAGAGCAAGTTGATACTGTCTTTCCCAGCTATCCGCTTCAGCTTGAGCCTGATCGTAATCTCTTTGAGCAATTAGTTGGGCTGCGATCGCATGTGCAGTAGCTGTACGTAATTTCCCTAAAGCATAGTCTGACGAGTTAGTGGCGTCGTATTGTCCCATAAGTTTGTTTGAGTTAGCTGATTAAGCAAAGCATAAACCAGTAATCTTTTACCGTCTCGTAACAATCAATGAAATCTTGCTTAATGGTTCTAAAGTTTGTGTAAAGTAAAGCCTTGAGATATCTTATGTTATTAGTTAATAAACTGCTCTTAATATGACCTCGCGTATACAACCGATGGCATTTTTTGAAAAACTTCCTGAAACCAGGATAGTAGCTGTTTTTTATTTTGCCTCACATAAGACTTACTGTAATACTTATCAGATATTAAGTTCTGAATTCTTTGTACATCTTTCGAGTCAATTGATTTTTTGAAATCCCTAAAAAATAGCAAAATGTCTCCTTGTAAACCATAAGGATTCCATCTAGTTTCGTGTAGTTCACTAAATAAGCAAATTCCTGCTTGAACAATATCAAATAACATAATAATTTTACTCAGTATTATTTTTTCAAAAAACGCGCTCCCTTACCACGATTGCAATCTATACACAGTGTTTGCAAGTTGCTAATATCGTTACTGCCACCTTTGGAGAATGGCACTATGTGGTCAACTTCTAGCTCGATATCTTTCAGTTCTTCGTCTTGTAGTGTCACTATTTTTTCTTTTAATTCCAGAAATATTACATATACATTAAACGAGAGAACTCTTGTTGCTCAGTAAGAATAAATGAAATTTTCCTTAGTTCTCTTAAAGCTTGTTTAAAGGTATACGCTACGCTCTTCGGTAGCTTTTTAAAACGTTTTGGATGAGAAGTGTATAAGTTACATTTCATCCAATTGTTTTCGCAGCGCTGCGAACTCTTAATCAACGACTTGCTCAGATGTGGAGCTAGATGGTTGCTCACAAGGTTGTGCTTGTTGTGCCGATGTGGGAAGTCCCAGTGCCATTTGCTCTTTCAAAGCTGCCAATTGATCATCAATGTCGCCACTAGATTCCAAAGCGGCGAATTGGCTTTCTAAATTGGCACTAGCCAATTCTGCTACCGATTGAGTGTGGGCTTCTTGCAGCAAGACTTTTTCTTCCATTCGCTCGAAGGCAGCTAAGGCACTGCTACTACCCAGCCGCCCAACAGTGCTTTGCAGGTGCGCTTCGGCTTTGGCAGCAGCTATCCGCGCCTTGAGCATTACCTTTTTCGCCTTTGCTTCAGAAACCTTAGTTTCAAAAGTGAATAGCTTACTCTGGAGGCTATCCACTAGAGCGGTTTGCTCATCCAAGTTAACTTTGAGGGTATTAGCATTCTCAGCAAAAATCTTCTTTCGCTCCAGCGCTTGCTGTGCCAGATTATCATCGCCCTTTTGCACAGCCAACAAAGCGCGGCGTTGCCACTTGTTCTCTTCAGCTTGGGCTTGTTCGTAGTGTTGCAGAGTGCGTTTTTTAGCCGCTATCACTGGGACTACAGCCTGACGAAACTTGAGCAAGTCTTCCTGCATATCCTCAACAGCCAAGTCTAGCAGCTTTTCTGGGTCAGTTCCTTGTTGGAGTAGTTGATTCAAAGCAGCTATACCAAGCCCAGCGACAGAGCCAGCAGCTGCCATAGAAGCCATGCCAACACCAAAAGCTGTTCCCCCTACGGCTACTCCTACACCGCCAATCGCAGCAGAAACACCAGCACCTGCTGCTGCTCCAATTGCTGCTGCGCCAGCAGACGAAGCATCCCCCTCTACTACTGCTCTGATAGCCTCATACAAACCAAGACCAGTTAAGGCACCAGCAGCAGTCAAGGGAACAGCACCAACGCTAAAACCAGCACCTTTTGCCAGTATTCCTATTTTGCCAATAGAAGCACCAGCTATGCCTCCTATCGCCGCAAACGCTGTAGCAGTAGCATCTTTATATTTATCTGTGTCAATTTCACGATTAATATGGTTTAGTTCAGCCTTAACCATTTGGCTAATGCGGTGAAACAGTTGTTCCATAGCTCTATATTTCCTTTAGCCTGTCAAGCTTTTAAACAGCAATTTGTACCACCGCTAGTTTAGGCTAGTGAACTGTTACAGCTTCGTAAGAATCAATGAACACTTGCTTAATACTTCTAAAGTTTGTGTAAAGTAAAGCTTTGGAATGTCTTATGTTCTTAGTTAATAAACTGCCCTTAATATGACCTCGCTGTCTCCTCACAACAAAGCCAAAGCCCTCAAGCCCAGCAGCCGTCGCCCTGCAAAAGAACTCTGTAGCGAGTGCGGGCTTTGCGATACATACTATATTCACTATGTCAAGGAAGCCTGCGCTTTTATTAATCAGCAGATAGGTGAATTGGAAGAACAAACCCACACGCGATCGCGCAATTTAGACAACCCTGATGAAGTATATTTTGGTGTTCATCAAGACATGATGGCGGCGCAGAAAAAGCAGCCTATCCCTGGTGCCCAATGGACGGGCATTGTGAGCACCATTGCTATTGAAATGCTCAATCGCGGTATTGTTGAAGGTGTAGTTTGCGTACAAAACACCAAAGAAGACCGCTTTGGTCCCATGCCCGTCATCGCTCGAACCCCAGAAGAAATACTGGCAGCTAAAGTAAACAAACCAACGCTCTCGCCTAACCTTTCGGTGTTGGAACAGGTGGAAAAATCGGGGCTAAAGCGGCTGTTGGTGATTGGTGTTGGTTGTCAAATTCAGGCATTACGAGCTGTTGAAAAACAACTTGGCTTAGAAAAGCTGTATGTTTTGGGAACGCCTTGTGTAGATAATGTTAACCGCGCTGGACTCCAAAAATTCCTAGAAACGACCAGCAAATCGCCTGATACAGTCGTGCATTACGAATTCATGCAGGATTTTCGCGTTCACTTCAAACACGAGGATGGATCAAGCGAAACCGTACCTTTCTTTGGACTGAAGACTAACCAACTTAAAGATGTGTTTGCCCCCTCGTGCATGAGTTGCTTTGATTATGTCAATTCTTTGGCGGATTTAGTCGTTGGTTATATGGGCGCACCTTTTGGCTGGCAGTGGATTGTGGTTAGAAATGAACAAGGCAAGGAAATGTTGGACTTGGTGAATGACCAAATAGAAACTCAGCCAGTCATGTCGAAGGGCGATCGCAAAGCAGCAGTGCAACAAAGTATACCCGCCTACGACAAAGGTGTCACCCTTCCGATGTGGGCAGCGAAACTTATGGGTGTGGTTATCGAAAAAATTGGTCCTAAAGGTTTAGAATACGCTCGGTTCTCGATTGATTCCCACTTCACCCGTAATTACTTATATGTAAAGCGGAATCATCCAGAGAAATTAGAAGCGCACGTTCCAGAATTTGCCAAGCGCATTGTTGGACAGTATAAATTGCCAGAATAATAGTTATAATTATTCTCATTTAAAACCAATACGCATTTGGTTTAAGTAGGGTGGGCAATGCCTACCCTAATTTATTAAAATGCTTCAAAAAAATATAATTGTATAAGTTATATAGGCAATTTTTAACATTTTACTTTCGTCTTATATGCACTGCCTACACACTCTTCGAGTTATTTCAATTAAAGAAATATAAGTTTATATTTATATTTTAAAAGTACCTCTTAAAGCATAATTAACACTGAGATTAACTAAGCTTAACTTTGTAAGTATATTCTCTTCATGGATTAGTTAAGTGCGTAAGTGTGAAAATAGAAAATTTTTGTGCAAAAACTTGAGAAATATGTACTTGGTGTAAACCATATTAAACAGTCTGCTTAGGCATGGAAACGCTACAGATATTTCTTAATTTTGGTCTAGGTATTGCACAAAATCTACTTATCTTTAGATACAAATAAATCAGGAGACTATGACTTTTTCACGAAGACGTTTTTTTGCTCTTGCAGGCACGACTGCTGCAACTCTTGTTGTTGGAGATGCTTTGAAGGGTCTTTATGCGAGAGCGCAAGGGACAGCGATAACAACTGATGCATATGGTCCTCTCATCCCCGACCCCAATGGCTTGTTAGATTTACCACGCGGATTTCAATATCGAGCATTTTCCCGCACACGCGATTTAATGAGTGATGGCAACTCTGTGCCTGGTGGTCATGATGGGATGGCTACTTTTGCTGGACCAAATCGCACCGTTATCTTAGTTCGCAATCACGAACTTAGCCCAAACTCAACAACAGAAGTTATCGGCAATAGGTACGACGAGTTTTGTAAGGGTGGCACAACGACATTAATCGTTGGTCCAGATCGCAAACTCATTAGAGATTATGCTTCCCTAGCAGGAACCTATCGTAATTGCGCTGGTGGTCCAACTCCCTGGGGATCATGGATTAGTTGTGAAGAAAACACCTCTACTCCTGAGACGACTCCTGAGACGATAGAACAGCCAGCAAATTCTGGTATCTTCGTACCCAATCCGAACAAAGTTTCCAAGCGCCACGGTTATAATTTTGAAGTTCCTGCACTTCGTAGACCTAAAAACGGTACTGTTGACCCTGTACCTTTGGTAGAAATGGGTCGGTTTAACCACGAAGCTGTCGCCATAGACCCCAGAACAGGAATTGTCTATGAGACAGAAGACCGGGGAGATAGCCTTTTTTATCGCTTCATTCCTAACAAACCAGGTAATTTGCAAGCAGGTGGTATCCTTGAGGCTCTCAAAATTAAGAATATGCCTCAAGTCAATACCAAAGAAAATTTCCCTGTAGGTCAACGCATGGAGGCTGAGTGGGTTCGCATTGAAGATTACGATCCTGCTGAAGACACAGTGCGTAAAGAAGGTATTGAGAAAGGAGCCGCACAATTTGCTCGCGGCGAGGGAATCTGGTATGGCAATGGAGAGTTTTACTTCTGTGCTACAAGTGGCGGTGCTAGCAGTTTAGGTCAGGTTTGGCGCTATATTCCTGGCAAAAATGCTAAACAAGGTGGCACCATCGAACTCTTTGTTGAGCCAAACGATAAAAGCATACTAGATATGCCCGATAACATAGTCGTAGCTCCCTTTGGGGACCTTATCCTTTGTGAAGATGGCAGCGACGAGCAGTTCGTTGTTGGGGTGACTCCTAAAGGGGAACTCTACCAATTTGCTCGTAACGCCATTAATACGAGTGAGTTCGCCGGTGCTTGCTTCTCTCCAGATGGTCAAACTTTATTCGTGAATATCCAAACCCCCGGAATCACTTTTGCTATTTGGGGACCTTGGGATCGGCATTCCTAGGACTAGCTTTGTGTCGTGATCGGACGCTCTCGTTGCCAAGAAATTTTGAGCCGCGGGAGCTTTTTTGCATAAATTGTAGAATCAATCAAACCTGATCTGGAATGCCGTCATTACGATTTGTATCTATAACTGTTTTTATCTGGCTAAAATACAACGCTACCCAATGGAACATTGGACTGTTGGGGGAGACTCGTTGTGTATTAATCTCTGCCAAAGATTAAAATTTAACAGTTATGGCAGCATTGAAAGCTTCTCCTCAAGTCAATTTCCCAAGCTTTTTTCGCAATCTTGATCCCATATCTAAATTCATCTTTATCTGCTTAGGGTTTGCCAGCGTAAGCTTAGTTGCACTAACCACTTGGAGGGTTGTTGGTTATTTGACAGCACCTCACTTGACTCTTGCAGCAGGGGATCCGGAAGGAGAAAGCTATATTATCAGCGAAGCGATTCAAAAGGTTGTTGAACGCAGGTCGAATATTAACATTACAGTCATACCTACTGGGGGTACAGCAGACAGCCTGAAAAAATTGGAAGAAGGTAGTGTAGAGTTAGCAGCAGCTCAAGCAGACGTTGCTTCTGAGCAAATGGATGTATCAGCTTATAACGAGGAATCATCAAAGCCAGAAGGATCACACGCTTCAGTCAGAACCGTAGCTGTCTTGTATAAAGATTTGTTCCAGTTAGTTGTGAGAGACCCTAAAATTAAGCAATTCTCTCAACTCAGGGGTAAGACAGTTGCTTTACCTATTAAGGGCGGGCAATATAAGTCTTTTGAAAAAGTAGCACGGCATTACGGTTTACTTAAAGAAGACAAAAACACACTAGATATTAAAGTTACAGGTTTAAATCAGAGTCAAGACTACGACGATAAGCAAGCCGAAGAAGATTTTAAATTTCAAAGAGCAGATGCTTTGTTTCGTGTCCGCGCTATAGGTAACCAAGGTATTTCTACACTTGTTAAAGAGTACGGTGGAAGATTGGTGCCTATTCAACAGGCGAAAGCAATGAAAATTCAACATCCTGCTTTTGAAAGCACTGAAATTCCTCAAGGAGCATACAAAGGCAATGTCGCCGTACCTGACGAAGACTTACCAACAGTCGCAGTTTCAAGAATTTTAGTAGCAAGAGATACAGTAGATAAAAGTATTATCCAAGAAATAACTCGCGTCATATTTGAGCATCGTCAAGAAATAGCCAATGCCATTTCTCAAAAGCATTCTGAGGTTAAACCTTTGATTGCTAGTATCGACCGTCCAAGCGATACAGGTGGTAGTATCCCTCCGATTCATCCAGGTGCAGTTGCTTTTTATGAACGAGATAAACCCTCTTTTGTGCAAGAAAATTCCGACTTTTTAGCTTTAATTTTAACAGTTATCCTACTAGCATTTTCCTGGATTCGGCAACTGAAGCTTTGGATGGAAAGTAGTAGAAAGAATGAGGCTGATGAATATATTGCTAGAGCTATTAATTTAATGAACGCCAGTCAAGGCAATCTTGAAGATAGGCAAAAGCAACTCGATGATGTTTTTAGAAAAGCCGCCGATTCTCTCATTTATGAGAAAATTTCCCAGGAGTCATTCCGAACTTTTAACGAAGCTTACAAAACGACTCGGGAAGCGATTGAGCGTGAAGGACAACTCGCTCAGCAACAAATAGAACACAAGCAAAGAGAAGTTTCTGCAACCTATATCAAGGCTGTTGTTGAACTGCTGCGCGATAGCAAACAAAGTAAGGATTTACTTCAACAAAAAATAGATAAAATTCTTAAAGAAGTCGCCGAAAAACTGATTTTAGAAGAAATTTCTCAAGAATCATTCCGAACTTTTATTGAAGCTTACAAAACCACAAGAGATGCTATTGAACGCCAACCCCCATTTGGGGGAATTCAAAATTAAAAATTCAAAATAAAAAAATATAATTTTGAATTCTGAATGCGTCAATTGGAGCGAAGCGACTAGGCTGGTCCCACAGCTTCTATTGCTGCTTGCAAGGCGATCGCTACATGAGTCCAATGCGTTCCACCTTGGCAATAAACGACGTAAGGTTCGCGTAAAGGACCATCGGCTGAAAATTCGGAGGTGCTCCCCTCAATAAAAGTCCCGCCAGCCATCACGACCTTACTTTCATAACCTGGCATTTCATCGGGTATGGGGTCAAGGTAGGAACCGATGGGTGAATGCTGTTGAATTGCCCGACAAAAAGCAATGAGTTTTTGAGCAGAACCCAGTTTAATTGCCTGAATGACATCCCGACGGGGGAGCAACGGTGCTGGATTGACTGGATAACCCAGTTTGTCAAATACATAACCAGTAAGGTGAGTCCCCTTCATCGCCTCTCCTACCATTTGGGGCGCCAGAAACAGCCCTTGGAAGAGCAGGCGATTTTGGTCAAAAGTGGCACCTCCATAACTGCCAATTCCTGGCGCGGTGAGGCGACAAGCAGCGGCTTCTACCAAGTCAGCGCGACCGGCGACATAACCACCAGCAGTGACAATCGTACCACCAGGGTTTTTAATCAATGACCCAGCGATTAAATCAGCGCCAACGTGAGTCGGTTCCTGAGTTTCAATAAATTCGCCGTAGCAGTTATCGACAAAGCAGATAGTGTTGGGGTTTTGCTGTTTGACCAAGTGGATAATTTTTTCAATTTCCGCTATAGATAGGCTAGGACGCCAAAAATAGCCACATGAACGCTGAATGAGTACTAAACGAGTTTTTTCCTCCACCGCATGGCTTAAAGCTTGCCAATTTATGGTTCCTTCTGGAGTAAGATCTAATTGTCGGTAATGAATGTCAAACTCAGTTAATGAGCCTTGACCTTGACCTCGTAATCCAATAACTTCTTCAAGGGTATCGTAGGGTGCGCCTACCACCGCTAGCATTTCATCACCAGGACGGAGAACACCAAATAAAGCACAAGCGATCGCGTGGGTTCCGGAAACAAACTGTACTCGTACAGCTGCCGCCTCAGCGCCCACCACCTCCGCAAAAAGTTTATCTAAAGTCTCTCGCCCTAAGTCGTCGTGTCCGTATCCTGAAACACCTGTAAAATGGTGTGCGCCGACTCTTTGATGGCGAAAGGCATTTAATACTCGTTGAACATTTTGCTTGACCTGAGCGTCAATTCCAGAAAAAATCTGTAACAGTGCCTGTTCTGCTTCATGCATCTGCTCCAAGCTGTCCATTAGTTCCTCTTTCACAAAAACATAAAGTTTGCGGATTTTTAAATCGCGCGGATCAGTCTGACCAATTCCTATTCAGGTTACTGCATGACAATTGCTACATCAACCAAAACCCAACTCAATTGGTTTCACATCGCATTTTTCCTTCCTTTGCACATCGGCGCTTTGTTGGCTTTCTTTCCGGCGTTCTTTAGCTGGAAAGCAGTCGGCGTATGTTTGTTGCTTTACTGGATAACTGGTGGTTTGGGTATTACCTTAGGTTTTCACCGCCTTGTCACCCACCGCAGTTTTCAAACTCCCAAGTGGCTAGAGTATTTTCTCGTTTTTTGCGGGACACTCGCTTGCCAAGGAGGACCAATCGATTGGATAGGAATGCACCGCATACACCATGTGCATTCTGATCAAGAGTTAGACCCCCATGATTCTAACCAGGGCTTTTGGTGGAGTCATATGGGTTGGATGCTTCATCATTCACCTGCTTTCGCAGAAGTTCCTCGCTTTACGAAAGACATTGCCGACGACCCAGTTTATCAGTTTTTGCAGAAGAATATGGTTTTAATCCAGGTCGCCCTGGGTGTAGTCCTGTTGTTGCTGGGTGGCTGGTCTTTTGTAGTATGGGGGATTTTTGTTCGCCTGATCTTTGTGTGGCATTGCACCTGGTTTGTCAACAGTGCTACCCATAAATTCGGTTATCGGACTTATGAATCAGACGATCGCTCTACAAACTGCTGGTGGGTGGCGTTACTCACCTATGGTGAAGGCTGGCACAATAATCACCATGCCTTTCAGTACTCCGCTCGTCACGGGTTGAAATGGTGGGAATTCGACCTCACTTGGCTCACCATTCAATTGCTACAAGTACTCGGTCTGGCTACGAATGTGAAGCTTGCCCCACAAAAGTAGTAAGCGGTTAGTAGTTAGCAATCCTTGATCTTATCCAATTTTCAATGTAAATGCCCGGAGGGCAGCTTGCCAAAGGGTATTTTGAATTGCTTACTCTCCCCCGCCGCTTCTCGACTACTGCTTAAGTATCAGCGGGGGTTTATTGCGGGTGCGCTGGGGTGCATTAGATTGCTATAATCCAAAACGCGAATGTTACAAAACTTTGCGACAGCCACTTATTTAGTGATTTGGTAGTGAGGTTTGTTGTCTTTTCAGGTATTCATGACTACATCAACAATCAACAGCCAGAAGTCAGCTTATGATTTTGGCAATTCCGACCTTAAGCTAAAAGATATTATCAAAACTCTGCCAAAAGAATGTTTTGAGCAGGATCGCCGCAAAGCTTGGACAAAAGTGCTAACCAGTGTCTTGATGGTTGGCTTGGGCTACTTCAGCCTGACAATTGCTCCTTGGTTTCTCTTACCCTTGGCATGGATTTTTACTGGCACTGCTTTGACCGGTTTTTTTGTCATCGGGCATGATTGTGCTCATCGTTCATTTGCCAAGCGTCGTTGGGTTAACGATTTGGTGGGGCATTTCATGATGATGCCGTTGATTTACCCCTTCCATAGTTGGCGCATTCAGCACAATTATCACCACTCTCACACTAACAAGCTGGATGAAGACAACGCGTGGCATCCAATCACCACAGAACTTTTTGAAAGTTGTGGAAAAATCCCGCAGTGGGGCTTCGAGCTGTTTCTGGGCTATAAATTGTGGTGGATAGGCTCAATCGTTCATTGTGGACTTTTGCACTTTGATTGGTCTAAGTTCCGAGAAAAAGACCAATCCAGCGTGAAGTTTTCAGTAGCTGTGGTTGTGCTTTTTGCTGCGATCGCTTTCCCGATTCTCATCGCCACAACAGGGATTTGGGGATTTGTGAAATTTTGGCTACTTCCGTGGCTTGTTTACCATTTTTGGATGAGTACCTTTACCCTGGTTCACCATACCGCTCCAGACGTTCCTTTTTTGGCAGAATCTAAGTGGAACCAGGCTCTAGCTCAGCTATATGGTACGGTTCACTGCGACTACCCCCGTTGGGTAGAAATCTTTTGCCACGATATCAATGTCCACGTTCCCCATCACATTTCCACTGCCATTCCTTCTTATAATTTGCGGATGGCTTATGGCAGTATCAAAGAAAATTGGGGAGCGTATCTGCATGATGAATGTCGGTTTTCTTGGTCTTTAATCAAGCGAATTACAGACCAGTGTCACCTGTACATAACGGATAGTGGCTATCAGTCTTTTAAAGACTATTACGCAGGGCGATAAGCTAATAGCTTATAGCTCTAAAAAATAGATTCTGGCAATTCTTAAATACAAGTATGGTTAAGGAAATTGCCAGATATGACTCTGCTGCTTTGCACTTGGACGCACTTAGGGATAGCTAAACCTAAAGTAGTGCGATGTTCCGAACGCGAGTGCGTGCCATGCAGGGCATTGGCGCGAAGCCCCGCAAAGGGCGATCGCAGAGTTAGATTACCTTGCCTAAAAAACTTAACACCCATTTCATATCCAGTCACACAATCAAGTGCAATCAAATACAATCGAATTAAATAATCCTCATGACCGTGAATCATCTGAGGATACAACCAAGCTGCCCTTCACGCTTCAAGATTTAAAAGCTGCAATTCCATCTGAATGCTTTCAGCCCAAAGTCGGGAAATCACTATTCTACTTTTTTCGTGACATCCTGATTATCGGTCTGCTTTATGCAGTTGCTCATCACCTAGATTCTTGGTTTTTCTGGCCAATTTTCTGGGTCATGCAAGGAACAATGTTTTGGGCTTTGTTTGTCGTCGGACATGACTGTGGACACCAATCTTTTTCTAAGAAGAAATGGCTCAATGATTTGATTGGACATCTTTCCCACACACCGATACTTGTTCCTTATCACGGTTGGCGGATTAGCCATAGAACCCACCACAAAAATACTGGCAGCCTCGATAATGATGAAAGCTGGTATCCAGCAACAGAGTCAGAGTACAAAGGGGTGAATTGGCTGCATAATATAGGTCGAAATTACTTGTTTTTATTGGCTTATCCGGTGTATTTGTTTACGGGTTCTTCTAATAAACGAGGTTCTCACTTTTTACCTAGCAGCCGGCTTTTCAAACCCTCAGAAAAATGGGATGTCATCACCAGCACGGCACTCTGGACTTTAATGGTAGCTTTCCTGGGTTTCCTTACCTATCAATGGGGTTGGATGTGGTTCTTGAAATACTACGTTGGACCCTATCTTGTATTTGTCATTTGGCTAGACTTGGTGACCTTTTTGCACCATACTGATGCAGATATTCCTTGGTATCGTGGAGAAGATTGGACTTTCTTAAAAGGCGCTATTTCTAGCATTGACCGCGATTACGGTTTTATCAATCACATTCATCATGATATCGGTACTCATGTTGCGCACCACATATTTCTGAACATCCCTCACTACAATTTGAAGAAGGCAACTGAGGCGATCAAACCGATTATGGGTGACTATTTCCACAAATCTGATGAACCAATTTGGACGGCATTAAGGCGTTCGTGCAATAGCTGTCATTTTGTTCCGGATACTGGAGGAAAAGTTTACTACACATCTAATAAAAAATTAGCTAAAGGCTAATATAAAATCAAGAGTGAAAGTTAAGAGTGAGGAGTTTTTCATCAACTCCTCACTCTTGACTTCATAACTTTGGTTTTTCTGCATTCAGCTTCCGCTTGATGATTGCTCCTCGGTTTATCTTACCTTGAGCGTGGATTTTTACGGGTAAGGAACTGTAAATTAATTTTTCAACAAAGTTACCCATCTATTACTGTTTGTCCATATCCTTAAGAAGTTCGTCTACAAAGTCTCTTAGTCGTTCTTACCATTTTTGGATGAGTACCTTATTCTGCAAAAGCTACTAGTACACGATGGCGGAAATAAAGCTACCATTCAAAATAACCGAAAAGCTTGTGATGTAAGCTTTTTGAATTTTGAATTTTGAATTTTGAATTCCGCGAAGCGGTACTAGTACCCTCATAGGCACTATTGATAAAAATTTGCGTTCAATGACAAAAAAACCCGGTTTCTAAAGAAACCGGGTTTCTGGTTAGATGCAGGATGCGTATTTTATAACGCAGTGCTTTCCTGAGGCAAAGAACCCATTAATTTCAACCAACTAAAGTTGGCAGCAAGTGCTTCTCCAAAAGTGGGATATATATTATAACTCACGCCAAAATCTGCACAAACTTCCGCTAATATTGGAGCGATTTTCGGATAGTGAATATGACAAACATGGGGAAATAAATGATGAACAACTTGATAGTTAAGACCACCAAGATACCAATTTAAAAAGGTATTTTTTGGAGCAAAATCAACTGTTGTCTTAACTTGAAAAATTGCCCATTCATCGTCAATTTCGTTTGACTCAGGATTTGGTTGAATAAACTCTGCTGGTTTAATAACATGAGCTAGCATGAAAACATTGCAAATCATTAACCCATAGGTCATGTAAGCAATGCAAAACCCTAAAATTACCTGGATGGGAGTATATCCCACTGCAATTGGAATCAAGAGAAACAGTCCCAGCCAAACGACTTTACCCCCTAACAATATGAGCATTTCCAAAGGTTTGAGTTTAGGAATGTCATACTCATGATATTTGCGCTTAAATAAAACGAGATAGACATCAGCAGCAGACCAATAAAACGGAATGATGGTGTAGAGCAACAAAATGAATAGGTGTTGGAATTTGTGATACCATTTATGATCCATAAATGGAGACATACGAACTAATCCATCTCCATGTATTTCTAGATCATGCCCTAATATATTGGTATAAGTATGATGCAGGAAATTATGGCGAAATCGCCACAAAAAGCTGGATAGACCAATGGCATCATAAGTTAAACCAAAGATATAATTTACCCATTGGTGACTAGAATAACCACCATGATTAGCATCATGTCCTATACTAAAACCTACGCCAGCAATACCTAATCCTAGAAAAACACAGCCAAATACTTTCATCCACATTATCGGTGGACCGAAGAGAATAAATGTCCAAGCAGAAATGACCCATGCCAAGATAATTGCAGTTTTGATGTACATTGCTAGATTATCGCGCTTCGCAATATTCTCAGATTGAAAATAAGCGTCAACTCGTTTATTCAGTTCCTTTCTAAAACCGACGTTCTTGGCAAAAGTTACTCTTGTTTGTGTCTGTGTCATAAAAACTAATCGTTCAATGAGCTATGAATTGACTTGGTGAAGTCTGTTATCTAGCAAGTATCCAAGTGGCGTTGCTCAAATACAAACACACAAGTCAAATCAATTCATTGTTGCAGATTATACTAATTTTTAGCCAGAGAAAAATAGAAGTTTTCCAAATTCCCAATAAGGAACAAACTTTGTGCGTATGATTAAAACCGTCCATTTCCCTGAACAATATGCTTGACAGTCGTCAGGCTTTCTAGGCTAATCAGTCCGCGTCGATGACCTTTTTGGTTAGACATTCCTAGAAATACTGACTCTCCTCGCGAGGGGTTGCGGGAAAAGCGCGGGGAAGCATTGATGTAGCTAGAGGCGCTGTTCACTCCTAAGGCGAACTGTCGGCTTTCCTGGTAAGATTCGGTGACAATGCAGTCGGCGTGGCCACTGCTGTAGCGATTAATCCAGGAAATCGCAGCCTCTAGACTATCTATTAATTTAAAAGCGACTGTCTTGGTTAAATAAGCGCTTTGCCACTCTCCATCCTTAGCAAGCTGTAACTGAGGAAAGGCTTCTACCAGTTCGGCATCTCCCTTAATTTCAAAGCCTTTTTCCTTTAAGCTATTCCACAATGTTGTTAAAGATGATGGCAAGGCTTGTCGGTGGATCAGGACTTTTTCTATTGCGTTCACCGGATCTGGTTCGCTTTGATGGCTATCTATAATCAGCCAGCGCACCATTTCTAAACTGCCATTTGGCGACCAGTAGAGGTAACAGTTGCCTATAGCTGATTTTAGAACTGGGGAAGTGGAGTGGCGCACTACCTGCTGTATCAAGCTTGAACGCCCGTAGGGAATGACTAAATTCAAGCATTCGTCTTGCGTCACTATGTCCCGAATCGAAGTTCCATGTTCTTCTGTTATCAGCTGTAAACAACCTGCTGGTAAACCCACTTCAGTCACCGCACTCAAGAGTGCGTTAGCGATCGCCGCGTTAGAATGACTGGCTTCAGTACTCCCTTTAAGGATCAGACTGTTGCCGGTTTTGATACATAAGCCCGCTGCGATCGCTCCCAACTCTGGAAATGCCTCATAAATAAACGCAATCACACCCAAAGGCATTAATTGCGTGTACGTTTGAGAGTCATCTAGTTGATAGTCACCGTGTCTGACTCGCCGCAGTGGATCTGATAATTCCCCTAGCCGTTGCAAAATGTCTACTGCCATCTCCAGCCGTTTTGGAGTCAACTTCAGCCAATCCAGAATTAAATCTGGCACTGCCATTTCCCGACTTGCTTCTAGATCCAAGGTATTTGCTTCTAAAATGTCGTCAAATGACCGTGTTATCGCCTGTGCCATTGCCAACACAGCGCGACTTCTGTCTGCTCCTTTTGTGGTTCCCAACTTGAGCGCAGCTTGATGAGCGCGCTTAGCGCTGGCAATTGGTTCAGGGTTTACATCAAAAGCATCCACTGTGCGCATCGTTATCGTCGGTAGGTAAGCCAAACCATGAGTGCTGGCAGAATTGCCAACAGCACGGCTACCATTGCCCAAGCAATAATGCTATATCCATTTGCCAATCGTAGTGCCAATGGTAACCATATAATCACTAGCACGAAAATAATGCCAAGCGCTACGGGCAAATAGCTTTCTCCTAACCGAGGATGGACAACCTGCCAAATATTCCCTGTCCAGCGCCAAGCTCGCTTGTAGGGATAGGTGGTCGAAAGCTGCTCCAGCACATGACCATTCTCTTCCACCACGAAGATTTGCTGACAGCGATCGCAACCAAATGCTTCTGTCAGCGTAATCGGAATTAACCGCCCCCGACGACGACAGGGACACGGGTATTCGCTATTGAAGTCAATTTTGTCTGCTTTTTGAGGTTGCACAAGCGAACTTTTAACTTGAGCGTGTTTGTCCTAAGTTAGTGAGGATAGCATCCCTTCGTCTATGTCTTTGGGGCTGGCTACCCTCCCATGACCTTCCTTTATAACATTAGTCAGTTTGGGTTGCTCATTGCCTTTGGACATATTTTTTCTAAATTGAGTGCCAAATTTGTTTTGCCACTCAAAGCTTTTGAAATTATTGTGTCATTTTAAGTTTGAAGTCTGTACTCTTAAATCAAAAAACTTTTGATTTTCAGCCTTTCTACTTCATTCTTTAGTTTCGTCACCCTGAATTAACTGTCGTGCATCTTACAAAAAATTCGTTAGCTACACTTAAATATTATTATGAATGATGAATTCTTATTTTTGTAATTTCGTGCGGCTAATAACGTCACTTCTTTACAAAATATTTCATCACTTTTTTTATCTTTCATAAGCGGGTAACGCGATTCGAACGCGCGACATTCACCTTGGCAAGGTGACGCTCTACCACTGAGCTATACCCGCAATAATCAACGTATATTTACTATGTCAGATAATCCATTATTTGTCAACACTTTTTTTGTGATTTGTCATGAGTCCTTTGTTATTAGTTATCGGACAAAGGGCTCATGACAAATGACTATTCTGCTGGCAATTCTCCTATGCTGGCACTTTTGAGCGATGCTGGCGAAAGAGAATTTCCAGAAAAGGGCTCTTGGAGGTTAGAACGCAATTGCCGCATGAGGCTAGCCATCTCCAAAGCACTCATGGCGTACTCCCAGCCAAGATTGCTTTTAATGCCTGCTCGTTCTAAGGCTTGCTGCATGGTATCTGTTGTTAAAATGCCAAAAACCACAGGCACACCTGTTTGAAAAGCAGCAGCAGCTACACCCTTGGCGACCTCAGAAGAGACGTAATCAAAATGAGGCGTTTGCCCTCGGATAACCGCTCCCAGACAAATGACCGCATCATAACGACCAGAAAGCGCTACTTGGCGAGCCACAACTGGAACTTCAAAACTGCCTGGTACCCAAATATAGTCTACTTGAGAACCGTGAGGATTGACATCAACACCGTGGCGTTTCAAGCAATCTTGACACCCCTCCAGCAGCTTGGTGGTGACGAGGTCATTGAATCGACCAATAACCACTGCAAACCGCAAAGGTTCTGTCTGAGTAAAAGTTCCCTCGAAAACTGCCATAACTGCCTCTAAATCATCTATACTTCTTGCCAATATACATTTGTTCTTCAAAAAATATAGAAGTACAAGAATAAACAGACATAACTAAAGGGAAAAGCGGTGACGCAGAGAGGGAAAATATCCCTAAGTCTCCGTGTCGCCGCGTCTTTGGTGCTCGTGAGTTTCTATGCTATTTGCCAGCGCTATTAAACAAGCAGTCGCTTAGACTACGAAAAAGCTTAATGCACCGACTAAAAAAACTAAGCCAATCCAAGCTCCTGAACCAATCCACAGCAGCCTTTTAGATTCATTCCAGTTTTGCGGAGTGGCATAGGCAACAGGAACGCCAACCACTAGGACAAAAGACAGCGCAACTAGAGCTAATAAAGCAACTTGAAATACAATTGTCATCTTCCCTTCTCCCAAAACAGCAAACTAGTTACTAAAGATAGAATATTGTACAGGTCAACACTGACAGTTTTTCCTTATTTGTTAAGCTAGCAGAAAATTGACACACTTTATTGACGTTCTCCCCAGCAATCGAATCGCGGGGAGTGTTTCTCACTCCTGGGGGAAGCAGGGGAGTGTTCATCCTTCAACGAAGTGAGCTACATAAATTGCTTTGTGGGAGACGCCATCGCCCCAACTACTGGGAATACGGAGGCACAGCATTAAACTCACCAATGACCAATGATTAATGACTATGGACTTAATTCTGTGCCATACAACGGCTGATTTTGACTCGTTAGGAGCAGCTGTAGGGCTGTCACGCCTGTTACCTGGAAGCAAGATTGTGCTGAGTGGCGGTTCTCATCCACCCGTACGAGACTTTTTGGCGCTGCATCGGGATGAGTATCAGTTGATTGAACGGCGTTCGGTCAATCCCAAGGAAATTCGTTCCTTAATTGTGGTGGATACGCAACAGCGCGATCGCATAGGTAAGGCAGCCGAATGGTTAGATTTACCCCATATTAAAGAAATTATCATTTATGACCATCACCAAGAACAACTTGGGGATATTCCCGCGACAAAAGTACACATTTCCCCGGTTGGAGCAACAACAACTCTGATCGTCGAGCAATTGCAAAAACAACAAATTTCCCTCACAAGTGCAGAAGCAACCGTGATGGCTTTGGGTATCCATGTAGATACTGGCTCTCTGACATTTGACTATGCCACACCACAAGATGCCTTAGCCTTGGCTTGGTTGATGCAACAAGGGGCAAGTTTGTCAGTTGTGAGTCAGTATGTTGATCCTGGTTTGTCTCCCCAGTTGCAACAACTCTTAAAGGTAGCGCTGGAAAAACTACAAAGTCTATGCGTTGGGGGATACAAAATTGCTTGGGTGACTCTGAAAACAGATAATTTTGTGCCAGGCTTATCGAGTCTCGCTTCGCAGTTGGTAGAGTTAACAGAAATAGATGCCTTACTGCTTTTTCATGAATATCCTTTGACAGAAGGTGAATCACGCTTAATCGTGATTGGACGTTCGCAAATTCAAAGCATCAATCTTAACGAATTATTCCAACCACTGGGTGGCGGTGGACATTCCCAAGCAGCCGCGCTGAATTTGCGAGGCGTAAACGCCCAAGAAATATTAAACCAACTCCTTGAGGGGATAAAAGCAACAATTCCCCACCCGCCTACCGCCAGAGACTTGATGTCTTCTCCTGTGCGCACCATTCGTCCAGAAACGACAATTGCCGAAGCACAGCGCACTTTGTTGCGCTACGGACACTCGGGTTTATGTGTCGTTGATGCCGAAGGGCAACTAGTAGGTATTATTTCGCGAAGGGATTTAGATATTGCCCTGCATCACGGCTTTAGTCATGCTCCTGTCAAGGGCTACATGACAGTCAATATGAAGACAATTACCCCAGATACCACATTGCCACAAATCGAGTCGTTGATGGTGACATACGATATCGGACGCCTACCAGTATTAGAACATGGGCAGTTGGTGGGATTCGTCACCCGTACTGATGTTTTGCGGGAATTACATCAACAGAGAGAGGGGGAGCTGTTGAGTAGGGGAGCAGGGGAACTCTTGAGCACAGCAGCAGATAATCTTAAGCGCCCCACTCTGGAGGAATTACATTCGCGGCTTGCGCCTCAGTTGTGGCAATTGTTGACTAAAGCATCACTAGAGGCAGAAAAACGCGGTTGGCATCTTTACCTTGTTGGGGGAGCAGTACGCGACTTGTTACTCGCTGAAGAAGCAACAGGGACTTTGCTGCTCAAAGATATTGACCTAGTGGTTGATGGCTTTCACAGATCTGCTGACGTGGGCGCGGGTGTCGAATTAGCAAAGGCACTACAGCAAATTTACCCAAGCGCACGTCTAGAAATTCATGGCGCTTTTCAAACTGCGGCTTTGCTGTGGCACAAAGATCCAGAATTAGATTCTTTGTGGGTTGATATTGCGACTGCCAGAACAGAATTTTATCCTTATCCTGCGGCAAATCCTGAAGTTGAGGCGAGTTCGATTCGTCAAGACCTGTATCGTCGAGATTTTACCATCAACGCAATGGCACTGCGGCTGACGCCTCCGCGTGCTGGTGAATTACTCGACTTTTTTGGTGGGTTAGTGGATTTACAGGCAAAACAAATTCGAGTGTTACACGCTAACAGTTTTATCGAAGATCCCACCCGCATCTATCGTGGCGTACGCTTTGCTGTGCGACTGGGATTTCAGTTAGAGGCTCAAACAGAAGAGTATATCCGCTATGCGATCGACAGCGGCGTTTACGATCGCACTACCCGAGAAAATAGCAAAACTCCCGCACTGCAAACTCGACTCAAGGCAGAATTGAAACATATCCTGGAAGCTGCCTATTGGAAGCCTGCTTTGCAGTTACTTGCTGATTTAGGGGCGTTACAGTGTATCCATCCCACCCTCAAGCTAGATGAGGAACTTTTACGGCAATTGCGTTTGTTAGAACGCTGTTTGCGGCGGTTTGACTCGCAGGAAACCCTCATCCACTGGCAAATGCGCTTGGAAGCTTTAATTGCCCACTTAGCACCAGAATACCGAGCGCGTGTGGCAAGAAATTTGCAATTGCCAGACGATAGCATTGCTAGATTGAAGATAATAGCACAAGTACAAGATATTGTCAATAAAATGACCTCCACGCCCTTTGTAGAAGCACAGAGGGGAGGAGGTGTAGCGTTTGAGGATAAAATTCGTCCCAGTCAGGTGGTGCAGTTGCTGCGGCAATACGATGTGCCAATGCTGATTTTAATTGCCATGCAAAGTTCACGAGTCATTAGGCGCAAGATTTGGCAATATTTGACTATCTGGCGTAACGTGCAGCCTATTTTAAATGGCAATGATCTGCAACAAATTGGTTACAAACCAGGACCCCAGTATCGACAAATGCTAGATGATTTACTTGCTGCTACGCTGGATAGCCTGATTTGCAACAAAACACAGGCTGAAGAGTTTTTGGCTCAACATTATCCTCGGTGAAGTCACTCCTGACGATTTAATTTTATACAGGAGACCACGAGGTGGGAACAGTCGCCAGAAAATCCGCAGCAGTGTATGTCGTGCCATCTATCAACCAAACGGCATCTTCTCCTGTTTGGGAATTGCGCCAGAAGATATCGCTCTTGCCATCGCCATTGAAGTCGGTAATGCCAGCAGCATTCCAGGCTAGGGGCACATTGGGTAGAAACTCTGCAGCCTTATAGTTGGTGCCAGTGTCATTCATCAACCAAATAGCATTTTGTCCTGTTTGGGAATTGCGCCACAAGATATCGGTTCTGCCATCACGATCAAAATCACCGATATTAGCGTCCCAGGCTGCGGGAACATTGGTGGGGAGAAAAACCGCACCGTTCTCGGTATAGTTGGTGCCAGCCTCATTTATCAACCAAACAGCGCTCTGTTCTGTGTTTTCATTACGCCAGAAAATATCGGTCCTGCTATCACCATTGAAATCGGCAATCTGATAGTCCCAACCTGTGACAGGAACGGATGACAAAGGACTTGGATTGAAGTTAGCGCCATTGTTCAACCAAACAGTATTTTCTCCTGTTGACTGATTGCGCCAGAAGATATCAGCCGTGCGATCGCCATTGAAATCAGCAATGCTATAATCCCATTCTTTGGCAAGACTTGGTACAGAGGGTAGGTCAACTACGTTGGTGCCATTGACCGTCAACCAAATCCTATTCTCTCCTGTCTCAAAATTGCGTAAGAAGATATCGCTGTTACCATCACCATCAAAATCGCCAGTACTGTAATCCCAAGTTTCGCCGGAAAGAGTTTGTTGCAGAGGAACTGCACCATCATTACGATAGGTAGTGCCATTCATTAGCCAAATAGCGTTCTCTCCTGTGTCAGAATTGTGCCAGAACAGATCGCTGTTGCCATCATTGTCGAAATCGCCAGTAGTGTAATCCCAGGCTATGGGAACAGGTGGTTGCACAAATTCCGCAGAGGTATAGTAGTTTGGTTTGGTACCACTCATCAACCAAATACCGTTCTCACCTGTTTGAGAATTGCGCCAGAAGATATCAGCCTGGCCATCGTTATTAAAGTCACGATTAAAGTCGCGTATGATCACCGCATCTTTGATAAGGGAATTGGGATTAGGGTTGACGCTTGTTGACATACTTTTTGTGTATAAGTAGTAACGAAAAAATCGATCATAACCCACATCCCCATGTGTGCAATAATCGGTTTTTACGGACTTACAAATATCTACTAGTACCGTTTCCTCGGAATTTACGCATTCAAAATTTACGCCTTATCCTCGCTGCCCCTCTTGTCTTCTTTGTCCCTTCAACAATTGATATATTTGAACGCAACTCAAAATAACCCAATACGGTTCAGTTAATGATTGTTGGTGATAGCAAAAGCGAGTACGTACCGACACACCTGTAGAGACGTTGCATACAACGTCTCTACATTATTCGTGGTGGTATATCTGATTCAAATGAGAACCGCTATAATAAGCGCATTTCACTTAAAGATAGTGCTCCCCTCTGCTAATTTGAGACAGAGGTACAGTGACAAGATGCAAACCTGTTGTTAAATTTCACTGGCTGTACTTCATCCAATTGCAAATGGCGGTATTTCCAGGCTTCAGCATAAAATTTGTGACAAATTACACCCATTAGCGTGACTTCTAACCGTGATTGTACGCCTTCAGCAAGCCGACGCAATTGAGCCATATTCAAGTTTGAGAATTCCTAAAAAATCAATCATTTAAGCTGAGAATTTAGCTTATGAACTCAGAACAAACCTCAGCTATAGACCAAAACTGTAGTATCGGTAGATGCTAGATGTAGATGCTAGATGATTTACTTGCTGCTAGGTTGGATAGGATAATTTGCAACAAAACGCAGGCTAAGGAGTTTTTGGCTAAACATTATCCTCGGTGAAGTCACTCGTAATAATTTAATCCTATGCAGGAGACCATGATGTAGGGACGTTCGGCAAAACAGAGGCATTGGTTAAATTAGTGCCATCCATCAACCAGATGGCATTGTCTCCTGTTTGAATATTGTGCCAGAAGATATCGCTCTTGCCATCGCTATTGAAGTCGCTAATGCCAAGACTCCAAGCTGTGGGTACATCATTCGGGAGAGCAACTGCCTGGCTTATGTTTGTGCCATCCATCAACCAAATGGCGTTTTGTCCTGTCGTCTCATTGCGCCACAACAGGCCTGTCTTACCATCGCCATCGAAATCAGCAATATTGGCATCCCAAGCTGTGGGTACAGCATTCGGGAGAGCAACCGCCTGGCTTATGTTTGTGCCATCCATCAACCAAATGGCGTTTTGTCCTGTCGTCTCATTGCGCCACAACAGGTCTGTCTTACCATCGCCATCGAAATCAGCAATATTGGCATCCCAAGCTGTGGGTAGGTCATTCGGGAGAGCAACTGCCTGGCTTATGTTTGTGCCATCCATCAACCAAATGGCGTTTTGTCCTGTCGTCTCATTGCGCCACAACAGGTCTGTCTTACCATCGCCATCGAAATCAGCAATATTGGCATCCCAAACTGTGGGTACAGCATTCGGGAGAGCAACTGCCTGGCTTATGTTTGTGCCATCCATCAACCAAATGGCGTTTTGTCCTGTCGTCTCATTGCGCCACAACAGGTCTGTCTTACCATCGCCATCGAAATCAGCAATATTGGC
>JAESFT010000311.1_pt1 | contig 37243 bp, 37 predicted proteins | sample 9269451 | NCBI WGS metagenome assembly JAESFT01 (sample SAMN14502557, study PRJNA617106) | algae metagenome | isolation source: Scytonema hyalinum WJT4-NPBG1 and co-occurring heterotrophs from well... | place: USA: Mojave Desert, Joshua Tree National Park, California | collected 2006-05-25
CAACGACTATGTCTTCGGGGATGGCGGCAACGACAAGCTTTATGGCGACTCCGGCAAGGACTATGTCTTCGGCGGCAACGGACATGACAGCCTCAGCGGCGGCTCCAGCAACGACGTTCTGAGTGGCGATGCCGGCCGTGACACCTTCATCTTCAACACCAGGCTCGGAAGCTCCACGTCGGACCGGAAGGTCAACTTCGACACGATCGTCAATTATTCGGTGCGAGACGACTCGATCTGGCTCGACAACGCCATCTTCCGAAAGCTCGGATCGGGCTCCTCCGCCAATCCCACGAAGCTCGATGCGGAGTTCTTCAACGCCGGGAACAGACCCAAGGATCAGAACGATTACGTTCTCTACAACAAGAAGACGGGCGTCCTCTCCTATGATTCCGACGGCTCTGGTTCACGCAAGCCGGTGGAATTCGCACAGCTCAAGAAGGGACTTGCCCTCAGCCACAATGATTTCTTCGTCGTCTGAGGCTCCGTCTCTTCCACGCTCAAGCTGAAACCCTCTGCCCTGCCCTCCGTTGGGCCTCCATGGCGAAACAGGAGCACCATCATGGGTTTGCTTGATCAGGTTCTTGGCAATGTTCTCGGCGGACGTGCGAGCGGCGGAACGATGGGCGGGGGCATTGGCGGTGGATTGGGCGGCTCTCTCGGCGGCCACGCGGGCGGAGGCGGCATGTCGCCGATCATGATGGCCATTCTGGCCCTGCTCGCCCAAAAGGCGATGAGCGGCCGCGGGACCACCGGCGGGGGCGGCTTGGGCGATCTTCTCGGCGGAGGCTCCGGGGGCCTGGGTGGCGGGCTGGGCGGCCTGCTCGGCGGCGGATCGGGAGGCCTCAATGGGGGGATTCTCGCGGGCGGCCTGGGCAGCCTGATCGACAGCTTCACCCGCTCAGGACATGGCGACATCGCCAATTCCTGGGTGGGCCCCGGTGACAACCGGCCGATCGCGCCGAACCAGCTCGCAGATGCTCTCGGCCCCGAGACCGTCGATCAGTTGTCGCAGCAGACCGGGATGCCTCAACAGGATCTGCTCTCGCAACTGTCCCATGCACTCCCGGGCGTTGTCGATCAGCTCACTCCGCAGGGCCGGTTGCCGCGGGAGGATGAGTTCGATCGTTACTGACGCAATTCCGTCAGGCCGCGATGACGATGTTGCGACCGCCACGCTTGGCTTGATAGAGCGTGGCATCCGCACGCCGGAGCAGCGTTCCGGCATCGAGGCCGGTTCCGGTGATGCAGCCGACGCTGACGGTCACCGTGGCCGAGTCGCCGAGGGCGTCGGCACCGGCCGCGGAGAAGGCGTGCCGGATCCGCTCCGCCGTCAGAGCCGCCTCGCGGGACTCGAGCGGCAGAATCGCTCCGAATTCTTCGCCTCCCAGCCGGCCGAACGTGTGCTGCGGCAGATGGTTCGTCAGCACCTCTCCGAAAATCGTCAGAATCCGGTCGCCGGAATCGTGGCCGTAACGGTCGTTGATGGCCTTGAAGTTGTCGAGGTCGAACAGCAGGCAACTCGCCGGCCTGTTTCCGAGCCGTTCGAGGAGCCGGGACGCGTTCTCCATGAAAGCACGCCGGTTGGGAGCACCGGTCAGGGGATCCACCAGGGCCGCCTGCTTGTACTCGAACTCGACGCACTCCTTGGCCATGGACAGGAACATGAAGGCGAGCGTCGGCCCGAACATGACCAGCAGAAGCGCCATGGAGGGCGACCACCGGCTGGCGAAGGTGTCGATCCAGGCGACGGAGGTCAGGCCGAGCCCGAGCATCCCTCGGGACAGGTTGAACGCGGCAAGCCCCAGCAGGAGCAGGACTGCAACCCGTGAGGAAGCCAGCGGCCGCGCAGCGTGGCGCCCGAGTTCCCAAGCCGACAGGGAGGAATAGGCAAAGGTGATCAGGGACGCGACGATCAGCCTGAACCCATGCGAGCTATAGATGAACGGGAAAGCCCCCGCCCAGACAGCCACTCCGGCAAGCGTCGCCGTGGTCGGTGCAGAGCGGCCGTTGAAGATCCGGCAGCCTGTGTACAAGACGCCGTAGCACAGCAGCGCCAAGGCATTCGCCACAAGCAGGACCGCGTAAGCCGGCTGGCCCTTGGCAAGATTGGCCGACCCGATCCCGACGGCGATGAGCCAGAAGGCACTGCCCCACCACGCAAGCGCCTTGACCTTGCGGTTCAGCACCCAGGAGAACAGCAGCAACGTCCCAAGCACTGCCGAAAGCAGCACGAAGGCGACAGTGAGCGTGGCAGGATCAAGGACCATCGAAGCGGCTGCCGTGGAGTTCGACCGGATGGCCGCAGTCACACGCCGCAGCCCATTCCGCAGCGGAATGCATACCTGGGCTATCTCCCATCCTCTCGGCGATGTCCAGAACCTTCCCCTGCGGCGGATCGAACTAACTGGGCATGGGAACTCCTGGAACGAAGGCGTAGCCGGAGCATTTTTCCCTCACACGGCAACCGACAGGGAGACTTTCATGGGCCTGTACCACCGTCACGGCGTCCAGAGCACGGCGGCCATCGCCGGCCATCCCCTTCATCACATGCTGATCGTCTTCCCCGTCGCCTTCCTGATTGGGGCCTTCGGAACGGACATCGCGTTCCTCGCAACCCAGGATGCCTTCTGGGCTCAGGTCTCGTACTGGCTCCTGATCGCGGGAATCGTCACGGCCCTCGTGGCCGCCGTCCCCGGCATGATCGATTTCGTGACCATCGACCGCGTGCGCAACGTATGGGTGTCCTGGGCCCACATGGTGGCCAATCTGGTGGTGGTGGCCCTTGCCCTCATCAATGTCGGTGTTCGTCTGGACGATCCTGCTGCCGGCGTCCAGGGCTGGGGCATCTGGCTGTCGGGCATCCAGACCGGACTCCTCCTGTTCAGCGGCTGGCTCGGCGGCGAACTCGCCTACCGCTACGGCATAGGCGCCATCCGGGATTACAGCCCCAAGGCCGAGCAGTTCCACGTGGAGGTGGACCGGGCCGACGTCGCCGGGTCCTACGGACGGCAGACCGGTTCGGGAGGCGCCTGACGTCGACCGGGCGCATTGCCTTGTCATAACCGGATCGAGGGCGCTAAACTCGAGCTTGCCATGAAGCGATGCGTCCTCGCCCTCGTTCTAGCCAGCCCTGCACTCACCGGCGCGGCATGGGCAGCCTCGTCCTGCCCGCCAGGCTTTGCTATGCTTCAGGCCTCCGATACCTGCGTGCGGATCAGCGGGCGCGTGCGAGCGGACGCGCTGGTCGGCACATCGCGGCTGCGCTCCGCCGACTCCTATGGAACGCAGGCCAGCGGGCGGGTGCAGCTCGATGTGAGAAAGCAGACGGAATACGGCCCGCTGCGGGCGGTCATTTCTGTCGGAAATCTGAAACGCTGACAAAAATAAGGGCGCCCGAAGGCGCCCTCTGGTCCGGCGTTAGTAGCCGTCGTCGTAATATTCTTCGCGGTAATAGGTCCGCCTCGGCGCATCGTAGGTCCTGTAATAGGACCTGTCATAGGTCCGGTAGGTCGGCCGCGCCGTGGCCGCGAGTGCCCCACCGAGAATCGCACCGGTCACGCCGGCCGCGATGGCGGCATTGTTGTTGTTCCGTCTCTGGACATAGTAGCGCTGGGCCTTGTGATTCTTGTAGTGGCCATAGGCATGACCCTTGCCCTTACCGGGGCGGGCGTCCGCCGCGCCGCTGAAGGAGGTCGCGGCCAAAAGCGCGACGCTAACTGTCACCAAAAGCTTTTTCATCGTCGGCCTCCGGGACTCGAATGAAAGCCGATGGTCGGGAAAGGACTCAGTCTCTTTCCCGACCATTGCCGTTGTTGCCGTTACTGGTTCGGGGTGCTGCCCTGCGAGGAAGAGCCACCCTGTTGCGGCAGGCGCATGTTGGTGGAGCCGCTGCCGGAAGTGGACGTGTTGCCGCCCGAGTTGCTGTTCACATCCGTCCGGCTGCGGGTCGAGACCGTCCCGGTCGTTTCAGGCGCACTCGAGCGGGTCCGGCTCGTCGAAACATTCACATCGTTGGACCGGCGCTGCTCGACCGCCACGCCGACGCTCGGCGTGCTGTCCTGCGTCCGGCGAACTGTGGTGCGGCTGCGCACCGAAACGCTCGGCTCGTTGACCTCTTCATAGCGGCGCACGGTCCGGCGACGAACCTCCACCGGTTGATCCTCGACGACCTGGTACCGGCGCTTCTTCGACACGACCTTGTTGGTCCGCTTGGTCTTCTTCACCGCGACCTTCTTGGTGGGCTTCTTCTTCACCACCGTGCGGCGGATCTCGGTGTCGGGCTCCTCATAGGTGGTCACGCTGCGGCGGCGGGTGACCGACACGCTCGGCTCCTCGACCTCGCGCACCGTGCGCGACCGGACGGAGACGCCGGTGCGCTCACGGGTCTCGATGCCGACGCGGGTGCCGGATTCCTCGCGATTGCGGACGTTGATCTGTGCACCGGAGCTCTCGCTGCGGGTTGCACCCGTCGTATCCGTCTGCGTCCGGCTGCTGCCGGACTGGTTGCGCAGAAGCGTGTTCGAGTCCGAGGACGATTGCGACGTCGTTCCGGCGCTGGTGTTGGTGGTCGAATTCGTCTGCGTCGAAGTTTGTGCGTAGGCCGCGCTGCTCAGCAAGAGAAGGGCGGCACCGAGAGCAATTTTCTTCACGGGACCATCTCCATAACAGTAAAGGTGCGAGATGAACGCCGACCTGTAGAGACTGTTCCCAATAACATTAAGTAACGGATCTTAAACGGGAGCTGAGCGGCGAAGATGAACAAATGTTCAAGAAACAACACGCTCGCGACGCTTCAAGCAGAGGCACGCTGGGCCTGCCGACACGTTAAACCAACTCTTTACCATTCCCATGAACGCCGAGCGTCGGCCCCATACAGCTTAAGTTCACGTTCACCCCTCTAGCTTAACGCTATCGGGTGTTTTCATCGGAACAGTGCAGTCATGGCGGTTTTTCAGGCGTTCAACGCAGCAGGTGTCGGCTTCAACATGTCCAGCACCGACAGCTCAGGCTGGGCCTTCATCGGAGCCAATCCCTCCGTCACGACGGTGCTGGCCTATGACGACGGCGCGGTTGCCGAGTACGACGTCTATGGCAGCGCTCTCGTGGATTCCTTTTCTGCCCGATACTGGAGCGACGGCTACACCGTCGTCATCGACGACCTGGTCTATGAGAATTACGGCCAGACCATCCTTTCCATCGAAAGTCTCGACCTCTACACGACGGTCGACGAGCTTCAGGGCTATGCCTGGTACGTGACCCTCAACGGAGGTCACGATACCTTCTACGGCAACGATTACGACGACATCATCCGCGCCGGATCAGGCAACGACGTCGTCTATTCCTATGACGGCGACGACATCGTTCACGGCGACACCGGGGCCGACAAGCTTTACGGGTTGTGGGGCGATGACGATGTGTATGGAGGGGCCGGCCGCGACGTTCTGAGCGGCGGAGCCGGTAGCGATTACCTGAGCGGCGGCCTGGACAGCGATACGCTCACCGGCGGTTCCGGGAAGGATTATTTCGTCTTCGACAAGCGGCCGTCCAGGAGCAACGTCGACAAGATTACGGACTTCCGGCCCACCGACGATACGATCATGCTTGACGGTCACGTCTTCACCCGGGCGGGACGCGACGGCTGGCTCGCCGGCGGGGCCTTCAACACCGGTTCCGGCGCCCGGGATTCCTCGGACCGGATCATCTACAACAAGCAGACCGGCGCCCTGCTCTACGATGCCGACGGGGTTGGGGGTGTCTCGGCGGTGAAGTTCGCCCAGCTGGACTCCGGCCTGAAGCTCTCCAAGGGCGACTTCTTCATATTCTAAGCTGACACACCGATGCTGGAGTAGAGGCGGCCCTGGAAACAGGGCCGTTTTCGTCTTCGAGCCCGGGGGCTCCCAACGGCAAGCCATACCCGGTCCGCAACACGGTTAACGTGGCATTAGGACGTTATGCTACTAAAGCATAACAGACCTACACTATCACCACTCCTCTTTTGCACCGCACACACTTATATCCGCACTGCAAACGCAAGAACAAAGGCCGCCGGTCAAAGGGGCCGGTAATTATCTAGGAGCTTCCCATGTTCGTTTCGTACATCCTGTCTAAAGTCCGCGCTTATATGCGTTATCGCGAGACCGTCCGTGAGCTTTCCCTGCTCTCCGACCGTGAGCTCGACGATCTCGGCATCTCCCGCTTCCAGATCGAGAGCATCGCTCGTCAGAACGCTTTCGCGTAAAACTTCGCTGCACCGCAGCAAAAGGCCCTAGCCCGCCTCCGGCGGGCTTTCGCTTGTCTGGGGCTTACCTGCCGCCCGACACGGGAATATTGGCGCCTGTGATGTAGGAAGCGGCGTCCGACATCAGGAACAGCACGGCCTCGGCGATCTCCTCCGGCTCCCCGATCCGGTTCAGCGGAATATGGGGGCGGATCCGCTCCAGACGGCCGGCATCCTGGGTGCTGCGCTCGTGGATGTCGGTCTTGGTCATGCCGGGCGACACCGCATTGACCCGGACACCCTCCCCGGCAAGCTCCTTCGCCAGTCCGATCGTCAGCGAGTCGATCGCTCCCTTGGAGGCGGCGTACCAGACATATTCGTTTGGACTGCCTAGGCTCGCAGCGACCGACGAGATGTTGACGATGGTCCCGCCCGAGCCGCCTCGGCTGGTGGAGAGCCGCCGCGCCGCCTCGCGGGCGACCCAGATCGCGCCCAGCACATTGACGTCGATGCAGGCCCGGATGGTGTCCGCCGACGCCTGCTCCAACCTGCTGGACTTTCCCGTTATCCCGGCATTGTTGACCACATGGGCGATGGGTCCGAGCGCGGCCTGCGCCTCATCGAACATCCGCACGACGTCTGCCTCGACGGCCACGTCGCCCTGGCACGCCATTGCAGCCGCTCCCGACGCCCGGCAGGCGGCAAGGACCTGCTCGGCCGCCTCGCGCTCGGATCGGTAGGTGATGGCGACATCATAGCCGCGAGCGGCCGCGAGCTGCGCCACCGCCGCCCCTATGCCGCGGCTGCCACCTGTAATAAGAGCAACGGGACGCCTGGATTGCATGGCGTTCAAGCCTTTCCAAAAGTAAACCGGCTCAGCTTGACCAGGGCTCCCGAGGGAGTCAACAAAGCCGCTCGGGAGAATGACCATGAGCACCATCGAACCCATTCACGTCATCGGCGGCGGCCTCGCCGGTTCGGAAGCAGCCTGGCAGATCGCTCAGGCCGGCGTCCCGGTCGTTCTCCATGAAATGCGCCCGGTGCGCGGCACCGACGCTCACAAGACCGAGGGCCTCGCCGAGCTCGTCTGCTCCAACTCCTTCCGTTCCGACGATGCCGAGACCAATGCGGTGGGATTGCTGCACCAGGAGATGCGTTCCCTGGGCTCGCTCATCATGGCCAAGGGCGATGCCAACCAAGTGCCCGCCGGCGGCGCGCTCGCCGTCGACCGCGACGGCTTCTCGCACGCTGTGACGGCGGCCCTCGAAGCCCATCCCCTCGTCACCATCGAGCGCGGCGAGATCGCCGGCCTCCCGCCGGAGGACTGGTCCTCCGTCATCGTCGCCACCGGTCCCCTCACCTCGCCGGCGCTGGCCGAAGCCATCCTCACGCTCACGGGCGAGACGTCGCTCGCCTTCTTCGACGCCATCGCGCCGATCGTCTATCGCGAGTCCATCAACATGGACATCGCCTGGTTCCAGTCGCGCTACGACAAGGTCGGGCCGGGCGGGACCGGCAAGGACTACATCAACTGCCCCATGACCAAGGAGCAGTACGACGCCTTCGTGGACGCGCTGATCGCCGGCGACAAGACGGAGTTCAAGGAATGGGAGGCCGACACCCCATACTTCGACGGATGCCTGCCGATCGAGGTCATGGCTGAGCGCGGCCGCGAGACCCTGCGCCACGGCCCCATGAAGCCCGTCGGCCTCACCGATCCGCGCAACCCCGACCGGAAGCCCTATGCCATCGTGCAGCTGCGCCAGGACAATGCGCTCGGCACCCTGTTCAACATGGTGGGCTTCCAGACCAAGCTGAAATACGGCGCGCAGACCGGCATCTTCCGCATGATCCCCGGCCTGGAGAACGCCGAGTTCGCAAGGCTCGGCGGCATTCACCGCAACACCTATCTGAACTCGCCCAAGCTCCTCGATCCGACCCTGCGCCTGAAGGCCATGCCGCGCCTGCGTTTCGCCGGCCAGATCACCGGCTGCGAGGGTTATGTGGAAAGCGCCGCCATCGGGCTCATGACCGGCCGTTTCGCCGCCGCAGAGCGGCTCGGTCGGCCGATCCGGCCCCTGCCCGCCACCACGGCCCTCGGCGCGCTCATCAACCACATCACCGGCGGGCATATCGAGACCATTGACGAGGGACCCCGATCCTTCCAGCCCATGAACGTGAATTTCGGCCTGTTCCCGCCGCTGGCGCAAGCGCCGAAAGCCGAGGACGGCAAGCGCCTGCGCGGTCCGGCCAAGGCAGTCGCCCGGAAGAAGGCCCTGACGGACAGGGCGCGGGCCGATCTGGCGGCCTGGCTGTCTGATGGGGTGCTGCCTGCGGCGGCGGAGTAAAAGCTAAAACGGCCCTCGCCACAACGCCCAGATCCGCCGCCATTGAGGCAGGTCCACGGGGGTGTGGAACGGATCGTAGTCCGGCCGCTCCATTGCCTTGAGATAAGGCTCCGCCAGGGCAAGCGGCTGGAAAGCCGGCTTTGCGCCATCGGGGATCGTCGGGCGCAGCTTGCGCGCCTGTTCGAGGTGCCTGCGGGCAACGCCGCGCAGATCCTGGAGAGCGCCCTTGAGCCCCGGTCCGCCACGCCCGGTCACGATGTCGTCCCGCACCACGCCGTGGCGGGTCAGGATGTCGGCCGGGATGTAGACCTGCCCTTGCCGGGCATGATGCGGGAAAGCACGCAGGAGCCCGGTGATCGCATAAGCCACACCGGCATGGCCCGCCGCATCCGCCGTGCCGGGATTGGAGCCGTTGACCAGAATGAGGCTCGAGAGCTGGATCAGGCTCGACGAGGTCTCGCCGCAATAGCCTTCGAGGTCGTTCAGGCTCGGCATCGGATCGTCGTAGAGATCGAAGATGCGGGCATCGATCAGATCGACGAAGGACTGCCGGGGCAGACGGAATTGGACGATGGTGTCGTCGAGGGCTGCCGCCACGGGATTGGCCCGCACGTCGCCCCGCGCCTCGCCCTGCAGCGCATCGCGCCACCATTGCAGGCGGATCTCGCCGACGAGGGCCTCGCGCACCGCCTCGCGGACCCGGGCAACCTCGAAGTTGAAAGCGTAGAGCGCATAAAGATGCGGCCGCTTGTCGGCAGGCGCGAAGAGGCTGGCCCAGTAGCGGTCCGGATCGGCCTCGCGCACGAGCGCTTCGCAATGGGCGAAGTTGGCGATTGCTTCCGCCATGTCAGGGAACGGCGATCAGGGCGGCGCCGACCTTGCGGTTTTCGGCCAGCAGGATGTTGTAGGTGCGCGCGGCGGCACCCGTCTGCATCACGTCGAGACCGATCCCTGCCTCGCGGAAGCGGGCGCGGAACGCGGCCGGGATGGCCGCGATATCGGCTCCCGTTCCGAGAAGCAGCAGGTCGATGGCGTCGCCCTCGGCGAAGATCGGATCGAGTGCCGCGTCGGTCAGCTCGGACAGGGAGCTCACCGGCCAGGCCCGGATGCCCGATGGCAAGGCAAGCAGAGAACCGCGATGGGACATGTCCGCAAACCGGAAGCCACCGTTGCCATAGGCGTCGAACGGATAGCGTCCGGGCAGGAAGCCATCATAGAGGCGACCATTGCTCACGGTCCTACTCCGCTGCGGCGGCCCTGCCCTCCGGCACCTTAACGGTCTCCGAGCCGCGCAGACCGATATAGATCAGCATGGGAGACGAAATGCAGATGGCCGAATACGTACAGATGACCACGCCGTAGAGCATGACCTGCGCGAAGCCCTGGATCGCCTGCCCGCCGAAGAGCACCAGCGCCAGGAGCGAGAGCGCAGTCGTCGCCGCCGTCATCACCGTACGGGACATGGTGTGGTTGATCGACAGGTTCAACAGCTCCTCGGCCGGCATCGTCTTGTAGCGGCGCATCAGCTCACGGGTCCGGTCGAACACAACCACGGTCTCGTTGAGCGAATAGCCCACGATGGTCAGGATCGCGGCGATCGAGGTCATGTTGAACTCATGCCGCGTGATCACGAAGAAGCCGATGGTGAGCACGATGTCGTGGAGCGTGCCGATGATGGAGGCGATCGCGAGCTCCCGCTCGAAGCGGAACCAGAGGTAGAACAGCACCGCGATGACCGAGAGCACGACGCCGATGGTGCCGGACTGGACGAGTTCGCCCGAGACGCGCGGTCCTACGGTTTCGACGCGGCGGAAATCGTATTCCGCGCCGAACGTGTCGCGGGCCTTCTGCACCACGGCGGTCTGCGCGGCCTCGCCGCCGGGCTGGATCGGGAAGCGGAGCGAGACTTCGCCGGCAGTGCCGAATTCCTGCACCTCCACGTCGCCGAAGCCGAAGCCTTCGGCGGTCTGTCGGATCTGGCCCACATTGGCCTGGCCGGACTTGGCCTGGATTTCCATGAGCGTGCCGCCCCGGAAATCGATGCCGAAATTGAGGCCGCCGGTCAGGAGCATCACCGCTGTCAGGATCGAGATGAGCGCGGACAGCGGGAACGAGAAGCGCCTGAAGCGCATGAAGTCGAAGTGTGAGTTTTCGGGCCAGAGGCGAACGAGGCGCACGATACGCACTCCTTAGAACGGAAGGGCTTTGGGACGCATCCAGTGGTACCAGAGCGCGATCATCATGCGCGTCAGGGTGACGGCGGTGAGAACCGTCGTCAGGATGCCGAGAATGAACACGACCGCGAAGCCGCGTACGGGGCCTGAGCCGAGGAAGAACAGGATCACGGCCGCGATGGCCATGGTGCTGTTGGAATCCACAATGGTCGCGAAGGCCCGGTCGAAGCCTGCCTGGATGGCGGAGACGATGGACCGTCCTGCATGGGCCTCCTCACGGATGCGCTCGTAGATCAGCACGTTCGAGTCCACGGCGGTGCCGATGGTAAGCACGATGCCGGCAATGCCCGGCAGGGTGAGGGTCGCCTCCAGCACGGACATGAGGCCGAAGATGAGGCCGACATGGACGATAAGGGCGATGTTCGCGAACAGGCCGAACAGGCCATAGGTGGCGAACATGAAGATGATCACGAAGATAGCCGCCACGTAGGTGGCCATCTTGCCGGCCTCGATGGAATCGCGGCCGAGGCCGGGACCCACGGTGCGCTCCTCGACGATGGTAAGCTTGGCGGGCAGAGCGCCGGAGCGCAGCAGAACGGCGAGGTTGTTGACCTGCTCGACCGTGAAGCTGCCGGAGATCTGGCCTGCGCCACCCGTGATGGGAGACTGGATCGTCGGCGCGGAGATCACCCGGTTGTCGAGCACAATCGCGAGATTGCGCCCGAGATTTTCGGTGGTCGCTTGGCCGAAGCGCTGAGCACCGCGGATGTTGAAGCGGAAATTGACGATGGGCTGGTTGGTTTGGCTGTCGAAGGCCGGTTGCGCATCGGTCAGGTCGCCGCCTTCGGCGATCACCCGGCGCTCGACCGGAACGCGCTGACCACCCTGATCCTCCATGGGAAGGAGGTCGACATCGGTCGCGCCCGGCTGGGCGAGGAGACGGAACTCGAGGTTGCCGGTCTCGCCCAGCAACGCCTTCAGCTGCTGCGGATCCTGGAGACCGGGAACCTGGACGAGAACGCGATCGGCACCCTGGCGCTGGATGCTCGGCTCCGTGGTGCCGGTGGCGTCCACGCGGCGTCGGATGACCTCGATGGATTGGTCGACGGCGCGGCGCACGCGCTCGTTGATGCCGGCTTCCGTGTAGGTCAGCGTGATCACGCCGTCCGGATTTGTGTTGATCTCGATGGAATTGCCGCCGGTCTGGCCCAGCATGGCATTGCCGACGGGCTGAGACAGCTCCCGCAGACGCGGCATCAGCCGGTCGCGGTCGGCCGCGTCCGGGACGCGGATCTGCACGCCGCGGGCGATCGTCTGAATGCCGTTCTGGGACGAGACGCGGGTGTCGCGCAGGATGCGGCGGACGTCGTCACGCAGAAGCGTGATCTGGCCGCGGAGCAGATCCTGTGCATCGACCTCCAGGAGGACGTGGGAGCCGCCCTGCAGGTCGAGCCCCAGCACGATGGCACGGGACGGGACAAGCCAGGACGGCACCCAGCTTGGGATGGCATTCAGGTAGGCCTGACGCTGCTCGCGATTCATCGTGCTCGGAACCGCAAGAAGCAGGCCGATCACAATGATCGCCACGGTGGCGATGATCTTCGACCTCGAGAAGCGCAGCATCGTCAGCTCAACCTTTCTCACACACCTTGCCGCATCCTGGTGCGGCGACCCGGCCCTCTCGGATGGGAAAGGGCCGGCTTCCTGTCACATCAGGCCTTGACCGGCTCGCTCTTGGAACGAACTTCGGAGATCATGGCCCGCGCCACCTTCACTCTCACGCCATCGGCGATCTCGACTTCAATGTCGTTCGAATCCTCGAGAACCTTGGTCACCTTGCCGATGATGCCGCCGGAGGTGACGATCGTGTCGCCGCGGCGCACGTTCTTGATCATCTCCTGGTGGGCCTTCACCCGGCGCTGCTGGGGCCGGATGATCAGGAACCACATGATGACGAATATGAGGATGAACGGAACGAATTGAAGGATCATCTCCGTTCCGCCCCCGGCGGGGGCCCCTTGTGCGAAGGCAGGCGAAATGAACAAGCGGCTCTCCATGGATAAAGGCGCGTGGCGGGCCCGATTTGGGCCCACCCGCGCCGGACGGGATTACAAAGCGTGGCGGACTATACCCATCGACTCGCCGAAATCAATGAAGTTGAAGGCCTTTCCCAAGGCTCCTGCAGGGTTGGGGTCTCCTCCTTCATGGACCGGGAGGCGGTTTTTGCGCTAAGGACGGCTTCCTCACTGTTTCTTGAAGTCAGATGCCCATGACCGCAGACCTCACCTCAGCCGCAACCCTGGCGCTTTTGACGCGGATCGCCGACGCCTTGGAGCGCCTCGCCCCCGCAGGCATGGCCCAGTCCGATTTGACGGCGGCAGACGCCTTCGTCTGGCAGGCCGCGGGCCGCAGGCTCTCGCCCGTGCCGAAGGTGAATCGAGTCGAGATGAGCCTCCTGCGGGGCATCGACCGGGTGCGGGATCAGCTGGCCGAGAACACCCAACGGTTCGCCCGGGGCCTGCCGGCCAACAACGCCCTGCTCTGGGGCGCCCGGGGCATGGGCAAGTCGTCCCTGGTCAAGGCTGTGCACGCGGAGATCAATCATGCCAAGCCGGTCGATACCCTGCCGCTCAAGCTGATCGAGATCCACCGGGAGGACATCGAGACCCTTCCCGAGCTGATGGGCCTGCTGCGCCCGGATCCGCACCGCTTCATCGTCTTCTGCGACGATCTCTCCTTCGATGCAGACGACACCTCCTACAAGTCGCTCAAGGCCGTGCTGGAAGGCGGGATCGAAGGCCGGCCCGACAACGTGATCTTCTACGCCACCTCGAACCGACGCCACCTCCTGCCGCGGGACATGATGGAGAACGAGCGCTCCACCGCCATCAACCCGGGGGAGGCCGTCGAGGAGAAGGTGTCGCTCTCCGACCGCTTCGGCCTCTGGCTCGGCTTCCACAAGTGCAGCCAGGACGAATATCTCGACATGGTCTTCGGTTATGTGGATCATCTCGACCTGAGCGCCGACCGCGACGCCATCCGGGCCGAGGCACTGGAATGGGCCACGACCCGAGGGGCGCGGTCCGGGCGCACCGCTTGGCAGTTCATCCAGGATCTCGCGGGACGGCTCGGCAAAGCACTCTAGAAAGGGTCATCGCCATGCGGGTCAAACGGATCGTTGCGAACATCCTGGCTTCCGATCTGGAGGCCGCCAAGCGCTTCTACGAGGAGGCCCTCGGACTCGAGGTCCTCATGGATCTGGGCTGGATTAGGACCTACGGCAACGACGAAATGATGCTCGCGCAGATGAGCGCGGCGACCCAAGGCGGTTCGGATACCCCGCTGCCGGATCTCTCCATCGAAGTGGACGACGTCGATGAGGCCCTTCTGCGCATGACGAACGCCGGATTTTCCGCCGTCTACGGTCCAGCCGATGAGCCCTGGGGCGTTCGTCGGTTCTATGTCCGTGATCCGTTCGGCAAGCTCGTGAACATCCTCTCCCATCGTTCCAATGAAGAAAGGGACGGTGGCTGAGCTCCACCGTCCCCTCATTCGATCGGCCCCGAGAACCGGTACCCGACCTAAACTCTGGGCTTGATCAGCCGCCGAGATGCTTGAGCGGATCGACCGGGGTCGCGCCCTTGCGGATCTCGAAGTGGAGCTGCGGCGAGGTCACGTTGCCGGTCTGGCCGGAGGTCGCGATGACTTGGCCGCGCTTCACCTGCTCGCCGCGCTTCACGTTGAGCGAGCCGTTATGCGCATAGGCCGAGACATAGCCGTTCTCGTGCTTGATCAGGACGAGATTGCCGTAGCCCTTCACCTCGCTGCCCGCATAGGTCACGGTGCCGGCTTCGGCCGCCTTGACCGGGGTGCCTTCAGGGACGGCGATGTTGATGCCCTCGTTTCCGCCATTGGCGCCGAAACCCGCGATGACACGGCCGCGGGCCGGCCAGCGAAAATCGCCTGACACGCTGGCAGTCTGCTCGGGCTCCGGCACCGGAGCCTTCGCGGCCTCCGGCTGCGGAGCCGGGGCGGCCGGCTGAACGGCAGCGACAGGCTTCACGGGCTCAGGCTGGGTGAGAGCGGCCACCTTGGGCTGCTCGACGACGGGCTTGGGAGCCGACACCAGGGGCTTGGGCGCAGAGACGAGCGGCTCGTCCGTTGCGGACGCGACCTGCATCGGGGCCGACTTGGCAGGAGCCGGGGCGACCGGCGCCTGAGCGGTCGACGTCATGCCGGGACGGACGCGCTTCGCCGGCTCGGCGGATGCGACCGGCGTCGTGGCGGCCGGCACCTTCGAGGTGTCGACGAGGCGGAACTTGGGCTGACCGGCCGGCTGGGTCGGGACCGATTGCGCGACCGGCGCGGGACGCGGCTGGATCGGAGCGGGAGCAGCGGCGATGCGGGTCGGCTGCGACAGGGGCTGGGATTGCACGGGGGGCAGAGCCTGGGCCTGGACGGAAGGCGTCGGCATCGGAGCGGCTGCATAGGACGGCGACGGCTGAGGCGCGGGAGCCGCGCTGGTGTCCATCCGCTCGCTGGCCGCGAAGGGGTTGGAGAACGGGTTCTCGGCGAACCGCGCGCTATCGGTACTGCAGGCCGCCGCCGCACTGCCGATCAGCCCTACAAGGGCGATCCGCGACACCGCAATCCAATGCCCAGAACACACACGCAACCGCATCACTCAACCCCAACCGAACGCAACTCGATGGAGCCATTAAAAGCCTGTTCAGGTTAAGCATCGGTTGACGTTGCGTGGTTTCTCGTAACCTTGTCCAAAAAATTTTGAATTCGGTCAGAGAGTCGCCGCAATGCCGGTGACGAGGGGCGAAATGCGCAAGGGCTGGCCGATGGTCTGCGTCAGCTCCCCCTCGGCATTGCGCTCGGCCCGCACGAGATGCGGCACGCCCTCGATCGTAATCGCTCCCACCAGTCGGCTGCCCGACGCGAGGAGAGACGTGAGGGTCTGCGGGATCTCGGGACGAGCCCCGTTGAGAAGGATGCGATCGAAGCGGTCGCGCACCCGCGCAGCCAGTCCATCGCCCACCTCCAGCCGGACCTTGCCGGCCTCCACGATCTTGAGATGCTGCGCCGCGCTCTCGGCCAGCGTGTTGAAGCGCTCGACGCTAGTCACCTCCGCGCCGAGCCTCGCCAGCAACGCCGTGACGTAGCCGCTGCCGGTGCCGACCTCCAGAATGCGCTGCCCCGGCTGGACGCCGAGCGCCAGCAGCATGGCCGCGACGGTGGCGGGCCCCGTCATGGTCTGGCCGCAGGGAAGCGGCAGGGCGACATCGGTCCGGGCGAGGTCAGTGAAGCGGCGCGGCGCGAACACCTCGCGGGGCACCAACTCCATGGCGCGCAGAAGCGCCGTGTCGCGAATGCCCTTGGCCCGAAGGGACAGGATGAAGGACGCAGCCCCGATCGCCTCCTGCTCGTCGCGGGCTTCCGCTTCAGGCAGGAAAGGCATGTCCTGGTTCATCGGACCCGCACCCTCATCAGCCGAAAGCCTGCGCATATCGCGTCAGCGTCGGCTCGTCGGTCATATCGATGCGCAGTGGCGTGACGGCAATGCGTCGGTTTGCGATGGCCCAGAGATCGGTGCCGTTGCCGGGCGTGAAGGGTCGTCGCTCGAAGGCGATCCAGAAGTAGGGATTGCCGCGCCCGTCCCGGCGCTCGTCGAGGCGCAGGAGCTCCTGCGTGCGCTGGCCCTGATTGGCGAGAGCGGTGCCCTCGACCTCCTCCGGCTCGCAATCCGGAAAGTTCACGTTGACGAGGATGCCCTTGTCGATGCCGGCCTCGAGAATCCGGCGCACGACCTTGGGGCCATGATGCTCGGCGCAGTGCCAGCGGGGCGCATTGCGCGTGCCGGGGCCGTAGGCCTGGGAGAGAGCGATCGACGGGATGCCCAGGATCGTCCCCTCGATGGCGCCCGCCACCGTGCCGGAATAGGTCACGTCCTCCGCCACGTTCTGCCCGCGGTTGACGCCGGAGAGGACGAGGTCCGGCTTGGCATTCTGCATGAGGTGGCGCACACCCATGATCACGCAATCGGTCGGCGTTCCCTTCACGGCGAAATGGCGCTCGGAGATTTCGCGCAGCCGCAAGGGATCGTTGAGGGACAAGGAGTGGGCGACGCCGCTCTGGTCGGTCTCGGGAGCCACCACCCACACGTCGTCCGACAGTTCACGGGCGATGGCCTCCAGGGTCTTCAGCCCCGGGGCATGAATGCCGTCGTCGTTGGTGCAGAGAATGCGCATATTCTAAGCCTCACGCTCGATGCGGGCCATGCCGCCCATATAGGGCTGCAGCACCGACGGCACCGTGACGCTGCCGTCCTCGTTCTGGTAGTTTTCCAGGACGGCCACGAGGGTGCGGCCGACCGCAAGGCCGGAGCCGTTGAGCGTGTGCACGAAACGCGGCTGCTTCTCGCCGGCGGCGCGGTAGCGGGCGTTCATGCGGCGGGCCTGAAAGTCCGAGCAGACCGAGCAGCTCGAAATCTCGCGGTACGTTCCCTGCCCCGGCAGCCAGACCTCGATGTCGTAAGTCTTGGTAGAGGAAAAGCCCATGTCGCCGGTGCACAGCGTCATGGTGCGGAACGGAAGCTCCAGCTTCTTCAGCACGTTCTCGGCGCTCGTGAGCATGCGCTCGTGCTCATCGGCAGACGTCTCGGGGGTAGTGATCGAGACGAGCTCGCATTTCACGAACTGGTGCTGGCGGATCATGCCGCGGGTGTCGCGACCGGCGGACCCGGCCTCGGCACGGAAGCTCGGGGTGAGCGCGGTGAAGCGCAGGGGCAGCTCCTCCTCCGAGAGAATCTGCTCGCGCACGAGATTGGTGAGCGTCACTTCGGCGGTCGGGATCATGCCATAGCGGGTGTCCTTAATCAGCTTGCCGATGGCGTCGCCCGGCTGTCCTGCGAGGGCGGCCTGCACGACCTGCTCGAGCGCATTGCCGGGGAAAGCCCAGAACTGGTCGTCCTCGAACTTCGGCAGCTGCGCGGTGCCGAACATGGCGTCGTCCCGCACCAGCAGCGGCGGGTTCACTTCCGTGTACCCGTGCTCGGTGGTGTGAAGGTCGATCATGAATTGGCCGAGCGCGCGCTCCAGGCGTGCCAGGCTGCCTTTGAGCACGACGAAGCGCGAGCCGGAGAGTTTCGCGGCAGTCTCGAAATCCATTAGGCCCAGAGCCTCGCCGATCTCGAAATGCTGCTTCGCGCTGTTGAGCGTCGGCGGCGTGCCGAAGCGGTGACGCTCCACGTTGCCGTGCTCGTCGGCCCCGACCGGCACCTCTTCCTTGGGGATGTTCGGGATGGCTGCAAGCGCATCGAACAGGGCCTTCTCGGCGGCGCGCTCGGCCTCCTCCAGCTCCGGCATCGTCTCCTTGATCCGGGCGACCTCGGCCATCAGCTCCTGGGCTCGCACCTCGTCCTTCTTCGCCTTGGCCTGGCCGATCTCCTTGGACATGGCGTTGCGGCGCTCGGTGGCCGCCTGCAGGGCCGAGATGGCGCTCTTGCGTCGATCGTCGAGGGCGATCAGCTGCGCGGACAAGGGATCCATGCCCCGGTTCCGGAGGCCTTGGTCGAAAGCCGCGGGATTCTCGCGGATGGAACGGATGTCGTGCATGGGTTCAGGACCTGCTTCGTCAGGCGACCCTGTCCATCAGAACAAGACCGCCCCTTCAACTCTTGCCGAGGATGGCGGCCGATGTGGAGACCTTGCGAGCCCTACCCCTCTGCCGCGCGCGCGGCCTCGGCTTCCGCACGCTTCTTCTCGACCATGATGACGGAGAAGATGGATGCCTCGTAAAGAAGCAAGGTGGGGATCGCAAGGGCGAACTGGCTGATCACGTCCGGCGGGGTGAGGACCGCTGCGATCACGAAGACGATCACGATGGCGTAGCGGCGCTTATCCTTGAGGAACTGCGAGTCGATGATCCCGGCCCGGGCGAGCAGGGTCAGGATGACGGGCAGCTGGAAGCAGATGCCGAAGGCGAAGATCAGCGTCATGATCAGCGACAGGTACTCGCTGACCTTGGGCAGGAACTCGATGGTGGGGCCGCTCTCCGTCGCCAGCTGCTGCATGCCCACGGAGAAGCGCATGAGGAGGGGCATGGCGATGAAGTAGACGCAGGCTGCGCCGACGGCGAAGAGAACCGGGGTCGCAACCAGGTACGGCACGAAGGCCCGGCGCTCGTTCTTGTAGAGGCCTGGCGCTACGAACTTGTAGATCTGCATGGCGATGACCGGGAAGGCCAGGAAGCCGGCGCCGAAGGCCGCCACCTGAATCTGCGTGAACAGATATTCCAGGCCGTGGGTGTAGACGAGGTGCGCCTTCTCGGCCGAGCCGACAGCCAAAACGTAGGGCCAGACCAGCGCGTTGTAGATGTACTTCGCGGCCGCGAAGCAGGCGAAGAACATCACCACGAACGCGACCAGCGCCTTGATCAGGCGCGAGCGCAGCTCGGTCAGATGCTCGATCAGAGGCGCGCGCGATGCCTCGACCTCATCCTCGTCAACGGCGGTGGTCATCCGGCTTTCGCGTCCGCTTTCTCTGGCTGCTGGGAAAGATGTTCGGCAAGGGCGGCCTGCTGGGCCTCGTACTCGGCCTCGCGGCGCAGCGACTCGGCGATTTCCTGGGCGGGGTCGACGGTCGGCGGCGGCGGCGGGAGGTCGACAAGCGGGTCGGTGGGATCCGGGGCCCGCCCCTCCACGACAGCCTGGATCGAGGCGTCCGACGTCCCCTGGGAGGGCGCCTGGGCGATCTCCGCCGGAGCGGGTTGCTGGACGGCTTCCGCCTCAGAGGCGTTCCCGTTTGTAGATACGGGCGCCTCGATCGAGGTCTTCAGCTCGTCCCGGATCGTCTGGATCGGATTGAAATTCGTGCTGCCGACCGCGGTGACGGAATCGTTCACGCCCTGGAGCTGCTTCTTGACCTCGTCGAGTTCCGCCTCGCGCATGGCCTCGTTGAATTGGCCCTGGAACTCCGCCGCCATGCGGCGAAGCTTCCCGGTCACCTGCCCGACCGTCCGCAGAGCCTTCGGCAGATCCTTCGGGCCGATCACGATCAGCGCGACGGCGCCGATCACCATGATCTCACCCCAGCTCATGTCCAACATGACGTGGCCTCGAACCTGCCCCTTGGGTACTCACGCGTACTGACACGCCGCTCCCAGGCGGCGGCGCACGAAGCTTAGCCGACCTTGTGATCCGTGGTCACCGTGGTCGTGGTCGTACCGTTTTGATGGTCGATAGTGCGAACCGGCTCGGTCGGCTGCACCGGCTTGGCCGGGGTCTCGTCCTCGGACATGCCCTTCTTGAAGGCTTTGATGCCCTTCGCGACGTCGCCCATCATGTCGGAGATCTTCCCGCGTCCGAACAGCAGGACGACGATCAGACCCACGACGATCCAGTGCCAAATACTCGTGCCACCCATGGCAATTCCTCCTGCGCCCGACAAGGCGCGGTTCCTCAATATGAACTCGTCGCCAACCTATGCGTCGGAGGCGGCGAAAACAAGGACATCCTTCGTATCGATCTCGATGCCCACATCCTGGCCCTCCTTCACGCCAGCAGGATCGTGAACGCGGGCCTGGAGAGGGCGGTCCACCCCCTGCACGTCGATGTGCACGAGGTCGACCTCGCCGAGGAAGCGACGAGACACCACACGTCCCGGCAGGCAGAACCCTGCCGGCTTGAGCCTCACGCCCTGCGGCCGCACGCAGACGATGGCCGGGCCGTCCTGAAGATGCAGTGCCGGGAAGACGCCTACCGGGCAGGAAACCTGGCCGTTGCGCACCATGCCCTCGAGTTCGTTGAAGTCGCAGAAGAAGCGGGCTGCGAACAGGTTGGCCGGGTTTCGATAGATCGCCTCGGCCTCGCCCTCCTGGATGATCGTGCCGGCGCGCATGAGCACGATCCGGTCGGCGATCCGCATCGCCTCCTCCGGATCGTGCGTCACGACGATGGTCGTAGCGCCGGTCTCTCTCAGGATTGCGACGGTCTCGTCGCGGATGGCATCCCGCATGCGCCGGTCGAGGTTGGAGAACGGCTCGTCCATGAGCAGCACGCCGGGCCGCGGCGCGATGGAACGCGCCAGCGCCACACGCTGCTGCTCGCCTCCTGAGAGCGTATGGGGGTATTCGTTGGCGTAATGTTCGAGGCCGACCCGGGACAGGGCCCGACGGGCGGCGATCCCGGCTTCCGAGGCCGAAAGATCCTTCAGGCCGAACATGATGTTCTGTAGGATCGTCATATGCGGAAACAGGGCATAATCCTGGAACATCAGCCCGATGCCCCGCCGTTCCGGCTCCACGAAGGCCTTGGGCCCGCTGACCTCCAGGCCGTCCATGAGCACCCGGCCGGAGGTCGGCGCCTCGACGCCCGCGGCAATGCGCAGCAGGGTGGTCTTCCCGCAGCCGGAATGCCCCAGCAGGCAGACGATCTCTCCCGGCTCGACGATGAGCGAAACGCCGTCCAGGGCGCGCTGGCTGTCATAGGCCTGGACGATGTTCTCGAAGGTGAGCCGAGCCGGGATCGAGGCGCCTGCCGTGCCGCGCTGGCCCCACCGGGGCAGTCGAAACCGGTCGCGGGCAGACCCGGCGGGTCCTGCAATCATTCCTCGCCCGCCTCGGTCTGGTGCATGTCCAGGGGCTGGAGGAGATCGTCTTCGAGTGGATCCTCGTCCTCGCGCAGGGCATCCGCGTCGGAGGGCGCCGGTACCGAGAAGTCGGAGGGAACGCGGCCGTCGATGAAGCCCGCTCCCTTGAGCTCCTCAAGGCCCGGCAGGTCCTCGATGGCATCGAGGCCGAAATGCTCCAGGAAGCCCGGCGTCGTGCCGTAGGTGACCGGACGGCCGGGGGCCTTCCTGCGTCCCCGCAGACGGATCCAGCCCGTCTCGAGAAGGGTGTCGATGGTGCCCTTCGAGGTGGCGACGCCACGGATCTCCTCGATCTCCGCCCGGGTCACCGGCTGGTGATAGGCGATGATCGCGAGCGTCTCCATGGCGGCGCGGGAGAGCTTGCGCTGCTCCACCACGTCGCGGGCGAGCACGAAGGACAGGTCACTTGCCGTGCGGAAGGTCCATTTCCCGGCGACCCGAACGAGATTGACCCCGCGAAGCGCATAGAACTCGGCGAGATCCTGAAGGATCTTCTCCACGTCCGCCCCTTCCGGCAGACGACCGCTCAGCTCCTCGGCACTCAAGGGCGCGGCGGCGGCGAACAGCAGCGCCTCGGCGATGCGCATGGCCTCGCCGTGATCGGGAACATGACTGACTTCGGCCACTTCGGCCTCGGGCGTTTCGACCGTTTCGTCCTGCATGTCGGGCAGCATCTTAAACTCCTGCCTCGGCCGGATCCGCCACGGGCTTGACCCAGACCGGCGCGAAGGCCTCGTCCTGCCGGACCGTGAGCTTGCCCTCCCGCACCATTTCCAGGGTGGCGGACAGGGCCGAAGCCAGAACGGTCGAGCGCATGGCAGGCTCGACCATGTAGTCCATGAGATAGGTGTCGAGGGTCACCCAGTCGCTCAGGTGGCCCACCAGCCGTTCCAGAGCCTCCCGTGCGTCGACCAGGGACCAGACAGTCCGCTTGTGAAGGGACACCCTGGCGTTGAACCGGATCTGCCGCTGCTGCGCATAGGCCTTGAGAAGATCGTAGAGGCTCGCCTCGTATCGGGAGTCCCGGTTGACGATCACAGGCTCCGGCGCCCCGCGGGCAAAGACGTCTCGGCCGAGCCAGGCGCGCTCGCCCATCTTCTTGGCGGCCTCGCGGATCGCCTCCAGGCGGCGCAGGCGCAGGGCCAGGGCGGAAGCGAGATCTTCGGCGCTCGGCTCCTCGCCCTTCGGCGGCTCGGGCAGCAGGAGGCGCGACTTGAGGTAGGCAAGCCAAGCCGCCATCACCAGGTAATCCGCCGCCAGCTCCAGGCGCATGCGGCGCGCCTCCTCGATGAAGGCGATGTATTGCTCGGCCAGCGCCAGGATCGAGATGCGGTGGAGATCCACCTTCTGGCGCCGGGCGAGCTCCAGCAGCAGGTCGAGCGGCCCTTCGAACCCGTCCACGTCGACGAGCAGCGCGGGCTCGCTCTCGGCCCGCTCGGTGCGCTCGACATCCTCGAAGGGTAAGGGATTTGCCATGGACCGTACTCAACTCATCGGGTTCGAAGCTTCATTAGCTTTAGGCGATCATCGCAAGCGCGGAATCGAGCCTGGCCCGGGCATCCACAGGATCCAAAGGCTCCGGATCGTGAGTGATGCGGGCTAACGCAGCGTTAGCGCGTCGCAAAGCCTCTCCGCTCAGGACGGGGGCAGCCTCGGCCACGGCGCTCATCTCCTCCATGTTTCCGTTGCAATGCAGGGCCATGTCGCAGCCGGCGGCGAACGCCGCCTCGGTCCGGTCCCGGAACGAACCCGAGAGGGCATGCATGGACAGGTCGTCGGTCATCACGAGCCCGTCGTAACCGATGTGGCCACGGACGATTTCCTCCATGACGACGCGGGATGTCGTTGCCGGGTGGTCCGGATCCAGGGCCGTATAGACCACGTGCGCGGTCATCGCGAGCGGCATGTCGGTGAGCATGCGGAACGGGGCGAAATCATGCCGCTCGAGTTCCTCGCGAGGGGCCTCGACCACGGGGAGCGCCAGGTGACTGTCGGCGCCGGCCCGGCCATGGCCCGGCATGTGCTTGACCACCGGCAGCACGCCGCCGGCCAGGAGACCCTCGGCGGCAGCCCGGCCCAGGATCGCGACTTGGCTCGGCGTCCTGCCGTAGGCCCGGTCCCCGATCACGTCGTGGGCGCCCGGCGATGGCACGTCGAGGACCGGCAGGCAATCGACCGTGATCCCAACGGAGCGGAGGTCGTGGGCGATCAGACGGGCCCCGAGCCGGGTGATTTCGCGCTGGACCAGGGGATCGTTGGCATGGAGACGGCCATAGGTGCTGCCGGACGGGTATTTCGGCCAATGCGGCGGCCCCAGGCGCTGAACCCGGCCTCCCTCCTGATCGATCAGGATCGGGGCGTCCGACCGCCCCACGGAGTCTCTCAAGGAGGCACACAGGGCCCTCACCTGCTCCGGGCTCTCCACGTTGCGTCGGAACAGGATGAAGCCCCAGGGATCGGCCTCCTTGAAGAAGGCGACCTCGTCGGGAGTGAGCTCAGTGCCGGAGCATCCAGCAATAAAGGCGCGGGTTTTCATACCCGCGCCTTACGTCCCCTGCTCGGCAGGGTCAAGGAATCTCAGCCGCCAAGCTGACCCGGTTCCAGCCGCCTCAGTTCTTGGCGACGAAACACTGGCCGCCCTGACCCTGCAGCTTGGAGCAGAGGGAGGAGGCTTCCTCCTTGGACAGGGGGCCGACCCGGACGCGATAGATGGTGCTACCGTTCACCTCGGCCTTCCGAATGAGGGCCGGCATGCCCGCGAGGTCGGAATACTTGCGCTGGAAGGACGCGAAGGAGGTCTGCGCCGCAGCCTCAGAGTTCGCGAGGCCGAGCTGGACCGAGAATCCGCCGATCGCCGTCGTCTCCGCAGCCGCTGGGGCAACCGGCTGAACCGAAGCGACCTGCTGGGGAGCCGGCGTGCTGGCAGGCGTGGCGGGCGCCGCGACCGGCTTCGGGGTCGGTGCGGGAGTTGCCGGAGCCGCCACAGGAGTGCTGGCTGCAGGCCTGGGCTGTGCCGACGCCACCTGAACGGGGCTGGTGGGCGTCGGACGGGCTGCCGGAGCGGCCTGCGCCTGGGGCGGCAGGGTCATGGCCGCGGGCGCCGCAGGCTGCGCGGCCGGCGGCTCTGATCCCGCCACCGTGCCGTCGGGCCGGATCGTGACGGTGCGGACCTTCTTCGGCTCGCCGAGGTTCAGGCTGGCGGTCTGCTGCGGCTTGACCGCTCCGCCGGGAACGGTGCCGCCGGTCGCGTCGGCCACGGCGCTGCCGTTCAGGCGCACGGCCTGCTGCACGTCGACCGGCTGCTCCTCACGGTTGACGACCTTCGTCGCCCCGTTCTGATTGGCCCGCTCGTAGATCTGCTTGTTCTGGTTCGGGATCTCGACCCCGCCCGGGTTCTGCGGCTGCACCTTCGTCGGCTCGCTGCTCGCCTTCACCAGGGGAGGCTCGCCGCCCGTGACCGCCGAGGAACCGGAAGCCAGATAAGCTCCGCCGCCACCCAGCACGACAGCGCCCACGACGGCCGCGATCGCGATCACCCCCTTGCGGGAGCGACCCTTCTCGACCGGCGCATAGTCCTGGGATTGGTCGTAGTCCGGGTCGCCGTATTGGCCAGCCTGATCGGCGTAGTAGTCCTGGGCATAGGCCTCGTTGCCATAGGCATCCTGATCCTGCGAACCAGCCTGATGGGCGTAAGCAGCCTCAGGGGCACGGCTCTGAGAGTACGAGCCGTGATCGAAGGACGGAGCGACATGGGCGGCCTGCGAAGCGCGGGCCGGCGTCTCCCGCGACGTTTGCGGCATGGTGTCGCGGACGGCGAATAGGTCGTCGATGGAAGAGCTTTGCTGCCGCGGACGGGCGGAACCGTCATTGGCCAAAATGGCTTGAAATGGATCGTCTTGCCCCACGATCCGGGCCAATTCCGCCAGCGGATCGCTCCGCCCGGCGGAGGCCGGCTGAGATTGCGGGGTGCCCGCCTGGGCGAGTTGCCGTTCGATCTCGCTGAGGTCGACGGCAAAACGGGGCTTCACTGATTCGCTCATGCGCCGGATCTCCAGTTACGCGACAGGAGCACCTGCTGCTCCGCCGGCACGACGTGACAGAACCCGACGCGGATGCTTCGTAAGCGATTGATTCGCCTCGAGAAACACTATCGCATTTCGTCAGGTGCCGTGACGCCCAGGATTGCGAGACCAGATGCGAGCACACCTTTCAGGGCGTGCACGAGAGCGAGTCTCGCCTGTGTTGAATCTTTATCAGTTAGATTAACAAAGCGTAATTGCGGCAAGTCTTTGCCCTTGTTCCATAAACTATGGAAGGCGCTGGCCAGGTCGTAAAGGTAAAACGCCACCCGGTGAGGCTCATGTGCTTCGGCCGCAGCCTCGATCGTCCTGGGGAACTGGGCGATCCGGTGGATGATGTCCATTTCCGCTTCGTCACTCAGAATCGAAAGGTCGGCCTTCCCAAGCTGTGCCGCCGAGAAGTTGGCACCGGGGAACGCCTCCGCCGCCTGCCGGAACACGGAGGCGCAGCGGGCGTGGGCGTATTGGACGTAGAAGACCGGATTGTCCTTGGACTGCTCGACCACCTTGGCGAGGTCGAAATCCAAGGGAGCGTCGTTCTTGCGGAAGATCATCATGAAGCGGGCCGCGTCCCGGCCGACCTCGTCGACCACCTCGCGCAGGGTCACGAAGTCGCCCGAGCGCTTGGACATCTTCACCGGCTCGCCGCCCCGCAGAAGCTTCACGAGCTGGCAGAGCTTCACGTCGAGATCGCCCTTGCCCTCCGTGACCGCCTTCACGGCCGCCTGCATGCGCTTGACGTAGCCGCCATGGTCGGCCCCCCACACGTCGATCATGGCGGAGAAGCCGCGCTCGTACTTGGAGCGGTGATAGGCGATGTCCGAGGCGAAATAGGTGTAGGAGCCGTCCGACTTCAGCAGCGGACGATCCACCTCGTCGCCGAAGGCGGTGGCGCGGAACAGGAGCTGCTCCCGGTCCTCCCAATCCTCGTCCTTCTGGCCCTTCGGCGGCGGGAGGCGGCCCATATAGACCAGATCGCGGCCCCTTAGCTCGGCAATCATCTTCGCAACCTCTCCCCCATTGCCCTGCTGGAGAGAGCGTTCGGAGAAGAACACGTCGTGGTGGATGTTGAGGACCGCGAGGTCGTTCCGGATCATGTCCATCATGGCGCTGATCGAAACATCCCGGACGAGCGGAAGCCACTCGGCTTCCGGCTTATCGAGCAGGATATGGCCGTATTCCTTCGCCAGGCGTTCGCCGACGGGCTTCAGGTAGTCGCCTGGATAGAGCCCCTCCGGGATCTCGCCGATCTCCTGGCCCAGGGCCTCCTTGTAGCGGAGATAGGCCGAACGGGCGAGGACATCGACCTGCGCGCCGGCATCGTTGATGTAGTACTCGCGGGTGACCTTGTAGCCTGCGAAATCCAGGAGCCCCGCCAGGGCGTCGCCGAAGACCGCGCCCCGGCAATGGCCCACATGCATCGGGCCGGTCGGGTTGGCCGAGACATACTCGACGTTGATCGGCGACCCCGCCCCCTGCCCGCTCCGGCCGAAGCCGCTGCCGTCGACGAGGGCCGCGCGCAGAACCTCGTGCAGGACCGAGGGCGCGAGCCGGATGTTGATGAAGCCTGGGCCGGCGATATCGACCGTGGTAACGCGCGGATCCTCCTGTAGGTCTCCGACGAGAAGCTCAGCAAGGGCGCGCGGGTTCATGCGTGCCTCCTTGGCCAGCACCATGGCGGCGTTGGTGGCGAGATCGCCATGGGAGGGATCACGCGGCGGCTCGACCACGACTCGGCTGACATCCAGCCCCGACGGGATTTTTCCTGCCTCGGCCAACCGGCCAAGCGCATCCGCAACCCGCTTCTCAAACAGCCCGAAAATGTTCATGGTACTTTGTCTCTGAAGGGCTCCTGGCCCTGAATGTCATGGTGCGCCTAACGCAGGTCCGGCGTTACGTCAAACAGGCGGCGGTGTTCGAGGATCGCATAGCGGTCCGTCATGCCGGCAATGTAATCCGCCACGCGGCGCGCAAGGCGTGGTTCGTCGTCCGTCGGCAGATCCACCTGCCATTCCTCCGGCATCAGCTCCGGTTCCGCCTTGAAGCGCCGGAACAGGTCCCGCAGCACGTCGTCCGCCTGGGCACGGACCCGCATCACATCCGGGTGGCGGTACATGTGGGCATAGAGGAAGCGCTTGATGGAGGCATCGGCCTCCTTCATGGTTTTCGAGAAGCAGACCATGGTGTCGCCGGCCAGCCGGATATCCTCCGCTTTCCGCGGAGCCAGGGCGGCAATGCGGCGCTCTCCTTCGGCCACCACGTCCTCGACGAACCGGGTGATGACGCGCCGGGTCAATTCATGAATGCGCCGGGAGAGATCGAGGCCCGGGTAGCGCTCATCGATTTCCGTCAGGAGGCCGTCGAGAAACGGCACCTTCCGCAGGTCCTCGATCCGGAACAGCCCCGCCCGCAGCCCATCGTCGAGGTCGTGGGCGTCATAGGCGATGTCGTCAGCGATCGCCGCCGCCTGCGCCTCCCCGCCTGCATGGGTGGCGAGTTCCAGGTCCTGCTGGGCGTTGTATTCGAGGATCGCCAGGGGAACCCCGCGCGCGGCGTAGCGCAGGGTCGGCTTGCCCTCGGCATCGAGGAGCGGGCCGTTATGCTTGACCAGGCCCTCGAGGGTCTCCCAGGTCAAGTTGAGCCCGTCATATTCCGCATAGCGACGCTCCAGCCGGGTCACGATCCTGAGGGCCTGGGCGTTATGGTCGAAGCCGCCGAACCCGGCCATGCACTCGTCGAGCGTATCCTCGCCCGTATGGCCGAACGGGGTGTGGCCCAGGTCGTGGGAGAGCGCCAGCGCCTCGGCGAGATCCTCGTCGAAGCCCAGGGACCGGGCGAGCGCCCGGGCGATCTGGCTCACTTCGATGGTATGGGTCAGCCGGGTCCGGAAATGGTCGCCCTCGTGGTAGACGAAGACCTGCGTCTTGTGCTTGAGCCGGCGGAAGGCGGAGGAATGAATGATCCGGTCCCTGTCACGCTGGAAGTCGCTGCGGGTGGGCGAGACCGCCTCCGGGTAGAGCCGGCCGCGGCTTCCCCAAGGATCGCAGGCATAAGGGGCTCGCCATCTCTCGCCAAAGGGCCGCACAATCATCCCCGGGTTGAAGCCTTGTCAGCGCGCACTTACCTTGCTCATAACACCTTGTCCAAAGAATACGTCCTCCCGAGGACTGGAAGTGCCATGACCGGTATTACTCTGACTGACCGCGCGGCCCGCCGCATCAACGAGATCATGTCCTCCGAACCTGCTGGTTCCCACCTGAGAATCAGCGTGAACGGCGGCGGCTGTTCAGGGTTCCAATATGCCTTCGATGTCGACCGAACCCGGCAGGACGACGACCTGGTCATCGAAAAGGACGGCGCAACCGTGGTGGTGGACGAGGTCTCGATCCAGTACATGGACGGTTCCGTCATCGATTTCGTGGACGATCTGATCGGCCAGTCCTTCAAGATCGAAAACCCCCATGCCACCGCGTCCTGCGGCTGCGGCACCTCGTTCTCGTTGTAAAACCGTTACGTAAAGTCCTATTGTCCCGCCGGCATTGTCATTTCAGGCTGACCGGCGCCAGATTCGCCGGCTTGGGGGATCCTATGGGACTTCGTTACCGCGCAGGGATCTGCGCACTTGCCTTAGTGGCCGGCTCGGCGGCTCTGCAGTTCGAGCCGGCCGTCTTGCGCGACCTTGCGATCGAGAACGGCGCCCAGCGCATTTCCGTCGGAGCCGTCAGGATCCCGCTCTGGAGCGCCGCTTTCGCGCAGTCCGCCGACAGTCTCACCCTGGACAATGTCAGCTTTACTTTCGGGTCTATGACCTACGAGGCCAAGCAGATCGAGTTTTCAGGCGTTTCCTCGTCGCGAGCCGATATCGAGGCGCTGTTCTCCTCGACCTCGACGGACCCGATGGAGAGCCGTCTGAAGCGGATTAGCGTGAAGCGGATCACGATCCCCGAAGCGCGGGTGAAGCAGACCGTCGGCCAGGATGTCCAGACGACGACCTACCGGAACACCACGCTTACCGATATCGCCCAGGGACGGATCGCCTCCGCCGTGATCGAAGCCACCGGCGCCGAGACGAAGCGGGCGAAGGGCAGCCTGCTCGTCAGCAACGGCCAGGCGACCATGAGCGAGCTCGATCTGCCCGCCCTCGCACGGGTTTATGAAGCGAAGGCGGACGGCGCGTCGGCTCCCTTCATGAAAATTTACGGGACCTTCTCCATCGAGAATGTCGAGTTCACGGACACTGAAACGAACGTGACCGCGAAGATGGCCCGCCTCGGCGGCCGCGACTTCATGGGGCGCCAGACCAAGGATTCTTGGAACGGGACCTTCGGCCTCTTCACCGAGATGGCCGACCGCCAGGATCTCTCCTCGGAGGACCAGGCCCGGCTCTTCCCCGCGCTCGCCGATTTTCTCGACTCCTTCCAGATCGGCTTCGTCGAAGCGTCCGCGATCGAAGTGAACTCCCGGGCCAAGGATTCCCCGGGCCAGGCCCGCATCGCTCGGATCGCCTACACGGGCGGCACGGATTCCCAGCCCGCCGACATGCGCTGGGAAGGATTCGAGTTTTCTGACAAGGACAACCGCGTCAGTCTCGACGGCCTGAGCCTGACCGGGTTCTCGTTCCGCCAGACCCTCGACGGCCTGAGAGCGCTGCAGGGCAAGTCCTTCGACGACGTGGATCCGGCCACGGTGCGCAGCCTCGTTCCCACCCTCGGCACCCTGCGCCTCCAGGGTGTCTCGATCGACGGCACCACCGACGACGAAGGCAGGAAGGTCAAGGTGCAGGCCGGCCTGAAAGGTTTTGAGTTGACCGCCGACAAGCCCGTGAACGCCATTCCCACCAATTTCCGCATCGGGCTGCAGAACCTGACGATGGCGCTGCCGTCGAGCAGCACGGATGACGGCATCAAGGAACTTGTGGCGCTCGGCTACAAGGACATCGACGTGTCCCTCCTCGCCGCCGCCACCTGGAACGAGGCCGCGAACGAGATCGCCGTGAGCGATGTCTCGTTCCAGGGCCAGGAGATGGGCAACATCACCCTGACGGGCCGCATCGGCAATGTCGGCCGGGATCTCTTCAATGCCGACACGGCCATCGCGACCGTCGCCCTGGTCGGAGCCAAGGCGAAGGCGCTCGACCTCACGGTCGAGAACAAGGGCCTGTTCGAGCGCTACTTGGCCAAGTCCGCGAAGGAGCAGAAGACGACGCCGGAATCGTTGCGCCGCACCTATGCGGCCGCGGCGGCCTTCGTGGTGCCGGCGATGATCGGCAGTTCGGAGCAGGCTCAGACCCTGAGCCAGGCCATCGCCCGCTTCATCGCGAAGCCCGGCAAGCTCTCGGTCAACGCAACGCCGAAGGATCCGTCCGGTCTCGGCATCGCGGAAGCGGTCGTGCTGCCGGAACCGAAAGCCATTCTCGAGAAGCTGAACGTCAGCGCGAAGGCGGAGTGATGCGGCTTTAACAAAAAGCCCTCTCGCCTTAAGGGCCTCCTCTTTACCGTCGTCATCACCGGCCTCGTGCCGGTGATCCCGATGTAAGAGGCGCTGCGCTTTTCGCAACCGGGATGGCCGGGACAAGCCAGCCATGACGCAGGAACCGTGCGTCTGCCTAGGGAGGCTCCTGCGCCATTGCCGCCCCTCAAATCAGCGACGGCTGATCCTCTTCCGCCGCCTGCGCCTCCACGACGGCGATCGCCGTGATGTTGACGATGCCGCGCGCCGTCACGGACGGGGTCAGGATGTGGGCCGGCTTCGCCGGGCCGATGAGGATCGGGCCCACGGGGAGCGAGTCGGCCAGGACCTTCGTGAACTGGAAGGCGATGTTCGCCGCATCCAGGTTCGGCATGATCAGCACGTTCGCCTCGCCCTTGAGGCGCGAGTTGGGATTGACGCGCTCGCGGATCATCTGGGATAGGGCGGAATCCGCCTGCATCTCGCCGTCGACCTCGAGATCCGGCGCACGCTCGTTGATACAGGCGAGCGCATCGCGCATCTTGAGCGCCGACCGGCTGTCGGCGGCGCCGAAATCCGAGTGCGACAGGAGCGCGATCTTGGGCTCCATGCCGAAGCGGCGCACGTGGCTTGCGCAGGCGATCGTCATGTCGGCGATCTGCTCCGCGGTCGGGTCGATCTGCACGTGGGTGTCGGCGAGGAAGTAGGCGCCCTTCGAGGTGATGACGAGGGAGAGGGCGGCCATCTCGTGCACGCCGGGCGCCAACCCGATGATGTCCTTGATGTGCTTGACGCGGGATTGGAAACGGCCTTCCAGGCCGCAGATCAGCGCATCCGCGTCCCCTCGCCTCACCGCGAGCGCACCGATGACGGTGTTGTTGGTGCGCACCAGCGTCCTTGCCGCATCCGGCGTGATGCCCTTGCGGCCCGCCGCTTCAACATAAGTGGCGACGTAGTCCCGGTAGCGCGGATCGTCCTCCGGGTTCACGAGCTCGAAATGCCGTCCGATCTCCATGGACAGGCCGAAACGCTTCATGCGCGCTTCGACCACGTTGGGACGCCCGATCAGGATCGGCTTGGCGATGCCCTCCTCGACGATGACCTGCACGGCGCGCAGCACGCGCTCGTCCTCGCCCTCCGCATAGATGACGCGCTTCGGATCGGCCTTTGCCTGTGAGAACAGCGGCTTCATGATGAAGCCGGAACGGAACACGAAGCGCCCGAGGGATTCCGCATAGGCGTCGAGATCCGCCAGCGGCCGCGTGGCGACGCCGGAATCCATGGCGGCTTTCGCCACGGCCGGCGCGATACGCAGGATCAGGCGAGGATCGAAGGGGCTCGGGATCAGGGACTTGCGTCCGAAGGGATGCGCCTCGCCGCCATAGGCGCGTGCCACGACCTCCGACGGGGCCTCGCGGGCAAGACCGGCGATGGCCTTCACGGCGGCCGCCTTCATCTCCTCGTTGATGGTGGTCGCGCCCACGTCGAGCGCGCCGCGGAAGATGTAGGGAAAGCACAGGACGTTGTTGACCTGGTTCGGGTAGTCCGAGCGCCCGGTGCAGATCATCGCGTCGGGACGCGCGGCCTCCGCCTCTTCCGGCATGATCTCGGGATAGGGATTGGCGAGCGCCATGATCAGCGGCCGCGGCGCCATCTGGGCGAGAAGCTCGGGCTTGAGCACACCGCCGGCCGAGAGGCCGAGGAACACGTCCGCATCGGGGATCACGTCGGCCAGCGTGCGCGCATCCGTGTCCTGCGCATAGACCGACTTCCAGCGGTCCATGAGCTCGTTGCGGCCCTCATGGACCACGCCCTTGATGTCCGTGACCCAGATGTTCTCGCGCTTGGCGCCGAGCGACACGAGGAGGTTGAGGCAGGCGAGCGCGGCCGCACCGGCGCCGGAGGTGACGATCTTCACGTCCTCGATGCGCTTGCCGGCAAGCTCCAGTGCGTTCATGACTGCGGCACCGACGATGATCGCGGTGCCGTGCTGGTCGTCGTGGAAGACCGGGATGCCCATGCGGGCCTTCAGCCGCTCCTCGACCTCGAAGCATTCCGGCGCCTTGATGTCCTCGAGGTTTATGCCGCCGAAGGTGGGCTCCAGCGCGGCGATCACCTCGACCAGCTTGTCCACGTTGTTCTCGGCCACCTCGATGTCGAACACGTCGATGCCGGAGAATTTCTTGAACAGCACCGCCTTGCCTTCCATGACGGGCTTGGAGGCGAGCGGGCCGATGTCGCCGAGGCCGAGCACGGCCGTGCCGTTGGAGATCACGGCCACCAGGTTCTGGCGGGAGGTGAGATTGGCAGCCTCGGCCGGGTCGGCGGCAATGGCCTCGCACGGCGCGGCGACGCCGGGAGAATAGGCGAGCGCCAGGTCGCGCTGGTTGCCGAGGGGCTTGGTCGGCTGGATCTCGAGCTTTCCGGGGCGGGGATGCTGATGGTAGAACATCGCTCCCGATTTCAGATCCTGCGAGATGTTGTCTCCCATCCCCGACGCTCCTTGCACTGACCGAACCAATCTGGAGGCCCTTGTGCGCGCGCTGCCCCCCTGCCGTCAATGTTCTTCTCTGGCTCATGGGGCCGGACGATGAAGCTTCGGCACCGTTTGAAGAACTGGCGCAACCCACACAACCAGACCCGCGTCCACCTGGCCCGGATGGCAGGACGCTACGGCTACGTGATCGGGGAGTTCACCTACGGCAAGCCCAAGGTGCGCTTTCCGGAATCGGGACGGAAGCTCACCATCGGCCGCTACGGCTCCATCGCCGACAAGGTGGAGATCCTGCTCGGCGGCAACCACCGCATGGACTGGGGCACCACCTATCCGTTCTCGGCCTTCCGGGAGCTTTGGCCGGGCGCCCCAAAAAGTGAGGATTACCACACCTCCCGCGGCGACGTGACCATCGGCCACGACGTCTGGCTCGGCTCCGGCGCCATCGTCATGTCGGGCGTGACCGTAGGGCACGGCGCGGTCGTGGCTGCCCATGCGGTCGTCACCAAGGACGTGCCGCCCTACGCCATCGTCGGCGGCAACCCGGCCAAGGTGATCCGCTACCGCTTCGACGACGAGACCATCGCGGCGCTCCTCGACGCGCAATGGTGGGACCTGCCGCGGGACAAGATCGCCACCCTCATCCCGCTCCTGCAGAGCGACCGGATCCGCGAGCTGGTCGCCGCCGTGAAGGTGCTGCGGACGCAGTGCTTGTAATGGATCTCAAAACGCTTTCCGCCCTCTCATCGCCGCCCAGGCGCCGGCCGCGGAGCCGGCGTAGCGCTCGATCAGCTTGCGCCGGAAGGTCAGGCTCGCGCCGGCAGCCTTCAGAGCATTGATCGCCAGCATGCCGGGCGCCGGGTTCGGCAGACCGTATTTGCGGCTCACATAGGCGCGCGACCAGGCCTGGTGCCAACGGGAGGCGAAGATGCGGCCGGGCCTGTCGCCGCTTGAGCGGCCGCGCCCGTGGCGGACGACGGCCTGCGGCACGTAGATCAGCGCGGAGCCGGAATCCGCGATGCGTCGGCAGAGATCGTCGTCCTCGTAGAACAGAAAGATATTCTCGTCGAAGCCCCCGAGCTTCAGGAAGAGGTCGCGGCGGATGAGGAAGCAGGCTCCGGAGAAGAACGGCGCGCAGGCCTCGCCTTCGGGCAGGACGAGCGCGCCGCCGGGATTGGTGAGCGACGTCGCGAGGAGCGAGCGCGGCTGGTAGAACACGCGCCCGTCGGGTTCGACGATCTGCGGCGCGAAGAACGCCGCCTCGGGATAGCGCCGCGCCGCATCGACGAGCGCCGCCACCGCGCCCTTGTCGACGGCGCAGTCTGGATTGACGATCAGCGCGAACTCGGTGTCCGCCGCCCGGGCGCCGATGTTGTTGGCCCGGCCATAGCCCAGGTTGCGGGCGTTGCGGACGACGCGGGCGCCCTGCCCTTCGGCGACCGCGACGGTATCGTCCGTCGAGGCGTTGTCGACCACGATTACCGGCACGCCGTCCGCCGCTAGCGCGCCGAGACACTCCGGCAGCGCATGGGCGCTGTCGAAGGTCACGACGATGGCGGTGACGTCCTGACGGTTCATTTCTCCGGCAGGTTCAGCCGGATGTGCAGCTCGCGCAGCTGCTTCGCCGTCGCTTCGGAGGGCGCGCCGAGGAGCAGGTCTTCCGCCTTCTGGTTCATCGGGAACAGGGTGATCTCGCGCAGGTTATGCGCGCCGCAGAGCAGCATCACGATGCGATCCACGCCGGCCGCCATGCCGCCGTGGGGCGGTGCGCCGTATTGGAACGCGCGGTACATGCCGCCGAACCGCTCCATGACCTCCTTCTCGCCATAGCCGGCGATCTCGAAGGCCTTCACCATCCGGTCGGGACGGTGGTTGCGGATGCTCCCCGAGGCCATCTCGTAGCCGTTGCAGACCATGTCGTACTGGAAGGCCGTGATCTTGAGGATCGTGTCCTTGTCCGTCGGGTCGAGCGCCATGAAGGCGTCGTGGTCGACATTCGCCATGGAGAACGGGTTGTGGGAGAAGTCGATCTTCTTCTCGTCCTCGTTCCACTCGTATTGCGGGAAGTCGACGATCCAGCAGAACTCGAACCGGTCCTTGTCGATCAGGCCGAGCTCGTCGCCGATGCGGGTGCGCGCCTTGCCGGCGAGCGAGGCCGCCTTGTCCTCGGCTCCGGCCGAGAAGAACACGGCGTCGCCCGCCTTGATCCCGGCCTTCTCGCGGATCGCGGCCTGGGCGGCCTCCGGGATGAACTTGGCGATGGGGCCTTTGCCGATGATCTGGCCGCCCTCCTCCTCGAACACGATGTAGCCCAGCCCGGGCGCGCCTTCCGTGCGGGCCCAGTCGTTGAGCTTGTCGAAGAAGGAGCGCGGCTGCGAGGCGGCGCCCGTCGCCGGTATTGCGCGCACGACGCCGCCGGACTTGATCACGTTCTTGAACGCGTTGAAGGTCACGTCCTCGCGGGTGAACACCTCCGACACGTCGGCGATGACGAGCGGGTTGCGCAGGTCCGGCTTGTCGTTGCCGTATTTCAGCATCGACTCGAAGTACGGGATGCGCGGGAACGTTTCCGTGACCGGCTTGCCGTCCGCGAATTCCTTGAAGGTGTCGCGGATCACCGGCTCCATGGTCTGGAAGATGTCTTCCTGGGTGACGAAGCTCATCTCCACGTCGAGCTGGTAGAACTCGCCCGGCAGGCGGTCGGCGCGCGGGTCCTCGTCGCGGAAGCAGGGAGCGATTTGGAAGTACCGGTCGAAGCCGGAGATCATGATCAGCTGCTTGAACTGCTGCGGCGCCTGCGGCAGCGCATAGAACTTGCCCGGATGGATGCGCGACGGCACCAGGAAGTCGCGCGCGCCTTCGGGCGACGACGCGGTCAGGATCGGCGTCGTGAACTCGAAGAAGCCGCTCTGCTGCATGCGCGAACGCAGGCTGTTGATGATCGCCCCCCGCTTCATGATGTTGGCGTGCAGCTTCTCGCGGCGCAGGTCCAGGTAGCGGTAGGTGAGACGGGTCTCCTCCGGGTAGTCCTGATCGCCGAAGACCGGCATCGGCAGCTCGGCCGCCGGGCCCAGCACCTCCATGTCGGTGATATAGAGCTCGACCATGCCGGTGGGCAGCTCCGCGTTCTCGGTGCCGGCCGGGCGCTTGCGCACCTTGCCGTCGACCCGGATCACCCATTCCGACCGCGCCGCTTCCGCCTGCTTGAAGGCCGGCGAATCCGGATCGATCACGCACTGCGTCATGCCGTAATGGTCGCGCAGATCGATGAACAGCACGCCGCCATGGTCGCGGATGCGGTGGCACCAGCCGGAGAGCCGGGCAACCTGGCCGACATCGGATTCGCGGAGCGCGCCGCAGGTGTGGGAACGGTAACGGTGCATGGAGGCGGACATGGGAAAGCCTGCTGGTTCGGTTCGAAGCGCAACATCCATGGGAGGCGGGCGAAGTCAAGGCGGAAGGACGAAATGGGACCGCGCGCCCGCTGCCTGGATGGGTGGAGGCCCGTCAGCCCCGGCTTGTCCTCGGAAACCTTCGCCGTCATCACCGGGCTTCTCCCGGTGATCTCGCTTGTGTGAGGTGGCACGTTTGCGCGATCGGGATGGCCGGCACGGATCCCCGGAACACGCCCGGGGAGGCCATGACGGAGAGGGTGTCAGAATGGCTGAGAAGCCAGAGGGTGTCTTGCTGTGTGATGTCAAAGAGCAGCACCTGTGGGCCCGCAGCTTGCGCTGCGAGCCTGGTCGATGATCGAGGGTGGCGCGAGGGGCGGGCCGGCTCGATGCTTGGTGTGAGATGGAAGAGCCGGTCCGCCCCACGCGCACG
>JAESFT010000312.1_pt1 | contig 37187 bp, 37 predicted proteins | sample 9269451 | NCBI WGS metagenome assembly JAESFT01 (sample SAMN14502557, study PRJNA617106) | algae metagenome | isolation source: Scytonema hyalinum WJT4-NPBG1 and co-occurring heterotrophs from well... | place: USA: Mojave Desert, Joshua Tree National Park, California | collected 2006-05-25
CGCAGGCGGCCGAGGTCGGAGAACACCTTTTCCTGCGCTTTTTCGCGCACCGAACAGGTGTTGAGCAGGATGACGTCGGCGTCTTCCGGCCGCTCCGTCTTGATCAGGCCATCGGAGGCGTTGAGTACGTCTGCCATCTTGTCCGAGTCGTACTCGTTCATCTGGCAGCCGAAGGTCTTGATGAATACTTTTTTCGGCATGGTGTCCAGCAGGGTAAATCGCTATTTCGGGTTGGGCCGGCTTTGTTCTTCCCGCGTCAGGATCCAGACCCGGTCAATGTCGCCTTCCAGGTTCTCGGTGTAATACACGGGCAGCAAACTGCCGCGCAGCGAGGCCGGCATTTCGATCATGTTGTCCTGGTTCCAGATGCGGGCGCCGGCCGACAGGGTGCGGCTCTTGCCGTCGATCACAATTTCGGGATAGGGTGCCGGCGTCATGCTGCCGCGCTTGATATTGGGTGGAAAAGGCCGCTCCAGCGCCGAAGCCGCCACCGAGATGACGGCCGACAGAAGGAAAATGAAAAAATGTCGACCCCGCATAGTCACCTCGATCATCGCAAAAATCGTTGCCGCGTCGCAGAAACGGTTCCCGGCCATATGCCGAAACGCGCTTTGGAAGGCATGTTTCGATGCCGGTCTCCGGCGTGCGGTGGGATCGGATTATACCATCGGGGGTATGCGCGCCGTCGTCACACTGTATCAAACCGTCCTGCACCGGACATGGGACGAAGCCGGGGTGGATAACTGGGTAGGTGCGTTGGAGGACTCAAAGGTGCCGCTTACCCGTACGCAAGTGTTGATCGGTTTTCTTTCAGCGACGAACACATCGCTCAACGTGCTGCCGATAATGGCCTCTTCCTGGCAACTAGCACTCTGGCGCAGGAACAGGGCAGGATTGCCGGAAGTGGCAACGATCGCCTAGATGGCGGCACCGGCAACAATTGGATCGTGGGAGGCGATGGCATCGAAACGGTGGTGTACGGCAGGGATGTATCCAACTACAAAGTCATGTTGGGCGCCGACGGCCGTGTACGGATTGCCGACATGTCGGGTGCCGGCAAGCTTAAAGCACTCAGCTTATTATGTTGTCTTCGCTGATCCGGGAAAGACGATTGCAGCAAATTCAACGAAGTCGGGCGCCTGGCTCTTCGCTGGATATGGCAGGCGGATAAAGCCAGCTGAACGTCATGGTGGCCGCGGCAGCACCAAGCAATTGCGCAATGATGAAACCGGGGACATCGAACGGGCGAACGCCAGCAAAGGTGTTGCTGGCTGCACGCGCAAGCGTTACGGCAGGATTTGCAAATGAGGTTGATGAGGTGAACCAGTAGGCCGCCGTTATATAGAGGGCAACAGCAAACGGTGTGACAGTCGGACGGCTACGGGAACAGCTGATGATGACTGCCACAAGTCCGAACGTTGCCACGAATTCGCTCCACCATTGCGCCAAGCCGTTACGCACATGTGCTGACGCAGAAAAAATTGGTTCGCCAAACATGAGATGTGCTGCCGCGACGCCGGCAAACGCACCAGCAATCTGGATGATGATATAAGGAAGCACCTGGCGGGCGGGTAGATTGCCCTGCCACGCTTCCGACAAGGTCACCACCGGATTAAAGTGCGCGCCTGACACTGCGCCGAACATCAAAATGATGGCGGCAAGTCCAGCGCCAGTTGCCACAGCATTTGCCAGCAGGGCTATCGCTATGTTGCCCGCCGCCAGATGCTCGCCCATGATGCCTGAACCGACCACGATGGCAAGCAGGAAGGCGGTACCCAAACCTTCCGCCACCAGCCTTCGTCCCAACGTCATACCGGCGTTTCCCCGATCTTCCGCATTGCCTGCACTATGGCTTGATGCTCCATCTGATGCAGTGGCAGATCTGTGAAGAGGGCGATTCTTGATTTAATCTGTCGAAAGATGCGGTCAAACTCGGCGCGCTTGTGATCGTCCGATCCTTCGGCAGCAGCAGGATCTTCAAATCCCCAGTGCGCCGTCGCAGGATGCCCCGGCCAGAATGGACATGCTTCACCAGCGGCGTTGTCACAGACCGTGATGATGAAATCCATCCGCGGCGCAGCGGGTGCCGCAAACTCGTCCCAGCTTTTGCTGCGCAAAATATCTACCGGGTATCCAATTGTTTTTACCAGTTCGATGGCGAATGGATTGACGGTCCCGCCCGGCTTGCTTCCGGCACTGAATCCCTTGAAGCGTCCGTCGCCCATCACCGTTACCAAGGCTTCCGCCATAATGCTGCGTGCCGAATTCCCGGTGCAAAGAAACAGCACGTTGTATGCTCGTTTTGTCATGTTGTAGTGCAATTCATTAAGTCAGTGCCTTGTACAAGCAGATTGCTTGCGCAGGACACAGACTGGAAAATTCCGAGGTGGATTGCAGTGCTGCCGGTGCGTCGGAGCGTTGGATGACGCGATAACCCCTGCGCACAAAGAAATCAGCCGCCGTCGTTGTCAGAAGGTACAACGCCGCAACACCGGCCTTGCCAGCCCGTTCCTCCATCGCTGCAGCCAATTGCATGCCCAAGCCCGTCCGGCGGCTTTCTGGGCGCACAACGAGTGACCGCAGCAGGCCGGCATCGTCGTACTGTTCCAATCCGACCGCGCCAAGGATCGACTGTCCCGGCGCGGCAACAAGGAAATCGATTGAAGGCAGGGTATTGATGTCCTGACAGGGCAGGCCGCTGTCCTTCAATAACGCAAGGACAGCTGGCATGTCGCCAGGTGTGGCTCGACGAATCGGTGCCATGGCGTTAGCAGCAGGCTCCTGTTGTCGCTTTCTGCTTATTCGACACACAGCAGGCTGATGCTGTAGTCGTTTTTGCCAAAGGGATGCAGCAAGCATCGCTTTCCGCTGGCTTGTCGCCTTCGATCGCCGCTTTGCCCGGTTCGCCAAAGACAGGGATGGTGTCGAGCGTGTGGAAGGTTTCCCACGCAATGCCGGACGGATCATTGACCCAATATTTGTCGGATTTCGCGTAGCAGCATGTCGCTGCTTCTTCCGTTTCGACGTCAGCCTGCAAGGCGCCAAGGCGGCACTGCATTCCCTTCAGCTCACCGGCGGATTCAACCTGTATTCCCAGGTGATTCACTCCGATCTTTCCGCCGCGATTGGAGATGGCGAAGTTCATCCGGGGGTCTTCGAGCATCCATTTTGCATAGTCCGATTTCACGACAGTCGGTTCGCTGGCGAACATGCCGGAATAAAACTTGATGCTGTCGTTGAGATTATCGACAGACACGTGTATGTGCAGACGTTTCATGAACAAGCTCCTTCGTCAGAACAGTGGGTATCGCGGACAGGGCTACATACATTCCCGCCGCAGCAGTTTTCAGTCAGAAAGCTGATCAGGCTATTCATTGTGAAAAAATTGGCCGAATAGATCAGAGATCGTCCCGCCTTCATCTGATCCACCAGGCCAGCGTGGGTCAGTTCCTTCAAATGGAAGGAAAGCGAGGAAGGCGGGATTTCCAGCTGATCTGCAATTTTCGTTGCAGGTAAACCTTCCGGTCCGGCTTGAACCAGAAGGCGAAACACGGCAAGCCTTGATTCATGCGCCAAGGCCGTAAGTGCACTGATAACTTGTTTGTTTTCCATCATTCGACTCTTCAAGAATCATCGTTAATTCGATAATAGTAGAATAATCGAATAGTTGCAAATTATTTTTAATGATTCGTTATGTTCATAGTGATCTTTTAAGGCTATTTCAGCGCACTAATGTTTAAAAAGAGGGAGCTCAACTACCTGCCTGCTTTCATGAGCGCAGTTGCGGGAGTGTTTCATTAATCCAAACTGCCGATTCTCTTCGTGGGTTATCTGTACTGTAGTGCCCGGCACCGGCGTCCAGAGGGTGTTGCGGATTCAAAAGTCCTCTACCAAGGCATGGGTGCAATTGCTGGTGCTTCAGGGCCATGTTGACGATGTAATTGGAACTTCAAGGAAGAAGAATGTGGCTCAAAGGATTAAGTTTTCCCTTTGCTTGACAATGTCGCCAACGTTGTACAACTTAAATAAAGCAATGGATGGTAAAACAAAAAGCCCGCGTCCTCACATGGGAGAAAGCGGGCTTGCGTGCATCCTTGAGCAATCAAGGACACTAGATTGGTGGTGATAGGTGGACTTGAACCACCGACCCCAGCATTATGAGTGCTGTGCTCTAACCAACTGAGCTATATCACCAAAACAGCCGCACATTATCCTGTGTGCAGTGCGTGCTGTCAAGATCGTGCCGGAATATCCCTTGCTTTTACGACTGTTTCCAGTACCTCGAATGCGGCATCCGTCCGTAGACAATCGATCACGATACGTTCCGGCATCGAACGCAGCCATGTGAGTTGGCGTTTCGCCAACTGTCTTGTGGCGGCGATGCCTTTTTCGCGTAATTCCGCCCGGCTACAGGCGCCATCCAGATACTCCCACGCCTGCCGATAACCGACGCAACGCATCGAAGGCAGGCCGAGGTGCAGGTCACCACGTGCGCGCAATTTCTCCACTTCCGTCAGCAAGCCGCCGTCCTTCGCATCCAGCATGGCGTCAAAGCGGCTGGCGATGCGTGCATGCAGCACGGCGCGGTCGGATGGCTCCAGCGAAATCGGCAGTATGTCGAACGGCAATTCGGTTTTCGGCGTGCGGGCCAATAACGCCGACATCGGCTGACCGGTCAATTCGATGATTTCCAGTGCGCGCTGTATCCGTTGTGCGTCGTTGGGCTTCAGGCGTGCGGCGGTGTCCGGATCGAGTGCGGCGAGCCGGGCGTGCATCGCCGGGATGCCGGTCTCGGCTGCTTCCTGATCCAGTCTTGCACGGAGCGCCGGGTCGGCTTGCGGCAAGTCGTCGAGGCCGTCGCGCAACGCCTTGAAATAAAGCATGGTGCCGCCAACCAATAATGGCAGGCGGCCGCGCACGGCGATTTCACCGGCAAGACGCACCGCATCCTGGCGGAATTGCATGACCGAGTAGGCGTCGGCGGGGTCGAGAATGTCGATTAAGTGGTGCGGGACGGCGGCACGTTCTTCGAGCGACGGTTTGGCGGTGCCGATGTCCATGCCGCGATAGACGAGGGCGGAGTCGACGGAGATGATCTCGGACGGAATATACCGGGCGATTTCCAATGCGGCCGCTGTTTTTCCGGACGCGGTGGGGCCCATCAGGCCGACGACCAGGGGCTTTCGCATCAGACGGCCTTCGTCGCCGCACCGCGCGGAATGCGTGCTGCCGCAAATATCAGCACGCCTAGCGCACAGGAAATGAACGCCAGCGGATAGAGCGTGCCGTTATGGGTTGCCCCGACCACGCTGCCGACGATGAACGCGACGGTCATGTAGAGCGCACCCATGAGGCCGGCGGCGGTGCCCGCCTGCTGCGCGAACGGTGATACGGCGCCCGACTGGGCGATCGGGAAGTTGATGCCGTGGGCGCCCATGGTCAGGAACATCGCCGCGAGCATCAAGGACCAGTGCGCCACGCCTGCAGCGACAGCACCAAGGAATAATACGCCGGATGCCAGCGACACCATGCTGCCGATACGCAGCGCGCCGTCGCTGCCTGCCTTCGGCAGAAGGCGTCGGCAAACCAGCGTCCCTGCCATATAGCCGGAGACGCCGAAGGCGAAGCAGTAGCCGAACCAGGCGGTCGGAACGTCCAGCACGCGGATCAGCACGAATGAGGAACCGGAAATGAAGGCGAAGATGGCGCCGTAGGAAAGCGCGCCCGGCAATGCATGCACCCAAAATTCACGCGCGCCAAGCACGATGCGGTAATTCACCAGCAAGCCCGACAGGCGGGTCGCGTGAGGGTCCTTGTGCATATTGGTTTCAGGCAGTCGAAGAAACGTCGCGGCCATCACCGCCGCCGACAGCAAACCGAGCGCGGCGAAGGCGGCGCGCCAGCCGAATGCCACCTGCAGGTAGGAGCCGAGGATCGGCCCCAGCAGCGGCGCGAGCGATAGCCAGGTACTGACCTTGGCCATGACCCGCATGCTGTCCTCCCGGGCATACGCATCGCGAACGATCGCACGGGCGATGACGACCGCCGAACAGCAGCCCAGCGCCTGAAGGAATCGTGCAGCGATCAATAACTCGATGGATCGTGCGAGTCCACACAGGACGCTGGCCGCAACATATAACGTTAATCCCCAAAGCAGCACCGGCCGCCGGCCATACCGGTCGGAGAGCGGGCCGATGACGAGCTGTGCGCTGCCGAAGCCGATGACGAACAGCGACAAGGTGAGTTGCACCGTGGCGGCTGGAACGGCGAACCCGGTTGCCAGGCTGGGCAGCGAAGCTAGATAGAGATCGGTCGACAGCGGCTGCAGCATCAGGAAGGCGACGATGAGCAGCATGATGGGCGCCCCTGCGAAAGGCGCAAGCGGGCGCGGGCCGGTGCTCATTGGCCCCGCAGGAATAATTTGTCGAGATCCGACAGCGCCAGCTGCACCCAGGTCGGGCGGCCATGGTTGCATTGGTCGGCGCGTTCCGTGGCTTCCATCTGGCGCAGCAGCGCATTCATTTCCGGGATGGTCAGCGTGCGGTTGGCGCGTACCGCGGTGTGACAGGCCAGCGTGCCAAGCATTTCGTTCCGCCGTTCGACCAGCACCCGCGAGCCGCCGAATTCACGCACGTCGCGCACCACATCGCGTGCCAGGGTCTGTGCGTCGGCATTCTTGAGCAGGGCGGGAATCGCGCGCACTGCGAGCGTGGTGGGCGACAGCGCGCTGATGTCGAAACCGAGCGCCTGCAACGCCTCCATGTTTTCTTCCACCGTGCCTACTTCCACCGGATCGGCATGGAAAGTCACCGGGATCAGGAGCGGTTGCACCTGCATCGCATCGGCATCGAGCGCGTTCTTCAATTGTTCATACAGAATGCGTTCGTGCGCAGCATGCATGTCGACGAGAACCAGCCCGTTGGCATTTTGCGCAAGGATATAGATGCCATGCAATTGGGCGAGAGCGAAGCCCATCGGAAACTCTTCCGGCGGCGAGTCATATGATTCACGTATGACGGCTGCGGCAGGCGCTGTCACTTCCGGCGTCTGTCGCGGCGTCGCATCACCTGAAAACAGCGCACCGTAATCCGTCATGGTTTGCGCCACGCCAAGCGCAGGTGAGAACTGCGCGCCGAAGCTGCTTTGCCGCTGCTCACGCAGCCACGGCAGTGTGCCGGTGCTCGCCGGTTGCGGCGCGGGCGCGCTGCCCGACGTCTGGGCCAGCGTCCGGCTGACCGCATGGAATACGAACTGGTGCACCGCGCGGCTGTCGCGGAAGCGCACCTCGACCTTCGACGGGTGCACGTTCACATCCACCAGCGCCGGATCGAGTTCGAGTCCGAGCACATAGGATGGATAGCGGTCCCCGTGCAGAACATCCTGATACGCAGCACGCACCGCATGGGTGAGCAGCTTGTCGCGAACGAAGCGGCCGTTGACATAAAAATATTGCGCATCCGCACGCGCCTTCGATGCGGTCGGCAGGCCGATGAAGCCATGCAAGCGCAACGGTCCGGCGCTTTCGTCGAGCGGCAGACGCGCATTGGCAAATTCGTTGCCGAGAATATAAGCGCTGCGCTTGTCGATTTCACTGGTGTTCCAGTGATCGACCGTCTTGCCGTTGTGCGTCAGCGAGAACGATACATCGGGCCGCGACAGCGCGATACGGCGGACGACTTCAGCGCAATGGCCGAACTCGGTTTGCTCGGATTTCAGGAATTTGCGCCGCGCCGGCGTGTTGAAATACAGGTCGCGCACGTCGACCGTCGTGCCGAGCGTGCCTGACGACGGCGTCACCTTGCCGTCATGCGAACCGAAGATTTCCGATGCATGCGGCGCATCGGCGGTACGCGACGTGATCGTGACTTGCGCCACGGAGGCGATGGATGCCAGCGCCTCGCCGCGAAAGCCGAGCGTGCCGACGTTTTCCAGGTCGGATAAGGATGCGATCTTGGACGTCGCATGCCGGGCGAGGGCAAGCGGGAGTTGTTCGGGCGGGATGCCGCGGCCATTGTCGGTGATGGCGATGCGCTTGACGCCGCCTTCCTCCAGCCGCACGGTAATCGCCGTCGCGCCGGCATCCAGTGCGTTTTCAAGCAATTCCTTCACTACCGCGCAAGGGCGGTCCACCACTTCGCCTGCGGCGATCTGGGAAATAAGCTGGTCGGGAAGAGCCTGAATCGGGCGGATGGGCGTGTGCGGGGCATTCATCCGGTGATTATACCGCCGGCAAAAATCGGACTTCAGGTGCCGTTCATCGATTTCAGCTCATTGATCACTGGTTTTCCCAGGATCAATAAATAGATTGCTTGTTATTAATGGTTGCAGGTGTCTAAGGCGGCATTGCATGAGTTTACGGCGACTCAAAAGCGCAGAAAATGCGCACCCACCCTTTAATGCAGGAGGAGAAAGGATCTTCAGGAGCTTTTGATTAAGTGAAACGGAATAAATAATTAAAACTCTTCCCAATCCGCATTATCCGTCGGCGTCTTGATTGCTGGCGGCAAGGCAGGTTTGTTTCCGGATTTCCAGGTTGCGGCAGATGCCGGGACAGGCACTTTCGTTCGCAACGGCTTCGGTGCCGGAGTGGCAGTTTCCGGTGTGCGCGCTGCACTTGCAGCGCGAGAACCATTTATTTTGAAAACACTGACGACCTGCGACAGATTGCCTGCCTGTTCCTGCATCGAGCCCGCAGCGGCGGCGGCTTGTTCCACCAACGCCGCATTTTGCTGGGTCACGTTATCCATCTGACTGATGGCCTGATTGATCTGCTCGATGCCGCTGGTCTGCTCATGGCTGGCGGCGGCGATCTCGCTGATGATGTCGGTGACGCGCCGCACGCTGGCGACCACCTCATCCATCGTCGCACCGGCCTGGTCGACGAGTTTCGTACCAACCTCGACCTTCTCCACCGAATCGCCGATCAGTGCCTTGATCTCCTTGGCGGCTGCCGCGGACCGTTGCGCCAGGTTACGCACTTCCGTCGCCACCACCGCGAAGCCGCGACCCTGTTCGCCGGCCCGTGCCGCTTCGACAGCGGCGTTCAGTGCCAGGATATTGGTCTGGAAAGCGATGCCGTCGATGACGCCGATGATGTCGACGATCTTCTTTGCCGACTCGTTGATCGAGCCCATCGTATCGACCACCTGCGACACCACCGCGCCGCCCTTGACCGCCACTTCCGATGCAGTGGCCGCCAGCTTGTTGGCCTGGCTGGCGTTTTCCGCATTGTGCTTGACGGTCGATGTCAGTTCTTCCATGGATGAGGCCGTCGTTTGCAGGGAGCTTGCCTGTTCCTCGGTGCGGACCGACAGGTTCATATTACCGGCCGCAATTTCACCGGAGGCCTGGGTAATGGTGTCGGTGCCGTTGCGCACCTCGCCCACGATCCGCACCAGGCTCTCATTCATGTCCTTCAGTGCCTGCATGAGCTGGCCGGTCTCATCCGTCGATTGCACGTCGACCCGCGTCGTCAGGTCGCCGTCCGCCACGCGTCGTGCAACGCCGACCGCGCTGCGTAGCGGGCTGGTGATGCTGCGCGTGACGAAGAAGGCGACCAATACGCCCACGAGCAGGGCGGCACCGGCCAGCGCGAGCGTCAGTAAAAGGGCATTCGCGTAGGCGTTATCCGCGTCGGCCGATGTCTGTTGTGCCAGGGCCTCCTGCTTCTTGACAGTTTCTTCCATCGCTTCGAGCCACATCCGCTGTGTCGGCACGACGTTGGCAAGCAGAACCGGAATGACGTCACCCTGCTTGAGCGCCAGTGTCACCGCCTTGTCGATCCATGGCTTGGCCTCGGCCTGGCCTGCGTCGATCTTGTCGAGCAGGCTGTTCTGGTCCTCGCTCTTCATCAGCGCACGAAGCGCCTGCATACTTTGCACATACTCCGCATTCGCCGCTTCCATGAGCCTCACTTCGGTCTTGATCTCATCCTCCTGGGTCATGACGGAGATGTTGCGCACCACCACGCCGACCGTCATCACGGCATGACGCATGTCGTTCAACTCTTTGATGATGACGTTGTTCTCGTTGATGACCTTGTCCAGGCTGCCGTGAATATTGGCCATGCGCGACAGGCTGGCCAGCGCCAGCACCATCATCAGCAGTAATACAAGTCCGAAGCCCAGGCCCAGCCGGGTGCCGATGTGAAGGTTGCGAAGTCTCATGGTTCTCCTCTATGGCGTCCGGCAAGCTGACGCAGGGGGCGGGACCTATTGCCCCGCAATTGCGGGCAGTTACCTGGACGCCTTGCTTGGTTTTTTTAGTTGGGTTGGCGCGCTTCGTGATACGTCCTGCACGGGACCGCGGATCAGTGTGCGGTCAGTTGGTCGATGAGGCCGATGTCCGCGCCGGACATCAGCTTGTCGATATCGATGAGGATCAGCATGCGTTCGCCGATGGTGCCGATGCCGATCAGGTGCCCGCTTTCGAAGGCGCCGCCGAGGTCGGGCGCCGGTTTCACCTGATCGGGTTTGAGCATGGTGACATCGGACACGCTGTCCACCACCATGCCTACCACGCGGGCTCCCACGTTCAGGATGATCACCACGGTGAAATGGTCATAGGTCGGCTTGCCGAGATTGAACCTGACGCGCATGTCGATGATCGGCACGATCACGCCGCGCAGATTGATAACGCCTTTCATGAAGGCCGGCGCGTTGGCGATGTGCGTCACCGCGTCGTAGCCACGCAATTCCTGCACCTTGAGGATGTCGATGCCGTACTCCTCCTTGCCGAGGGTGAAGGAGAGGAACTCGCGTATGCCGCTATCCTGCGGGCCATTGTGTTCAGATACAGGGGCAATGCCGGTGCTTGTTTGCAGCATGTTGTTTCTCCCTGAAAGAAGACGTCGTATCAATCCATGGTTGAACGATCGTGTCGGCTATCCGATGCCGGCGGCCGGCGGATTCGACCCACACTCTTAAGCCGCCTGTGACTCAGCCTCTATCGAAAGCCGGCAGGTTCCATCGCGGAAAGTGCCGATGGCGGAAAGCATGGAGCGATTACCGACTGTCGATATATATTTAACGGCAGCCGGCTTGCGCACTGAAGCGCTCGAAGAAGAAAAAAGAAAAAATATTGTGTCGATTAAAACATTGATCAGTCTGCAGGCAAAGCATCAAACCTGCTTGCAAATTTGCCATCGCGAACCGATTTCCGGCGGGCGACGCCCGCCATATCGTCATGCACCCGCGCCACTTTGCCCGAATGCCCGAACTGAAATAGATCGCCGCGTTATCAGACAGGCGTTACATCATCCGGTTTTTTGCCAGCGGCGGATTCTTGGCAAAATACTTCCGGATGCCGGTCAGCACCGCGTCCGCCATCTTGTCCTGGTAGGCATCGTCGGTGAGCTTGGCTTCTTCCTCGGGATTGGAAATGAACGCAGTTTCAATAAGGATGCTGGGGATGTCCGGTGCCTTCAGGACGGCAAAGCCGGCCTGTTCGACGGCCGCCTTATGCAACCGGTTGATGCCGCCGATTTCCGCCAGCACCGCTTTGCCCAGCTTCAGGCTGTCGTTGATCTGGGCGGTGGTTGACAGGTCCAGCAGAACGCTGGCGAGCAGCTTGTCCTGCCCCTTGAGGTTGACGCCGCCGATGAGGTCGGCCGAGTTTTCCTTGCGGGCCAGCCAGCGGGCGGCGGTGGAGCTGGCGCCTTTTTCCGACAGCACGAATACCGACGAACCGCGGGCGGTAGTCTCTATCCAGGCATCGGCATGAATCGACACGAACAGGTCGGCCTGCACTTTTCGTGCCTTGCTGACGCGAACATGAAGCGGCACAAAGTAATCGCCGTCGCGCGTGAGCATGACGCGCATGTTCGGCTGCTGCTCGATCTTGGCTTTCAGACGTTTTGCAATTGCCAATACGACATCTTTTTCCCGGCTGCCGCCGCGGCCTATCGCGCCGGGATCTTCGCCGCCATGCCCCGGATCAAGGGCAATCGTGATCATGCGGGTCAATTGGGCCGGTTTGTCTTCACCGGCTCCGGGGCGCGGGGGCGCGACCTCCGGCCTGGTTTCGGCGACCGGGGGCGCCTCCGGCGTATCGGCCGGCTTTTCCTTCGACCATTCGCCTTTCATGATCAGGGCGGCGATCGGGTCGGGCGGATTGACCGGATACAGATCGAAAATCAGCCGGTGCTTGTATTCGCCGATCGGCGCCAGGGTGAAGACTTGCGGATTGATTTCCTCCTTCAGGTCGAATACCAGCCGCACCACGCCGGGGCGGTTCTGGCCCACCCGCACCTGGCGGATATATGGATCGTTCGGCTGGATCTTCGCGACCAGCTCCTTCAGCGTGGCGTTGAGTTCGAGGCCTTCGATGTCGACCACCAGCCGCTCCGGATTCTTGACGATGAAGTGGCTGGTCTTGAGGTTGGTATCGTTTTCCAGTGTGACGCGGGTGTAATCGTCGGCCGGCCAGACGCGAACCGCCATGATCTGCGCGGCCTGCGCAGGCCCGGAAGCGATGACGGAGATAAGAAGTGTGCCGCCGGCTTTGAGGAGAGTGCGGCGGCGTCGGGATGTCACAAGTTTGGTGCGAATTTCAGTCGGTCGAGACATTGAATACCCTGGTCGGACAACCCTTGCAATTCTACATCACGCCCTGTACCGGAAACTTGCAGGTAGGCATTGATGTCGGGCGGGGGCAACACGGGTTCACCTTTTTCGGGCCATTCAATGATGCAGATCGTATCGGCGTTGAAATACTCGCGGAATCCGGCATCGAGGAATTCTTCCGGGCTCCCCATCCGGTACAGATCGAAATGGATGACCTCGACCGGTCGGCCGGCGATGACGACCGAGTAAGGTTCGGCCAGCGTATAGGTCGGGCTTTTTACATTGCCGGCATGGCCCGCCGCATGCAGCATGGCACGGGTCAGCGCGGTCTTGCCGGTACCGAGGTCGCCGTGCAGGTAGATGGTGAGGCCGGGAGCAAGCGCGGCGGCCATGGCGGTGCCCAGCGCCGCGGTCGCGGCTTCGTCGTTGAGGTGGGCCTTGAAGTTCTGCATCTCGTAAAATGGCTGCTTTCCATTGACGCGGTAGGTGAGCGGCATCCTTTCACCGCGATTGTTGTCATCCTGCAAGCGAACCGCCTGTTTTCATGATCGAGACCGATACCAATTTTTCCGCGCTCGCACTTGCCATCAAGGCATGGGGGCGCGAACTCGGCTTCGCCGAGGTCCGCATTTCGGATACCGATCTGTCGGCCGCCGAGGAAGGATTGCAGGCATGGCTCGCCGCCGGCCATCATGGCGACATGGATTATATGGCAGCCCATGGGATGAAGCGCGCCAGGCCCGCAGAGCTCGTGCCGGGAACGGTGCGGGTCATCACGGCTCGCATGGATTATCTGCCAAGAAATGCAGGCAAGGACTGGCGCCCCGCGGAAGAACGGCGTGCCGGCGATCCATCCGCCGCCGTGGTCTCCATCTATGCACGCGGGCGCGACTATCACAAGGTGCTGCGCGGACGCCTGCAGCAACTGGCGCAACGCATCGAAGGTGAAATCGGCACATTCGGCTACCGGGTATTTACCGACTCGGCGCCGGTCATGGAAGTGGCGCTCGGTGCCAGGTCCGGCACCGGCTGGCGCGGCAAGCACACGCTGCTGCTCAACCGCGAGGCCGGCTCGATGTTCTTCCTCGGCGAGCTGTTTACCGATCTGCCGCTGCCGGTCGATGCGCCGGTGAGCGATCATTGCGGGCAGTGCAGTGCCTGCATCGACATCTGTCCGACACAGGCGATCATCGGCCCCTACCGGCTCGATGCCCGCCGCTGCATTTCCTACCTCACGATCGAGCTCAAGGGCAGCATCCCGCTGGAATTGCGCAGCCTGATCGGCAACCGGGTGTACGGCTGCGACGATTGCCAATTGGCTTGCCCGTGGAACAAGTTCGCGCAGCCATCCGGGCTGCCCGACTTCGACGTGCGTAATGGACTCGATAACGCATCCATGGTGGAACTGTTCAGCTGGAGCGAGGAGGAATTCAACCGGCGGCTCGAAGGCAGTCCGATCCGCCGTATCGGGCATGAACGGTGGTTGCGCAATATCGCGGTGGGACTGGGGAATGCGGCGCGGCATGGGGTGTCATTGCCGGAGATCGTTGCGGCGTTGCGGGCCAGGGCGGACCATCCGTCGGCAATGGTGCGGGAGCACGTGGCTTGGGCGCTGGAGCAACATCACACCGTCTGACTGACCTATAACACCAACCCTAACCACAACGGCAGCGACACCGCCGATACCACCGTACTCGCCGAAACAAGGAAGGCCACGAACGGACCGTTGCCGCCCATGCGTGCTGCCAGCACATAGGCGCTGGACGCCGTCGGCAAGGCGCAAAACATCAGCAGGATTTGCATTTGCAGTGGCGGCAGACCGAACCAGCGCCCGGCCAGGAACCCGACCAGCGGCAGCACCAGCAGTTTGACTCCTAGAAAATAAACGGCCATGCCCTTGGCTTCGTGCAGGCCGGACAGCCTCAGTCCGGCGCCGACCGTCATCAGGCCGGCGGCGATCGACGCATTGCCCATGCGCGACAGCGTGGCGCCGATGATGTCCGGCATCTGCAGTCCGGAAAGGTTGAACATCATGCCGCCGGCGGTCGCCACCAGCAGCGGATTCTTCGCCAGCTCCTTCAGCAGCCCTCCGCCTTGCGGCACCAGCGCATGCACCGCCGCCATATTGCAAAGGGGAACGGCAAATCCGATGATCAGCGCCATCAGTGATGTTCCCTGTTCACCACCGAGGCGGGAGGCGATCGCCAGCCCAATATAGGAATTGAAGCGAAACGCGGTTTGCACGCCGGATTCGAACACCATCGGCCCGGCGCGGAACAGCCGCTTCGCCAGCCAGCCGAGGGCAACACCGCACAGGGACGCGGCGATCGCCGCCTGCACGAGCTTGCCGGTGCTGGTGAAATCGAGGGGAGTACGGGATGTGGAATAGAACAGCAGCGCAGGGAACAATGCGTAATACACCAGCTTCTCCAGCCCGGCCCAGAAGGACGCACCCCAATCGGTGAACCGGGCCAGCAGGAAGCCGATCAGGATCAGGGCAAAGTCGGGGAAGAGGATGGTGGCGATGGACATAAGTTAGTTGGCCGGACGATTGTGTACTGCGCCCGGCCCGACGCGGTGACAGTCGGCTACTTCAGCAGTCGCGCCAGTTCCACCGCGGTCTTGACGTTCATCTTGTCGAAAATATGGGCGCGATGGACTTCGACGGTGCGCATGCTGATGCCGAGCTGATCGGCGATGACCTTGTTCATTTTACCGGCAAGGATCAGTTCCAGCACTTCGCGCTCCCGCGCGGACAATGCCTGAAGGCGCGCCTGCACCGCGGCCGCCTCGCCGGCTTGCCGGGAGGCGGCGAATGCTTCCTGCACCCGGTCCATCAGCTTGTTGTCGTTGAACGGCTTCTCGAAAAAGTCGAATGCGCCGCGCTTCAGGGTGTCCACCGCCATCGGCACATCGCCGTGGCCGGTGAGGAAAATGATGGGAAGCCGGTGCGTGAGTTCACGCGCCGCCAGCAGTTCGAACAGCGCGACGCCGCTGATGTTCGGCATGCGCACATCCAGCAGGATGCATTCGCCTTGTGTATCGAAGCTTTGCAGGCCTTCCAGCGCGCCAAGGAACGCTTCACCGCTGTCGTACGCCGCAGCCGATATTCCGCGCGATCTTGCTAACCACGTCAGCGAGTCCCGGATCACCTCTTCGTCATCCACTATGTGCAGCATTCGGTCTCCAGCCAATCCGCCCTGCTTGAGCCGGACTTTTTATGTGTATTCGTCCTGCGAGGGCGGTGTATTGTCTGGCCGATTATGCCAGAACGAATTTCACCGTCACAGTTATTTGCTCATCGCCGTTGCAGGGACGGTCTCCGCCGCCGGCAGCGAAAAACGGAAGATCGTTCCCCCCGCCGGATTGTCGGCATGGGTCATCGTCCCGCCGTGGAATTCGATGGCGGTGCGGCAGATGTTCAGGCCGATGCCCATGCCTTCCGCTTTAGTCGAAAAGAAGGGTGAGAACAGCCGTTCCGCCACTTCCGCCGGGATGCCGTGGCCACGGTCGATGACGGAAATCACGACATTGGTCTGCGACGGCGATTCCTCTTTCCGCTCGGCGACGATGCGCAGGCTGCGCCGCTCCGGCGCCACATGCTGCATTGCCTCGATCGCGTTGCGCGTCAGATTCAGCAGCACCTGTTCCAGCAGCACGCGGTCGGCCAGCACCGACGGCAGCCTGGGCGCCACGCTGGTCTGGATGGCGACGAAGAATTGCTGCGCCTGCAGTTCCACCAGCGGCAGCACGCTGTCGATCAAGGTCTGTATCGACACCTTCTCGCGCGCCGGTTCGCGCTTCTTGACGAATGCGTGCACGCTGCGAATGATGTGGCCGGCGCGCTGTGCCTGGGCGCTCGCCTTTTCCAGTGCCGGCTTGAGCATGTCGATATCGACGTCGGCGGGCGTGGCCGCGTTGTTGATCAGATTGAGCGCCCCGGTGGTGTAGCTGGAGATCGCCGCCAGCGGCTGGTTGATCTCATGCGCCAGCGTCGATGCGATCTCGCCCATGGTTGCCAGTCGTGCGCTGGCCTGCAGCTTTTCCTGCTGCTGGCGATTGAGGTCCTCGATGCGCTTGCGGTCCGAAATATCGAGGATCGATCCCATCCATCCGGTCTGCTTGCCGCTGTTGTCGACCAGCGGCGATTCGAAAATCAGCACGGGGAACCGCTCGCCGTTGGCGCGTTGAAAAATCGTTTCAAAACCCTGGTCGGTGACGGTTCCCGCCAGCACCTGCGAAAAGCGCTCCTGGTATTCCTCCATTGCTTCCGGCGCCCAGTACGGCATCGGTGGCATCCTGCCCAGCAGATCTTCCGCCGCCATGCCCACCATGCGGCAGAAGGCCGGATTGACGTAGGTGACGCGGCCTTCGAGGTCGCGCGCCCGCATGCCTGTCACCAGCGAATTTTCCATCGCGCTGCGGAAGCTCACCTGCTGCCGCAGCGCACCCTCCGCTGCCAGACGCCGGTTGATGTCGCGCCACAACGCCCACAGACTCCAAAGAAGCCCGATCGACAGTGCGATCACCGAGCCGACCAGCAGGTTGGGCAGCAGTTTCGGCGCACTCTTGACGCTGTTCGTGCGCAGCGTCAATCGCGCGCCGGGCAGATCAAGCGCCCGCAGGTGGGTATAGACGCCGCGCCCCGGACCGCCGGCGGCGCGCTTGGCCACCATCGCATCGTCGCTGTCGGTGAGCTGGATTTCATTGTCCTGGGCGAACCACCACGGCACCATTTCATCCAGGATGCTGGCGACCGAGTAGCTGGCAATCAGGCTGCCGATATAGCGTTCGCCGGCAAACAGCGGGAGGTGATAGTCCATCAGCAGCGGCCCGGTCAAGCCGGGTGGCGGCGCCGGCTGGCTGTATTGCGGTGTCCTGGTGCCGCGCGCGCGCTCCGCCGCCGCCAGCGAATGGCCGGGCAGGTCCTTGAACGCCAGCGGCGAATCATCGGTCGATTCGATCAGCCTGTCGGCATCATCGAACAGCGCGATGCGGTTGAGTTCGCGATTATTGCGGATCAGGCTCGCCATGCGGTCCTGCAGGCGTTTGCCGGTCAGGTAGCCGGCGCTGATTTCGGTGCCGATCAGGCGGATGTTTTCCTCGTTGCGGCCAATCTGGAAACGGATGGTCTGTTCCACCCAAAGCGTGTCGGCGATGAGCTGTTCCTGGCGCTCGTTGGCTTCCATCTGCTGCGCCTGCCATGGCAGCCATAACAAAATGGACGCGAACAGCAATACCAGCAGAACCGGCAGGAACCATTGCAGCGGCTGGCGGCGGCTGAGAAAGCCGGATCTGGAATTGAGCGAAAGCGTAGGCATGACCGGTGTCGGAGAAATACCGCTGTTTAGACAACGAAAATAAACGACCAAAATGAAATGCAGCCGGCGAAGCCGCCTGACGGCTGTTTCAGCCAAGTGTAGCCGACCGGCGGCCGCTTACGGCGGCCCGCTGAGCGGATTGTGGTTATCCACAGTTGTAGTGTAGGGGAGGGATGCAGAGAATAGCCGAACGCCCATGCTTAAATCAGCGTTATTTTCCTATTGGGAACTCAATGAAGTTCAGCCCGAAGTTCAGCGTGAGATTCAACGCACTGCTTTTCGCAGTGGCTGCGGTGTCCCTGAACCTTGAGGCCCGGGCCGACGCACCCATCGTCATCAAGTTCAGCCATGTCGTGGCGAGCGACACGCCGAAAGGCAAGGCGGCCGAACGATTCAAGGAGCTGGCCGAGCGCGCCACCAAAGGACGTGTCAAGATCGAAATCTACCCGAACAGCCAGCTCTACAAGGACAAGGACGAACTCGAAGCCTTGCAGCTGGGCGCCGTCCAGATGCTGGCGCCGTCGCTGGCCAAGTTCAGCCCGCTCGGTCTCCGCGAGTTCGAGGTCTTCGATCTGCCTTATATATTCCCCACCAAGGAAGTCCTGTACCGCATTACCGAGGGACCCATCGGCAAGGAGCTGTTGGACAAACTTCAAAGCAAGGGCATTACCGGGCTGGCATTCTGGGACAACGGATTCAAGGTGATGTCGGCCAATCGGCCATTGAGAGTGCCGGCCGATTTCAAGAACCAAAAAATGCGCATCCAACCGTCGAAGGTACTGGAAGCGCAGATGCGGGCGCTCGGCGCCATTCCGCAGGTGCTGGGTTTCAGCGAGGTGTACCAGGCACTCCAGAGCGGCGTCGTGGACGGCACCGAAAATCCGCCCTCAAACTTCTATACCCAGAAAATGTACGAGTTGCAGCCGCACTTGACGGTGTCGAATCACGGCTACCTCGGCTATGCGGTGATCGTGAACAGAAAATTCTGGGAAGGGCTGCCAGGAGGGATTCGGGTCGAGCTCGAAGGGGCTATGCGGGAAGCAACACTGTATGCCAACGCCATCGCACAGACTGAAAACGACCGGGCGATGGAAGCAATCAGGAAGACGGGCAAGACAGCCGTGCACCAGTTGTCCGACAAGGAAAAGGAGGCATGGCGTGCAGCGCTGGCACCGGTGCATCGTGAAATGGAAGCACGCATCGGCCGCGACCTGATTGCCGCCGTCAACAGGGAGGCGGCGCGAGACGTTGCGAAGGAAGCGGCAAAGAAACCGGCGGCCTTGATCGGACGCTGATCGGTTGTCGCTTTTTCCGCATGGCGGTTGCTGCAGTACATGCGGTTTTCCATCCAGCTCTTCGTGAATCAGCCAGGAGGCACATTAAAATTTTCGTTGTATCAAAGGCTTGCAACATGGCCCCTATCTGGCACGTTGCCTGCTAAGGAAAAGCCCGGTTGCCTTTGACGACTGCACCGGGTGCCGTCGTCAAAGGTAATCCGTGCCCGGGGAAGCAAGGATGCAGTAGCGCGCATCACTGCATTCTGCTTGCCGGGGCATTACCCAACACTTGCAAGCGATCTCAACACCAGGAGACACGATATGAAGTCACGCAAACTGCTGCTCACAATCACATTCGCCGCCGGCGCTGCCGCGATGGCGTCGGCCCAGGCGCAAAATTTCCCCACCAAGCCAATTAGACTGATCGTACCGTTCGCGCCCGGCGGCACGACCGACATCGTTGCCCGCGTTGTCGGCGATAAACTCGGCAAGGAACTTGGACAGCCGGTCGTTATTGAAAACCGCGGCGGCGGGGGCGGCAGTATCGGCGCATCCGCCATTTCCAAGGCCGAGCCGGATGGATACACCATCGGCGTCTCCACGGTGTCCACCCACGCGGTCAACGCCGCCTGCAACAGCAAGCTCGGCTACGACCCGATCAAGGATTTCACACCGATCACCAACATGGCACGCACACCCAACGTACTGACGGTCAATCCGAAGTTTCCGGCACAGGACTTCAAGCAATTTCTCGCTGAAGTAAAGAAAAATCCAGGCAAGCTTAACTACGCCACGTCAGGAACCTGCAGCATCCAGCACATGGTCGGCGAACAGTTCAAGGCATCCACCGGCACCTTCATCCTGCACATTCCGTACCGCGGAGCAGGTCCGGCACTGAACGACCTTCTCGGCGGCCAGGTCGACATGATGTTCGATAACCTGCCGTCCTCGATGTCGCATATCCAGTCAAACAAGCTGCGTCCGCTGGCCATTGCCTGGCATAAACGCCTGGAGGCTTTGCCGAACGTCCCGACCTTTGCCGAACTCGGCCTCAAGCAGGTCAATGATCCTGCGTGGTATGGCCTGGTCGCACCGCCGAAAACCCCGGATGACATCGTCAAGAAAATCAACGCCGCCGCCGTCAAGGTGCTCAACATGCCGGACGTCAAGGAGCGGCTGATGGCAAGCGGAGCAGAACCGGTCGGCAATACCCCTGCCGAACATGCCGCCGAAATCAAGGCCGAGCTGGAAAAAATGAAGAATCTCGTCAACAAGCAAGGCATCAAGCTTGACGGTGCCTGATCGTATTCGATTCGCTTCTCCACAATAAGGGCGATCCAGTCGCCCGCTCCGATAGACCAGGGTGGGCAAGTACCCGGATCGTCCTCTCCATTTCCCTGAGGAACGCCAAGTCACTCAGCGGCATCCGTCTCGATCGCCCGAAAAGTTCGGTTGGATCAAGACTGCGGCTTTCCACAGTTGTAACCCCTGTTCGAGCAGGGAATAATGCGCCCATGGAAGCTTCCGCCGTCCTTTCCGCATTTGGGCGGTACACCCGGATTTCCGTAGCTGCGGCGTGCGATTGTGGCCGTTTAATTCTGGTTTAGTGACAACTCATAATTGGAGAGACACCGATGAAACTTACATTGCTTCGGACGGTTGCCGGTATTGCGCTGATGACGGGCGCCATGGCCCACGCGCAATCGGATTACCCCACCAAGTCCATCACCATGATCGTGCCTTTCGCAGCCGGCGGACCAACCGACACCGTGGCACGCCTGGTCGCGCAATCGATGTCGAAAACGTTGAAGCAGCAGGTCATCGTGGAAAACGTCGGTGGCGCCGGCGGCACCATCGGCGCGGCCCGCGTCGCCAAGGCCGCGCCCGACGGCCATACGATTTTCCTGCATCACATCGGCCAGTCGACCGCCCCGACCTTGTATCGCAAACTTTCCTATGACGCGATCAACGACTTCGAGCCGGTTGGCCTCGTGACGGACGTTCCGATGACCATCGTGGCGCGCGGCAACTTTCCCGCCAAGGACCTGAAAGAATTCATCAACTACGTCAAGGCCAACAAGGACAAGGTTACATACGCGAACGCCGGCGTGGGCTCGGCATCGCATCTGTGCGGGATGCTGCTGATGAGCGCAATCGGCACCGATGTGACCACCGTGCCTTACAAAGGAACCGGTCCGGCGATGAATGACCTGCTCGGCGGACAGGTCGATATCATGTGCGACCAGACCACCAACACCACCAGCCAGATCAAGAGCGGCAAGATTAAGGCCTACGCGGTCACGACCAAGAACAAGGTCGCTTCGCTGCCTGAACTGCCGACCGCGAATGAAGCCGGACTGCCGAACTTCGAAGTGGCGGTATGGCATGCCGTCTACGCACCAAAAGGCACCCCCAAGCCTGTAATCGCCAAGCTGGAAGACGCACTCAAGATTGCGCTGAAAGACGGCACGGTCAAGCAGCGCTTCGCGGAACTCGGCACCGAACCGGTGGCGGAAAACCGCGCAACACCGGACGCGCTGCGTACCCACCTGAAGGCCGAGATCGATAAGTGGGGGCCCATCATCAAAAAGGCCGGCGCATACGCTGACTAAGCGTGTGAAGTAGGTACAAAACAGAAGCATCGGCGGGATCACGAGATAGCGAGGAGGCTTTTTGTTGTCCCGTCGCCCCTGCGTCACTTTTGCGACATTCGATCAATTGCCGGTTTCGACCCGGGTCCTGAGCCAGGTGAGTGCCAAATTGGGCGTAGTGCCTATGATGGTGACAAACGGCAATGCTGGCAATAAATGCCTTGACATGTCATCTCGTACATTTCAAGGCATTTTCAATTCATAATCGAGCCAGCGTGACAGTTTTCGAATCGCCCGCTCGCTTGCCTTGTTAGGCCGCAAGACGGACTGTATATTAAAAGCCTGATAACACAATAAGGAGAAGACACCGTGTCATCGTTCATACGCAACCCCAAGGAATTCTGGTCGGGGATCATGTTCATTTTCTTCGGGGCGGCGGCACTCTATATTGCCCAGCAGGATTATCCGATGGGCAGTGCAGGCCGAATGGGACCTGGGTATTTCCCCTCAGTGCTGGCTGGGCTGCTTACCCTGGTAGGCATCATCGCTGTGATCCGCTCCCTGATCAGGCCGGGCGAAGCGGTCGGTCACTTTGCCTTCAAGCAAACCTTCCTCGTACTCGGCGGCGTCCTGCTGTTCGCCGCATTGGTGCGCACCGCCGGCTTGGTGGTCGCCATCCTCGTTCTGGCGCTCGTCAGCCTGTACGCAAGCTCACAATTCCGCTGGAAGTCCGCAGTCATCTTCGCCATAGCAGCAGTCATATTCTGCGTGCTGGTATTCGTGAAGGGGCTTGGCGTGCCGATGCCGATCCTCGGTTCGTGGTTCGGAAACTAACAGGGGATAGGCATGGAATTATTCAGTAATCTGGCACTCGGATTCGACACTGTCTTTACAGTTACCAATCTGCTCTACTGCCTGTTGGGCGTTTTCCTCGGAACCGCGATCGGCGTTCTACCGGGCCTTGGCCCGACGGCGACCATCGCAATGCTGCTGCCGGCCACCTTCGCATTGCCGCCGGTTTCGTCGCTGATCATGTTGTCGGGGATTTATTACGGTTCCCAATACGGCGGCTCCACGACCGCCATTCTGGTCAACCTGCCAGGCGAATCCTCGTCCGTGGTCACTGCGCTCGACGGCTACCAGATGGCTCGCCAGGGCCATGCCGGCAAGGCGCTGGCCACGGCGGCACTCGGTTCCTTCTTCGCCGGCAGCGTCGCGACATTCCTGCTCGCGATCTTCGCGCCGCCGCTCGCCGATGTGGCATTGAAGTTCGGTCCGGCGGAGTATTTTTCGCTGATGGTGCTGGGCCTGGTGGCGTCGGTCGTGCTGGCACACGGTTCCCTGCTGCGCGCCATTGGCATGATCCTGCTCGGCCTGTTGTTCGGCCTGGTCGGTACGGACGTGAATTCCGGCACGCCGCGCTATACCTTCGACAGTCCCAACCTTGCCGACGGCATCAACTTCGTCGTGGTGGCGATGGGCATGTTCGGTATCGGTGAAATCATCCGCAATCTGGAGCAGGAAGAGACCCGCACCGTGATGGTGAAGAAGGTGCAGGGCCTGATGCCGAGCAAGGAAGACTTGAAGCGCATCGTCGCGCCTATCCTGCGCGGCACGGCGCTGGGTTCCGCGCTCGGTATCCTGCCGGGCGGCGGTGCGATGCTTTCCTCGTTCGCCGCATACTCGATCGAAAAGAAGGTATCGAAGAACTCGGCCAACTTCGGCAAGGGCGCAATCGAAGGCGTGGCGGCCCCGGAAGCTGCTAATAACGCCGGCGCCCAGACATCCTTCATCCCGATGCTGACACTCGGCATTCCGTCGAACCCGGTGATGGCGCTGATGATCGGCGCCATGATCATCCAGGGTATCCAGCCTGGTCCGGCTGTGATGACTGAACAGCCGACCTTGTTCTGGGGCATCATCGCATCGATGTGGATCGGCAACTTCTTCCTGATTGTGCTGAACCTGCCGATGATCGGCTTGTGGGTACGCATGATCATGGTGCCTTACCACTTCCTGTTCCCTGCCATCCTCATCTTCAGCAGCATCGGCGTATTCAGCCTGAACAACAGCGAGTTCGACATCTACATGATGGCGCTCTTCGGTCTGTTCGGTTACCTGTGCGCCAAGCTGGAAGCGGAACCGGCACCATTGATGCTCGGCTTCATCCTCGGGCCGATGATGGAAGAGTACTTGCGCCGTGCGCTGCTGCTGTCCCGCAGCGATCCGATGGTCTTCCTGCAACGCCCGATCAGCGCCACCATGCTCGCATTGGCCGCCATCGCGCTGGCCGTGGTGCTGTTGCCGGCATTGCGCAAGAAGCGGGAAGAGGCATTCGTGGAATAACGGCGGGACATGCGGCGCTGTGCGCCGCGTTGCGATCAGGACGGCATGCTTTGCAAGGAGCATGCCGTTTTTTCTTGTGGCGCCGCAATTATTCTGGTTTATCCTAACGCCATGAACGCGCAGCCCAATACCGACTTGTTTTCCGCCATCGTCGAAGCACCCTTTGGCGCCATCGGCATCCGCACCGAATCTGGCGTGGTGAAAGAGCTGGTCTATTTGCCCTGTCGTTTCAACGAAAAGTCCCCCGCCGACAAGCCGGCTGAACTTGCCGCGCAACAGGTGGAGCGCTACTTCAGGGAACCTGATTTCCGGTTCAACCTGCCGCTGGCCCCAGTCGGTACCGCTTTTCAGCGCAGGGTCTGGGAAGTCATTTCCGCCATCCCGCGCGGCGAAGTGCTTACCTACGGTGACGTTGCAAAAAAACTATGTTCAGCACCCCGCGCGGTGGGCCAGGCCTGCGGCGCCAACTGGTTTCCGTTGGTCATTCCCTGTCATCGGGTCACCGCCTCCGGCGGACTCGGCGGCTTTTCCAATCATGACGATGAAACCGGTTTTCATCTCGGCGTGAAGCGATGGCTGCTGGCCCATGAGGGTGTCGAGAAATACCGATGACCGTCGCAACGCATGAAAGCCTGACAAGCCAGGCATCGATCGACGAATTCTGCGACACGCTCTGGCTGGAGGATGGCCTGTCGAAGAACACGCTGGAAGCATATCGCCGCGACATGAGGCTGTTTGCGACATGGCTGCAGGCCGAGCGTGGAAAGATGTTGTACGACGCCCAGGCCGACGATTTGAATGCCTATTTCGCCGCCCGCCACGACAGCACCAAGGCGACCTCGGCCAATCGCCGGTTGGCGGTGCTGAAGCGTTTCTACCAGATGGCATTGCGGCAGAACCATATCGCGAGCGATCCCTGTCTGAGGATGAAATCCGCCAAGCAGCCGCCGCGGTATCCGAAGACCTTGTCCGAGGCACAGGTCGAAGCGCTGCTTGCCGCCCCGGACATATCTACTCCGCTCGGCTTGCGAGACCGCACGATGCTGGAGCTGATGTATGCAAGCGGCCTGCGGGTATCCGAACTCGTGCTGCTGAAAACAATTGAACTGGGCATGAACGAGGGCGTGTTGCGCATTACCGGCAAAGGCAGCAAGACCCGCCTGGTGCCGTTCGGCGAAGAGGCCCGCACCTGGATCGAACGCTATCTGAAAAATGCCCGCTCCGTCATCCTCAACGGCCGGATCGACGATGCGCTGTTCGTCACCGCACGCGGCGGCCCGATGACGCGGCAGATGTTTTGGACGCTGATCAAGAAACATGCGCTGAAGGCTGAAATCAATGCGCCGTTGTCACCGCATACCTTGCGGCATGCGTTCGCCACGCATCTGCTGAATCACGGCGCCGACCTGAGGGTGGTGCAACTGCTGCTCGGACATGCCGACATCTCGACAACACAGATATATACCCACGTGGCGCGCGAACGCCTGAAGAAGCTGCATGCGGAACATCATCCGCGGGGATGATGCGTTTCACGCCTGGAGGAACGTGATGATTGACCTTTCCACGCTGTCCGTTTTCCTGCTCGCGGTTCTCGCATTCTTTCTGTCACCCGGTCCCAATATGGCGTTCGTCCTTTCGCATGGCATTGCGCATGGGCCGCGCGGCGGATATGCGGCTGCATTGGGCATCGCCGCAGCCGACCTCGTGCATACGATGTTCGCGGCTGTCGGCATCACCGCGCTGGTTGCCGCATGGCCGCCGTCATTCGATCTGCTGCGTTATGCAGGGGCGCTTTATCTTGCCTGGCTTGCGTGGCAGGCTCTCCGCCGACCGGGCAGTGCCGCGATCTCGCAGGGAGAGAACGGCTCGCTCATGCGTGTATTCAGGATGGCGATGATCAACAACCTGCTCAATCCCAAGGCCCTGCTGTTTTTCATCGTGTTTCTGCCGCAGTTCGTCGACGCCGGGCGCGGCGACGTGCAACTGCAACTGATTGCGTTAGGCGCCATCCTGGCTATTGCCGGCCTTGCCTTCAATGCGGTGTTCGGCGCATTCAGCGGACAAGTCGGCAAATACCTGGAACGAAGTCCGCGTGCAGTGCGATATCAGTCGTGGTTCCTGGGCAGCGTACTGGCTGCGCTGGCGCTACGTCTGCTGTTGCTGGACCGGCCGGCGGGGCGGTAGGGGCAGCAGTCGACGCGTCGTTCATGGTTGTCGAATGATCCCCCCGCCGCTGGCACGCATTAAACCTTGAATGCCCGCCGGCTATCCGGCGTGACGAGATCAATATAATCGGGATGCCTGCGGATAAAGGCGGTGATGAACTGGCATACCGGAATCACCTGTTTTTGCTGGTTGCGCACATCATCGAGCGCCTTCTGCGCAAGTTGCGACCCATAGCCTTTGCCTTCGTGCTCGGAGGCGATCTCCGTATGGGTGAACATGACGGCGTCCTTCATCATGTTGTACTCCGCAAAGCCAAGTACTTGCTCACCGTCGAGCAGTTCGTAGCGATGTTTTTCCTCGTTGTTGCGTAGTGTCGTGTTGCTCATCGGTTTTCCTTTTGGCTAATAATGTTTCGGCTGCAGATGCGCATCATGGCATGACATCAGGCCCGCCCTTGCAGGAGCTGCCAGCCCAGGCGCTATACTTTCATGCAGACCGTCATTCTCAAATAAAAATCCGAGGAGCCGCCTTGCATATTGCCGATCATTGGAAGGAAATCCAGCGTGTTTTCCAGCATGGACAGATTTCAAGCTTGTATTGCTCGATTGCATCGGCCAGCCCCGATGGGACGCCGAACGTCACCCCGATAGGAACGGTATTCCTGCGCGACAACGGTACCGGCTTCTATTTCGACCAGTACACCAGCCTGCTGTCGCAGAATCTCGAAACCAACCCGAAAGTATGCCTGATGGCGGTGAACGCAAGCCCGACGTTCTGGTTCCGGTCCCTGTTCGGCGGACGTTTTGTCTCGCCGCCGGGCGTGCGCCTTTACGGCACGGTCGGCGCGCTGCGGCCGGCGACCGACGAAGAACTGCAACGCGTGCGGCGTCGTGTCGGCCCGGCACGCTGGCTGAAGGGCGGCCGCATGTTGTGGTCGGATTTTTCCCACGTGCGTGATGTGCAATTTGCTTCCTTCCGGCCGGTAAGGTATCCCGTCATGATGGACGGCATGTGGGCGCAGCAGGAAATCAGCCGACACAGTCATGAGCCCGGAACAGCAGCTTGACATCATCATTCGCGGCAAGGTGCGCGAGGCGGTGAATGCCCATCTTGGAGGGGATTGGTCGGCGCTGCCGAAATTGTTCACCATCCCTCGCTCAATGTTCGATGCATGGGCCGATAGCGTCGAACTGCCTTACGGCAGCGTATCACGAAAAATCTCCCGTTCGGACGGGGTGTATGTGTTGCAGGATGCGGAAGGCTGGCTGGTGTTTGAGCAGCGAAACGGCGTGCACCTCAACGGCGAACGAATCTACCCCGACTACAAGCAGGCAAAACGGGCGGCGTTGTCGCTGGCGTATCTGAGCGCGCTGCATGGCGCGGTATAGGTCCACCGGAAAGGTTAAGACGATTGCCATGCGCGCCTGATCGTTCTTTCCCGTTTTAGGTTATGTTGTCGGTCATTCCAATAAATAACGGAGACAACAAGCAATGAACACGACCCCTGCATCGAACTCATCAACCGGCAACGCTGAAACCAGCGCGTCTCATACCTTCCGTGCGAATGACGGCACCGACGTCCATTATCGGTATTGGGCGCCTGCTACCGCGCCGACAGCCGTCATCCAGATCGTGCACGGCGCGGCGGAGCACGGTGGTCGCTACGAGCGTTTTGCAAGGGCACTGGTCGGCCAGGGGTATGCCGTATATGCGACGGATCACCGCGGTCACGGCCGTACCCGCATCCGGTCCGGCGAACTCGGCGATGCCGGACCGGATGCATGGAACCGGTTCGTGGAGGACGAACAGCAGCTCAGCCAATCCTTACGCGAAAGGCATCCCACCGCAAAGCTGGTGCTGTTCGGCCACAGTATGGGATCGTTCATCACCCAGGATTACATGACGCGCCGCCCGGATCTTCTCGATGCGGTCATCCTGAGCGGCACCGCCTATGGTCCGCCGCCGCCGAAGGAAGCGATCGAGGCGTTGAATGCCGTGGCGCAGGCTTCGCCCCTCGGGCCGTCACAGATCTGGTCCAATCGCTTCGCCGATTTCAACAAGCCTTTTACCGGCAAGCCGGGCTTCGAATGGCTGAGCCGCGATCCGGAAGAGGTGCGTAAATACGAGGAAGATCCGCTGGCCGGCTTTGCCTTCACAAATGAGCTGGTGCGTGATTTTTTCCAGGGCATGGCGCTGCTGCGCGACCCGGCGCGCGAGGCACGCATACCTTCCGGCCTGCCGGTGCTGGTCATCCAGGGGGCGCTCGATCCGGTAGGCGCCAATTTGCAGGCGACGCATGCGCTGCTCGACCGCTTCAACGAACTGGGCCTGACACGCGTCAGCCATCATTTCTATCCCGAAGCGCGGCATGAGTTGCTCAACGAGACCAATCGCGATGAAGTGCAGCGCGATGTGCTGAACTGGCTTGCATCGGTCCTGAAGTGACCGCAACCAACGACCATAAAAGGAGATACCCATGACAAGCAATACGGAAACGGCCGCGCTGGATTTTCTCGTCAGCAGGAGCGATCTGCATCAGTGCAAAAGCGTACCCGCCGCAGTCACCAAGGACACTGTGCTGCAACCTGGACAGGTGCTGCTGAAAGTGGACCAGTTTGCCTTCACGTCCAACAACGTTACGTATGCCGCTTTCGGCGATGCGATGTCGTATTGGAATTTTTTTCCTGCCGAAGATGGATGGGGCAGGATTCCGGTCTGGGGCTTCGGCGAGGTGATTCGTTCGGAGCAGGAGGGGATCGCGCCGGGCGAGCGCTTCTACGGCTACTTCCCGATATCCTCCTATGTGGTCGTGGAACCGGAGCGCGTCGGCACATCCGGATTCTATGACGGCGTTGCGCACCGGAAGCCGCTGCATCCGCTTTACAACCAGTACCTGCGCACCAGCGCGGACCCGTCGTACCAAGAAAGCCGCGAAGCCGAACAGATGCTGCTGCGCCCATTGCTGATCACATCCTTCCTGATCGACGACTTCCTGTTCGATAACGGATTTTATGGCGCCAATGCGGTCATTCTATCCAGCGCCTCCAGCAAAACATCCTACGGTCTGGCCTTCATGCTGTCGCGCCGCCCGGGCAAGAACTACCAGGTAATCGGACTCACATCGCCGGGCAATGTGGAATTCGTGAAAAACCTCGGCTGCTACGACCAGGTACTGACATACGACCAGTTGACGTCGCTGCCCGCCGATACGCCGGTGGTGTATGTCGACATGGCCGGCAACGGTGAAGTCCGCAGCGCGCTGCACCATCATTTCGGCGACAACATGAAGTATTCCTGCGCGGTCGGCGGCACCCATTGGGAGCAGCGGGGTGGCGGCAGCAATCTGCCCGGTGCGCGGCCGACACTATTCTTCGCTCCGGCGCAAGCGAAGAAGCGGGCCGCCGATTGGGGGCCGCAGGGTGTGCAGGAACGTTTCGGCGAGGTCTGGAGCGCATTCCTGGCGGAGACGAAAGGATGGATGAAAGTGACCCGCCAAAGCGGACCGGATGCGGTCGAACGAGTCTACCGGGATATGATCGAAGGCCGCGCCAGGCCGGATGAAGGGCATGTGTTGTCGCTATGACGTCAACATGCCGATACAGCGGCGCATAAAAAAACGGGCCGCGAATGCGGCCCGTTTTCAGGGTAAAGCGAATTGCCTGCGAATTACTTGGCTTTGCGGATGCCAGCAGTAGTCTTTTCAGCGACTTGCGAGAACTGGGTCACGGCATTGTTCAGGTTCGCTTCCAGCACTTCGACAGCCTGCTTGGTTGTCTTGGTGAACTGCTCGTAACCTGCATTGGCGTTACCGATCGCGGACTTGAAAATCGCGACGACGTTCTCGGAACCAGCCGGTGCGTTCTTGGATACGTCTTCGACCAGAGCGGAAACCTTGCGGCCGGTTTCAGCGATATGCTCTTCAGTTGCGCGGGTGAACTCGGACTGCGCGCTGGTGGCGATGCCGGCCAGGTGACGGCCATAAGCGATTGCCTTGGCAGCGGTCGGCTGTGCCTGTGCTGCGGTCAGCGAGAAGAATTCCTGCGGGTCTTTTGCGGAAATCAGTTGACGTGCTGTGACAGCGGAGTCTTCCAGCGATGCCTTGGCAGCATTCAGATTCAGGTCAGCGATTTTTTCCATGCTTTCAAAAGTCTTGGAAGTCAGTGTGGTGAAAATCGCGAGCTGGTTTTCGAAGTTGGACTTGGCGGCGTTGACGAATTGTTCGTTAATTGGAAACATGGTTTTCTCCTAAGGTAAGGAAATCTGCGGAAATATATTGGGAGCGCTGTATTGTGCGCTGCAACAAAGGCTATTCTAAAGACTAAAACTCCTATGTCAAGCATTTTTGGTGCAATGCACAAAATATCTTTCGTTGTATTGCTGTAAAGCAAAAAATGCATTTACGGCTAGCAATTAAGTTCCCATACTAGTGATATTTTTATATGGTTTTGCATGTTGTGCGAGGCTTACGATGATCCTGCGCCAGGCATTACGAACCTTGGGTCTTCCTGCATAATGTGCACCACTTTTAATACGCATTATTTCCATGGCCAAGAAGGATCATGTTTCCGAGACTCCTGCGACCCAATTCCTGCGCAAGAACGGGATCGCTTTTTCCGAACACCCCTATCAATATGAAGAGCACGGCGGCACCGCCGTCTCCGCCCGCGAACTCGGCGTAGACGAACATCACGTCGTCAAGACCCTGGTCATGCAGGACGAGAGCACCAAGCCGCTCATTGTGCTGATGCATGGAGACCGCAAGGTGTCCACCAAGAACCTCGCCAGGCAGATCGGTTGCAAAAGTGTCGAACCCTGCAAGCCGGAAGTCGCCAGCCGGCATTCCGGATACCTTGTGGGCGGCACATCGCCCTTCGGCACACGCAAGGCAATGCCGGTGTACGTCGAAGAGACCGTCCTGGAACTCGACAAGATCTATATCAATGGCGGTCGACGTGGCTTCCTGATCGGCATCGATCCGAAATCCATGGCGACGGTCCTGCCGTTGAAGTCGGTGCACTGCGCACTGGAAGAATAAAATCCGGCGAACGTTCGTCTGCCCGCAGCTCGCTTTGCTGCTCCGGCAGGCACGCCAAATACAACATATTGAATCAAGGGAGAATATGAATACCGTCTTGTTTACAGTCGCGGCTTACCTGCTCGGTTCGGTTTCGTTCGCGGTCGTTGTCAGCAAATTATTCGGATTGGCCGATCCGCGCACTTATGGGTCGAAGAATCCGGGCGCGACAAATGTACTGCGCAGCGGCAACAAGGCCGCCGCGGCGCTGACCCTGCTGGGCGACGGTTTCAAGGGCTGGCTCGCAGTCTGGCTCGCGTCGGCATACGGGCCGCAGTTTGGCGTCGATGGCAGCGGCGTCGCGCTGGTATCGATCGCGGTTTTTCTTGGTCACCTGTGGCCGGTGTTTTTCCGGTTCGAAGGCGGCAAGGGTGTCGCGACCGCACTCGGCGTGCTGCTCGGCCTGAATGGCTGGCTGGGATTGGCGACATTGATCACCTGGCTGGTGATCGCCTACGCATTCCGCTACTCCTCGCTGGCGGCGCTTGTCGCTAGTGTATTCGCACCGTTCTACTATGGCCTGCTGTTCGGCACGGACATGAAACTGCTCGCGGTACTGGCGATGAGCGGACTTCTTATTTATCGGCACCGGCAGAATATCGCCAATCTGATGGCCGGCAAGGAAAGCAGGATCGGCAGCAAGAAGAAGTAGTCTTTCGAACGCTTCAAGCATATCCAACGGAGACAACCATGTTGAAAAGTCACGCATCCGAACGTCAATGGTTACCGACCGACTACGACGGTATCGATCGCAGCGTGCTGCGCCTGAATGACGGCGGAGGCCGGACGTCGCTGGTGCGGCTTGTGGCCGGCAGCAGGTTTCCGAGGCATGCGCACGTGGGCAGCGAGGAAGTGCTGGTCATCGAAGGGAAGGTAGTGATCGGCGGCGCGACACTTGCAGCCGGCGACTACCTGTACACCGAGGCGGGCGAGGAGCACGACGTGCAGGCGCTGGAAAACTCCGTCATTTACGTCGCTTCGCAGAAGCAGACGCCGATCGTCGAAAAGTAAGGATCAGTTCGGGCGCAGCTCGTCGAGCGGCCAGCGCGGCCTCACATTGAACGCATAGTCGCGCTGCGCCGCCTCGGGATGCACCTGCAGCCGCATTGCACCCGCGAATGCAATCATCGCGCCGTTGTCGGTGCAAAATTCCATTTCGGGATAGAAGACCTCGAAACGCCGCTTGACCGCCGCCTCGTTGAGCGCGTCGCGCAACTGCCGGTTGGCGCCGACGCCGCCGGCAATCACCAGCCTTTTCAAACCAGTCTGCTTCAACGCTTTCATGCACTTCGCCACCAGCACATCGACGATGGCTTCGACGAAGGCACGCGCGACATTCGCTTTGTCCTGTTCGCAGATATTGGCGGTGTGATTTTTCACCACGGTCAGCACCGCGGTTTTCAGGCCGGAAAAGCTGAAATTCAAATCCTTCGAATGCAGCATGGGCCGCGGCAGATCGTAGGCGCCGGGATCGCCGAATTCGGCAAGGCGCGAGATGGCCGGTCCGCCGGGATAGCCTAGGCCGAGCAGCTTGGCGGATTTGTCGAAGGCTTCGCCTGCCGCATCATCCAGCGTCTCGCCGAGCAATTCATACTGCCCGACGCCGTCCACCCGCATCAGCTGGGTATGGCCGCCCGAAATCAGCAAAGCGACGAAAGGGAATGCCGGCGGTGTTTTCGACAGCAACGGCGACAGCAGATGGCCTTCGAGATGGTGTATCCCGAGCACCGGCCGGTCGAGCGCCAGGCCGAGGCCGCAGGCGACCGATGCGCCGACCAGCAAGGCACCGGCAAGACCCGGGCCCTGGGTATAGGCGATCGCATCGATGGCGGAGCGTTCGATCACGCTCTCGCGCAACACCTGTTCGAGCAGCGGAATGGTGCGCTGAATATGATCCCGCGACGCCAGCTCCGGGACGACGCCGCCGTACTCCTCATGCATCGCGATCTGCGAGTAAAGAGCATGGGCGAGCAGGCCGCGTTGCGTGTCATACAACGCAAGGCCGGTTTCATCGCAGGAGGATTCGACGCCGAGAACGATCATGTGGAAACAATGAAGAGGGGAAAGAGGTGGCAAGCTTTTTGCAGCGACCCGTCATTGTAAAGGAAAGCCCTGCAAGTCCGCACACGCTGCCATTTTTGAAACTAGCCCACCATGACCGATTCCAAACAGTTGAAAATCATTGTCATCAATTCATTGGTCGCACCGGAAGGGGCAGACCAGGCCATGCAGGAACAGGCCGAGCGCGCCCGCGCACTGCGTATCGGTCTGCTGGAAGGGGGCTACAACATTCTGGCGGCACTGCCGCCGGACGCCGACCTGGAGGAGCAGATCGCCCAGTTGCAGCCGGACCTCATCATCGTCGATGCGCAATCGGACGCGGCCTTGAAAAAGGTCGTGGCTGCAACCGCCGATGCGCGGCGGCCGATCGTCTGCTTCACGGAAGATGGCGACAAGGCGAAGATGCATGCAGCCATCGAGGCCGGTGTATCCGCCTATGTGGTGGCCGGCTTGTCGGCGGAGAGGGTGAAGGCGGTGCTCGATGTGGCGATGGCGCGGTTCGAGGTCGATCAGAAGCTGCGCGTGGAGCTCAACGAAACCAAGCTGAAGCTGGCCGAGCGCAAGGTGATCGAGCGCGCCAAGGGATTGCTGATGGAGCGGCATCATTGCTCGGAAGACGATGCCTACCGCAAGCTGCGGCGGCTGGCGATGGACAAGAACCTGAAGCTGTCGGAAGTCGCGCAACGCATGCTCGATGTCGCCCATCTGCTTCTTTGAAAACCTTCCTCCCGCCTTCTTCAACTTTCTTCCAGGCGACGGTGCCGCCGAGATGCAGCGGCACCAAAAAGCGCGCCCTGTTTTGATGCGCCGCACAAAGCCGGTGCACGACTTCCCCGCATTTTCACCGAAACGCGCGCAAACAGGATGCGCGCCGCTCCTGCAACCGTGTGATGCCGCTGGCACACCAATTGCAGATGAGAGTCCAGTGCCAATGGCGGCGCGACGATCAGCAATACCGTCTTGACCAATGTCGGTCGAGGCATTTGGACAAAGGCGTCCGAATCGGATGAGTTCAGCTCATGCCGTTCGGACGCCTTTTTTTTGCCCAGTGCGATTTAATTCATGAGGAAGTCATGACAACGAAAGAAACAAAAACCAATTTGACCCGCCGCAGCATCCTGAAGACGGGCGCAGCGGTCACCGCAGCAGGGGCATTCGGCGCATTGGCAACGCAAGGGGCGTGGGCCGCGGGTTCGGACAAGCCCGAAAAGGAAGAGGTCAAGGTCGGCTTCATTCCGTTGACCGATTGCGCATCCGTCGTGATGGCATCGGTACTCGGCTTCGACAAGAAGTACGGTATCAAGATCGTGCCGACCAAGGAGGCATCGTGGCCAGGCGTGCGCGACAAGCTGGTCAACGGCGAGCTCGACGCGGCGCATGTGCTGTATGGCCTGGTCTACGGTGTTCATCTCGGCGTGAGCGGGCCGAAGAAGGACATGGCGATCCTGATGACGCTCAACAATAACGGCCAGGCGATCACGCTGTCGAAGAAGCTTGCCGACAAGGGCGCGGTCGATGGACCGTCGCTGGCCAAACTGATGCAGACCGACAAGCGCGAATACACCTTCGCCCAGACTTTCCCGACCGGCACCCACGCGATGTGGCTTTACTACTGGCTCGCGTCCTACGGCATCGACCCGATGAAGGACGCGAAGATCATCACCGTTCCGCCGCCGCAGATGGTCGCCAACATGCGCATCGGAAACATGGACGGATATTGCGTCGGCGAGCCGTGGGGCCACCGGGCAATTGCCGACGGTATCGGTATCACCGGCGTGACCACGCAGGATATCTGGAAGGATCATCCCGAAAAAGTCCTTGGCACCACCGCTGAATGGGTCAAGGCGAATCCGAATACGGCACGCGCGATGACGGCCGCCGTGCTGGAAGCGAGCAAATGGATCGATGCCTCACTGTCCAACAAGAACAAGATGGCGGAAACCATCGCCAACAAATCCTATGTCAATACATCGGTCGACGTGATCAACCAGCGCATTCTCGGCCGTTACCAGAACGGCCTGGGCAAGACCTGGGATGACCCGAATTACATGAAGTTCTATAACGACGGCAGCGTGAATTTCCCTTACCTGTCGGACGGCATGTGGTTCCTCACCCAGCATCGCCGCTGGGGCCTGCTTAAGGACGATGTCGATTACCTGGCAGTGGCCAAATCGATCAACCGCATTGATATGTACAAGGAGGCGGCTGCCATGGCGAACGCCAGCGTGCCGAAAGACGTCATGCGCACATCCAAGCTGGTGGATGGCGCGGTATGGGACGGCAAGAATCCGAAGGCGTATGCCGCTTCCTTCAAGATCAAGGCACAGGCCAACGCCTAAATTTTTCAGATTGGAGTCGTCATGAGCGCAGTAATGGATACGATGTTGAACAAGCCGGCCCCGCCCGCATCGCCGGTGATCGAGTCGCCGCCGAAGAAGGTGGAAGCCGATGCGGCGAGCACGGAGAGCGGCCGCCGCCGCATGGTCGGCACAGACACGCCGCTGATCGGCATGAAGAACGCCCAAGCGCGGGCGGCGCTGCTTGCGGTTCTGGCACCGGTTCTCGGCCTTGCCTTCCTCGTGCTGGTCTGGGAAATCGTCGCAGCCAAGAATGCCGGCTTCCCGGCACCGGCAGCGACATTGCAGGCAGCGATTGCAATATTTTCCGATCCGTTCTACCGCAACGGTCCGAACGACCAGGGCATTGGATGGAACCTGTTGTCGTCTCTGCAGCGGGTAGGCATCGGCTTCGGCATGGCCGCGGCCGTCGGTATTCCGCTCGGTTTCATGATCGGCCGGTTCAAGTTCCTGTCGGCGATGTTCAACCCGATCATCAGCCTGCTCAAGCCGGTGTCGCCGCTGGCCTGGCTGCCGATCGGCTTGCTGGTATTCAAGGCCGCCAATCCCGCCGCGATCTGGGCCATCTTCATCTGCTCCATCTGGCCGATGATCATCAACACCGCGGTGGGTGTGCAACGCGTACCGCAGGACTACATGAACGTCGCCAAGGTGCTGAATCTGTCGGAGTGGAAGATCGTCACCAAGATCCTGTTTCCCTCCGTGCTGCCTTACATGCTGACCGGCGTGCGCCTGGCAATTGGCACGGCATGGCTGGTGATCGTCGCGGCGGAGATGCTGACCGGCGGCGTGGGCATCGGTTTCTGGGTCTGGGATGAATGGAACAACCTCAACGTGCCGCACATCATCATCGCAATCGTCGTGATCGGCGTGGTGGGCCTGCTGCTTGAACAACTGCTGGTGACGATCGCAAAAGCATTCACCTATGAGGACGTGCGCAGCTGATGCTGCCCGGCCGCTTGGAACAACGGGTAATCAAAGGACATCCTCATGGACAACAACAGCAAATTCATCGAAATCCAGAACGCGGAAATGGTGTTCCATACCAAGAAGGGCACGTTTCACGCATTGAAAGACATCAACCTGCAAGTGAAGAAGGGCGAGTTCGTCACCTTGATCGGCCACTCGGGCTGCGGCAAGTCGACGCTGCTGAACCTGATTGCCGGCTTGTTGAGCGCGACCGACGGCACGCTGCTGTGCGCCAACCGGGAGATCGCCGGTCCGTCACCGGAGCGCGCCGTCGTGTTCCAGAATCACTCCTTGCTGCCGTGGCTGACCTGCCACGAGAACGTGCATCTCGCGGTGGAGAGGGTATTCGGTGCGAACGAGAACAAGGCGCAGTTGAAGGCGCGTACCAGGTCCGCACTGGCCCTGGTCGGACTGACTGCGGCGGAACACAAGCGGCCGCATGAGATCTCGGGCGGCATGAAG